>ENA-OREM01000061-OREM01000061.1-marine-metagenome-genome-assembly--contig:-NODE-61-length-96360-cov-7.501168_pt1 | contig 96360 bp, 87 predicted proteins | sample MGYA00248623_ERZ508561 | MGnify/ENA primary metagenome ERZ508561 (study PRJEB26227, sample SAMN06264494) | marine metagenome | isolation source: Columbia River Estuary | place: USA:Columbia River Estuary...
AAATTGCTGAATGTAGCGTCCCTTTTGAAATTCCACATTTTGTTCGCAGTAGCATCAATTCTAAAGCTCCAAGGCAAGCGTGAACCATTAATGTTACCCGTGATCGGCGTAGCGGCATCCGTAAGACCGAAGGCAAGTCCGCGACGCGTGTATGGCGTACCCGAATTGGCATTCAAGACCACGTTGATACCTGCGTTTTCAAGGATACGCTTTCCAAAGAATACTGGGCCATTGTACGCTGGTCCACCACCGTAGCGGTAATCCATATTCATCACTACTTGGTGACGTGAATCAAATGTCAATGGAAGTATGTAACGTAAGTTAGGCTGCCCAGAACGTGCGATGTTCGCACCTGAGTTCGCACCCGAACCAGTACCATCTGCAAATTGAAGTGTATAGTTCGCATTCATACGAACATTCCCCGTTCTTCGAAGCTCGTAAGCAACTGTGTAGCCTTTAGAAGTGGCAAAATCAAGATTTCCGTAAGCAATGTACGTTATTGGATACGCCTCTGTCAAACTTACAGTCTGCATCATATCACGCTGTTCCTTGTAAAAAGCACTTAATTTCAATGCACTATTCTCATTTAGCACTTGGCGGAAACCTATTTCGTAATCCGTTGTACGTTGAGGCCTGAGATCTGGATTTGCCAGAAGATCACCATTATCGCCGTTTTCCATTTGTAGGTAGGTGATTGGGTTAAAGCGATTTAAACTAGGATCAGGTCGCGAAACTAAGATATCATAATGAGCAAAGAATTCAGCCTCATCCGAAATAGGGAACTGAAAAGATACACGGGGACTTACCGTTACTTCTGGTGTATAATCCTTGAAGCTCTCATCCGCCGTCACAGAAAGTTTTTGTTCTTCTACTCCGGGTTGTTTTAGGAATGGCTTTATGCCTCCACTAGCATCTGCAATATTCTTGGGGTTAGCTTCGATATCGCCATTGGCTGTATACCATGTAAATCCGTCACGATACCCGACGATTGCAGAAGGGTTTTCAAGATCGTCAACGTAAACGACTGCGTCATCACTCATCCCTTGAGGAACCTGAGCTCCCGAAAGCGAAGTACTTGCGAGGTCACCAACAGTGTAAGCAGGATACAAAACGAAGGGATCCGCCAGAACCGACTGATTGGCATCAAAACGGTCAACACGTACACCGATATTGAAGAAGAGGTCTTCAAAGGTGAATTGGTCTTGAATATATCCGGCCATATAGATAGGTTCAAATGCACCAATCAATCGCTTCGAATTTCCTTGTGCATCTGTTCCGTAAAAATCGTTCAGAGAAGGACGCGTTGTTAATTGATTCCCTAAATAATCGTAACCATAGTAATTTACATAGGCATTGGAACCAATATTCAAAAGCTCATTTGCAGAGAACATATCTAAACTAAAAGTTGAAGGATCGTAGCTGTCTATATCTAACCAATTCAAACTGTCAGGTTTGTATCCTAACGCTCCGCGCAAGTTGCGGTCAAACGTTCTAGGCTTATCTGCATCAAATAATCTATTGTAAGTGAGCGTATCTTGGAAAACGCCATTAGCGTCATATGAAGCGACCGGATTATTTAGGTCCAATTCTCGAATGGCATCATTCTGCAATAAACGCATTAAGGTCCACAAACCAGTAGCTCCTAAACCGTACGATCGGTCAAAACGCTGCTCGTATTCCACACCAACGATAAGGGCATGGTCACCGATATCAAAAGTTGAAGAGGCTGTAATACGGAACTGGTCGTTTAGAAACTTACTGTAACCACTTTGGTTGACACCTACATTGCCCCACAAACCGTAAACGCTGGAAGGTTGATCTCCGTTCAACAAACCACCACCTGCACGAATATCCTCAAGTGAGCGTGCATTATTGAAAATTGAACTCGTCTCTACAAAATTGAAGAAATTCGAAGTGTAGTTGGCTAGAATAGGATTGTTATCAGAAGGTGTATAATCCACATTTACACTCTGCCATACAGCTTGTGTGTAAGCATTCATAACCTTACCATAGTTCGGATCACTTGGATCTGTAATGGTATCTGTGCCCAAAGTATATAGACGACGGTAGGTCGTTTTGAATGTACCTATATGCCCATAGTTGAAGAAGTTCTCTTTGTGTCGCGCATCTCTATTAAAACCAGTGTTGCGTGTAAAGTCCATCTGGATGGTGTAGAATGCATTGCGAATAAGTGAATTCGACGAATCCGTAGCATTTCCAAAACGCTGCTGGAAACGAACATACGTTGACCAGTCCTGACGGAAGTATTCTGCGTTGTTGTCGTAATTCATCAATTCATTGAAACGACTTCCTGAGCGTCCGCGTCTTAAATTGAAACGTCCACCAAAAGTAAGGGTGGTTTTTTCTGAAGTAACGAACTTTAGGTTCCCCGACATACGCACTGCAGTGCTCGCAACATTTTCACGATAGTTTTGCGTTACTAAGTCATTCGCCGTTAAGAAATCTGCAGAGTTCAGCACCCCAAAGCCGCTTGATGCAGGAGTTAATGGATTCGCCTGAAGTTCAGCCAATTTATCATCATTCACCTTGTAAGTGGCCAGCGATCTTGGCGAACCGTCTCTGTTGTATTGAAACTCTGAAGCCAAAAGGAATCCGACGATGGGCTGACCTGATTTGCTTCTAATGATAGGGCCACCTAGGGTTAAGGCGCCCAAATTATAATGGTATTGATCGAACATTGAACTACTTAAAATCTCTGAAGAACCAAAGTAGTAAGGAGCAGGACCTTTTGTAGTGGTAGAAATTACACCACCAGTAACATCACCGTACTGCGCGGGAAGTCCACCAGTGATGACCTCAGTAGATAGAATCGCATCACGAGGAATATTTAAGTCTCCACGAACCTTCACACCGTCAATGAAAACAACGTTGGTTGAAGAACGTGCACCACGTACGTTGAATGAACCAGATCCGTCTTGCTGAAATACACCTGCAGTAGTACCAACAATCTGACTAAGATTACGGTACGGAAGATTTTTAATTTCCTCTGCACTAACTATATCTGACGTCTTTCCTGTTTCAATCAATTCTGTCTGGGCTGTAACGGTAACCTCCTGAATCATCGTAGATTCAACGGTCATATCAAAATCAACTACCTTGGGCTTCCCTGCATTCACGGTCACACCATTTAAGTTAAAGTCAGCATAACCTATAAACTTACATGTTAGGTTGTAGACCCCAGCGTCCACTGGGTTGATATTGAATTTTCCGTCGAAATCCGTTTGACCGGTTGTAACGACCACGTCGCGGTCTTTTACAATAACAGTAGCGAACGGAATGACTTCACCGGTACGCTTATCCTTAACGGTTCCTTTAACAGATCCGGGGCGAGATTGAGCGAAACTGAACGCAACACTAAGTGTCAAAACGATCGTGAGTATTCTTTTAACCATAAAAACTGGCATTTCGTTTGGGTTCTAAGGATGTAAATATAAGAAGTAGACCGCCAAGAACCGCAACCAATTTGTGCCTATATTGTAATGCCTTATGAAAGCAAAAATAACCTTGAATATCAGTAAGTTAGTTGTTCTTTTCAGCCTTATCCTTTTGGCTTCGGGGTGCAATACAACGTCTATTCAATACGATATTCCAGAACCTTTAGTGGATGAAACGATCTATTTAAGCGATCCATCTAGTTTCAATTTAACCGTGATTGGAGGCCATCTAATCCTTCCAAATGCAGGCCACGGGGGCATCCTAATTTATCGCCGTTATTTTGACCAGGAATACTATGATTTCGCAGCCTATGAATTGGCCTGTCCCTACCATTGGAACGACGGTTGCGGACTGCTCAGCAGCAGTATGGGTGACCTTTATCTTACCTGCGGTTGCAACGACCATCAATACCAGGCTTTGGACGGGCAAAGCATTGATACTGCCTACGTTCTTCCTGTAAAAGAATTCTCTTGCCAATTCGACGGCGGAAACATCCTTCGAATTACCAATTAAAAAAATCGCCCCTTCATTAGAAGGAGCGATTCTAAAATATCGGTTTTCTTAATGGCTCTTAGACAAAAGCGTTCTCGCCAGTGATGTCTAATCCCGTTATAAGCAGGTGAATGTCGTGCGTACCTTCATAGGTGACAACAGACTCTAAATTCATCATATGACGCATTATAGAGAAATCACCTGTGATGCCCATTCCACCGAGCATTTGACGTGCTTCACGAGCTATTTTCAGGGCAATCTCAACGTTGTTTCTTTTCGCCATTGAAATCTGTCCTGTAGTGGCTTTACCTTCATTTTTAAGTTGGCCTAAGCGATAGGTTAAAAGTTGCGCTTTAGTAATCTCCGTTATCATTTCAGCCAATTTTTTCTGCTGCAATTGGAAGCCTGCGATCGGTTTACCGAATTGGATACGCTCTTTTGAATAACGCAATGCCGTATCGTAACAATCCATCGCCGCACCAAGCGCACCCCAAGCAATCCCAAAACGGGCACTATCTAAACAGGATAAAGGTGCGCCAAGACCATCGCGGCCCGGTAAAATATTTGATTTTGGCACACGAACATTGTCGAAAACCAACTCTCCCGTGGCCGAAGCGCGCAGGGACCACTTATTATGAGTCTCCGGCGTAGTAAATCCTTCCATACCGCGTTCAACGATGATCCCTTTAATACGTCCCGCTTCGTTTTTCGCCCAAACCACCGCAACATCGCAGAAGGGTGCATTTGAAATCCACATTTTAGCACCGTTCAGTATAACGTCGTCGCCGTCTTCCTTAAAATTGGTTGTCATTCCTCCTGGATTTGATCCAAAATTGGGTTCAGTCAATCCAAAAGAGCCTAAAAACTCACCCGTAGCAAGCTTCGGCAAAAATTTCCGTTTCTGCGCTTCTGAGCCGTAGGCGTATATAGGAAACATGACCAACGAACTTTGAACGGAACAGGTAGAACGTACACCTGAATCACCACGCTCCACCTCTTGCATCATTAAACCATAGCTCATGTGATCCAAACCTGCGCCGCCGTATTCTTCTGAGATATAAGGACCGAATAAACCGATTTCGCCCATTTCTTTAACCAAATGATCGGGAAAAGCTGCGCGTTGGGCATAATCTTCTATGATCGGGCTGACGGATCTTTTGATCCAATCTCTTGTCGCATCGCGGACCATTTTATGTTCCTCGGAAAGTAAATCATCCAATTGGTAATAATCGGGGTGGTGGAATGCATCCATGCCTGTTCAATTTTAGGTTCAATTTGAAAGAGGTGTTGAAATTAAAACACATTGGTGGAATTATTGTTGTTTAAAGTCAATAGATATTAGGATATTTAGGTTGAAATAAAATTGATCCCGCGTTATGAAAAAATTTGCCCTACTATTTGCACTTATTGGAATCGTAAATTATTCCTACACGAATTCCGGTGGGTCGCCCGGTGGCAAAAGCGGCTCTCCAGCATCAAATGGGCAAACATGTGCAGGCGGCTACTGCCATGGCGGTGGAAGCGCAACTGGAAATGAACTCGTTGATATTCAAGTAGATGTCACCCCTTATGCCGGTTCCAGTAATTACAGCGATACGATAAGCGACTCCATTCAAACTCAAGTATATCTTAATGTTGCTGCTGCAGGCAGCTCAAAAATTGGATTCTCAGCAAGCATAGAAGATGCAAGCGGCACGCATATTGGAACGCTATCTGCACCCGCTTCAACGAACACTAAAATCACTGGCTCCGACTTCATTACTCACAAGAGCTCATCAACAGCCGTTTCGAATAATACCATCGATTGGGTATGGGAGTGGAATACAGGGGACATAGGAGATTCCGTGATCATTTATGTTGCAGTAAATTACACAGATGGGAATGGCACGACCTCAGGAGACTATGTGGTCACTGAGACGAAAACATTGTATCCAGGATTAGTTATGGGCCAGAGCGAAAATCAAATGCAATCGGCCTTAATGGTTTATCCTTCGCCAGCGACCGATTACCTTACGGTGAAAGCGGATGGAATCAAAGAGGTCCGACTCTACAATACCTTAGGACGCTTTTTAAGCATGGACCAATCTTGGAGCACGACGGGCAATGACCAGCTTGAAGTCAGCCACCTGCCGCGTGGGAATTATATCCTTCATGCGCTATTCAAAGACGGCACGGTACAGTACAAGCACGTAGTTTTACAGTAACTTTGCGCCCTGATGGGCACGAAATGGATCTTTATCGCAATACTCGCCGTTCTCGCATTCTTACGTGTGAGCCAGCCCACATTTTTTAAACGCTGGGTTAGCGCCGATTTCGAAGGCATATCTGAACATCCACTTCAGCTCAGTACACATATTTTTCTCTGGGTCTCAATGGGGGTGTTTGGCGCAATTAGTCTTTACTACGCCGGCTATCAAGCTGATCCACTGCTGCTCACAGCCATACCCTTCTTACTTTTTCTTCGTTTTAGTTCTTCCTTTCTTCTCTTCCATCTTTTAAAAGAAGACGGGCATCGCGTGCAATGGAAATTTGGACCCATGACCGCATTATTATCGCTCTGGTATGCCCTTACCTCCGTTGTTCTCTTGATTTTATCGCTCACAAGTGACCTCTCAGAATCGAGCAAATTGTACCTATTCCTCTCCTTTCATGTAATAGGGATGCTCTATTTCGCATTAAAACAACCAGGATTCGTTGTTTTTAAGACAATTGGAACTAGAGTTTACGCGATTTTGTACCTTTGTGCCCTTGAACTAGCCCCGTTAGTAATAGCCGTCCAATAACACACACATGACAGACACCCGAAAAGCAAAGGTGAGATCCATTCTAGTTTCACAACCAGAGCCTACCACCGAAAGTCACCCCTTTTTTACGCTGGCCGATAAACACAAGGTTGAAGTTGACTTTCGTTCTTTTATCCATGTTGAAGGTGTGAATGCATCCAACTTTAGAAAGGATAAAATTCAAATTCGCGAATACCGAAATGTCATCTTAACTTCTAAGAATGCCGTAGACCATTACTTTAGAATGTGTGAGGAGATGCGCGTGCAAATCTCGCCAGATATTCGTTATTTCTGTATTTCAGAAGCCATTGCCTACTACCTGCAGAAGTATGTGGTGTATCGCAAGCGTAAGATTTACCACGGCAACTTAAAAATTGATGAGTTGATACCTACATTGAAGAAATTTAAGAACGAAAAATTCTTGATGCCTTCATCTGACAGCTTAAAACCGTCCATCCCTAATGCACTGGAATCCGCGAACATTGATTACACGCGCGCTGTATTATTCAACACCGTGGTAAGCGATTTAAGTGATCTGGAAGATGTTTTCTACGACATCTTGGTCTTCTTCTCTCCTTCAGGAATCAAATCCCTTTACGAGAATTTCCCTGATTTTAAGCAGAATAACACCCGTTTAGCTTGTTTTGGTTCTACAACGCAGAAGGAAGCAGAAAACCATGGATTAATCGTGGATATTCCAGCACCAACGCCAGATGCACCTTCCATGACTAAAGCAATAAGTGATTATATCAAGGAGGTCAATAAGAAGTAAGAAAATCCTTAATTTACAAGCCCGGCGCCACGTCGGGCTTTTTTTATGCGCTTCACCTTTTCAAAAGACGAAAAACTGACCAGCTCAAAGCTGTTCGATGCCATACACAAAGAAGGAAAGACTTTAAAATCCTTTCCTTTTTCCGTGCGGTTCATCGATGCGTCCCTCGAAGCAGCGGTAGAACGACAGATAGCTGTGGTCGTTCCAAAGCGTTCCATTAAAAGTGCCGTTCACCGCAATACATTGAAAAGGCAAATGCGGGAATTATACCGCTTAAACAGACACCGGATCAAAGGTCCTTCGCAACAACAAGCTTGGTCCTTGCGTTATTTAGGTAACCGACTAAACGATTATGCTTTTTTAGAAGAAGGATTTCTAAAGTTAATCCAGAGCTACAACACGTATTATGAAGAACTCTCAAGTAAAAAGTTGGGCTAAGAAACTTCTTTTGCCTGCAATCATTGGTTGCGCGGGGTTGTTGACGAGCGCGTCAAAGGGTGACCCGTTCGAGACCAGCAAACAACTGGAAGTTTTCACCGCAGTGCTGCGGGAAGTTCAAAACGTATACGTAGACCCAGTGAGTGCGGAGCAGGCCGTTGGTAGCGCTATTGAAGGTATGCTGGAAGAATTGGACCCCTATACCGTCTACTATCCTGAAGACCAGATTGAAGATGTCCGATTGCTACAAACTGGCGAATACGGCGGAATAGGCTGTATTATTCAAAAAATAGAGGATGTGGTTCTAATATCCGACATTCACCCAGGTGGACCTGCGGACAAGGCCGGTCTATTCGTAGGTGATGTCCTGCTTTCTGTTGACGGAAAACCGCTCGAGGGGCTTCGCGTAAATGAAGTCAGCACCTTACTCAAAGGAACGCCAGCGACTGAAGTAAAGATTTCAGCCAAGCGCTTCGACTCACCCGTATTAAATTTCGTTTTCAATCGTGAAAATATTACTAAAGACGCCGTACCCTTTTATGGCATGCGTGATGACGGTGTTGCCTATATCTATCTGGAATCGTTCACTGAACAGGCAGGTAATCAAGTGAAAAAAGCAGCCTTAGAATTAAAAAAACTAGACCCAAACGCACTCATACTAGATCTGCGCGGTAACGGGGGCGGTTTATTGATGGAAGCCGTGAAAATTGTGAGTTTGTTCGTTTCCTCGAGCGATACTTTAGTTTCCACTAGAGGTCGAGGCGGCGTTGTGCAAGACGTTTACCGCACTATAGGACGCCCCATTCTACCGGAAATACCCTTGGCAGTCCTTACGGACGGATCCAGTGCTTCCGCAAGCGAGATTGTTGCCGGTGCACTGCAAGATTTAGACCGTGCCGTGGTCTTAGGTGAACCCAGTTTTGGCAAGGGATTGGTACAACAAATTCACCCCCTACCCTTTGGCGCGCAGATGAAGGTTACGGTAGCAAAATACTACACGCCTTCAGGACGTTGTATACAAAAGGTGGCTTACGACCGAAACGACAAAGGGAAGCGCATCCAGAAATCGGACCAACGAACTTTTAGCACTAAAAACGGAAGAAAAGTGGTCGATGGAAACGGCATTGCCCCCGATTCATTACTCGCAAATGACTTCTACCCAGAATTTGTCGCTGCCTTGAGTGCGAAAGGTTTGGATTTAAAGTTTGCGGCGCGCGCTATTGGGAAAATGCCCGCAGATGTAAACCTCGGAAATTTTGAAATCGACGAGGCCATTTGGACCGATTTCACCAACTTCTTGAAAGAAGAAAAGTTCACCTATGAGAGCATCAGCGAAATGCGTTTGAAGGAACTGCAAGAATTGGCCGATGAGATGGACTTTATGGAAGAGAACGATTTAAATCCTGTGCTAGAGGCCATCAAAGCCCGCAAAGACAATGTTTTGCTCACAGAAGAATCGGCCATCCGCGAATACCTCTCTGATTATTTAATACAACGCAAATATTCGATGCCTGGAGCGCTAGAACGTGGGTTACAACAAGATGAGGTCATTGCTCGTGCAGCGGAAATTTTATTGCATCCAAAGACGATGTCGGAACTATTGAGCGTTACCCTCTAAATGCAAAACCGATCTTTTCTCTTTTTCGCTGTGGCTATTGCAGCTGTGCTTTTACCCTTCGCTTTTGAGTGGCTAAGTCCACTCTACGGATTAATACTTGTCGGAATTGCGTTGGTGTTTCAAGGCGGTTGGCAACCCAACAAAATACTGCTTCTTGCAAGTGCCGCTTTCGTGGACTGGGAGTTGCTTAGTATTTGGTGGAGCGATTACCGCAATGAAGGCTGGAAAGACCTGATCATGATTGCACCGATCGTTCTCATGGGAATCTTAGTAGGTGCAAGGTCGAAAGACGTCGATTCCAAGACCTATAAAAATTGGGGGCTACTTTTTGCCTATGCGACAGTGGTGGCTTGGAGTTGGACCGTAGCCCAGAGTTTATTTCTTCACGGCTGGGTACAATACAATGAGTTAGAATTGGGTGGCCGATTAGGCATTCACTACCAAAGCCTCTACCTGCTCATTGCTGCCTTTATTCTAGAAGCGCAATTGTGGGACAGTACCTCAAAAAAACACCAACTTCTTAACATATTGCTGATCGTGTGGCTGCTCTTCGGTTGCATTATGCTAAGTGCGCGAATTCACCTTATACTATTGCCCATTTTCATTCTAGTACGCACACTTGATTTGCTCCGTGGTAAGGCGACAAATAAGAAAAAAGCAAGCCTTTGGGCTGCTGGAATCATTATAGCCATGGTGGCATTAATGGCTACTTTACCGGGCACAGCTCGAAGACTGACTGATCTAAAAAATGAATGGCGCAGTCTGGACGGAATGGTGGAAGGAAAGCAAACCAATCACCGCGTTTATTTATGGAGATACGGCTGGAATGTCGCGAAAGAATCGCCCATTATAGGACTTGGAAATGGCGCTGGAGATGAAGTTTTACACCAGGCACTTCAATCGTGCGATGCCGTCTTTTATAACAAGAAAGAACCCTATTACCTCTACGAATTCAAATACGACTTCCACAATATTATTCTACAAAACTTTGCAGAAGGAGGGATTGTCGGAGTGGCCATACTCCTCTTCTTGTTCGTGGTTGGATTCCTACAATCGCAAGGACCTTGGCGGTATGCTTGGGCACTTTTTTTCTTGACCGGGATGACAGAAAGCTTGTTGGAACGCCAAGCAGGTGTGTTCTTGCTGACGTTTTTAATCCTGCAAATACAGGCGCGGAATTCGAGCCCCGAGACCCGTTAAGATTTCATAGGAGATCGTCCCTGCATCCTTCGCCATAGCGCTGGCCGATTGTTCCGGGCCAATCAATACCGCTTCCTCTCCCGGTGCGATTTGTAGATCATCCAATGCCACCATGACCATATCCATGCAAACATTACCCAATATCGCACAGCGTTTTCCACGAATATACACGGCACCTTTCCCTTGCGATAAACAGCGCTGCAAACCGTCTGCATAGCCCACCGGCAAGGTCGCATAACGCGTGATTGCTGTTGCCTTAAAGGCTCGCGAATACCCAAGTGTTTCTCCCGGCTGCAAAACACCCACTTGAGATACGGTGCATTTCCAAGCCAGTACTTCTTCCAATCGGCCTATACCGTCGTAAGTCCCCAGGCCATAGAGTCCTAAGCCTAAACGAACCATCTGGTGCTGCGCCTCGGTGTGGCGGGCAATACCGTAGGAATTCAAGGCATGCCCTTTGGCGCCTGGATAGTATTGACGGATCTGATCGCATGCAGTTTTGAATTGGGCCAATTGGGCTTTCGTAAAGGCATCCTCAGCAGGATCATTACTAGCACTTAAATGCGTCATTATTCCGGTCACCACGATGTCCTTACGCAATTGCAATACCCGCAACAATTCCTGCAGTGCGGCAGGCTTGAAGCCTAATCTATGCATCCCGGTATCCACCTTTATATGAACTTGTAAAAGGTTTTCCTGTAGTGGTCCAGCCAACCAATCTTTTAATTGATGCGGATCGAATAATTCTACCTCACAGCCCGCTTGTGCGAGCATAGGTAACTGCGCAGCCTCCGAATTCAGAACAAGTATGGGGCATTGAATGCCTTGGGCGCGAAGACTTAGCGCTTCTTGTGCAAAAGCCACTCCAAGATAGTCGATGTGCATTTCCTCTAATGCCCGAGCAACCTCAAAACTTCCGGTTCCATAACCCGAAGCCTTGACCATGGCCATCACCAAGGTATCCGCTTCCAGCTTCGCCTGAAATTTCTGAAGATTTCGGCGCATTGCACCTAAGTTAATTTCCGCCCAAGTGCTGTGATGCTGCCGACGTAATGTTATGGCCAATTGCTCCAGCTTAAAACGGCGTTGTCCTTTTATCAGCACTGTTGTATCGCGCAAAGAAAGTCCCTCAAACGCGGTAACTAAATCACGAACCTCAGCGCGATCCTTCACCCACCAAATACGGTTCAATTCCATTTTACGCGCCATTGCCTGGGCAGCGGCAGTAAGCTCTGGCGTGGCGAGTGTGCTCAAAACAGCCCATTTTTTGGACGTGCCTTGCTGCATCATCAACTGCTCTAATGCTAATCGCAAGCTGTCTAAATCCGAGCTGTAAGTATCTTCAATCAATTTCCCGCCGTCCTTAGCTTCAATCTCTTGAAGTCGCATGGGTAAGGGTTCTAATGTTTTTAATCGCGCCAATGCTTCTGGTAATGGTACGCCCATCAGGACGGCCCCAGCCAATGCATTCATTGCGTTTTCCAAAGTGTAACCGCCGGTAAACGAGACCTCATTCAAAAGATCCGGATCCAACTCTTCACCCGGTCCCCAAAGCAAGGCCGGCGGCGTCGGCAATCCCAACGCCTGTGCTTTGTCCCACCATTTGCGGTGCGTTGCCATGCGTTCGCACCCCTCAAAGAGCAACCATTTTTCAGTAAAGTGTTCATTTTCGTCGCTAAAATGCTCAGCATGGGCATTTCCTAGATTGGTGAATACCCCCAATGCGGGGCGTAACCAGTGTGCATGGGCGCCCATCGTTCCTGGGCGATCAATTCCCACCTCAATGATGGCCTCTTCGTGTGATTCCTGGAGGTTACTCACTGCTAATGCAATGCCAAGCGTACTGTTGAAACTTCCTGGCGTACGGTGCACGTTTAGTGGCGTACCAAGCAATTGGAACAGCCATTCTTTGACAACTGTTTTTCCCGTACTACCCGTGATTGCAAGTAATGAACCTGGCAATGCATTACGCTTTTTCTTTGCCCACTCTTGCAAAACAAGCAAAGGATCCTCGTGGGTAATAAAAGCCAATTCTGGATGTGCCACTGCTCGGGCCTCCGCATCCTTACATAAAATAACCGATGCACCACGGCTAATGGCGTCTTCTATGTACTCGTGGCCGTCTGCATGCGGCGTTGTGAGGGCGATAAAACAGGAAGGAATGGCCGCGTGAATACGCCGCGAATCGAACGCAAAAGCTTCGAAAGTTTGAGCGGCATTACCGTGTAAGGTTGCTCCCGCCGTTTGTGCTATGTCAATCGCTTTCAGCAGCACCTGATGCGTCGTTCAATTGATTGTATATAACCCTACTCACCGGTTCGTATTCACCAGTTTCTCCGAGCATAAAGGTCTCATCACCAGCCACTTTTCTGTACGAGAAATGAGCGGGGCCGCCCGTTCTTCGACAGATGGCGTGGAGCTTAGTCACATATTCCGCCGTTGCGAGTAGCTGCGGCATAGGGCCAAAAGGGCGGCCCTTGAAATCTTTATCCAAACCCGCAATGACCACACGCTTGCCTTGGTTTGCAAGTGTATTTGCTACTTCTATGATACCGTCGTCAAAAAATTGCGCCTCATCAATGCCCACTACCTGCACATCATCTGCAAGCAAAAGCATGTTTGACGAACTCTCTACAGGCATCGAAGGGATCGAATTTTTATCGTGACTAACCACCTCTTGTTCGTCGTAACGTACGTCAGATACAGGTTTGAAAATTTCCACTTTCTGACCGGCGATCTGAGCACGGCGCATGCGTCGGATCAACTCTTCCGTTTTTCCGCTAAACATGGGACCACAGACAACTTCGATCCAGCCGCCTAATTGTTGGTTAAATTCTACTCCAGGTTGAAACATGAGGGGACTTTCGTGCTACATTCAAGGCATTAAAGGTAGATAATAAGATGCAGAGCCAAAGCCCTTCCCCCAGCAGAAAAGAATTAGAACAAGAATTAACTGCTTTTGCCCGTCACATCAGCGAGAAATCGGACAGTGATGCAGCCGCGACCTTGTTAGCGTTGTACCAGAAATTTAAGCTTGCTGAAATGGAATCAGAGGTACGAAGCCAACTAGACCGTGTAGAGGAATCTATGCGTTTTGCTTTGGAAGCGCGATTAAACGCCCTCACTTCAGAAATTGAAACTCCCGAGGTTACAGTTGAAGCCGTCGAGGAAGAAGTTGCCTTGCCTGCTGAAGCCTTGCCCATACAAGCAGATGAATCTACATCAACACCTCCGGAGGCCGTACAGCTAGAAATTCCTGCCGCATCAGAAGAGGAGATTGAACTTCATTCAGAAATTTCGGATGTACCGGAGGATTTAGAAGCCATAAAGCTTGTCGTTAAGGAGGACGTTAGCAAACAACAAGAATCGCCAGGACCAACAGCAAACTTGTCTTTAGATGCCATTGCGGAAATTGAACGCACTAAAGTAGTGCCGCTGGATGAGGCGCCGCTGCCGAAAAAAGAAGCCCCCGAAGCCACGGATAACAGTACCCTATCTGAGCGAGCGCAGCAAAGCAGTGAGTCAACAAGCTTAAACGACCGTTTTGCACAGAAGGTTTTAAAATTTGGGTTGAACGATAGAATTGGTTTTGTAAAGGCCTTATTTGAAGGCAATCAGGAAGATTTTAATCGTGTTGTGAGCCAATTGAACACACTCCATTCGCTGAGCGAAGCCCATGAATTTATCGAGACCTATGTGGCTCCTGAATACAAATGGGACCAACAAGAAGAAATGGCAGAGCGCTTTATGACAGCCGTAGCCACAAAATTTAACTAACTGTGGCAGGTATACTTCACGTGGTTCCCACGCCTGTGGGGAATTTAGAGGATATGACGTTTCGTGCCATCAAGGTGCTAAAGGAATCGGACCTCATTTTAGCGGAGGACACCCGTACGACTGGAAAGTTGACCAGCCATTACGACATCGCTACGCCGAAGCAGGCGTTTCATATGCACAATGAACATAAGGTCGTAGACCGCTTTGTGGGCCAATTAACCGGTGGCGCAAACATAGCGCTGGTCAGCGATGCCGGTACACCGGGCATTAGCGATCCAGGATTTTTATTAATTCGTGCCGCAGCCGCAGCCGGTATTGAAATCATCACCCTTCCAGGGGCAACGGCCTTTGTTCCTGCCTTGGTAAGCAGCGGTTTGCCTTGCGATACCTTTTATTTTGAAGGATTTTTACCGCCAAAAAAAGGCAGACAAACTAAATTTGAAAAAATAGCCGCATCAGACCGCACGGTGGTCCTGTACGAGAGCCCGCACAAGATCATCAAGACCTTAGGACAGATCGTAGAATATTGCGGCAGCGAGCGCCCCGTGACTATTAGTCGGGAGATTTCAAAAAAGTTTGAAGAGACCCTGAGGGGAACGGCCAGCGAAGTATTGGCGATAGTTGAAGAGCGCGGCGGATTGAAAGGAGAATTGGTCCTTTGTATAGGAGCATAAAAGCTGCAACAACTAAGGCTGTTTAGTGTTAAGAGAATATGACAAAAGCCAGCATACAATCTATTACGAGTTGGATGGATCAATCCACCCAATCGCCCTTACTCATTTCTGGACCGTGTTCGGTAGAATCTCCAGAACAAGTGCTGGTTACTGCGCAACAATTAAAAGTCCATACCCCCATAAGTTTGCTGCGCGGTGGCGTTTGGAAACCCCGGACCAAACCCGGGAGTTTTGAAGGTGTTGGCGCAGAGGCCATGCAGTGGCTGATTGATGCCGGTCGTGCGATCAACACTCCCGTTACTACTGAGGTCGCAAATGCCCAACACGTAGAGATTGCTTTGAAAGCAGGTGTAGATGTTTTGTGGATAGGTGCGCGTACGACCGTAAATCCATTCTATGTGCAAGAAATTGCAGAAGCCCTGCGCGGTGTAGACATTCCCGTGCTTGTAAAAAATCCCATTCACGCTGAAATAGGGTTGTGGGCCGGTGCCATTGAGCGCTTTCGAAACTTGGGCATTAGCCATGTAGCAGCCGTCCACAGAGGATTCTTTTCTTCCTCCAAAAGTATGTACCGCAATGCTCCAGATTGGCAGCACAGTTTTGATTTACGCGCGCTATTGCCGGATATTAAAATCATCTGTGACCCCAGTCATATCGCTGGCGACCGCTCCCTAGTGAGCGAAGTCAGTCAAGTGGCCATGGATCTGGGCATGGACGGTTTAATGATCGAAAGCCACATTAGCCCTGATGATGCCTGGAGCGATGCACGCCAACAGATCAGTCCAGAGGCCGTAGGTCGTTTGATGAAGGAATTGAAGTTCCACACGAATGTCCCTATTATTACGAATGAAGAATTGGCTAAGCTGAGAGAAGAATTGGACCAATTAGACGGACAGATTGTCGATGTGCTGCGCAAACGTATGCTCATCGTTAAGGATATCGCCACCATTAAAGAACGCGAAGGAATGAGCATCTTTCATATGAAGCGTTGGATGAAACTTGTTGGCGAACACAGCAATGGCAGTGAAGCAGGACTATCTGATGCCTTTTTAAAGGAACTCTTTTCAACCATTCACAAATACAGCGTTGAACTACAAACCTCGCTAATCAAAAAGTCCAAGTAATGGTGTGGCGTCAAAAACCGCAGCCCAACCCTGGCGCCGTTCAACTGCTCGCCTCAACAGTAACTAAAGACCCACTGCTCGCGCAGTTACTGGTAGCGCGCGGTATTGATTCCTTTGATGCGGCAAAGTCATTTTTCCGGCCCAGCCTTAACTACTTGCACGATCCCTACCGAATGAAGGATATGGAACGAGCCGTGGAGCGTATAGAAAAGGCCCGATTACAACAAGAACACGTCATGATTTATGGCGACTACGATGTAGACGGCACTACCTCAGTAGCGTTGATGTGCGACTTCCTCGAGGGAAAATTCCCCATTGAGGCCTATATACCCGACCGGTACAAAGAAGGTTATGGACTTTCTTTCGACGGTATTAATCTCGCCGCTGAATTAGGTGTAACCCTGCTCATCGCATTGGATTGTGGCATTAAAGCCTTTGATCAAATTGCACATGCAAAAAGTCTGGGTATTGATATCATTGTTTGCGACCACCATCGGCCTGAGGAAGAGCTCCCAAAAGCACATGCCATACTGGATCCAAAACGACCCGACTGTTTGTACCCTTACAAAGAACTCTCTGCTTGCGGTGTCGGCTTCAAACTCTGTCAAGCTCTTTGCGAACGCTGGGGGCTACCCCACGAACCCTACCTCTACCCGCTTTTAGACCTATGTGCCGTTTCCATTGCAGCGGATATCGTTCATGTCACAGGGGAAAATAGAGTTTTAGCACATTTCGGTTTGGAGCGCCTGCGCACAAGCCAATGCCGTACCGGATTCCTTAGCCTTTTGGAAGCGGCAAAAAAAAGACCCGAAACCCTCTCGTTTAAAGATATTGGTTTTTCCATTGGACCTCGAATTAACGCTGCCGGCCGCATGGAAAGTGGCCTGCGTGCAGTGGAATTACTCCGCTCAAAAGACAAGGAAGAACAGGATCAACTGGCCAATGCAATCAACGATTTTAATACCGATCGCCGGTCGGCCCAAGCGGAAATATTCGAAGAAGCGAAGGCCCTTTTAGATGCAGCAGCCTTTCCCAATTCCACGGTCTTATACGCACCGCATTGGCACAAAGGCGTGGTAGGAATTGTCGCTTCAAAAATGGTCGAACATTACTATAGGCCTACCATTATTCTCACTAAAAGCGGTGAGGTGTTGGCGGGATCTGCGCGAAGTGTTTTAGATTTTGACGTTTACGATGCTTTAGAAGCCTGTGAATCTCATCTGCTGCAGTTCGGGGGTCATAAATATGCTGCGGGAATGACCCTTGACGAAGCCCAATTGCCCCATTTTAAAAAAGCCTTCGAAGCGTACGTCACCGCGCATTTACCTGAGGATAAAAAACAGCGTGTTTTCTTGTACGACACTGAGGTACAGATTGATGCCATAACGGACCGATTCTATGCCATTCTCCGCCAGCTCGCCCCGCACGGACCCGAAAACGAAGCCCCGGTTTTTTTATTCAAGAATCTAATCAACGCGGGCAACACCCGCGCGGTAGGCGCTGATTCGAGTCACCTTAAGCTGCACCTCAAACAGGCAAGCGGCGGATCTGCCATCAACGGCGTTGCTTTCGGCGAAGGTTCGCTAGCACCAAACTTGGCAGCCGGACAGCCTTGCGACATTCTTGCCAGTGTGGTAGAGAACCATTTCAACGGGCAAACGACCCTAGAACTTATGGTTATTGGTATTCGACTTCATTAAAGGGTACCAAAACCCTTAGTCCGGTATTTGTCTAGGGGTTTTTCACCATTTCATCGGTATATTGTGTAGCAGTATACATACCCACTACGCATGTCAAAAACCGCAACCGCCGCCAAGTTCTATCGCCTTCTTTTTTTAGGCTGTCTCACAACAACAATTAGCTGTACACAGGAAAAGGGCAACAATCTTCAAACTGAAGAACGCCTCTGGAGCATTGATTTCTTTGACGATTTTGATGCTTTTGACGACGCTAACTGGCAAGATCAACGCATTTGGGTGAATAATGAATCTCATGCCTATGTGACTGATGGAAAGTATAATACGCGAGAAGTGAGTGACGGTTCGTTGAAAATACGCGTAGTCAAACTAGATACTCCGATCGTCAGTGATACCTATGATAAATTCGGAAACCTCCATCCTGCAACGGCGTATGTAGCTGGACGAATTTGCTCCAAAAACAGAAAAGAGTTCGTTAAAGGAAAATGGACCGCACGACTAAAACTACACTCGAGCGGACAACCCAGTCAATTTCCGGCCTGGTGGATTCTCGGTGCGCAGAACAATGAAAGTCCTATTCAAGAAGAAAATGAAAATGTATGTTGGCCCTTATATGGCTCCGGTGAGATTGATATATTCGAGCACCACGGCGATTACACCGCTAAAGAATTTACAACGGGTGCCATTGTTAGCCTAGATTCTTGTGATAAAGGGGATTGGTGGAGCGCAAGAAAAAATATAGCAACCACACTGACGGAGTACCACGAGTACAGTGTCGAATGGGATGACGCTGACCTGGTATATCGTCTAGACGGCACAGAAATTCATAGAAACATTGGCATGGGCGATACCTATTCAGAACCCATGTTCGCCATCTTAAATTATGCTAAAATCACAGACTCTGATATGACCGGATCATGGACTATGGAGGTTGATTGGGTGAAGCACGAAAAACGAAACTAGATATGAATCAATCCGTCTACACGAATCGTATAGCTTTAACGGTTGCACTTGGTGGCTTTCTTATGGGGTTTGATGCATCGGTAATCTCGGGTGTCAATAAATTTGTCCAAATTCAGTTTAATCTATCCGATCTGCAGCTAGGCTTTTCCGTGAGCTCATTGACCATTGTAGCAGCCTTGGCGATGATGTTCTCAGGTCCTTTAAGCGACAAATACGGCCGTAAATTAGTACTGAAATACTGCGCCCTAATCTTTACCGTTAGCGCTATTGGCTCGGCACTAGCCACCGGGTTTACTTCCTTTTTGATATTTCGTATGCTAGGCGGTTTGGGCGTTGGAGCATCTTTGATTGTCGCTCCCATGTACATCGCTGAAATAGCGCCAGCAAGCAAACGCGGGAGACTGGTTTCGTTTAACCAATTAAACATCGTTCTCGGAATCACAATTGCATTCTTCACGAACTATTACATTTTATCGTTGGCCGACCATACATCCAGTTGGGTGTCGAATTATGGAATCGCTGAGCACAACTGGCGTTGGATGTTAGGTATTGAAGCACTGCCGGCGATCGTTTACTTCTTTGCTTTATTCAGTGTTCCAAAAAGTCCAAGATGGCTGATGAGCAAGGGCAACGAGAATAAAGCCACAGCAGTTTTGCAAAAGTTCATTTCCGTTGAAGAAACCGCTGAAGAAATTAAGGCAATAAAAGCCGCTTTAAACAACGTTAACAGTTCAAGAAAGACACCGATAACGGAGCTTTTCAAACCCGCCATGCGCCTAGTACTGACCATCGGTATTGTGGTATCGGTATTGCAGCAAATAACCGGTATCAACGCGGTTTTCTTTTACGCACCTATGATTTTCGAACAATCGGGTATTGGCACCAATGCGTCCTTTATTCAAGCCGTTCTAGTAGGAATAACGAATCTGCTTTTCACCATTATAGCCATGGCACTTATTGACCGATTAGGCCGAAAACCCCTGCTTATCGCCGGCGTTTCTGGCATAGTTCTCTTTATGGGTTTACTTTCCTACGGTTTTGGATCTGCCACCTATACGTTGGATACTGCCCAAGTCGCTTCTTTGGATGTAACGATTCAAAATGACTTAGCACCGATTATTGATGAGCGCTATTCCAGTGATGTTGCCTATAAATCGGCTTTACAGGAGGTTCTAGGAATGGAACAAGCAAAGATGTATGAGAGTGAGTTAATTACTGCCGCTATTCAAATGAACCCTACCCTTATCCTCATCGGTATTATTGGGTTTGTTGCTTGTTTTGCTGTTTCACTGGGACCCGTTATGTGGGTGCTCTTTTCCGAATTATTTCCATTAAAGATTCGCGGTATTGCCATCTCTTTTGTTGGCTTTATCAATTCTGCAATTTCGGCGCTCGTCCAGTTTATTTTTCCTTGGGAACTTTCTTCGCTTGGCAGTGCAACGACGTTTATGATTTATGGCCTATTCGCCTTGATCGGTCTGTTTTTCATTATTCGACTGCTCCCTGAAACCAAAGGCAAGTCGCTTGAGGCGTTAGAAAAGGAATTGGTAAAATAACTCATCCTTCAGCACACCCGTCTTAGTGTTTTGATTTGAACTATATTTAAACGAAAGGCTTACTTAACTAGCGCCTCTTTGTTTACTTGCTTCAATCTCTATTAATGAAATTAGTTACAGCACAAACCTTTAATGATTCAGTCTCTGCACATTTGGTAAAAACAAGGCTTGAAAACGAGGGTATTGAATGTTACATCTTCGACGAGAACATCAACAACATCATGCCTATTTATGGCCAGGCGGTTGGCGGGATCAGAATTAAAATCAAGGAAGAAGATGCACCAAAGGCCAAACAATTGATCGAAGAATGGGAACAACGGCCTCATTTGAACCAAACCAACGAAACGTTAACGTGCACCTCATGTGGGTCACAAGAAATTTATGCCGGTTTTAAAAGTTTTAAAACTAGCCTTGGCTGGCTTACGCTCGCCATTTCATTTTTATTCATGATTTATCCTTTTTACTCCAAAACGGTATACCGCTGCAAGCAGTGTGGGAATGAAATGGACTTGAATAGTTAGTAAGGACTTACCTTTGTATTGAATCGGATTACACTAAAATAGAGTAACATGGCAGAATTAGATTGGCAGACCATCAAAGAGTATGAGGAGATTACTTTCAAACAACTCAATGGTGTTGCACGGATTGCGTTTAACCGCCCTGAAGTACGCAACGCTTTCACGCCGAAAACTGTTGATGAACTTTGGGAAGCATTGATCATCTGCCACGAAAGTCAAGAGATTGGCGTAGTACTCATCACCGGCGAGGGACCCTCATCCAAAGACGGCGGTTGGGCTTTTTGTTCTGGTGGCGACCAGCGCGTGCGTTCAAACACGGGGTATAAAGGTGCAAACGGCATCAACCGATTCAATATTCTTGACGTACAACGCCAGATTCGTTTCATGAATAAAGTAGTCATCGCTGTAGTGCCCGGTTGGGCAGTCGGTGGCGGTCATAGCCTACATGTAGTTTGTGACCTTACCCTAGCAAGCAAAGAACATGCTGTATTTAAACAAACTGATGCAGATGTGGCAAGCTTTGACGGCGGCTTCGGCTCTGCCTACCTCGCACGTCAAGTGGGTCAAAAGCGCGCGCGTGAAATTTTCTTTTTAGGAGCAGAATATTCAGCACAAGAAGCCTTTGAAATGGGAATGGTCAATAAAGTAGTCCCGCACGAAGAACTAGAACAAGTAGCTTATGAATGGGCGCAAGAGATCATGACCAAAAGCCCAACGGCGATCAAAATGCTCAAATTTGGTTTTAATCTTATTGACGACGGACTTGTTGGCCAGCAAGTCTATGCCGGCGAAGCTACCCGACTTGCGTACGGCACAGAGGAAGCCGTGGAAGGACGCAACGCCTTCCTTGAAAAGCGACCACGCGATTTCTCGAAATTCCCGAAGTTTCCATAACCGGTAGTCCAAAACGTAAATACTATGAAAAAACTATTGGCTATTGCTACTCTGGCATTCGTATTCTTAACCGCTTGTCAGAAAAATAATCTACCGGCGTCACCTGCGACAAAAATTCTTCCACTAGGAGCATCCAGAGTGCAAGGTGACCCACCGAATTATCATAGTTACCGTTACAAGCTTTGGAAAAAGCTCGTTGAAAACGGTTGGTCTGTTGATTTTGTTGGTTCTCAGATTGATCCTAAATCATATGCACTAGTCGATAATGAAGAATTTGACCCGCACCACGAAGGGCATAGTGGTTATACCTCAGGGCAACTGTTGGATGAACTTGACGATTGGATGGCGGGCGTTGATACTCCTGATATTGTACTGTTTAGTTCGCCTGGTGGGAACGACGCCTTAGATTTATTGCCCTACGATGACGCTGTTGACAATATCGTAGCTATCGTACAGAAACTTCAAGTCTACAACCCCAATGTCACTGTCGTGATAGAGAAGATGGCACCCGGAAATGCAATTGCAATGCTGGTGTTAGACGATTACTATACGCGCATTCAAAGTGACATGGACAGTTTAGTAAATTACCTCAATACGCCAACCTCAAATGTAGTCTCCATAGATATGGCTACTGGATTTGATGCGGACTTACTTGCAGATCCAGTGCATTACAATCAACAAGGAGCGTCTTTTATTTCAGCGCGGTACTACGATCTGCTAATCACCTTAATACAACCCTAAATGCATACCATCGACGCCATCCGGACACGTAAAACGGTCAAAGTACTTGCCGATGATGCATGGAAACCCTGTCTTACCGAGGACGAGCAAAAAGAACTTTGCGATCACCTGTTAACGCTTGCCGCTCAGGCACCCTACCACTATAAGAGCGCCGAGCGATATAAAACCGGAGCACAAACCAGTTCGCTCCCTTTTCGCTGCTATACTCTGGATGGCGCCACTTGTAATGCTCTAGCTACTAAATTAGAAGCACTAGACCCTCCACCAGGAAAGATCCTAAATATGCTGTGGGCGGCCGAACTTCTAGTCATTACTACCTGGCTTCCCGATGTTTTTGGAGTGCAACCGGAAGAGCGAATAATGGAACCGGTACCCTTTGTAGGTAACCTTCGAAATATGGAGCACATAGCGGCAACAAGCGCGGCAATCCAAAACATGTTACTGGGTGCAACTGCCGAAGGGTATCCTAACTATTGGTCCTCAGGCGGTGTGCTGCGTTACGAATCGGCGCGAAAAATCCTTCAAATTTCTTTAACGGAAATCATGCTTGGTGCCGTCTTTATTTTTCCGAAAGATGCTGTGGAACGAGCAGAAGAAATTAAGCCTGGCAAGCTCCGTGAAGAAGGGAAAGTATTAGGTAGCTTTTCAAAAAAAGTGAGCCTGTAAGACAAGGTGCAGCGCCTTTTTAGTACATTCTCGAAAATCTTACTGAACTATGCGACTGCTCACTGTGTTTTTACTCTTCAGCACCCTCACCTATGCTCAATCTGGCACTGGGAATTGGTTCATGTATTTTGGAACAAATACCATCAACGATACCTGGAGTATTCATACAGAGGCCCAACACCGTAATTACGGTTTACTACCGAACGAACTAGAACAATTATTGCTGCGGACCGGGATAAATTATAAAGTCCGTGACGGTCTCGTTGTAACTGGGGGATACGCGAACATTACTAACCATGTCTATAATTCCTCTCGAATAGGTCCCGAGGTTATGGAACATCGGATTTGGCAACAATTAATTGCTTTAAATTACTTTGGAAAAACAAAATTCGAGCACCGATTCAGGTATGAGCAGCGCTGGATTGAGGATGATTTCAAAACACGCTACCGATACCGTGGAATGCTATTCCACCCGCTGAATACAACGCGCATAGAAGTGGGAACACTCTACTTAGGAATCTATAACGAGCTGTTTCTTCAACCGTCAGGGACCATTTTTGACAGAAATCGATTCTACACAGGAATGGGCTACAAATACGCCCAGAATATTCAATTGCAATTGGGCTATTTACTGCAAACTGTAGGGGATAAAACAGGCCAGTATCTTCAGTTTGGCCTCATTTTTGACACCTAAATCCCATGTTTAAGAAACCTCTACTTTTTCTAGCAATAGCTACAATTACACTGTCATTAACGAATTGTAACCCCACTTCGGGAGGCAAGAACCCACCTGCGTCTCTGGATCTGTACGAACTATCTTTTCAACACGACGGGTTAAACCGCAGTGCCCTGGTACATATTCCCGAGAATTATGACAGTTCGTTCGCGCTACCCGTAGTGCTCAATTTTCACGGTTATGGAGGAAACGCTGCGGCACACGCCGCCACTACAGGAATGACGGCAACTTCGGATTCTTTCCAATTCTTACTGGTCTATCCCCAGGGAAGTCTGTTAGGTAACGATCCTCATTGGAACAATGCGCTCCCAGGTCCAGATAATAAAAGTGACGCCGAAGATTTGGGTTTTACAAGTGAACTCCTAAGACTTTTAGATTCTGCCTTTCTTATCGATCGGGAGCGAATTTATGCTTGCGGCTACTCCAACGGGGGAATGATGTCCTATGCCCTTGGATGTTACCTCAGTAATGAAATTGCTGCAGTCGCTTCTATATCGGGTTGTCTTGGCGATACCACCGAAACCTGTGAGCCTCAGCATCCAACTGCAACTCTAAACATCCATGGAACGAATGACGATGTAATCGCTTACAACGGAAGTTCAGAAGTCATAAGTGCCCCAGACGCAACTGCCTTTTGGGCCGCACAAAACAATGCACAGCCCACCCCAAGCATTACCGCTAGTACCACCACGAGTTACGACATAGAACACATTCGTTACGAACAAGGGGATAGTAGCGTGACTTCAGAGCACATTAAAGTTCTTGGTGGAGGGCACGTTTGGTTTAGGTTCGAAGAAAATGGCGCGTCAATGAATACATTGATTTGGGAGTTTTTTAACCGATTCGATATTTACGGCGCACGCTAACCCTGCAATCAGGCAGCCGCATATTGTACCTATATTTACGGGAGCAGCACAGGTACCATGAAAACAGCCCCACTCTTCCATCCCTTCAGTTCGGACATTAGTAAAATCGCTTCGCCTAAGCAATTCACCTACCCGTTCTTTTACCAGCCACATGCGCTGACTAAAGCTGCTGCGAAAGAGCTGCAAGCGTTTCTTTCAAAAGGTACTTTAGTCCACAACTTTGGACTGGGGACGCACGAGTCGCTGATCGAACAAGGTAAGATGTTTGGTGTACTGGTAGTAAAAGATTCATTGGGAACATTAGGGTGGCTCGCAGCTTATTCAGGAAAACTTAGCGAAGAACCGCGAGGCTATTTCGTTCCTCCAGTGGCAGATATTCATGCGGCCCAATCCTTTTATAAAAAAGGAGAGGCCGAACTCAACGCTATGAGCGCTGTGATTGCAACTTTAGAACAAGACCCAAAGCGGAAAGCGCAAAAAAAGACCCTACAAGATCGCCTGGATGAAATCAACGAGTACCTACGTAAGGGCCGTGCAGCACTCAAAGAAGCTAAAAAAGCCCGCCAGAAGTATAGAGAAGCTGTACGACCGACCGTAAGTGCAGAAGATTTCGAGGACATTTGCGAACGATTGGCGAGCGAAAGTATCCAAGGACAGTTGGCTTTTAAGCGCAGTAGTAAAGAATGGCTTAGTGAACAAGAGGCGCTCGTCGAAAAATTGGACCAATTCGACAATGCTATAAGCGATTTAAAAGAAGACCGTCGACTCAAATCCAACGCTTTACAGCGTGAAATTTTTGATCATTATGTTTTCCTCAATGCACATGGAGAATCACAAGTGCTCAGTGCTTGCTTTCCAGATTTTGATATGCGACATCCGCCCAGTGGATCAGGTGATTGTTGCGCGCCTAAACTTCTGCAATACGCCTACAAAAATGAGCTCCAGCCTCTTGCGCTTGGGGAATTTTGGTGGGGCAGTGCGCCCGATAAGGAGGTACGCCAACACAAGTATTTCTATCCATCTTGTGCCTCACGTTGCCGCCCCATTTTAGGGCACATGCTTCAAGGCTTAGATGTGGAACAAAACCCTTTACTCACCTTTGGTCAAGACAAGCCAATGCCGGTAGTTTACGAAGACGACGATCTAGTAGTCGTCAATAAGCCTGCGGGGTTGCTAAGCGTTCCTGGCGTAGAAATTGAAGATTCGGCGCTGACACGAATCAAAAACTTGTACCCCAATGCTACGGGAGCAATACTCTTGCACCGTCTGGATATGAGCACGTCGGGGCTACTGATGTTCACGCTTAATCCCAAAGCCAACAAGCGAATGCAGCGCCAATTCATAAAGCGTCAGGTTCAAAAAACCTACATCGCTGACGTAGAAGGCGTAGTAGCTAACAATCACGGAATCATAGACCTGCCCTTAGCACCAGATTACTACGATCTTCCTCGACAAATGGTTTGTGATAAAACGGGGAAAGCATCAGAGACGCATTGGTCGGTGATTACACGCTCCAAATCGACCACACGATTAGCATTAAAACCCATCACTGGCCGTACCCATCAACTTCGCGTGCATTGCGCACATCCTGAAGGCTTGGGGATGCCGATGGTCGGCGACGAGCTTTATGGAGTTATCGGGGAGCGTTTACACCTGCATGCGCATAAATTGGAATTTACCCATCCCACGAGCAAAGAGCTCATTACTATAGAAGCACCTGTTGACTTTTAATTATGGCTAAAGAAATAGAACGCAAGTTTTTAGTTGCCCATCAAGCATGGCGCGAAAGCGTGAACACAATCCACGTTTATAGACAAGGTTACCTTAGCTATGACTCAGAACGGACTGTGCGAGTTCGTGCCACCGAAGTAACCGGATACCTTACTATCAAAGGAATTACCGAAGGTTTAACTCGTGACGAATTTGAATATGAAATTCCGCTTGCCGATGCCTTGGCCCTTTTGCAACTTTGCGAACGCCCTGCTATAGAAAAGAAACGTTACATCGTTCCAAATGGCGCGCACGTATGGGAAGTAGATGTTTTCGAGGGCGTAAATGAAGGGTTGGTTGTAGCAGAAATAGAATTGGGCAGTGAGGATGAAGCCTTTGACAAGCCCAACTGGTTAGGAAATGAAGTCAGTGGCGATCGAAAATATTCGAACAGCGCACTAAGCCTACACCCTTTCAAGGACTGGAGTAATGATTAAAGATGCTTCTGCCTATTTCGTTGACGGGTGCGGGCGATGTGATCATTTCGCTACGGACCTGTGTAAGGCTCGAAAATGGTCCGAACCGTTACAATTGCTTCGTGAAATCCTATTAGACTCAGGTTTAAATGAAGAAGTAAAATGGGGTCAACCCACTTATACGCTTAAAGGAAAAAATGTGGCGATGCTATTTGCATTTAAGGACACCTGCGGCATTACGTTTTTCAAAGGTATGCTGTTGCGCGACGATGGAAAGCTCCTGGTCCCTGCGGGTGCAAATTCAAATGCAGCCCGTGTACTAAAGGTAATTTCTAGCGCCCAGGTTGAAACTGCAGCACATTGGATCAGAAACTATTTAGAAGAAGCCATATCTCTAGAACAACGCGGGGCGAAAGTTCCAAAATCGGACAAACAAGAACAGATGCCAGAAGCATTACTCAAAAGGCTTGCGGAAGATCATGCGCTAAACAGCGCTTGGGATGAATTAACACCGGGAAGGCAGCGTGGTTTTATTCTTCATATCGCGGGCGCTAAGCAAGAGCAAACCCAGCAGAATAGAATCGAAAAATGTATTCCCAAGATTTTCGCAGGAAAAGGGTTTAATGAATACTTATAGAATGTATACTTACCGAATAGTCTAATTTGTGAAAAGTACAATGACGAAAAAATTTATACTAATCTTCCTTGTCCCTTTTACTGCATTCGCCCAAATTGATCATTGGGAAAAACTAGTGGGAGAGAGTGACACGTGGAGCTACCGTCTGGGTAACTCCGAACCTAATAGCAGCTGGATAGATACTTCATTTAATGCAAGCAACTGGGCCACGGGTGCTGGCGGTATTGGGTATGGCGATAACGATGATCAGACAACCATTTCAAATACGGCATCTCTTTACATGCGCCGTGAATTTTCTGTGAACCAATTAAGTGCGATTCAAGCGCTAATTTTTCATGCAGATTATGACGACGGATTTGTGGCTTACCTTAATGGGACAGAAATAGCGCGTGCCAATGTTGACACCTTAAATCCACCCTACAATTACTCCCCGCCTATATGGCGAGAGGCTAAAATGTTTCAAGGCGGCGATCCCGCCGTATGGGTAGTTGATGAGGCCGTCTGGCGCGGACTACTGAAGAGCGGCTCTAATCTTTTGGCCGTTCACACGTTAAACAATGGAGGTGCCAGCAGTTCTGATCTTACCGCACGGTATTGGCTTCATTGTGGTGTTAATACAACATCACAAATTCATTCGAATCAAGAAGCCTGGTTTGATTTCGACACATTTGAGAGTTCCGTAGCCATTATGCGAATTAACACTTTCGCTGAAAATATACCTAATGACCCTTCCATAAGAGGCATCATGGAAATTGTATGGAACGATACCGCTACGACCCATGCTTCTTACGGCGTTCCTGCTAACCTAATAACCAATATTGAAATTGAGAAAAGAGGCCGATGGTCGCAATTTGTTTATCCTAAAAATGGGTATGCCATCGAAACCAAAGACTTCTATTGGGAGGATACTGACGTTTCACCGCTTGATATGCCTTTGGAGGAAGATTGGATCTTGCACGGTCCATATGGGGATCGGTCTTTTATGCGAAATGCGCTCGCTATGCACCTAGCGAATAAGCAAGGTAATTACGCCTCACGAACACGCTTTGTTGAACTTTTCATCAACGGTGACTATGAAGGGCTTTATGTGCTGATGGAAAAAATTAAGCGTGGTGAAGATCGTGTAGATATCGCAAAGCTTAACCCAGATGAAATTAGCGGAGATGACCTGACTGGAGGTTATATTTTTAAAACGGATTGGGAGCCAGTAGATTGGCGTTCAAGTTTTAGTATGTTGCTGGACACCACGAAAATTCCGTATACCTACACTTATCCTAAGCGTAAAAATATAGTGCAACAGCAAGAGTCCTACATACAGGATTATGTAGACGATTGGGAGCATTCGATGCAGAATACCGCCACCACCTATAACGGAAAATATTGGTACCAATACATGGATCTTGCCTCATTCGTCGACTTCTTCCTTATGATGGAAGTGACGAAGGACGTAGACGCCTATCGAGCCAGTACCTACTACCATAAGAAGAAAGATAGTAACGGCGGTAAAATCCATGCCGGTCCGGTATGGGACTTTAATTTTGCCTTTGGCTTGGTCGATTATTGTGAAGGTTATCTGCCAAATGGCTATATGTTTTCAGGGAATTGGTGCTCAGGAACGAACCCAGGTTGGTGGGAAGATTTAGTCTATACACCTCAATTCGCTAATGCTGTAAATTGTCGCTGGAAAGAACTAAGAACCACCGTTTGGCACAAAGACTCTATCGCTGATTTCATTGCGAGTAACGAATCGCTTTTAACTAATGTCGCCCCAAGAAACCATGCGCGCTGGCCATTGATGGGTGCTAATCCATCGGCAGTTAAATATGTCGCAACTACATTTTCTGGAGATGTAACACTCATGGAAGATTGGCTCATGGATCGAATAGACTGGCTCGATTCTAACATGATAGGTACCGATTGTAATCTGCGTGTACCAGAGGACAACCCATTAGGCGTTGACATTATTGTGTACCCAAATCCAACCGCCGGAATATGTACTATTGAGACGTCGGTAGAAATCGATCGTGTACAAATACGCTCCAACACTGGCCAGCTAGTGGCTTTAATAGAAATTAATAACCGCCTTATAGATGGGCAAGAAATCACATTGGATTTACAGGCATTATCTGACGGCATATATTCTTTAGAGTTTCTTTCAAGCGGTTTCCAAATAGTCAGGAAAATAGCCATTGTTCACTAAAACGGGAGGTCCTACTTTTGCGCTATGGGAAAAGACAAACTAAGAAAGTTTAACGAAATCGGCACACTGTATAACGTTGTGGAGCCTAAAACAGAAGAGGTTCGTCACGGTTTCGAATTAAAAGGCAAATGGGCTGCTACCCACTTTAAAAACGATAACGGTCTCGTACTTGAACTAGGCTGTGGTAAAGGAGAATATACGGTTGCATTAGGTAGGAGAGATCCGAATAAAAACCACATAGGCATCGACATAAAAGGTGCTCGACTTTGGCGAGGCGCTAAAACATCTTCGGAAGAAGGGTTGGACAATGTTGCCTTTCTTAGGACCAGAATTGATTGGATCGAGCAAGTTTTTGGTCCCAATGAGGTCGATGAAATCTGGATCACTTTCCCAGATCCTCAAATGAAATACAAGCGCGCGAAACACCGTCTTACGCATCCGGAATACCTCATGAAATACGCACAATTTCTCAAGCCCGGGGGAACGGTGAATTTAAAATGCGATAGCGAATTTTTGCACGGGTACACTCACGGTATCGTTCAAATGCTAGGCCTAGAAGTAGAGGAAGCGTACCACGATATTCACGACCAGATTCAACCGAACGAAGGCATTCTTTTCGATGTCGTCACCCACTACGAAAGCATTTGGCTTGCACAAGGTAAGCCGACAACCTACCTGCGTTTCAAACTGGATGGGATTGAAGCAGCCATGGCACATTGGAAAAAACTCAAAAGCTAAATGGCGAGTGCGTTTTTTGACAAAGTATACCGAGTAGTGCGTCATATTCCCGAAGGGCGGGTGACCACCTATGGTCATATCGCTCGTTTTTTGGGAACTGGACGCTCTGCGCGCGTTGTTGGCTATGCCATGAATGCTTCTCATAACGATCCCACCGTACCTGCACACCGGGTGGTGAATCGGAAAGGCGTACTTACGGGCAAGCATTTCTTCGGGGGGTCAACACTCATGCAGGATCTACTCGAAAGCGAAGGGGTTACCGTTGTGGAAGACCAAATTCAAGAATTCCAGAAGCACCTTTGGGATCCAATGGAGCACCTGAACCAAGAGGAGTTTTTAGAAGATCTTATTTAACGACGGCTTATTTAGTTCTTGCTGCAATAGTTCGAAATATCGAGCAATATGTAAGCCATCCATCAGTGCGTGATCCACCTCAAGCTGGAACGGGAGATAATACTTGCCTTCACGCTGAAAAATCTTTCCAAAAACGGTTCTAGGAATACTGTGCCCTTCGCCTTTTTTCGGATGGGTAAAGGAGGTGAACGAAATCCAAGGAATGGTAGTTCCATACATCAGATTGGTTCGATCCGGTCTTGGATCCAACGGAAGGCCCGCTGCTGCCTTTTTAGTGATTTCACAAGAGCGGCGAATAAAATCTAACATAGACTCCTCAGGGGTCCATGGATAATAAGCGAAAGTGAAGGCATCAGAGCCGTCTTTTAACACGGAGCAGCCCATATCAATAATGCTGTGCTCCACCACACCGTCGCCTTGGCGCCTAAGGCGCATAGGCAAGTATTTATTGGCAGCTGAAAGCGTGCAGTATAAAAGTGCGTGGTGTATACTTAAAGAATTGGCCCTACTAAATTCCCAAATGGAAGTTGCATCCAGTTCGACGGTGATACCGACAAACGGGTCTTTGAAATCCTTGAAGAAAAGATAGCTCTCCTTGCGGTCCCAATTCTCTATGTCCACCTTGGTTTCCATGCTGACGAAGATACCGATTGAACGTATCTTTAACCCATGAATCACGAAGTAATACGCGACTACGCCCTAAGTTTTCCCTTTGCCGACGAAAGTTTTCCCTTCGATGATACCGCGCTAGTGTTCAAGGTTCACGGTAAGATGTTTGCCCTTCTAAGCCTGGATGATCAGCCCGCAAGAATCAATCTCAAAAACAATCCTGAACGCAACATTGAGCTGCGTGAAGAGCACGATTGGATTATACCTGGCTACCATTCGAACAAGCGCCATTGGAATACGGTTATTGTTGAAGAATATGCCTCTTGGGAACTGATCAAAGAGATGATCGAAACCAGCTATAAACTTGTTTGGCAAAAGCTGCCAAAGAAGGTGCGAGAAGGCAGCGTTTAGTGTATTTTAGCACCCATGAAAAACATCCGTAATTTCTGTATTATCGCGCACATTGACCACGGAAAGTCAACGTTAGCGGACCGCCTTTTAGATGCCACCTCTTCTGTAACTGATCGCGAAAAACAAGATCAGCTTTTAGACAATATGGATCTTGAACGCGAGCGTGGCATCACGATCAAGTCGCACGCAATTCAGATGTACCATGAAAAGAACGGAGAAAAATATACCATCAATCTTATTGACACCCCTGGACATGTTGATTTCTCATATGAGGTCTCTAGATCCATTGCGGCATGTGAAGGAGCATTATTGATTGTTGATGCGGCACAAGGCATTCAAGCACAAACCATTTCCAATCTGTACCTCGCGCTGGAGCACGATTTAGAAATCATCCCTATCCTAAATAAGATTGACCTCCCAAGCGCAAATCCTGAAGAAATCGGCGACCAGATCATTGATCTCATCGGATGTAAGCGCGAAGATATTTTGCTCGCTTCCGCAAAAACCGGAAAAGGTGTTCCTGAAATTTTAGATGCGATCATCGAGCGCGTTCCTGCACCTGTAGGTGATCCCGACGGACCCCTCCAGGCCTTAATCTTTGACAGTCACTACAATCCTTTTCGTGGGATTGAAGCTATTTTCAAAGTAGTCAATGGCTCCATAAAAAAGGGAGAACGCGTCAAATTCATGTCTACAGGCAAACAATACGATGCGGATGAAATTGGAATAAATTTGATCAAACAGTTTCCTACGAAAGAGATCAAAACTGGCGATGTAGGTTATATAATCTCAGGAATTAAGGAAGCCAAGGAAGTCAAAGTTGGGGATACCATTACCTCTGTTGAACACCCGGCTTCTGAACAAATTGACGGCTTCGAAGAGGTTAAACCGATGGTTTTTGCCGGAATTTATCCTGTGGAAACCGAAGAGTTTGAAGAATTAAGAAACTCATTAGAAAAACTTCAACTCAACGATGCGTCTCTAACGTTCGAGGCTGAAACGTCTGCAGCTCTAGGCTTCGGATTCCGTTGTGGATTCTTGGGAATGCTTCACATGGAAATTATCCAAGAACGCCTTGAGCGAGAATTCGATATGACAGTCATCACGACGGTTCCCAACGTTAGTTACAAGTCCTATCTAAAAAGTGATCCTGAACATACCGTTTGGGTGCAGAATCCTACAGACTTCCCCGACCCAACGCAGATGGAACGTATGGAAGAACCTTTCATTCGTGCGCAGATCATTACCAGCGCTGACTTTGTGGGACCCGTTATGAACCTTTGTATCGGTAAACGAGGGATCTTGACGAATCAAACCTATTTGACTAGTGACCGCGTTGAATTGAGCTTCGATATGCCATTGGCAGAGATCGTATTCGACTTCTACGACCGGTTAAAAACCATCTCAAAAGGCTATGCTTCGTTTGATTATCACCCTATCGGCTACAGAGAAAGCCATTTGGTAAAAGTCGATGTTATGCTTAACGGTGATCCTATTGACGCACTTAGCGCCCTAATCCACCGCGACAATGCTTATGACATTGGTAAAAAAATGTGTCTGAAATTGAAAGAGCTCATTCCACGTCAGCAGTTTATGATTGCAATTCAGGCGGGAATCGGTAATAAAATTATCGCCCGTGAAACCTTAAGTGCCTTGCGTAAAGATGTTACTGCGAAGTGTTACGGTGGTGATATTTCTCGTAAACGTAAACTCCTTGAAAAGCAAAAAGCGGGTAAGAAACGTATGCGTCAGTTAGGTAACGTAGAGATTCCACAAAGTGCATTCTTAGCTGTTCTTAAATTGAACGACTAAAGCCTATGTTAAAGGCATGATCGCACCTACCATCATCCAGTTTGACGGCACACTTTTATGCGGTGCCTCCGCGCCCATGACACTACGCACCTTTACTCCTTGGACGCTTTGGCCCAAAGTGATGCCACAGCTTTCTCGCGTGAGTAATCGTAAAAACAAAGATCTTATTTCCCTACGCTCCTTTGAAGGTATTCCCGTTTTCGGTCCAACCGCAGATCCAAATTTCACCTATTGGGGCGGTGCAGAAGTTACGGGTCCTAACGAAGGACTCGAGCACTTGGAAATTCCGCCAGGAACCTATGCCGTTTTTCATTACAAAGGATTAAGCAGCGACTCATCAGTGTGGCGCTATATCTACAACGAATGGCTACCTAATAGCCCATGGGAACTGGACCATCGACCACACTTCGAACGATTGGGCGCGAAATACAAAAACGAGGATCCAAATTCTGAAGAGGACATTTACATTCCTGTTCGACCAAGAGCATAAAAAAACCCCGACCAAAGGCCGGGGTTTATGTGTGTTTGCCCTTCTCAGGACTGATATAAGATTCTATTTATTGCTGCTCAATGAAGCGAACAAATAATCGCGATTCATGCGTGCAATGTTCTCTAAAGAAATGCCTTTAGGACATTCTACTTCACAAGCACCGGTGTTGGTACAGTTCCCGAATCCTTCAAGGTCCATTTGATGCACCATATTCAACACACGCTCTTTCGCCTCAGGCTGCCCTTGTGGCAGCAAAGAGAACTGACTGATTTTAGCCGAAGCAAATAACATTGCAGAAGAGTTTTTACACGTAGCCACACAAGCACCACAACCAATACAAGTTGCCGCATCAAAGGCCCTATCTGCATTTTCCTTAGGTACGGGAATCGCATTTGCGTCAATGGTGTTTCCAGATGTGTTGACACTAATGTACCCACCTGCACGTTGAATGCGGTCAAAAGCTGAACGGTCCACCATCAAATCCTTGATAATAGGGAATGCTTTCGCACGGAATGGCTCGATATAGATCGTGTCACCACTTTTGAATTCGCGCATGTGCAACTGACACGTCGTAACCTTACGTCCTGGACCGTGCGCTTCACCATTGATGAACAACGAACACATACCGCAAATCCCTTCACGACAATCGTGGTCGAAAACAACGGGCTCAATACCTTCGTTGATCAACTTATCGTTCAAGTAATCCAACATTTCAAGAAAGCTCATGTCTTCCTCAACCCCGGAGATTGGGTATGTTTTCATCTCGCCCTTTTCTTGAGGGCCGTTTTGTCTCCAGATTTTTAACGTTAAATCCATAGGTCCAATTATTTGTAAGAACGCGTCTTTAATTCAACATTCTCGAAAGTCAATTCTTCTTTATGCAATTGCGCTTCAGCCGGGACTCCGGTGAACTCCCATGCACTTACAAAGGCAAAATTTTCATCATCGCGCAGCGCCTCACCTTCCGGGCTCTGGTATTCTTCGCGGAAGTGGCCGCCACAACTCTCGTTACGCTCGAGTGCATCTTTCGCCATTAGCTCGCCCAGTTCGATGAGGTCTGCAACGCGGCCTGCTTTATCAAGCTCTGGGTTCATGCCATTAGCGGAACCAAGCACACGAACATCTGCATAAAATTCTTCGCGCAATGCTTGAATATCTGCAATAGCCTGTTTCAGTCCTTTCTCGCTACGTGCCATTCCTACTTCATTCCACATGATCTTACCTAGACGCTTGTGGAAGAAGTCTACCGACTTTGTACCGTTGTTATTGATGAATTTTTCAGTACGCTCACGCACGGCTTGTTCAGCGGCTTCAAATTCAGGGCTGTCCGTTGGAATTTTACCCGAACGAATATCTGTACTCAAGAATTCACCCACTGTATAAGGTGCTACGAAGTAACCGTCGGCCAGACCTTGCATCAATGCTGAAGCACCCAATCTGTTTGCCCCGTGGTCTGAGAAGTTTGCCTCTCCTAAAGCGAAACATCCTGGTATCGTCGTCATTAAATTGTAATCTACCCAAAGACCGCCCATCGTGTAGTGTACGGCGGGATAAATCATCATGGGTTCTTTATATGGGTTCGAAGCGGTAATCTTCTCATACATTTGGAAGAGGTTTCCATATTTTGACTCAACAACCTTCTCTCCTAGCGCCTTAATCTCGGCTGTCGAAGGATTTTTCAATCCTTTAACGTGCACTTCCTCTTCACCAAAGCGCATAATAGCTGCAGCGAAATCTAAATAAACCGCCTCGCCTGTCTTATTGACCCCGTAACCGGCATCACAACGCTCTTTTGCTGCACGCGACGCTACATCACGAGGTACAAGGTTACCAAAGGCCGGGTAGCGACGCTCGAGGTAATAATCTCTATCGGCTTCCGCAATGTCATTTGGGTGAAGTTTACCCGCGCGGATAGCTTCTGCATCTTCCTTTTTCGCAGGAACCCAAATACGACCATCGTTACGCAAAGACTCTGACATCAAAGTCAGTTTACTTTGGTTCTCACCACTTACTGGAATACAAGTTGGGTGAATCTGCGTGAAACACGGGTTCGCCATGTACGCTCCTTTGCGGTGCGCCTTCCAAGCAGCAGTAACGTTCGATCCCATCGCATTCGTTGATAGGAAGAATACGTTACCGTAACCACCTGTACACAACAACACGGCGTGCGCGCTGTGACGTTCAAACTCGCCGGTAACTAGGTTTTTCGCGATGATACCACGAGCTTTGCCGTCTACGACAACAAGCTCCTGCATTTCGTGACGTGCGTACATTTTCACACGACCTTTAGCAATCTGGCGGTTGAGTGCTGAATAGGCACCCAATAATAATTGCTGACCCGTCTGACCTTTCGCATAGAACGTACGGCTTACCTGTACACCACCGAAAGAACGGTTGTCGAGCAAACCACCGTAATCGCGTGCAAAAGGAACGCCCTGTGCAACACACTGGTCTATAATGTTGCGGCTTACCTCAGCCAAACGGTGCACATTTCCCTCTCTTGAGCGGTAATCACCGCCTTTGATCGTATCGTAAAACAAACGGTATACAGAATCACCATCGTTCTGATAGTTCTTCGCTGCGTTGATACCTCCTTGAGCCGCAATGGAGTGCGCACGTCGCGGAGAATCCTGGAAACAGAATGCTTTCACATTGTATCCCATTTCTGCTAATGAGGCGGCGGCAGAAGAACCAGCAAGACCAGTTCCTACTACGATGATATCAAGCAACCTCTTGTTTGCAGGAGATACTAATGGAATCTCACCTTTATGCTTGGTCCACTTATCGGCAATTGCGCCGGCTGGAACTTTAGAATCTAATGCCATAATAAGCGATTTATAAGTTTTGACCCGGTTGAACGACATACAGGAATACCGCCACTGCAACGAATCCCGCAGGAATCAACCAGGCAAATGCTGTCATAGTCATTTTAATGATCGGAGTATATTTCGGGTGGTTTATTCCCAACGTCTGAAAAGCACTCTGTGCGCCGTGACTTAGGTGGAATGCCAATCCCGTTATTGCAATTACATAGAATGCCGCGTACCACCACTGCTCAAAAGCCTTAACGGTAAGACTCCATAGGTCTTTGTTGCCATTGGCATCTACGCCCAATTCACCGTAATGCATTTCGTACCAGAAGCTTTTCATATGAACAACAATGAAGAACAATGTGAGTGTGCCTAAGAGTGCCATCTTGCGCGATGCCCACGAGGCGTTGGCCGATTGCTTTTCTTTCACATAGCCTTCAGGTCGTGCTGCGCGGTTTTGAAGCGCGAGCATAATCCCATCAACTGTATGCAAGAAAATAGCACCATAAGTAACCCATGAAAGTATCTTAACTACTGGAAAAGTGGTCATGAAGTGACCGTATTCGTTAAAGGCCAACTTGCCTTCTTCACCAGAAACAAAAAGTTGAAGATTTCCTAACAAGTGTCCTACAAGGAAGGTACAAAGGAAGAGTCCGGATATCGCCATCCAGTACTTTCGTGCTAAGGAAGAGCCAAAAAGCCCTTTAGAAGTTGTTGCCATGAGCAATTTAAAGTTTAATAGCCTAATTTTGACTCAACAAATTTACATCACAGACTTTGGTTTATCTAAGATTGTCATGTAAATCACTTGTAGAACTATTCTAAATTAATTTAGTCATACCAATCATGCGTTACCACAAGCTCAGCAGCTCAATTTTTATTGAAAACCGCAAAAAATTCACGTCGCACCTAAAGCCAAACGCATTGGCCATATTCACTTCAAATGATATGTACCCAACGTCGGCAGACGCGCATTTACCCTTTAAACAACACAGTGATATTTTATACTTAAGCGGGGCAGATCAAGAGGAAAGCATACTGGTTTTATTCCCGGATGCGCACAAGGAAAGTCTTCGTGAAGTGCTATTTTTAAAGGAAACAAATGACCTTATCGCCGTCTGGGAAGGCGCTAAATACAGTAAAGACGAGGCCTTTGAAATGAGCGGTATTAAAACCGTTTTTTGGCTGTCCGATTTTGAACGTGTGTTCAATGAAATGGCAGTCAACGCGGAACGCATTTACATTAACGGAAACGAGCACCTTCGCGCCCACGTCGAAACAGAAATGCGACACGACCGCATGAACAAGTGGCTCAAAGAAAACTATCCGGGCCATGAGTACGAGCGTAGCCAACCCATTTTGCACCGCATCAGAGGAACAAAGAGCGAACATGAACTAGAGGTAATGCGTATTGCGGCTGATGTAACAACCAAAGGCTACAAGCGGGTGCTTAAATTCTTAAAACCGGGAGTTTGGGAATACGAATTGGAAGCAGAATTCATGCATGAATTTTTAACGAATCGTAGTCGTGGCTTTGCATACACACCAATCATTGCGGCTGGAAACAACGCGAATGTCTTGCATTATATTGAGAACAATGACCAATGCAAGAGCGGCGATTTGATATTGTTTGACGTAGGCGCTGAATACGGCAACTACACTTGTGACGTCACTCGTTGTTTTCCAATTAATGGAAAGTTTACTGATCGCCAAAAAGAAGTCTATAACGCAGTGCTCCGCGTGCACGAAGGTGCTATAGCAATGCTACGACCTGGAACTATGCTTGACGCATTCCATAAAGAGGTAGGTGCACTGATGACCAAAGAATTGTTGGGATTGGGGTTGATAACCGCTGAAGATGTTGCCAACGAAGACCCCGCATGGCCGGCCTATAAGAAGTACTTCATGCATGGAACCAGCCACTATTTAGGACTAGATGTGCACGACTACGGTTTGTGGACCATTCCTGTTGAAGAAGGCATGGTCTTCACCGTAGAGCCAGGCATCTATATTCCAGAGGAAGGTCTTGGTATTCGCATCGAAGACGATATCGTGATCACGAAGGAGGGACATGAAAACTTGACTCGAGCAATTCCTAAGACTGTGGAAGAGATCGAGGCATTTATGGCAAACTAATGCCGTACTTAGATTTTCACGGCGCTTCAATCCACTACGAATTTCACTCGACCGATTCCGTTCATCCACCGCTTGTATTGGTCCACGGTTTCCTCGAAGACAAACACATGTGGGAGAATTTATTGCCGCAATGGACTGCTTACGGAAGTGTGTTGACGGTAGACCTGCCAGGTCACGGTGCTACACCCTCGTTTGGTTACGAACACTCCATGGAGTTTATGGCCGACGCGCTTTACGCACTTACCTCATTTTTAAAACTCAAACCATTCCTCCTTTTAGGACACAGCATGGGCGGTTATGTTGGCCTTGAATATGCAGTACATTACTCCGATCAGTTGGCCAGCCTAGGGCTATTTTTCTCAACCCCAGAGCCCGATTCCACTGAGCGAAAAATCATGCGGGACCGCTCTGTAGCCTTAGTGAAGCAAAATAAGAACACCTTTATTCGCGCGTCAATTCCACAACTTTTTGACCCAAACACCCGGGAAGCCATCAAATCAGATATCGATGCATTGATTGCGCGCGCACTGCAAATGGAAACACAGGGTGTTATCGCTGCCCTGCACGGAATGAAAAAACGAGTGGACCGCAGCTCAGTGCTGTATACTCCTCCTGATAATCTCAAAAAAAGTGGCATCGCCGTTTTTGCCGGCGTATACGATACCGTTGTGCCGTTTGACCAGGTAAAGCAATGGTGGGAAGCCCCAGGGGTCACATTTCGATACGAATCGCCACACGGACATATGGGCCACATGTCAGATCATGAAGGATGTGCAAATGCTGTGCTTGAGTGGTGGCGATCCGTCACAAAAACCAAGGCATAAAAAAGGGCGCCCGATGGGCGCCCTTTGTCTTTACACTTTTATTTTTTTGATTTACACGATACCCTGATCGAGCATTGCATCTGCCACTTTCACAAAACCGGCAATGTTTGCACCTAGGACGTAATCTACTGATCCGTCTTTCTGAGTACCGTACTTCACACACGCAGAATGGATGTCTGTCATAATTCTATGTAAATGACCGTCCACCTCTTCGCGCGTCCAGTTCATACGCAGGCTGTTTTGGCTCATCTCTAAACCTGATGTTGCCACACCTCCAGCATTAGACGCCTTTCCTGGCGAGAACATTACACCGTGCTTTAGGAACAACTCAACCGCTTCTGGTGTACACGGCATGTTAGCGCCTTCACCTAGGGCAAGTAGTCCGTTATCGATGAGTTGTTGTGCATCATCACCTTTGAGTTCGTTCTGGGTAGCACATGGCAACGCCACATTACAAGCAACACCCCAAGGCGTTCCTTCGTGGAAGGTAATATCATTAAATGCAGTTGCCATTTCACTAATGCGTCCGCGACGGATATTCTTGAGTTCCATGACAAAAGCCAATTGCTCTGAGGTCAAGCCGTTTTCTGCATGAATGTAGCCGGAAGAATCACTCATCGTAATTACGTGAGCGCCCAATTCCATACATTTCTCTGCAGCATATTGCGCAACGTTACCAGAACCCGAAATAACCACGCGCTTATTAGCGAACGTCTCTCCCTTCGTGGCAAGCATTTCTTGGGTGAAATAGACCGTACCGTAACCCGTCGCTTCAGGACGGATCAACGACCCACCCCAAGCAAGGCTTTTACCGGTTAAAACGCCTGTAAACTCATTGCGCAGACGCTTATACTGACCAAACATATAGCCAATTTCACGCCCACCGACTCCTATATCTCCTGCAGGAACGTCTGTGTTTGCCCCAATGTGACGCGCCAATTCTGTCATAAAACTTTGACAAAAACGCATCACTTCCGCATCAGACTTTCCTTTGGGATCAAAATTTGAACCGCCTTTACCACCGCCTAACGGCAATGTGGTGAGCGAATTCTTGAATATTTGTTCAAATCCTAAAAACTTCAAGACGCTAAGGTTCACCGTTGGATGAAAGCGCAACCCACCCTTGTATGGGCCAATAGCGCTATTGAATTCAACGCGGTAGCCTTTATTTACGTGAACATTACCTTGATCGTCAGTCCATGGCACCCTGAACATAATGGTACGTTCTGGTTCCACGATACGTTCAAGCAAGCTTTTGCCTTTGTATTTTGGATTTTCTTCAATGAAAGGAATAACAGATTCTGCTACTTCCTGAACGGCCTGCATAAATTCAGGCTCATTTGGATTTGCTGCCTCGACCTTTGCAATGAAAGCGTCGATTTGAGCTTGGTACTGGCTCGACATATGTCTGTTTATATTGATAGGTTTCATAGACAAATGTATTACAAAACTACACGCTTGCACACATGCGCTACACAGTTTTACGAGCATACTTATCCGGGCCAATTTTCTCCAATACACCCTGCTTCAACATCCAATCCAACTCTCTGAAAACGATAGAGTTATCACAATTTAAAGCCATTCGCAATTGAAGCGATGAGAGCTTGCGACCAGGCGAGAATTGGCGCATCATTGGAAGCGTAATATCCTCCGTTGCTTCCCCGTAAGCGTCATTTTTCAACCAACTTGGATTAAATCGAGTCGAAAAAGCCGTAACCCCAGTCACAGCCTGAGCGCAACATTGTTCAATAAGAGCGTTTGGTCCGGCACTCATTGGCTGGAATAAGGCCCCCGGTAAAGCATATACCTCTCTGCCATAATCAAAGGCCTGCTGAGCGGTAATAAGTGCACCGCTTCTGCGTGCTGCCTCGACAACAAAAGTTGCCATGGAGGCACCAGCAATTAATCTGTTGCGAACCGGAAAAAGTTGCTTCAGAGGGGCTTGATCAAAGGGTTGTTCCGTCCAATACCCGCCGCCTTCGTCCACTAGCTCCCGGGCCAATACCGTATGACGTTTTGGACTAATTGCCTTCAAACCACCGGCTAAAAAAGCAGTAGTAGTTGCTCCCATGTCAAGGGCTTCGCGATGGATCGCAGCATCTATACCGAGCGCAAGCCCACTCACGAAATTTATCGGGAAGGCGCTCAATTCAACTGCGAGGCGGCGACAAAAATCCCTGCCGTATCCCGTGGGCTTGCGCGTTCCCACAACAGCTAAGGGTGATTTCCTCGCTGGCCATTCGCCGCGTCCAAACAAGACCATGGGCGGATCCGCAACTTCCTTAAGACCATCGGGGTAATCTGTGGAGGAAAAGGGCAATATGGAATAGCCTTCGCGCGACGCATGTGCTGTTTCGATGTGCGCTTTCTCTTGTGCCGATTCCCAATCGCGTTTTAACTCATCGTTTAAGGAAATCTGACGATTCAGGAACGCTAGAAGATCCTTTTCGGAGGTTCCGTATTCGACTACCAGCTCTTTTTTAATACGATTGGGCCATTTTTTAAATAGGTGTAGTGATAGTAGGGTATTCATGCTCAGTTATTAACAGTTTGTGTATAAAAACTACACCCCGAATGCGAGCTAATAAAATAGAGTTACTCACAAGTTTCGCATATTTGTAAGGATGCAGATTGAACAGTTAATCATACAAACCCTAAACGCCAAAAATCGCGTCCAAATCCCAGGATGGGGAGCGTTCTATTTGGTGGAAAAAGAGGCCCGTTGGGACGCCGCTACAAACACGGCATTTCCTCGTGGAAAATATGTTGCATTCAACCCTGCGCGCTCGTCAATCGAAAATACTCTTCTACCTACCGTCATGCGCACACTGGGAGGTTCTATGGAAATAGCTGAAAGCTGGATACGTAGAAAAGTGAACCAATGGCAAACGACATTAGATTCTGGTAGTGTGCTGATGTTATCCGGACTAGGCTCTTTCCGCAAGAACGGCATGTTCCAACCAGAACGTGAAAACCAATTTGACGCTAACAGCTTTGGCTTCACCGCCGTCATGATGCACCGCATCAGCGAACCAAGTGCCTTGGAAAGCAAGGTAGTAGCGAGCTTAAAGATGGTTGCGGAGCAACGAGAGAACGGTTTATCGTCTTGGCGTAAAGCTGCAGTAGCAGCAGCAATCACTGCCTTGATCAGCTTGGGTATTTACCAAAGTGATATTACGCCTCAAGCCATGGCAGGTTGGTTCACTCCAACACCTGCAGCGCAAGAAGCCCTCGATAATTTCGAGTCGATTCATTCAGAAACCGTTGCTCCTTCAGAATCGGTAACCCCTATCAACGCAACAAACGTTGAAGAGAATCAGGTTTCCTTGACCCCAGTTAAGGCGGATAGTAAAAAGTACTACATCGTAGTTGGGTCTTTTAAAATGGAAAGTAACGCGCTCACCTTGGCTGAAGAGCTGCAAGCTGAAGGGCATGAAGTAAAGGTTCTGCCCGGCTCTTTGATGAAAGTTGGTTTAGGTGGTTTCGAATCTCGCGATCAAGCAAAATCGGCCCTTGCAGGAATCAAAGCTGAAGTTAATTCCTACGCTTGGATATACGCCTACTAATCTAGGGGCGCTACCTTTGCACTAGCAAGAACATACATTATGGAAGATTTAAGAACGCCCAAGGACAGCCTTGCGGTCATGACTCAGATTGTATTGCCTAACGATACAAACACGCTGAATAACCTTTTTGGAGGCCAATTATTAAGTTGGATGGACCGCTGTTGCGCAATCGCTGCACACCGCCATTGCAAGCGTCAGGTAGTTACCTCAACCATTAACAATGTTGCATTCAAAAATCCAATACCGCACGGGGCCATTGTAACTATAGAAGCCAAAGTTTCTAGGGCTTTTTCCTCTTCCATGGAGGTGATTGCCGACGTGTACCTAGAGGAACAACACCCGAACGGCAGTCGTATCAAGGCCAATGAAGGGATTTTCACCTTTGTAGCCGTAGACCAGATTGGCAGCCCCATCAGCGTGCCGGCGATCCATCCGGAAACGGCATTAGAAAAGGAACGTTATGCGGCTGCTTTACGCAGACGCCAATTGGCTTTAATTATCGCAGGGAAAATGGAGCCAAACGACGCCACGGAACTTAAGGCATTGTTTTATCCTGAAGAATCGACGCAGCAGCTGAAATAACTTCGTCGAGCGGTAATTTTTGCATGGGATTAGGCATCCACCAGGGCACTTTTCCGTGCTTGCTGATGGGACTAAAAACGCTCGTTGTCAAAATGGAACGCTGCTTGTCGTAAGACGGCCAAGGCGCAAAACCTAAGTTAGGGTGTGTGGCGCCCCATAAACTGATGAGTGGCCTATTGAAATTTGCCGCCGCATGCATGAATCCAGTATCGCCACTAATCACTAGAGCGGCGTTTGCTATGACTTTGAATCCTTCAATTACGGTCGTCGTTCCACAATAATTCTTAGCGCCACTACCCAATGGCTGCTCGAGACTTTCACCCATCCCTGCCTCTTCTGGACCGCCGATCAAGGCCAACGGCATTTGGAAAGCAGATAAGCCGTCCATGATTTGTCGCCACGCCTGAAAATCTAAACGCTTTCCGGCATAAGAGCCCCCCAAAACCAAAGCGATATAAGGCTGTTGCGGCAATGCAAGCCGTACTTCTGGTAATCGCAATTGGAACTGCATTGCTTCCGGCCTAAAGCCTTCAGCAAAAAAGGGAGCTGCCGCATTTGCATACCTATGAACAACAGGAGTTAGCGCAAACGATTTTTGTTTGGTTGCCAGTAAAAGCGCACGCCGTAGATACGGCTTTTGATAGGTACGCACCGGAAGATTGAGTTTACGGCACCAGCGCTTCGACTTTGAAGTGCCCTGAAGGTCTATAACATGGTCATAGGGCGAGGCTGATGCTTTAATTCCAGTGCGGTCCTTCTCCCATGATAGTACCTCGGCTACCCCAGGCAGACACGTGGCTACCGAGCGGTAGGCATCCTTACACAGGAGTGTTACGCGATGACCTTCGCTTGCCAGCTGGGCGGTGATAGGCGCGACGAGAATGAGATCGCCGATCGCGGATAATCGGACCACTAAAATGGAAGAGACCTTAGACATTACCAGGGTATCAAATTAAAATACGAGCAGAGTATAAAGATAGCAAGCCCAGCCACCAATAGATCGGCCAAACGCTCATTCTTCAAATATCGGAGTCCATTGGTCAAATGGTAACTCAGCCCAAGGAAAAATAAAACCCCGCCAGAAGCAGCTCCGTATAATGCGGCGGCAGCACCCAATACGAGCCAAAATCCAGCAACCATTGCTCTAGATTTATTGGTTTGATTCGCTTTTCTGTAGGATTGAAACCACTCGAACAAAGCGAATACTGCCAAGAGTAAAGGAAGTATCCACCAAGTAATGGGTGTGCTAGAGTCCGTTAATAGGATCAAAGACCATTCTACTAGATCGAGACCATACAAGAGTCCCATAGGAAGGGTAAAAGCAACCATCCATTGGAAAAGCGTTCGAATTTTTACTCTGCCCGAAACGATCCAGGTAAGAATCACAGCCGGTGCGATAATACTGAAGATCTCATAAGCCGACCAAAGTCCAGCGATTGCTGTTATTGTTCCGCTGTGAAGGACATATACTGTTTTCGGTTTGCGTCTATGGAGCTCGACGAGGTGCCAATTCAATTCGAAAAACAAACTAAAAAACAACAAATCGGTCAAGTATTGTTCCCCGCTCCAATACACTGCGAGCAATAGGAATATCAAATACCGAAAAAGTGTGCCGCGCACCACCCAGCGGTCGCGCATGACCGTCCATGACAAAAACAACCAGGCACCGCCCAAGAGCGTTGATAAAAGCACCTGCTCCCACTGCACAAATACATCTGTTCCCGTCAATACCAAGGCCGCAATGGCTAGTACAAATATTCGAATACCAGAATACGCATCAATCTTTCGGAAATAGCTAAGAAGCATCAGCTTTTTGTTTTATTTTAGCGCCTTTAAACGCTCGCGCTATGTTAAGAAATTTCTTTGAAGGCTTAGGTGATTTGTTCCAAGCAACTTTTAAAATCTTGCCCATGGCAGGTGAACACGTAAACCGTCTGTTTATGTTAATCATTGCGGGTGGATTAGTATACTGGATCATCCAAATGAGAAAGCATAAAGCCAACGGTGAAGCTTAATCACTAAGAAACGAATTAAAAAAAGCCCCGGCTCACGCCGGGGCTTTTTTTATGGACACCGCTTTCGCGGCCTGCGGCGCGACGCAGTTTTTATCTTGTACTTAAAGGTCGAATCCTATATCCTGACGGTAATTCATGCCTTCGAACGACACCTCTTTAAGGGCAGCATAACTTTTCGCTAAGGCCTCGTCTTTATTTGCACCAAAGCTTGTAAACGCCATAACACGTCCACCAGAGGTAGTAATAGTTTCACCCGGTTTGGTTCCTGCGTGATAAACGGTAGTCCCTTCAAACCTGCGAAGACCCTCGATTGCCTTTCCTTTTTCGTAGGAACCAGGGTAGCCTCCACTTACGGCCATAACCGTAGCTGCCGTTTGCGGATTCACCGCGACGCTGATTTCATTCAGCGTCCCCTCGTGCATGGCCACAAATAGGTCCAAAATATCTGTTTCCAAACGTGGAATAACTACTTCCGTTTCAGGATCGCCCATACGCACGTTGTACTCTATCACCTTCGGTCCTTTGGTCGTATTGATCAATCCAAAGAAAACAAAGCCTTGGTAAGGTAGATTGTCCTTCACCAAACCTTGAATGGTCGGTTCAATAACCTCGCGTACGGTTCGCTCACGCAATGCCTCGTCAAAAAACGGCACTGGGCTTATTGCACCCATACCACCGGTATTCAATCCTGTATCACCTTCACCTATTCGCTTGTAGTCTTTTGCCTCTGGCAACAGGGCATAACCGCCTTTGCCATCGGTCAATGCGAAGATGCTGAATTCGATTCCTGCAAGGAACTCCTCGATCACAACGCGCGAGGAAGCATCGCCAAATTTGGCATCCACCAACATGTTTTTGAGTTCTTCCTTCGCCTCATCAAGGTTTTCAATAATCAATACCCCCTTACCTGCGGCAAGTCCATCCGCTTTCAATACATACGGTGCATCCAAGGTTTCTAAGAAGGCCTGACCTTCCGCTAATGTGTCTTTAGTAAACGTTTGGTAAGCTGCCGTTGGGATGTTGTGACGCATCATAAATTCTTTGGCGAAGTCTTTCGAGCCTTCTAGCTCTGCAGCTGCCTGACGGGGCCCTACAACTATGAGGTCTTGAAGCTCTGGAAATGACTTCAAACCGTCGTGCAATCCTGCAACCAATGGTGCTTCTGGACCTATGACGACCACATCAATGGCATTGGCCTTTACAAAGGCGGCAACCTCTGTAGCGTTCTCAATATCGAGCGCTACATTCTCTCCGAGCGCGGCCGTTCCGCCATTGCCAGGGGCAATAAACAGTTTTGCGCACTGCGCGCTTTGACCAATTTTATGAGATAGCGCATGTTCACGGCCGCCTGAGCCTAATACCAATACATTCATGATGGGTAAGATTAGACGGCAAAAATAACCCGAAATAGTGGGTTGAGAAAGGTGTTCGTTAATTAAGACTCACGGGAATAGAGCCAAACTGCAAACTCCTTCAGCGGCGCCAATTTTTCCTCAGGAACTGCTACAGCGTCCAATGCCTGTAAGCTCAAACGGTAGTAGTGGTCTATTTGCTCTTTTGCATAAGTATCCACGCCTAAAACCTTGTACAATTCCTGAAAACTGTGCACTTTTTCTTCGTTCGCGGCCAACGCGGCATATGCAGTAAAATCTATATTTTGAAGTCCTGCACGGCGCTGGGCTTCTATCCACAGCAAGGTTTTCTTATTGCTTAGAATATCTCCACCTACCTGCTTTCCGAACTTCTCTGGATCCCCATACACATCTAGGTAATCGTCTTTGATCTGGAAAGAGGTGCCTAATAACAAGGCAAACTGATACAAAGCATCAGCATCTTTTTTCGAGCCACCACCGACTAATGCGCCCACCTTCATCGCACAACCAAGCAAAACAGAAGTTTTGAATTGGATCATCTGTATATAGGTAGCTGCGGATACTTCGTCCATGGTTTCAAAATCCATATCCATTTGCTGGCCCTCGCAAACTTCAAGAGCCGTCTGAGAAAATGTGCCGAGCACCTCTGGAAGAATCGCAGGCTCACATTGCGCTAGGAATTGGTAAGCTTTGACCAACATACCATCACCCGAGAGTATACCTACATTATCGTCCCATTTTTTATGAACGGTTGTTTTTCCGCGGCGCAACGGCGCTGCATCCATAATGTCGTCATGAATGAGCGAGAAGTTGTGAAAAAGCTCTATCGCCATAGCTTGCGGCATGGCCTTGGCTGGATCGCCATAAATCCCGGCACCCATTAAACTTAAGATTGGACGTAAACGCTTGCCCCCCAATTCCATGATATAGTGCATGGGATCGTACAGTTTTGCTGGGGCTGTGCCCAAATTTAACTGGTCCACTTCGGCTTGAAAAAGGTCTTGTAAGGCGGTGAGGTGTTTCATGTTATTTGAGCAATTTCAGCAAATATTTTCCGTATCCACTTTTAACGAGCGGTTGGGCCAATTGTTCTAGCTGCGCCGCATCAATAAATCCTTGCTCGTAGGCGATTTCTTCTATACATCCAACCTTCAACCCTTGGCGCTCCTCAATAACCTCTACGAACTGCCCTGCCTGCTGTAAACTGGCAAAAGTGCCGGTATCCAACCACGCCGTTCCGCGGTCCAGTACGCCAACTTCCAGCTCACCCCATTCAAGGTAACGCTTATTCACGTCCGTGATTTCCAATTCGCCGCGTGGGCTTGGCTTCAAATTCTTAGCAATCGCTACCACTCTATTGTCGTAGAAATACAATCCAGGGACAGCATAATCACTTTTAGGGTGTTGCGGTTTTTCTTCTATCGAAAGGGCCTTCATGTGCCCGTCAAATTCGACCACACCGTAACGCTCAGGATCACTTACGCGGTAGGCGAAAACCATACCGCCTGAAGGATCCTTGCTCTGTTGTAAAACCTGCGCCATAGACGAACCGTAAAAGATATTGTCGCCTAGAATAAGTGCGACACTATCCTTACCAATAAACTCCTCACCTAAAATAAACGCTTGTGCAAGACCTTCTGGACGTTCCTGAACCGTGTATTCAAACACACAGCCCAAGCTCGAGCCATCGCCCAATAGCTTCTGAAACAAAGGCGCATCGTGTGGCGTGGTAATGATCAGAATCTCACGAATGCCCGCTTGCATTAATGTACTCAGCGGGTAATAAATCATCGGCTTGTCGTAAACCGGCATCAACTGTTTGCTCACCGCAAGGGTCAGTGGATGTAGTCGGGTACCGGAGCCTCCGGCGAGTAGTATTCCTTTCATAGTGCTTATTCTTCGTCCTCAGGTCCTACCTCAGAATCATAAATATCGAGAATGTTTTCGCTTAAATCTTTCTTCGTAACCCATTTTTCCATGGACATTAGAAACGAAGGAAGTACCAATAGATTACTCAACATCGCAACGAATAACGTAATGGCCGTCAACAGACCTAAGCTTTGGTTGCCTGCAAAACTTGACGTCATGAAGACGGAGAATCCACAAAATAGAACCACAGAAGTATAGAACATGCTCAAACCTGTTTCTAGAATGGAACTCTTCACTGCCCACCTGATGTTCCAACCATTTGCCTTCAATTCTTGCCTGTATTTCGCTAAAAAGTGTAAGCTGTCGTCTACAGATATGCCAAAGGCAATACTAAACACTAAGATGGTAGACGGTTTTAATGGAATTCCTGCATAGCCCATAATTCCTGCCGTTATTAGCATGGGTATGAGGTTTGGAATTAGAGAAATCAAAACCATTCGAGCACTCATGAACAAGAGTGCCATAATAATTGAAATGGCAATGACGGCTAGCAACAATGAGAGTATAAGGTTATTGATGAGGTAACTCGTCGAACGAATGAATTTGATCGAGGCTCCAGTAATGCTTACGTCAAAGTTTTCTCCCGGGAATATTTGTGCAACGAGACGCTTCACTTTATCCGTTAAAACGCGCATTTCAGGGGTTGTAAGGTCGGCCATTTGAACGGTAATCCGTGCCTTGCGACCGTCTGGGGTTACTAAAGAATTTGCCAATCCTGATTCGTCTTTCAAACCGCGCGGCAAATACGTCAACAACCACTGCTGCTCCGAACGTGATGGAAGTTCGTAAAGGTCTGGGTTACCAAACATGACACCCTGCTTTGCGAATTTCACGAAGTCAACAATACTACCAGACCGACTCAGTTCTGGCATGGCGTTTAAACTGTCTTGCAACTGCTCCATGCGTCGAAGCGTGCTCAGACGTTCTACACCACCGTCGCGTTTCGTATCAATAATAATGTCTAATGGAACGACGCCACCAACAGCATGCTCAAAGTATTTGACGTCCTTATAGATCTGCTTGTTTTTATTGAAGTCTGCGGTGAGATTGCCCGCCGTCTGGATCAACGTCACGCCATATACTGCAGCAATCACCGCAACGCTAGTAATCCCATAGACCCACTTTCGCTTGTTTTCTACCGCATTGTCCAGGAAGTCCAAAAACGAGATGAGCCAAGCCACATCAAAATGGTTGAGGTGTCGCTCTTTAGGTGGACTCACATAACTGTAAATGATCGGAACGAGTACAATCGAAAGCACAAATACCGCGAGAATACTCAACGAACTCACAACACCAAATTGGACTAAATTTTCACTACTCGTAAGAATGAACGCTGCGAAACCAAGTGCCGTAGTCGTATTTGTGATTAAGGCGATGTACCCTACCTTACTGACCACGCGTTGAATAGCCTTGATTTGTTTTCCGTGCTTCTTGTACTCTTGATGGTATTTATTGATGAGGTAAATGCAATTTGGGACGCCAATAACAATAATCAAAGGCGCAATCAAAGAGGAGAGTAGCGTCAATCCGTAGCCCATAAGCCCCATGATTCCATAGGCCCATATAGCCCCTAAAGCGACAATCATAATGGAGATGGCCGTAGCTCTAAAACTCTTTAAGAAAAGGTAAAAAATGACAACGGTTACAAGAAGCGTAAGGCCAACAGTGCGGTAGATCTCTGTTTTTAACGCATTGGAATTAGCGATGCGGATCCAAGGCAAACCAGACATATGAAGGTCCCTTCCTGTACTTGCCTCCCATGCTAAAATAATGGCCTTCGCATTTTCAATTACCGGGACTATCTGTTTGTTGTACAAACGCTCCTCATCGATGCGTAAAATTGCCATATAGGTATCGCCTTTGTACAAAATCCCTTTGTAGAAGGGCCAACTTTTAACTCGTGCCTCAAGCGATATTTCTTCTTCACCGTTTACTGGTAATGCCTTGAACAGCGTATCCGGAGCCAATTTTTCTGTAGTGCTGTCAACGAATAATCCGTAGGCTTCTGTCAAACTCTGAACGTGTTCTATGCCGTCCACCGCTTTCAAGTCTCCCATTAATTCAAGCCACTGCTCAAGATGTTCTCGCTGGAAGAAATCGGCGTCTTCCATAGCAATGACTACGGTATTTGAGGCCTGTCCAAATTCCTCAACCAATTGATTGTATTCTATGGAAACGGAATCTGTCTCCGGCATCAACTTTGCGAATTCGTAGGTCATCTCCACAGAGGTGCCTTGATAGGCCATGAAAGCAGTAGCAAATGCCACAGTGACTAACCATGCAAACCTGTTGCGAAGAAGAATACGCGTCAATGCCGTCCAGAACATCAGATTACTCTTTTATAACCCAGCCCTGTTGCAGCAGCGGTTCGGCTTTTTTGTATTTAACATTACGCTCTTCACCCGATTGCATGTTCACAATGGTCACTGCATCGTTTCGACCGTAGGTTTTACCTGTATTCACCACCGGCGCGGGTTTTGGTCGCGGCTGTTGCGGCGCTCTTCCAGAAGAAGTCGAAGGCACATCCGTTCCGGGATGACTCTCTTGTAGTTTTGGTTGCTTAGGTTGTGAAGCCGGCGCTTGACGAACACTGCTTGGATCGTTCGCAGGTAAATCACCTCTGAACAAGAAGCTTACGATTTCTTGGTTGACGCGAGAAACTAATGATTTGAACAATTCAAAAGACTCAAATTTGTAAATCAACAAGGGATCTTTCTGCTCATAAACCGCTCCCTGAACACTTTGACGCAAGTCGTCCATGGCACGCAAGTGCTCTTTCCATTGATCGTCAATGATCGCAATAGATATCCCTTTTTCGATATCCGAAATGAGCGATTGACCATTGGTGTCCATCACTTCCTTGAGCACTGAAGTCACTTGTAATGCCTTTTGGCCATCAGTGATTGGTACTAAAATTTTGTCGTAGTTGTTTTTTGGATCTTCAACGACTTGTTTAAATACCGGTAGTGCTGCGGTAGAAATACGGTTTCCTTTTTCACGGTAGAAATTGCTGGCTTGAGTGAATAACGCATTAGCCAGATCGTCAATGGCCCCGGTGTTGAACGTATCAGCATCCATTGAAGGCTCAAAAGCAAAGGTTCTAAAGAAGTCTAGTTTAAAGCCCTCAAAGTCTTTCGCTGGTTGGTAACCCTCGACTAAATCCGCTAACGTGTCGTACATCATGTTGGCGATGTCCACCTTGATACGCTGGCCGCTCAATGCATTTCCACGTCGCTTATATATGACCGTACGTTGACTGTTCATCACATCATCGTATTCAAGCAAGCGCTTACGCGTTCCAAAGTTGTTCTCTTCAACCTTCTTTTGCGCACGTTCGATAGATTTGCTTACCATGCTGTGCTGAATGACCTCACCTTCCTCAAGACCTAATCGGTCCATCAAACCTGCAATTCGCTCGGAATTAAACAGGCGCATGAGTTTATCTTCTAGGGATACGAAGAATTGGGACGAACCCACATCCCCTTGACGACCGGCACGACCACGCAACTGGCGGTCAACACGACGGCTATCGTGACGTTCAGTACCTATAATCGCAAGACCGCCTGAAGCTTTCGCCTCATCGCTCAATTTAATATCCGTACCACGTCCAGCCATGTTCGTTGCAATAGTCACCATACCGGGTTTCCCTGCTTCAGCCACAACCTCAGCCTCCTTTTGGTGCATCTTAGCGTTCAACACCTGGTGTGGCACCTTGCGAATCTTTAACGCACGGCTTAACAATTCAGAAATTTCAACTGAGGTCGTACCCACCAATATGGGTCTTCCTGCATCGCGCAATGCAGCAATTTCATCTATCACCGCATTGTACTTCTCGCGATTGGTTTTAAAGACTAAATCGTCACGATCGTCACGCGCAATAGGACGGTTGGTTGGAATCACCACTACTTCTAATTCGTAGATTTCCCAAAACTCCCCTGCCTCTGTTTCTGCCGTACCTGTCATTCCTGCCAGTTTATGGTACATACGGAAATAGTTCTGTAAAGTGATGGTGGCATAGGTCTGCGTTGCCGCCTCAATTTTGACATTTTCCTTTGCCTCAATCGCTTGATGAAGACCGTCTGAATAACGACGACCTTCCATAATACGACCCGTTTGCTCGTCGACAATCTTTACTTTGTTGTCCATGATCACATACTCCGTATCCTTTTCGAACAAGGCGTAGGCTTTGAGCAATTGGTTAACCGTATGAATGCGCTCTGATTTTACACCATAATCGCGCATGACCACATCTTTCTTAGCCGCTTTGTCCTCCGCACTCAGTCCAGCGTCTTCCAATGCACTGAGCTCGGCAGTGATGTCCGGCATTACAAAAAAGTCCTTGGCCGTATTTTTGGAAATGAGATCCACCCCCTTACCGCTCAAGTCAATTTGATTATTTTTCTCCTCAATGGTGAAGAACATCTCTTCATCGATGAGTTTCATTTTCTTGCCCTGCTCTTGCATGTAATTCGCTTCCGTCTTTTGGAGTAGCGACTTCATGCCGTCTTGTGATAAAAATTTGATCAGTGGCTTTGATTTAGGCAGTCCACGGTACGCACGAAGTAATTTCACACCCCCTTCTTCAGTGTTCCCCTCGCTAATCAGTTTCTTAGCTTCAGCCAATTCTTTTTGGACCAATGTTTTTTGCGCCGTCATTAACGCCTCAACAAAAGGCTTCAACTCATTAAACTGATGCTGGTCGCCCTTTGGGGTAGGTCCAGAGATAATGAGTGGTGTTCTTGCGTCGTCAATCAATACACTATCGACCTCATCCACAATGGCGAAATGGTGACCGCGGGTTTGAACGCGATCTTCTTGGCGGCGCGCCATGTTGTCGCGTAAATAGTCAAAACCAAATTCGTTATTCGTTCCGTAGGTGATATCGCTGTAGTAAGCGGCACGGCGCTCTTCAGAATTTGAAGGGTGCTTATCAATACAATCAATGGTCAAGCCGTGAAAATTAAATACGGGAGCCATCCATTCACTATCCCGCTTTGCGAGGTAGTCGTTCACCGTAACGACATGTACGCCGCGTCCTGCAAGGGCATTTAGATACACCGGTAGGGTCGCGACTAAGGTCTTACCCTCACCCGTGGCCATTTCTGCAATTTTTCCTTGATGCAACACCGTACCCCCAATCAATTGCACATCATAATGCACCATGTTCCAAGTGATATCGCCGCCGGCTGCCTTCCAAGAATTGGCATAAATCACCGCATCACCTTCTATGGTAATGTGTGCGTGCTTCTTTGCCAGCTCATGGTCTAGGGCTGTTGCAGTCGCACGAACATCACCGGCATTAAAACGACGCGCTGTTTCGCGCATAACACCAAATGCTTCTGGGTGAATAGTACGTAAAACATCTTCTATTAACTCAAGCTCTTGCGCATCCAATTCCTCGATCTGCTCATACAAAGGTTCGCGAGCATCGTAATCCGGTGTGTTTTCTATTTGAGCATAAAGCGCGTCTTTGGACGCTTTTGTTTCCGCAGTCGCTTCCGCAATACTTGCTTTGAACGAAGCTGTCCGCTCGCGCAACTGATCATTGCTCATGCCCGTGAGCGCGGCTTCGAAAGCATTTACGGATTCAACGTAAGGCTGCAATTTTTTGAGATCGCGGACACTTTTGGATCCCACGAGTTTGGATATGAGTTTCAGCATGAGGCTGTCAAGTTCTTATAAATAGTCTACAAAAATAATAGGTTGTACCCGAAGGGTAGACTTTTATGACTGCTAAAAAAGGGCCAATTCGAAACTTTCCTCCGAAAATAGACACATTGGCAGAGAAGAAATCGTGCTAAACGAAAGTTTAGGGCAAAAAAAAAGGGGAATTTGGAAGGATTTTCTGGTGTTAAAAATCGGCTCAGTAACACCCTGAAAACTCTGCCAAATAGCCCCTAGAACCTATCACAGAAGCATGAAAAGAAAGAACCACCAATCTTCACATACAGGGCAAATATATAACAAATTGTAGTAAGTGTACAAACAACACTAAGTTTTATTTGAACCTCGTGCCATTTCATGAAGGGCTTCCCATGCGCATTCCCTATTTTTGCAGACTTAATACGAAAGTGATATGGCCGATTCAAACAAGATTTCTACGTCAACCGCCCCAAAACCAGTGGGTTTGTATCCACACGCAAGAAAAGTTGGTAACCTATTGTTCCTTTCAGGAGTAGGCCCTAGAACTGCAGGCAGCGATGCAAATGATAGCGGAATTCCAGGATTGGAACTGGATCACAACGGGAATTTCAAAGCTTTTGATTTCGAAGCACAGGTCCACAGCGTTTTTGCAAACGTGAAAGCAATTTTAGAGGCGAGCGGTTCTTCTTGGGGGGAATTGGTCGACGTTCAGGTCTTTCTTGTGGACATGAAACGCGACTTTCACACGTTTAATCGGATCTATGCAGAGTACTTTAAAGAGAACCAACCCTGCCGAACAACCATAGAAATCAATAGTTTACCGACACCCATCGCCATTGAACTCAAGTGTATAGCTACTGTAGAATAACCTCATGAGCACATTTCCAGAATACGCGAACCTAGACCTTGCGGGCATCCATAAAGCTGTTTTAGCCAAATGGAAGCAATCGCATTTATTTGAACAGACGCTTGTTGCGCGCAAGGATGCCGAACCTTGGATATTCTTTGAAGGCCCTCCTAGCGCAAACGGTCTCCCGGGCATACACCACGTGATGGGACGCTCTTTAAAAGATGTGTTTTGTCGCTATAAAACGCAAAAAGGCTTCCTCGTAGACCGTAAGGCGGGCTGGGACACGCACGGATTACCCGTGGAATTAGGTGTTGAGAAAGAATTGGGCATTACTAAAGAAGATATTGGAAAGTCGATCACTATTGAAGAATACAACGATGCGTGCCGCACCGCGGTCATGCGTTATACCGGTATTTGGAAGGACTTGACTGACCAAATGGGCTATTGGGTAGATATGGATAAACCCTATGTTACCTATGAGCCAAAGTACATGGAAAGTGTGTGGTGGCTGCTTGCTCAACTCTATAAAAAAGGGTTGATCTACAAGGGATATACCATTCAGCCGTATTCACCGAAAGCGGGCACGGGATTGAGTTCGCACGAGCTGAACCAACCGGGTTGTTACCAGAATGTCAAAGACAATACGGTCGTCGCTCAATTCAAAATGATAAATAACGGGCAAAGTGAAGCGCTCTTTGGTGCTGCCACAGTACACTTTCTTGCCTGGACGACCACACCGTGGACATTGCCGTCAAATACAGCTTTAACCGTAGGGCCTAAAATCGAATACAGCTTGGTTCATACGTTTAACCAATACACCTACGAGCCGGTAAGCATCATTGCGGCCACGCCACTTTTGGGAAAACTCTTTGGCAAAAAGTTCGTAGAAGGAGATATTTCGACCTACGAAGCAGGTGCAAAGAAAATTCCTTACCACATCGAAAAAACCGTTTTAGGAACGGATTTGGTCGGATTGAAATACGAGCAACTATTGCCTTATGCTTTACCAGACGAGCGCCCCGAAGAAGCCTTCCGCGTCATTCCTGGTGATTTTGTAACTACTGAAGATGGAACAGGAATCGTACACACAGCGCCTACTTTCGGTGCGGACGATGCAAAAGTTGCAGCCGATGCCGGCGTACCTCCTTTGTTGGTAAAAGACGAGCAAGGCAATCTAGTTCCGTTGGTAGATTTAAGAGGGAAATTCCGCCCAGAATTGGCCGACCCTATGTTTGGATTCGGTGAAGAATACATCAAAGCGGAATACCTTACCGACGAGGAAAAAGAGGCAGAACTGGCGAAGCAGCAAATGCTGTTGAAACCTATCATTCCTGAATTAAAAGCCTACCTCAGCGTGGATGAGCGCATCGCTCTGAAATTAAAACTAGAGAACAAGGCGTTCAAAATTGAAAAGTACGAACACAGCTATCCACATTGTTGGCGTACGGACAAACCCGTGTTGTATTATCCGCTAGACAGCTGGTTCATTAAGTCGACGGAGAAAAAGGACCAAATGATTGCGTTAAATAAGACGATCAATTGGAAACCGGCTTCGACGGGAACAGGGCGCTTTGGGAATTGGTTGGAAAACCTCAACGATTGGAACCTTAGCCGTTCGCGTTTTTGGGGAATTCCATTACCCATCTGGAGCACAGAAGAAGGCGACGAGCATATTTGTATTGAAAGCGCTGCGGAATTGCACGCTGAAATTGAAAAAGCCGTTACCGCTGGTTTCATGCACACAAATCCAATGGGCGATTTTGATCCCGCAGATATGAGCGACGAGAACTACGCAAAAATCGATTTGCACCGTCACATCATGGACACCGTTGTTTTGGTGAGTCCTTCAGGTAAGGCTATGAAGCGCGAAAGTGATCTTATTGACGTGTGGTTTGATAGTGGCTCGATGCCGTATGCACAATGGCATTATCCTTTTGAGAATAAAGATAAAGTGGAGGGCGGTGGAGCCTTCCCTGCAAATTTCATCGCAGAAGGGGTTGACCAAACCCGGGGCTGGTTCTTTACCCTACATGCCATTTCATCCATGGTCTTTGAAAGCGTTGCCTTTAAGAATGTCATCTCCAACGGGCTTGTCTTGGACAAGAACGGAATGAAGATGTCTAAGCGTTTGGGCAATGCGGTAGATCCATTCACCACAATGGATGAATATGGTGCAGATGCGTTGCGCTGGTACTTATTGACGAATGCTGCGCCTTGGGACAACCTCCGCTTCGATATGGAAGGCCTGCAGGAAGTACGCAGAAAGTTCTTTGGCACCTTGCACAATACGTATGCATTCTTCGCGCTTTATGCGAATGTGGATAGTTTCCGCTACGAAGAAGCCGAAATTCCACTGAAAGAGCGTCCAGAAATGGACCAATGGATTTTATCCGAACTCCATAGCCTCATTGCAAAAGTGGAAGACGGTATGGAGGCTTTTGAACCGACTCGTGCGTTCCGTCCCATACAAGAATTTACTACGGAGAAACTCTCGAATTGGTACGTTCGTTTAGGCCGTCGCCGTTTCTGGAAAGGGGCTTATGAGTCGGATAAGATTAGTGCCTATCAGACGCTTTGGACCTGTTTGGAAACGTTAAGTAGATTAATGGCGCCGCTGGCACCTTTCTATGCGGACCAATTGTATACTGACCTCTATGCAGGAGTGGCAAAATCAGGAGAAACTAGCGTTCACCTCACCAACTTCCCTACTGTAGACGCACCAACCATTAATGCACCATTAGAGAAGAAAATTAATCTTGCCCGCCAATTAACTTCCATGGTCCTCTCTATTCGTAAGAAGGAGAATATTAAAGTACGGCAGCCGCTTGCTCGCGTTTTGGTACCGGCACTTAATGATGGCGATAAAGACTTGCTCGAAAGCATTCAATCCATCCTGCTCGCAGAGGTAAATGTAAAAGCGCTTGAAGTCATCACCCCGGATGCGGGTGTATTTGTAAAAAAGGTGAAGCCTAATTTTAAAGCGCTAGGCCCAAAGGTGGGACGGCACATGAAGGCCGTGAAGACGTATTTTCAAGCGATGGACCCATCCGCGGTTGATGCGTTTGAAACCCAAGGTTTTGTGGAATTCGAAGATCAAGGCCAAACAGTCCGCGTTGATTTGATTGATGCCGAAGTAGTTACCGAAGACATACCCGGCATGTTGGTTGCTACTGGTGATGGATTGACCGTTGCTCTCGATGCCGCACTCACCGATGAATTGCGCAACGAAGGTTTGGCACGTGAAATGGTGAATCGCCTACAGAATTTGAGAAAATCTAGCGGACTAGAGGTGACCGATAGAATTGAGGTACGTATTGAAGGATCCGATTCCCTTCGTTTAGGCATTGAACCATTTATGATGTATATTAAAGACGAGGTACTTGCGGATAACGTCACCTTTGGCAGTAATGCCGGTGAAAGTGTTGAAATTGAAGGTGAAAAAATTAATATTTCTATTTTCAAGAAATAGTTTATTTTCGATCCCTCTTAAAACCGAAGGCCTAACATTTTAAACGTAAGAAACTATGGCTGAAGAAAATAAAACAAAATACAGTGATGCAGAACTCGCCGAGTTTAAAGCAATCATTGTAAAAAAAATCGAGAAGGCTGAGCAAGATTTAGACCTTCTGCGTGAGCAATTTGCTAACGATAAAAACAACGGCACAGACGACACTTCGCCACAATTCAAATCGTTTGAGGAAGGTTCTTCTGTAATGAGTAATGAGCGCAATTCACAGCTCGCTACGCGTCAAGAAAAATTCATTCGCGACTTAAAAAACGCGTTGGTTCGTATCGAAAACAAAACCTACGGCATTTGTCGTGTTACGGGTAAGCTGATAGATGCAGAACGACTAAAGTTGGTTCCGCATGCCACCCTAAGCATGGAAGCGAAACTTAACCAGCGTTGAGAAAAGCATTACTCATAGTCTTAGGGGTGCTCTTTGTTGATCAAGCGACCAAATTGTGGGTGAAGTCCACCATGTACTTGGGGCAAAGCCACGAAATCACCTCCTGGTTTTACATTCATTTTACAGAAAATCCAGGCATGGCCTTTGGGCTTGAATGGGGCGGTGTTGCTGGAAAACTAGCACTGACTATTTTCAGAATTATCGCCATAGGTGGAATCATTTGGTGGTTGCGAAATACCATTAAAAGTGGCGCGACAAATGTGGCGACTTGGGGCATCAGCCTCATCCTTGCTGGCGCCATAGGCAACGTATTAGACTCTCTTTATTATGGTGCGATCTTCTCCGATTCTCTAGGAAAAGTAGCTACATTTCTTCCGGAATCCGGCGGGTATGCCCCAATACTTCAGGGTCGTGTTGTAGATATGCTATACTTCCCCTTGTATGCCGGTGAACTGCCGCAATGGTTCCCTATCTGGGGCGGCCAATTCTTCACTTTTTTCCGTCCCATCTTCAACATCGCAGATGTCTCTATTTCCACCGGGGTGGGATTGCTATTTGTTTTCCAACGCAGCGTTTTTAAGTAAGGATGCAAACAACAGAGGTACACTTCGGTGGCTCACTCCTTCGCTTGAACAGCGACGGTTCTGCATTTTTACCTGAACACAATACCTTACTTATTGCAGATGTACATCTGGGGAAATCCGGCGTGTTTAGAAAAGCTGGAATTGCCACTCCTCAAGGGCTACATGAACAAAACTTGAAGCAATTGGCCCGTGCCTTTGAAGCGCATCCACAAGCTACGGTAGTATTCTTAGGCGACGTTTTTCACGGCCTTCAAAACAAAGAAACCCAATCGCTGAAAACCCTCTTAGATGCCTACGACGGCCATACTTTCATTCTGGTCAAAGGCAACCACGATTTTGACTTGCCCGAATGGCAACAACTCGCCATAGTACCGGAATGGACCTTAGGAAAACTACATTTCTTGCACGAGCCTCCGGGAGCTAACTTTGATACCAATACGCCATTCTCACAAGCCACGGCACAACGCGACTTTCCAGCACTCGCACAAGAGGTTTTTCTCATTTGCGGCCACCTACACCCCGGCGTTGCTCTGCGCGGAAAAGGTCGTTCGCGCGTGCGCATTAAGGCGTTCTATTTGAATGACTGGATCTGTGTTTTACCCGCTTTTGGAACCTTTACAGGACAGCACGCGCTCAAAGTAGCCGGAACGTATTACGGGATTGTTGATGATACATTATTGAAATTGAGCGAATAGTCTAATGCCGCTCGATTTTAACCCTCTTTTAACGGCTGTATTTAGCAGCTTTTTATTCTTTTGAACCGCATTAAAAAACACAACCTATGGAAGGTGCACCAGATATTGTCGCATTAAACGAAGAAATTAAAAATGAGAGCGCGATTATCGATCTCATTCAAAGTGAATTACGCAAGGTCATTGTAGGACAGAACGGCATGGTAGAAGGCCTATTGATTGGGCTGCTCGCCAACGGACACATCCTTCTTGAAGGGGTACCTGGACTTGCAAAAACGCTTGCCATAAATAGCTTGAGCAAAACCTTGGGCGGAAGTTTTTCTAGAGTGCAGTTTACGCCCGATTTGTTGCCGTCGGATGTCATAGGCACGCAGATTTACAACATGAAAGAACACGCGTTCGACACCAAACAGGGACCCATCTTTAGCAATTTCGTCTTGGCGGATGAAATTAATCGGGCGCCGGCAAAGGTTCAAAGTGCGCTGCTCGAAGCGATGCAAGAACGCCAGGTGACCATTGGAGAAGAAAGTTACCCGCTGCCAAAGCCGTTCCTGGTTATGGCTACACAAAATCCGGTGGAGCAAGAAGGAACCTATCCACTTCCTGAAGCACAAATGGACCGATTCCTTTTGAAAGTGACGTTGGGCTACCCCACTAAAGAGGATGAGCTCGACATTATGCGCAAGCAAATGAGCGGTGCCATGGAAAAGCTCAGTGCCGTTGTTAGTTTAGAGCAAATAGTTCGTGCACGAGGTTTTATTGAGCGCATTTACATGGACGAAAAAATAGAAAACTACATTCTCGATATCGTTTTCGCCACTCGCGAACCTCAAAATTATCAACTAGGCGCCTTGCGCAACAAGATCAGCTTTGGTGCTTCACCGCGCGGCTCTATCGCATTGGCAAAAGCAGCTAAATGTCACGCCTTCTTGCGTCACAGGGGCTTTGTAACGCCGGATGATGTACGTGCAGTTGCGCCTGCGGTGTTACGCCATAGAATTGGCCTTACTTATGAGGCGGAAGCGGAAGAATTGAGCACAGAGAACATCGTTACTGAAATTCTAAACACCTTAATGGTACCGTAAAAACGTGGATGCTGTAGCACTCTTGCAGAAAGTTCGGCGTATTGAAATCAAGACACGCCGTTTGAGCGACCAGCTCTTTTCTGGCGAATACCAAAGTTCATTTAAGGGACGCGGTATGAGCTTCGCAGAAGTGCGTCCGTACCAAAGTGGCGACGATGTGCGCAGCATTGATTGGAACGTTACTGCTCGCAAACGGAGTCCGTACATCAAAGTCTTTGAAGAGGAACGCGAATTGACGCTCTTCTTGGTGATTGACATCAGTGGTTCAACCAATTTCGGTACGGACGAGCGCTCCAAACGCGACATGATTACTGAAATCGCTGCGACTTTGGCCTTTAGTGCGATGGGCAACAACGATAAAATTGGACTCATTTTATTCAGTGGAAAAGTTGAGAAAGTCATCCCTCCTAAAAAAGGGAAGCTCCACGTTATGCGCATCATAAAAAGCATTCTTGAAACAGAAGCTACTGCGGCAGGCACAGATGTAGAAATGGCTTTGGCGCATTTGCTAAAGGTGCAAAAACGACACAGTATTGTGTTTGTGTTGAGTGATTACCTCGACAGTGCACCGGACCGCAACTTTAAAATCGCAGCGAAGCGTTTTGATTTGTGTGCCGTGAATACCTATAACCATAAAGAAGTGGCATTACCTAAAATTGGTCTCGTACCCTTAGCCGATTCTGAAACTGGCGCGGTACAATGGGTTCGTTCAGGCGGGCATAAATTCCGGGAGGCACTTGCTCAAAGACACGAACAATACAACCAATTCCTTAAAAATTTCTCGCGTAGCGCAGGAGCCGGTTACATCTCGCTGGACGATCGTCAAGATTTCGTTCCGCCATTGCTTCAATTCTTAAAGAACAAAGCGCGATGAGACAACCGTTGCTAATACTTCTCAGTTTCCTTTGTTTGAGTAATGCATTCGCGCAAGAAAACGTAAAGTCCGATCCCACCATACTGAATGCACGATTGGATACCAACGCACAAATCGTGGGCGGTTTAATCGTACAAAAAGTAGAATGGCCCGCTGAAAATGGCTGGGAACTTTTGCCTCCGGACAGCACCAGTGCTTTTCTATTGGTTTCGACAACGTTCGACTCCACGGATTTTGTCCGCACGGCAACCCTGACCTACCTCATTATGGATACGGGCGCATTGGTGCTACCGGCGCTTTCCGCTGTAAGTCCTAATGGCGTCTATACGGTTCCTCCCGATACAGTACAAGCCCGATTCTTACCCCAAGAAGAAGGCCTAGAAAAGGAAGCGGCACGTCCATTAGCGGCAGTCCCCTTTAATTTTGTTTGGTGGCTCGAAGCGTATTGGTACTGGATCGCGGCGGGTGTTGCACTTTTATTGATCGGTTACCTTGTTTGGCGCTATGCTAAAAAACCTCAAGAGCAGCCAGTGGCGGCGCCGGAACCGGAACGAGATTATTACCAAGAGGCGATGCAGGCTATCAAAGCCCTTCGCGCTGATGCCTTGTGGGAACGTGATATGAAAGGATTTTATGTGGCATTAGGCGACGTCGTCCGCACTTATTTAACCCACCGTACAGGCCTGCCTTTGGCGGAGCAAACAACTTCGGAAAGCGTGCTTATGCTCGATCAAAAATGGACTGCGGCGCAGATTGAATCCTACCAGTTTATCCTAACACGAGCGGACTATGTGAAATTCGCGAAGGGAAGCTGGGACGTTGCGGTACACCGCGATTGTCTAGACAAAGCAACCGCGCTCATTATGGATTTTAAACCAGTGCAAGATGTTTAATTGGGATTTTGCACAACCGCTATGGCTCTTGGGTCTGCTTGTCCTCCCGCTGGGTTGGATAGGACTCTACCTCAGGCGCAGAAGCCGCTTCAATGCCTACACCTTCAGCTCTAACCAGCAGCTGCCGGCCAGTTCTCTGGGCACCGTTCGCGCAGCAAGCAGCGGACTCAGTTGGTTGGCATTGGCCTTTGTTTTCACCGCATTAGCACGCCCACAAAGCAGTCAAATGTTTCAGCAGCCTAGCCAAAACCTGGGAATTGACCTAATGATGGCGCTGGATATAAGTACCTCCATGCTGGCGCGCGACCTTAAGCCCAATCGTTTAGAGGCCCTTAAAACGGTTGCGACAGATTTTGTGGCGCAACGTACTATGGACCGCCTTGGTCTTGTCATTTATGCAGGAGAAGCGTACAGCCCTGTACCATTGACAACGGATCAAAGTTTGCTCAGCCAACAAATAAGCACTCTTCATCATGAAATGCTTGAAGGAGGTACAGCTATTGGTATGGGATTAAGTACCGCAGTAAACCGATTGGTGGAGAGCACCGCAAAGAGCAAGGTCATTATTCTACTCACCGATGGTGAGAACAACGGCGGATTGGTAGATCCGGTGCAAGCCGCTGAATTAGCCGCCAGTCTAAACATCAAAGTCTACACCATAGGGCTGGGAACCAATGGAATGGCCTCAACACCTGTCATGAAAGACCCGCGAGGGAATTTAATTTACCAACCCAGACCCGTAACTATTGACGAGGACTTACTCAAGCGTATTGCTGATATCACTGGAGGACAATACTTCCGTGCCACCGATAACGAGCGCTTGGCGCAGATTTACAACAGTATTGATCAGTTGGAAAAAAGCGAGATTGAAGGCTTTGAATTTTACCGCTACACCGAACACTTCTCCATATTTCTCTATTTGGCCTTAGCCTGTATTGCGCTTGAGTTATTGTTGAATTTTGTGCTTTTAAAAACCGCCTTCTAATGGAGTTTAAATGGCAACATACTGAATGGCTCTATGCCGCACCGCTCCTGCTTCTAGTGGTGATAATTTCAGCCGTATTCTTCCAGCGCTGGCGTCACAAAGTCTGGCGCATATTAGGTTTAAGTGACCGTTCACAACACGCTTCAGCAGCTTTGAGTAAAGCGCGTTTTTATACCCGTTATACCTTCTTGGCAGTGGCAGTGGCCTTCCTATGCATCAGTTTGGCGAACCTGCAAATGAGCGGACAGACGACGCAAGTAAAGCGCCAAGGTGCCGATGTAGTATTTGCGCTCGATGTTAGCCGCTCCATGCTCGCAGAAGACCTTACGCCTTCGCGTTTAGAAAAAGCCAAGCTCCTTATTTCCAGAACTGTGGACCAATTAGGCGGCGACCGCGTGGGCATCATCGCCTATGCCGGCAGCGCCTACCCCGCCCTTCCTATTACTACGGATTATGCCGCCGCGAAAATGGCCTTACGTGCCGCAAGTCCAGATGCCGTGCCGTCGCAAGGAACGAACCTCGCAGCCGCATTAGCGTATGCCACCGATTATTTCAATCCCGCCTCTCCTGCCGGACGGTTCGTTATCGTACTTACGGACGGAGAAGATCATGAAGATTTGACCGCGGGAAGTGCGGACCCCGCACTGCCTGTTCAAACCATGCTCGTTGCCCTCGGCACCACCTCTGGTGGCCCCATCCCCATAAGCCGCACTTCCCGCGGCACAACTTTCAAGAAGGATAAAAACGGGGAGGTCGTCATCACCAAACGCGATATAGAAAAACTCAGCAGTATTGGAAGTTCGTTGGATGCAAGAGTCATAGATGGAAACAATACTGAATCAACTTTAAAGGCCATCCAGGATTTTATTGCGGGTGGAGATAAGGCTGATATCAATGAGGAGGTCGCATTAAATTACGAGAGCCAATTCCAATGGTTCCTTTTCCCTGCGCTATTCTTTCTTGCACTCTATCTTTTGCTACCCGCGCACACGGGAAGGCGCGTGAAAGCAAGCTTGTTGGTTGTGTTCGTTCTGGTATATAGTCCTGCAATGCATGCACAGGAGGCAGATAGCTTGGTGGTGGGAAATACAGAAGATTGGACTAAACACGATTACGGGAAGCGTATACGAGAGGGAAATGAGAAATTTGAAGCAGGTGATCTCAGTGGTGCTGCGCAAGCCTTTGCAGAAGCCGCTACCGCTGAACCAGATGCCTTCGAGCCATTGTACAATTTAGGCAGTACTTTAATGGCTGCGGGCGAAGCAGAGCAGGCGGCAAGTGTATTGTTAAAATCGGCCCAAAATACCGAAGACCCTGGGACGAAAAGTAATGCGTTGTACAATGCTGGTAACGCCTTCATGGCTGCTGAAAAATACCAAGAAGCTGTGGGTGCCTATGCAGAAAGCTTGCGTAAAAATCCATTGCAAAACGATGCAATGTATAACCTCAATCGCGCTTTGGAAAAACTAAAACAACAGCAACAGCAGCAGGAAAACCAGGAGGAGCAGGAGGAGGAGCAAGACCAGGAACAAGAAGAGAAAGAGGATAAAGAAGATCCTAAAAACGATCAAGACCAAAAGCAGGAAGAGAACCCTGAGGACGACGAAAGTAAGAAGGACGAACCACAAGACGACCAACAAGGCGAGAGCGATCAGGGTGACCCGCAAGACGAGCAACAAAACGACCAAGGCGAACCGAAGGATGAAGACGGTGGTAGTGAAAAAAATGAGCCGAAAGAGGGTGGTGAAGCTAAGGCTAAGATGACCCCAGAGCAGATCAAAGGTTTGCTGGAAGCGGTACAACGTGCGGAAGAGAAAACGGCAGAAAAAATGACCGCTAAAAAAGCGAAAGGAAAGAAAAAGAGTGGAGAAAAAGATTGGTAAATACCATTGGCTTTGGGCCTTTATATTTCTGGCAACGAGCCTCGTCGCCCAAGAAGTACAGCTGACCGCGCGGAGTTCTAGGACTTCGGTCGGCCTGGACGAACCGTTTCGGGTTACCTTCAGTTGCAACGCACGCGGCGGCGACCTCATTCCACCCAGTTTTGAGCACTTTATCGTGGTAAGCGGCCCGTACAGTTCGCAACAGACACAAATCATCAATGGGTCCATGAGTTTCTCACGGGAGCTTACCTACCAGTTGGTTGCACAAGAAGAAGGGACCTTTACCATTGACCCGGCCACGCTCAAAATAAAAGGCAAGGAATTTCAGAGCAATAGGTTAACTATTGAGGTTAAGGCAGGTGTGAGAAAGGAACGCTCACAATCGGTCCCAAAATCCGCAGGCTTTGAAGTTGATATATTGAGTTCAAAAAAGGCCGTCTATGTTGGTGAACCCATCGTTTTATTGTTTTCCGCTACACTCTTTGAGCAGGTCCGGGATTTAAATATGCTTCAAGCGCCCAATTTTGAAAACGTATTGCAACAACAATTAGAGTTTGAACAGCAGTCTAGAAGAGAACGCATAGGAGGTAAAATTGCGACTGTTTTAGACTTTGACAAACGATTAATCATACCCAACAAACCAGGAACATTAGGCGGTCAAGAGCTCAAGATCACGGGCACCGTTCAGAAGCCAACCGGCCAACGTGATTTCTTTAATATGCCGCTTATGCGCTGGGAACAAGAAGTTGCCACCGCCAAAATTCCAGCAGTAAAAATCAAACCACTTCCTACGCCACAACCCAGCGGATTTTCGGGGGCTGTGGGTGAATTGAAATTGGTTCGTGAAGTAAGCCGGACTTCGGTCAACGGAGACGAATCCATTACGCTAAAACTGCGCATTGAGGGCGCAGGGAATTTCAATACAATCAGTGTCCCTGAGTTGATTCCGCCGCAGGGCTTCGACCTTTATGATCCAAAATTCAATGAAAAGATTCGCTACAGCGAACGGGGAGTTCGTGGGTTTAAGGAATTTGAATATTTGTTGGTGCCTCAGTTTAAAGGTCAGTTCATCCTGCCTCAGATGGAATGGACCTTTTTTAACACGAAGAAAGAGGCTTACGAAACCATTACGCTCGAAGAAACCACCCTTACCGTAACCGGCGATGCATTAGTAGAGGCCGAGCCTAACAATGACGGTACCTCGCCAAAAATTCAACGGGAAGTCAATACTATAGATAACGACATCCGGTACCTACAAGAAGTGGATGAGAGCACTACAGAACACGGGAAATCACTGCTTTGGATTTGGGTGTTACTGGGCGGTGTAGTATTGGGATGGTTGCTTCAGCTCGTTTCTATAAAGTCAAGGAGCGCATCTCCAGAAGCGATGCATGCTGCGATGAAAAAAGCAATCAATACGGCATGGAAAACGAACGACCCCGAGGCGGTTGGTAAAATGTTAAACGCCCTCGAAGAAGCGCTGGTCCGCAAAGGAATTGCCAAAGAAAACATCAGTTTGACCGTTTTAAACGAAGCCTTTGGTACTGCCTCAGGCGGTAGGATAAATGCACTAGTTGAACAGTTACAATTGGCACTTTATGCGCCGAACACGATGGTCTCGAATGACGAATGGTTGAACGAATTTAATGCACTATGGGAGCAACTGTAAACACGTTAAGTGATAGTGCCAGCACATTGTATGCCGACGGCCAATTTGAGTCGGCACGCACACTTTTTGAATCCTTAGCCGAACAAGGTCATTCCGACCCGGCATTGTACTACAACATTGGGAATTGCTACACAAGACTTGGTGAGTTCGGAGAGGCACGATTGTGGTTTGAACGGTCTCTTTTGTTTGAACCTGGAAATGAGGAAACCATTCATAACCTTCAATGGCTCAACACGCGACTTACCGATGCCTTACCCGCTCCGAACGATCCATTGCTTCACTGGATTGGATCACAATTCAGAGAAGTTCTTGCACCTGAACATTGGGGCTTGCTTGCTGGACTTTTCTTAATAGCCGCTCTCCTCCTGCTCGTGCTCCGGAAGTTTAAAACTCCGGCATGGAGTTGGCGTGCGCCACTTGCCCTAAGCAGCATAGGGCTGGTGCTCGTACTCACCGCACAAACCAGCATGCCACAGAGCGATAAGGTTATTGTGGTCAGCAATAACAGTTACGGCTACAGTGCACCCGATGCCAATGGCACAAGGATTTTACTGTTGAGCGAAGGAAGCGCCGGCCGCCTAGTGCGGGCGACAGAGGATTGGTTTTATATAGGCCTCAGTGACGGTCGCCAAGCGTGGTTTTCATCCGATCAGTGGGACCGCGTATTTCCAATCAACGCGCACTAAATAAGTTTAGGCAACCAGCTGCGCTGAGGCTTAGTAAGTCCCATGATTTCTCTGTAAGTATTAGGAAAAGCACGCACCACTTGTTTGGATTCGTCCCACTGCACGTGGGAACGATCACCAGCTGCATAAACAGCAAAAAGGTGTTTCACTCTTTTATAAATGACCTCCCCTTGTTCTTCAGTACAATACTGAAATCCAGGTAATTTTTGAAGATTTTTAGCGGCAAGTGCTTCTGTAAAGGTGCACTGCTCGTCTAAAGGCTCCCTCCAAAATGGAAAATAGAAGGGGTACCCGTGCAACAGGTTGTTGAAGATTTTTTCTTCCATGATAAGGTAACTAGGTTGGTTTGGACTAGTAAGTTACCTTTTTTTGCCTTTGATAATCAAACGATTACTAAGAAAGTACCAATCGACACAGACTACTCAAGTTTTGGCCGTCAAGAGCGATATTTAGCGCGCCATTTACTAAAACACCACTACTATTCTTGGTGGTGATTGAATCCCTGCGCCTTCAAAGCAATGACTTTATCGTCGCGAGTGATAAGATTTGCGCCCGTTCCTTCCTTAACAAAACCAACTACAGTAAGATTCGGGTTTGTCTTAACCTTATCGTGATCTTCGATCGGTACGGTAAAGAGTAGTTCATAGTCTTCTCCTCCGTTCAATGCTACTGTTGTGGTATTCAAATTAAACTCTTCACAAAGCGCGTAGATGGAAGGATCGATTGGAATTTTACTCTCGTAAAGGTTGTATTGCATCGCACTTGCGTTGGCCAAATGGATGGTTTCCGAACTGAGTCCATCGGAAATATCAATCATTGAGGTCGGCTGAATGTCCAATGCTTTCAGGATTTCAATGATGTCTTTGCGCGCTTCAGGTTTTAATTGGCGTTCCAAAATATATTCGTGTCCACCCAATTCCGGCTGCATATCAGGATTCTCTAAGTAGACCTGCTTCTCGCGTTCTAAAATTTGAAGTCCCATATAGGCACCTCCTAAATCACCGCTTACAACAATGAGGTCGTTATTTTTTGCGCCGCTACGTTTCGCAACTCGGTCCTTTTCGACCCGACCCACTGCCGTTACCGAAATCATCAATCCCGATTGCGATGCCGTAGTATCACCACCGACTAAATCCACATTGTACCGTTCACAAGCCAAATGAATACCCTCGTAAATTTCTTCCAACGCTTCAACAGGAAATCGGTTTGAAACAGCCAAACCAACAGTGATGTGTTCCGGCGTTCCATTCATCGCGTAAATGTCGCTGAGATTGACAATCACACTTTTATAGCCCAAATGTTTTAACGGCATGTAGCTCAAATCAAAGTGAACTCCTTCCACGAGAAGATCGGTAGAAACCGCCTGGTAGTGCGTACCTACGTCTATAAGTGCGGCATCATCTCCCACTCCTAATGCGGTATGGGCGTGTTTCAATTTAGTGGCTTGCGTTAAATGACCTATGAGGCCAAACTCGCCCAAATCACTGATGGGCGTACGCTGTGGGTTTTTTTCATCGAACATGTAGCAAAGTTATTGTGTTCATTGGTGAGAACACAAGAAAAAAGCCGCGTATTACGTAACTTTGTCGCGCATCTTTAGAATGTTTCTAAATAATATGGTAAAAGTATCAAATACTGCAAAGTCAAAACTTGCTGCTTTAATGCAGGAGGAAGGCAAGCAATTGGACAAGACCTACATCAGTGTAGGCGTGGAAAGTGGCGGTTGTTCCGGGCTCTCATATAAAATGGATTTTACCCCAGAAATGCCGGAAAATGCAGAACTCTATGAGGATAACGGCGTCAAAGTTGTGGTAGAGAAAAAGTCACTCCTTTACCTTATCGGCACCACATTGGAATACAGTGGCGGCCTCAATGGAAAAGGATTCAGTTTTAATAACCCTAATGCGACACGCACCTGCGGGTGTGGAGAAAGCTTCGCCGTTTAACCCCCTATTATGAGCGACGAAATCCTAGATGAAATCACCGCAACCGACTATAAGTACGGGTTCACCACAGATATCGAGAGCGATACGGTGCCTCCTGGACTCAATGAGGATGTGATACGATTGATCAGTGAGAAGAAAAACGAACCCCAATGGATGTTGGATTGGCGTTTAGACGCCTACAAAACTTGGTTGGAGATGGAAGAGCCGGAATGGTCGAATGTCACCTACACCAAGCCAGATTTCCAGGCCGTTTCATATTACAGTGCACCAAAGCAGAAAAAGGAATTGGGCAGCCTCGATGAGGTAGATCCAGAATTGTTACGCACGTTTGAACGTTTAGGAATAAGCCTCGACGAGCAAAAACTTCTATCAGGCGTTGCCATGGATGTGGTTGTAGATTCTGTTTCTGTAGCCACCACTTTTAAGAAAACTCTCGGTGAAAAAGGTATTATTTTCTGTTCCATGAGTGAAGCCATTCAGGAACATCCGGAACTAGTACGCAAGCATTTAGGGACAGTAGTGCCAAAGCGCGACAACTTCTATGCTGCCTTGAACAGTGCCGTATTTACAGACGGGTCGTTCTGTTACATTCCGAAAGGAGTGCGTTGCCCTATGGAATTGAGCACTTATTTCCGAATTAATGAGGCAAATACCGGGCAGTTTGAACGCACACTCGTTATTGCAGATGAGGGTTCGTACGTAAGTTATTTAGAAGGCTGTACTGCGCCTTCACGAGATGAGAACCAATTGCACGCGGCAGTGGTCGAGCTCGTTGCAATGGACGATGCTGAAATCAAATACAGTACCGTTCAAAACTGGTATCCTGGCGATGCGGAAGGAAAAGGCGGTGTCTTCAACTTCGTGACAAAGCGGGGTATTTGCGAGCGCAATGCGAAAATCAGCTGGACGCAAGTAGAAACGGGCTCTGCAGTTACTTGGAAATACCCTTCGTGTATTTTAAAAGGCGACAACAGTATTGGTGAGTTCTACAGTGTAGCTGTGACCAACAAATACCAGCAAGCGGATACCGGAACGAAGATGATTCATTTGGGCAAAAACACAAAGAGTACCATCATCTCGAAGGGAATTAGCGCGGGTAAAAGCCACAACAGCTACCGCGGACTCGTTCGCGTCGGTGCTCGTGCCGAAAACGCCAGAAACTTCAGCCAATGTGATTCCCTATTGATGGGCGATCAATGTGGCGCGCATACCTTCCCGTATATCGAAGCACAACATCCAACGGCTCAAATTGAGCATGAGGCGACCACTTCGAAGATTGGTGAAGATCAGATATTCTATTGCAACCAGCGTGGAATTGGCACTGAAGAGGCTATTGCGCTCATCGTGAATGGCTATTGTAAAGATGTATTGAACCAGCTTCCAATGGAATTTGCCGTTGAAGCACAAAAACTATTGGAGATCTCACTTGAAGGCTCCGTAGGATAAATCATGATTAAAATTAACAACCTCCAAGCCCGCGTAGAAGACAAAGAAATTCTCAAGGGCATCAACTTAGAAATTAACCCTGGTGAGATCCATGCCATTATGGGTCCCAACGGCTCAGGTAAATCAACGCTCTCCAGCGTTATCGCGGGTCGCGAAGATTACGAGGTAACCGGCGGGAGTATTGACTTTGAAGGTGAGGACCTTCTGGATTTAGATCCCGAAGAGCGTGCACACAAAGGTATTTTCTTGAGTTTCCAGTATCCGGTAGAAATCCCCGGGGTAAGTGTAAGCAACTTCATTAAAACTGCCATCAATGAAAGCCGCAAAGGACGCGGTGAAGAGCCCATGGAGGCGCGTGAGATGCTCGCTAAAATGCGCGAGAAAACCGCCCTTTTGGAGATGGACAAAAGCTACCTCAGCCGCAGTTTGAACGAAGGTTTTTCCGGGGGTGAGAAAAAGCGCAATGAAATTTTCCAGATGGCAATGTTGGAGCCAAAATTGGCAATCCTCGATGAGACTGATTCTGGTCTTGATATCGACGCTTTGCGCATTGTCGCCGGTGGTGTAAACAAACTTCGCACTGCAGATAATGCGGTCGTAGTCATCACGCACTACCAACGTCTCTTGGATTATATAAAGCCTGACTTCGTGCATGTCTTGTACAACGGTAGAATTGTAAAAAGCGGTGGCCCAGAATTGGCCCACGAATTAGAAGAGAAAGGTTACGACTGGATCAAGGCAGAAAACGCATGACAGATTTAGCACAAGATTTACTCTCATCATTTGTTGTAGCAGAACCTCAGCTCAACGGCAGCCGCAATCTTGGCGTAGTCAACCTGCGCAAAGAAGCACTGGATAGATTCGAAGCACAAGGCTTTCCCACAACCAGAGATGAAGAGTGGAAATACACCAACCTCAAACCGGTTCTGAAGCAAGATTACCGCATCCTCCTTAAGGGCGACGACGCGGTATCGTTTGCAGATATCAAATCCTACCTGCTGAGCGATTTAGACACCTACAAACTGGTCTTCATTAATGGAAAGTATAGCGCTTGGCTTAGTGATTCCACACATCAGAGTTTTGACATCTGCACCTTTGCCGCCGCGCTGAACAAATACCCAGATATAATCGCTGAGTACCTAGGGAAAGCTGCTCCAAAAGGTGAAACCTTTGTAGATCTTAACACGGCATTTGCCGATGATGGTGCCTACGTTCGTGTGAAAGCAAACCAAACGGTAGATAAACCTATTGAAATACTTTACCTCACCACCAACGAAAATGGCCCGGCCTTTTCTCAAGTGCGTAACCTTATCATAGCAGAGCAAAATGCGGAGGTACAGTTGGTAGAACGCCACCAGAACATCGGAGAACAGCCCAGCTTCACAAATTTTGTGAGTGAGGTTTTCGCCGCACGTGATGCTCGTGTGAGCTATTACAAAGTGCAGAACGATGCAGAACAAACTACGTTGGTGGACAATACCCATGTGGTGCAGAAAGAAAAAAGCAACGTCCATGTAGGAACGTATACGTTCGGTGGAAAATTGGTCCGCAATAACCTGCACTTTTATTCCGGTGGAGAACATGCAGAGAGCCACATGGATGCCATAACCATTATTGGCGACGGGCAGACGGTAGACCACCATACACTTGTGGATCATCAGGAACCCAATTGCTACAGTCGTGAGTTGTACAAAGGCATCTACCTTGGAAAGAGCCACGGTATTTTCAATGGCAAAGTCATGGTGCGTCAGAAAGCGCAAAAAACGAACGCATTCCAGCAAAACGATAACATTTTACTAAGCGATAAAGCGAAAGTGGATACAAAGCCGCAATTAGAGATTTTCGCAGACGATGTGCGTTGTTCGCACGGTTGTACTGTGGGCCAATTGGACCGCAATGCGCTTTTTTACCTACGAACAAGAGGCATCCCAAAACGCGAAGCAGAAGGTTTAATGACCTACGCTTTCGCTGCAGACGCTTTGGAATATGTAAAAATACCGCAACTCGAAAAGCGATTGAACCGTGTCATTGCTGAAAAATTAGGCATCAATCTAGAATTTACGCTGTAATGAGCTACGACGTCCAAGCGATACGCCAGCAATTCCCCATACTGCACCAGCAGGTACATGGAAGGCCGCTTGTATATCTGGACAATGCTGCTACAGCACAAAAGCCGCTTGCGGTAATTGAAGCCATCACGAACTTCTATACTAAGGACAATGCCAACGTACACCGTGGTGTACATACGCTAAGTCAACGCTCGACGGATGCTATGGAAGCCGTAAGGGCAGCGGTTTGCGCACACATTAATGCACGAGAAGTCGGCGAAATTATTTTCACAAGAGGCATCACGGACAGCATCAATACAGTGGCCTTCGGAATGGGTGCGCTGATTCAGCCACACCAAAATGTAGTGATTACGGCATTGGAGCACCACAGCAATATTGTTCCTTGGCAGATGCTTTGCGAACGTTCAGGCGCGGCATTGCGCTACATACCGATGAGTGATAAAGGCGAATTGGACCTCTCCACACTGGATGCATTAGTGGATGAAAACACCGCCATCGTAGCATTCAATCACATTTCAAATGCACTGGGCACCATTAACCCTGTGAAATTAATTTTGGAGCGTGCGAAAGCAGTGGGTGCTTGGACCCTAGTCGATGGCGCTCAAAGTGGTCCACATGCGAAAGTGGATGTTCAAGATTGGGACGTAGATTTCTTTACTCTGTCTTCACACAAAATGTATGGGCCCACCGGCTTGGGCGTTTTGTATGGAAAACGGGAACGATTAGAGGCGCTCCCGCCGTACCAAGGTGGAGGTGAAATGATCGCCACGGTAACCATGGAAAAAAGCACTTATGCGGATATTCCTCATAAATTTGAGGCCGGTACCCCACATATCGAAGGGATCATTGGTTTCGGCGCCGCTTTAAGCTATATCAATTCCGTCGGTATCGAAGCCATTGCAGCACATGAAGCTGCACTACTAGACTACGCAACAAAAACCTTAAGTACAATCGATGGATTCCGTATTATAGGAACCGCAACAAAGAAGGCGAGTGTGATCAGTTTTTTAGTCGACGGAACGCATCCTTATGATTTAGGCGTGTTGCTTGATCAACAAGGGATTGCGGTGCGCACCGGGCAGCATTGTACCCAACCCATTATGGACCAATTCTGCATCGCGGGAACCGCTCGCGCAAGCTTTGCGATGTACAACACCTTCGAAGAAATAGATTTATTCAAGGCCGCACTTGAACGCGCCGTAACCATGCTACGCTAAGTACTATGCCTACTATTGCTGAAAAACAAGCCGTCCTTATTGATGAATTCACATTCTTCGACGAATGGATGGATAAATACAACCACATCATTGAAATGGGGAAAGCACTTCCTGTTTTGGATGAATTGGATAAAAACGACGATCTTTTAGTGCAAGGTTGTCAAAGCAAAGTGTGGCTAAAAGCTGAAAAACAAGGCGATTGTGTACGCTTTTGGGCGGATGCAGATGCCATCATTGCAAAGGGTATCGTCGCGATGTTGATCGACGTGTTTGACAATCAACCGGCAAAGGAGGTTGCGGCCGCTGATCTCGGCTTCTTGGAAGAAATTGGACTCAAAGATCACCTAAGCCCGACAAGAGCGAACGGATTAATGAGCATGATAAAACAAATGAAATTCTATGCGTTGGCCTTTGGCGGCGCGAACTAAGACTATGAGTGAAGAATTAAGCCATCGAGAAATGCAAACCATTGGCGAGGAAGTCGTTGGCGTATTGTGTTCCATTTTCGATCCTGAAATCCCTGTAGATATTTACCAATTAGGTTTGATCTATGACGTTAAGGTAAGTACTGAGCGCGACGTCCATATTCTAATGACACTGACTTCACCAAACTGTCCAGTTGCGGAAAGTATGCCACAGGAAGTAAAAGAGAAATCTAGAGCATTGGATAGCGTACGTGAAGTGGAAGTAGAAATCACCTTTGATCCACCTTGGGATAAGAGTATGATGAGTGAAGAAGCCAAACTTGAATTAGGCATTCTTTAATTCGCTAAGATTAGTTCTTAAGATTTTCCTAAAAGACGAACCAAACCGTCACAAAATCGTTAATGTCTTCGTTAATTAGCTGCTCGTTCCTCAAAGAATTGAGTGATTTTTTGTGATTTGAAAACACCCGCCAGAATGAAGATTGGAATTGACGCCATCGCCTATTATGTCCCCCAACAGTATTTGCCTATAGAAGCTCTTGCTGAGGCGCGCAACATAGAATACGCTAAACTCAATAAAGGTCTGGGTTTGACTTCGATGTCGTTCCCTGATGTCGATGAAGATGCTGCTACGATGGGAGCCAATGCGGTACTCAATCTATTCACTTCAGAAGAATTGGACCCAGGAACCGTTGGGCGTCTTTACCTCGGCACGGAAAGTGCTCTTGATAGCGCCAAACCTACGGCAACGTATATCTTAGATTTAGTCGAACAACAACTCGCCAGTTCGCACGGCGCTAATTGCTTACGCAACGTCGATGCAGTGGACATGACCTTTGCTTGCATCGGTGCAGTGGATGCCCTAGAAAACGCTTGTCTTTTCGTGGGCCAGAATCCGGAGAAAAAAGCCATCATTGTTGCTTCAGACCTCGCCAAATATAACCTAGGCTCCACAGGTGAATACACGCAAGGTGCAGGTGCTGTTGCGCTCGTAGTTTCCATTGCTCCTTCGATCATCTCCTTAGGAAGTGACATAGGTGTGGCCACGAAAGGAGAACGCGACTTTTTCAAACCGCGCAGAACACATACCAAAGCAGCGCTGCTGGTAGAAGCTGCCGCTCTTTTAGGCCAGGAACTAACCATAGAGGATGCCGAAGCAAAAGTTACCACAGCTTCAGGTTTTTGGGGCGGAAATAGAATGCTACGCAGCTATGTAGAAGAGCCTGTTTTTGACGGACAATACAGCAATTTCGCCTATGTAAGTCGCATCAGTGAGGCACTGGAAAATTTTGGAACGAAGATTAAAATCAATCCCGCTCTGGATTGGGACAAAGTTGTCATGCATTTACCGTATGCCTTCCAAGGAAGACGGATGCTTGTAAATTTCTACCTCGATTGGATGTCAGCAAATGGCAAATGGGAGGATGTAGTTGCCATAATGGGTAGTGAAAAACCAACAGATAAGGCAGCGGCTAAAGAGTGGGTTCGTGCCTTCAGTAAATCAGACTACTACCGTGAATATGTGGCAAAGGCCTTAGCTCCGGCCGAACGCGCTTCTAGTTTGATCGGTAACATGTATACCGCCTCCATTTTCATGGGGCTTTTGAGCACGCTCTGCGATGCCGCAGATAAGGGCGAAGCTATAGCGGGTAAAACCATAGGGTTCATGGGCTATGGCTCAGGTTCAAAAGCGAAAGTTTTTCAAGGAACGGTAGAAGCCGGATGGTCAAAGGTGGGTCAATTAGACCTGTTCAACGCCCTTGAAAAGCGCTCGGCAGTAGACTTTAAAACCTACGAACTTTGGCACAACGAACGTCTGACCGCTCCGCTTTCACCAGCGAAATCAGGGTTTACCTTCACCGGTTTGCGTACTGAAGAGAATCAAGAATACTTCAGAGATTATACCTTTACAGCCTAAGCTATGAGCGACGGTACCATTGTAAATAAAGTAGCAGCTAGCCCGCTAATCACCTTTAATTTGGAAGATTTCCTTCCAAAGAAGGTGCATGTTATGGACCTCAGTCAATGGCTAGAGCAAGGCTTTATTTTGCGTGAAACCGAATTTCGAAATGCCCTTGATAATGCAGATTTTACTCTTTTTGAGGGCGCTGTGATTCATCTGAATTGCAGTACTGACGCAATCTTGCCTGCATGGGCGCCGCTTTTAGTTGCCAGCAAATTAAGTGATGCTGGACTCACATGCATCTGGGCGGAAAGCGAAGAGAGCTTCTACAGTGCCTACTACAGAGAACGCATGGTGCAGCACAATTGGAAGGATTACATTGGTAAGCCAGTGATCATCAAAGGCTGCGGAGACAAACGCATACCCAAAGATGCGTACGTAATTGCCACTCAGTATTTAAAACCGACTGCTAAGAAAATTAGCTACGGTGAAGCCTGTTCTGCCGTTCCTTTGAAATAGCCTAAAGCGTTAAGCTTAACCCTACACTCAACGGCCGCGCTTCCGACCATTGAGGCAGCATCGCTCCGTCAACCACGATAGCACTTAAACCATAATGTACATACCCATTAACGGGTCCCCTACCCGCTTTGACATGCAGACCGTATCGAATAGGATTAAACCCAGCGACATGGTAATACTTTACCTGATAAATTTCATCCTTGTAGTAGGAGTAGGCATCCGTGCGGTACCCGAAGGTTCCTCCAAGATAAAGTCTATTATAGCGCCCGTTTCTGTTGACCTTACCGCGGTAGCGAAATTCTAAAGTCGCATCTAAATATTCCGTTGCGAAACGATTTGAAATGAAATCCCGACCCGTGAGGTCCACTATCGATTGCGTACCGTTTTCAGCAACATCGATCCGTAAATTTCCATGATAGAACTGTGCACTGTAGCCCAATCCGTAGGCTATGGAGAAATGACTGAGGCCTAACACATGGTCCCGCATCAACTGAAAAGACTGGCTGTTCGACCGCGCGTTTGATTGAAAGGAATCAGGCGCCTGAAGCACCGTCAGTAAGCCGGAATTAAACGAAAAACCCTCTCCCGGTTCCGGCAAGAAGGCAGTTTTCGATTGGCCGTGTCCAGCAAGGCTCATGGCGATCAAAGTAACGAGTACGTGGTACAATTTTTTCATACCACGAAAATACAATTTACTTAGTCGTCTAAGTCGTCCGCTTCGAAATCTTCGTCCTCCGAAGAGGATTGCTCTTCAAATTCTTCAAGATCAAAAGATTCGAAATTTTTAGTCAAAGTGCTACTCACCTTGATCAAATACTTCGTGTCCTCTGTCTCCAACGGAACGGCTTCCACTTTCTCGCCATTCGCATTTGTAAAATACATGGTATCGTATTCGAAACCATCGGGGTACGCTTCGACCAATAGCGCCATTAGGTCTGGTGTCATGGACTTATAATCCTTGATCACGTTTTTCTTTGCCATCGCTCTTGATGATATAAATAGGCATGTCGCCCACGCAAAAAACACAACTATAAACTAATCCATTGAAAATGAAACCGCTCGGAAATGCTTCGCCTGCCAGAGGCGGCATTCATTTTACTTGCCTAATATCCAAGAAAAAATCAATGGTGCAACAATAGTTGCGTCACTTTCCACAATAAATTTTGGAGTGTCCGCATCGAGCTTACCCCAAGTGATTTTCTCATTAGGTACCGCACCAGAATACGAGCCGTAAGAAGTAGTAGAATCTGAAATTTGGCAGAAGTACCCCCAAAACGGTGTGTCCTCTAATTCCATATCCTGGTACAACATAGGAACTACACATATCGGGAAATCGCCGGCAATACCTCCTCCAATTTGGAAAAATCCTATAGAAGCCTCTTTGGACGTTTGGGTATACCAATCCGCAAGCCACATCATATATTCAATACCATTCTTAACGGTACTGGCCTTAAGCTCTCCTTTGATGCAGTAAGAGGCAAAAATATTACCCATTGTACTGTCTTCCCACCCCGGAACAACGATAGGTATGTTGCGCTCTGCGGCAGCAATCATCCAGCTGTGCTCGGGTGGAATTTCGTAGTACTGCTCTAAGACCCCTGAAAGGATCATTTTATACATGTATTCGTGAGGGAAATAACGCTCGCCCGCCGCTTCTGCCTTTTTCCAAATCTCTTCAATATGACTCTGCAATCTGCGGAATGCTTCTTCTTCCGGAATACACGTATCGGTTACACGGTTTAACCCACGGTCTAAGAGCTCACGCTCCTGCTGCGCCGTAAGGTCGCGGTATCCAGGAACACGTTCGTAATGCGTATGCGCGACGAGGTTCATCAAATCTTCTTCTAGGTTCGCACCAGTACAAGAAATGATTGCCACTTTTCCTTCGCGAATCATCTCGGCTAGCGAGATGCCCAATTCTGCTGTAGACATGGCACCAGCGAGCGTCACCATCATTTTACCGCCAGCGGTTAAATGCGCTTCGTATCCTTTGGCAGCGTCTACCATCGCTGCGGCATTAAAATGGCGGTAGTGCTGCGCCATAAATTGTGAAATTGGCCCCTTATTCATAACCCAAAGTATTTAACATTGTAGCTGCACTTTGCTCATCGGCAAAGAGCTTGGAAGTAACTTGTCCCTCGTCATCACGGTCGACTACGACGTGCTTTGGCGCCGGAAGCAAACAGTGTTTTGTTCCTCCATAACCCGATAAGGACTCCTGATAGGCACCTGTGTTGAAGAACCCAATCATCAACGGTTCCTCATCTAGGTTGCGCAAGCGCGGAAGAAAAATAGCATTGACATGCTGCTCAGAATTGTAATAGTCGTCCGAATCGCAAGTCAAACCACCGAGCAAAACACGTTCATAAGGGCGGTTCCATTTGTTCAAGGGGAACATGATGAAACGCTTGTTGATGGCCCAGCTGTCCGGTAATGTAGTCATGAATGAACTGTCTATCATGTACCAAAGCTCACGATCGTTTTGTTGTTTCGCGCCCAGTATACTATAGAAATTGGCACCGCTTTCGCCAACCGTGAACGAACCAAACTCACTGAAAATATTTGGCTCAGGAACATCAGCAAAATCGCACATGGTTTTAATCTGAGAAATGATTTCTTCCGCCATGTATTCGTAATCGTAATCCATACCTAGACTGGTCTGGATGGGAAACCCGCCTCCAATATTCAAACTGTCAAGGGTAGGGCACAGACGTTTTAGATCAATATATACATTGACACATTTGCGCAATTCGTTCCAATAGTAGGCCGTGTCCTTAATACCCGTGTTTATGAAGAAGTGAAGCATTTTGAGCTCCACTAGATCATTTTCGGCGATTTTTGTTTTGTAGAAGTCCACAATATGGCGGTATCCTATCCCTAAACGAGAGGTGTAAAATTCAAATTTAGGCTCCTCCTCTGAGGCAATACGGATGCCCACCTTTGCTTTCGCGGTCAATCTTGAGGTCAATTCTTCCAACTCCTCAACGTGGTCAATCACATTGATGGTATTGGAATGTCCGCTATTGATAAGGTTGGCAATGTTATCGAGGTATGCTTTGGTTTTGTAACCGTTACAAACGACAAACTGCTCGTCTTTTAATCGGCCCGCATCCTTCATCTTCTTGACTATGTTGATGTCAAAGGCACTTGAAGTTTCAAGATGCACCTCGTTCTCCAAAACACGCTCCATCACAAAACTGAAGTGATTACTTTTTGTACAGTAGCAATAATGGTAATTCGCATCATAATCTACCTTTGCCATGGCCACATGGAACATGCGCCTCGCACGCTGTATGTTCTCATCTATTTTTGGCAAATAAGTCATGCGCAGCGGCGTACCGTATTGCTTTACAATAGGCATTAGATCAAGGTCATTCCACGCTAGCGTACCGTTTTCAGTCAGCTCAAATTCCTCCGCAGGCCAGTCAAAGGTCTGCTCAACGAGGTCGATGTATTTGTTTTTCATTTCACATAAAATGTGCGCAAATGTAAACGAAAAATAAAAACGACCAAGGTCTTTTTATTTGGCTGATAAATAGTCTTTTAGAAGGGTTATTCGAAGGAGACCATGGTGCTTGAAAATCCATCAACACGCAGTTCGAAGGCATCACCGCGCTCCACCGAGACCATCGGGCCTAGTGCACCGGAAAGCAACACCTCACCTTTCAGCAGCGGTCGGCCCATTCTTGCCATCGTTTGCGCCAGCCATAAAGCGGCATTCAGCGGATCGCCCATACACGCTTCGCCGCTGCCTTCGCTTGCGACTTCCCCATTTTTTAGCATAACCATCCCAATAGATGCGGTGGCTACTTCTGCCAAGGGTTTCGATTGCGTACTCAAAATATAGTGCGAGCCCGAGGCATTGTCTGCAATGGTATCTGAGATCGTGATGTTCCAGTTTTCTATACGCGAACCCACGATTTCGATGGCAGGCTTCACGGCAACGATGGCTAATTTCAACCTTTGCATATCCATTTCAGGATCGATCAGGTCTTCTCCCAATACAAAAGCCAATTCACCTTCCACTTTAGGCTGCATTAATAACTCCATGGGAACAGGTCCTTTGCCTGTCATGTCCATAGTTTCAAAGAGTACACCGTAATCAGGTTGATCGACACCCAGCTGGGCTTGAACAGCGGGACTGGTTAATCCAATCTTCTTACCCACAATATGCTCACCTTCGGCCAATCGTAACGCCACAACTTTATCCTGAATGGCATATGCAGTAGGAATATCATTGTTGATAGAATCGCGCAAGGGCGCAATAGCACGGCCGTTGCGCAGTGCTTCGAACAAGTCATTAGCATGTTGATCAATAGCGGACATCTCTCAAATTTTACCCCCACAAGTTACACTATATTTGTAGGGAACCCGCAAACAGAAGACCATGCCGTTTTATCAAAAATCGGGGCGTATACCGCACAAACGCCATACTACCTTCAGAAAATCGGACGGTAGCTTATACCACGAAGAACTCTTCGGAACCATAGGATTCGATGGAATGTCGACCTTACTTTACCACGAGCATCCCCCGACCATGGTCAAAGAGGTGCTAGGAAGTACAGACGTCGCCCCGAAAATTGCGGTAGATAAAAACATGAAGGCGTACCGTTTAGAAGGCTTCAAGGTTGCGCCAAAAGCAGATTATTTAGCCTCTCGGGTCCCCGTCTTGACCAATGCAGACCTCACAATATCCCTGGCTGCACCTTCGGCCTCCATGGAGTCGTATTATTACAAAAATGCACAGAACGACGAACTCGTCTTTGTCCATGAAGGGTCGGGTTCGCTGCACACACAAATGGGCAAGCTGGACTTTGGTCCTGGCGACTACCTGCTCATCCCGCGCGGCATGATTCAGCAGTTTCATTTCGACAGTGCTGAAAACCGATTATTCATTGTAGAAAGTGCTTCCCCCATTTATACGCCAAAACGCTACCGCAACTGGTTTGGTCAACTTTTGGAACACAGTCCTTATTGCGAACGCGACCTACGCACCCCGGAGGCAATGGAACCCATCAACGCTTTGGGCGATTTTGATATCCGTGTGAAGAAGCAAGACATGCTCCACCAGTACATCTACGGATCGCATCCGTTCGACGTAGTAGGTTGGGACGGTTACAACTATCCTTATGCCTTTAACATCAAAGATTTTGAACCCATTACCGGGCGTGTACACCAACCGCCACCGGTACACCAAACCTTTGAGACCAGTGCTTTTGTAGTGTGCTCCTTTGTACCCAGATTGTACGATTACCACCCAGAATCTATACCCGCTCCATACAACCACAGCAACATAGATTCTGACGAAGTACTCTACTATGTGGACGGCGATTTTATGAGTCGCACCAATATTGGTCGCGGCCAAATCACGCTTCATCCGGCAGGGATTCCGCACGGACCACACCCGGGAACCTATGAAGGATCCATAGGCAAAAAAGGCACCGAAGAATACGCCGTAATGGTAGATACCTTCCGCCCATTGAAACTTACCGAACAGGCACTAGAATTAGATGCCGGCGATTACCACAAAAGCTGGATACATTAACGAACACGGCCCACAAGTATCTTGAACCCATGCTTGTGATCCAAAACCGCAGAACATGAAAAAAGAACCACAAACCGACATGCTTGGGCATGGCTACCATGCTGCCGATTACCACGGTAGTATGAAGCAACCCATTTACCAGACATCAACCTACGAATTCCCGAATTCTCAGGCAGGAAAAGATTATTTCGCTTGGGCGACTGGCAAGGAAGAGATGCCGGAAGGTGCGAAAATGGGCAATATTTACAGTAGACTGGGTTCCCCGAACACCCAACTGCTAGAGCAGCGTTTGGCCGTTTTAGACAACACTGAAGATGCGTTAGTTTTTGCCAGTGGAATGGCTGTGATTTCTGCCACCATGATAGAATTGGCCACCCCGAACACGGTATTTCTCTACACCGCGCCCGTTTACGGCGGTACGCACAGTTTTATTGACCATTACCTGCATAAATACGGCGTGATTAATCACGTTGTGGAACACCACAAAAGTGCGGAGGAAGTCGTGGCAGAGGTCAAAGCAGCCTATCCAGGACTTCAGGTGTGCGCATTTTTTACGGAGACCCCAGCAAATCCAACCATGGATCTGTATTCTGTAAAGAAAGCGCGTAAAATCGCAGACGCGCTTGGATCAGAGGAACACCCCGTGCCGGTCGTAGTAGACAACACCTATTTAGGCCCTACGATGAGTCGTCAGCACGAAAACGGTGCAGATATCGTAGTGTATTCTGTGACGAAGAATCTCGCAGGACACAGCGATGTAATAGCCGGTGCAGCAACTGGAAAAACGGCGTGGATCAATAGATTACGCGTCGCACGTACCTTTATTGGCGGAATATTAGGTCCGATGGACAGCTGGCTCATCTTACGCTCGCTTGAAACGTTCACCCTTCGCATCGCTGCCCAGCAAAAAACCACGCATGAAGTGGCTGCAGCGCTGGCCCAACATCCTGCGGTTAAAGAAGTGCGGTATTTAGGAAATCTTGAGCAATGGAGTCCGCAACAAGCCGCTTTTTTCGAAGACGAATACCAGGGCACGGGTTCCATGATTGCCTTGCACATTCATGGGGACGAGAGTGCCGCTTTCAAAGTACTGGATCATTTAAAGGTGTTCCGTCTTGGTGTAAGTTTAGGAAGTACAGAGAGCTTAGCGGAACACCCCTATTCTATGACCCACAGCAAAGTAGAAGACGCTGTAAAAGAAAAATTAGGGATTACAGAAGGACTCATTCGTTTGAGTATTGGTCTTGAAGCGACCTCGGACCTAATCGCAGATCTGAATCGGAGTTTAGATACGATCATTTAATACCTTTAACCTCACAAAGAACAACCCTATGAATACAGCTACTTTACCAAAGCAATACGAAGACGCTCAAGATTTCCTAGAGCTTTGGGGGACCGATTACGTTGAATTCTATGTAGGCAATGCAAAGCAAAGCGCCTACTACTTTAAAACGGCTTTTGGCTTTCAGGAAGTCGCTTATGCCGGTTTAGAGACGGGCGTAACCGACCGTACTTCATACGTGCTCCAACAAGATAAAATCAGATTGGTCATTACTTCGTCAATGGTAGAACATAGCGATATCAATCGCCATCTGAACGAGCACGGTGACGGTGTAAAGATCGTTGCGCTTTGGGTACCGGATGCTGCGAAAGCCTTCAAAGAGACAACTGCGCGCGGTGCCAAACCGTTCCAAGAACCGCAGGTTAGCGAAGATGAAAACGGTAAAGTGACCACTTCCGGGATTTATACCTACGGAGAAACCGTGCATCTGTTTGTGGAACGTAACGACTATAACGGGCCGTTCCTGCCAGGATATGTGGCACGTAGTCCTAAATACCAGCCTGAATCGGTAGGACTCAAATACATTGACCATATGGTGGGTAATGTGGATTGGGGCCAGATGAATACCTGGGTGAAGTTTTATGCTGAGGTAATGGGCTTTTCGCAAATCATCTCGTTTGACGACAACGATATATCTACGGAATACACGGCATTAATGTCGAAAGTAATGTCCAATGGAAACGGGCGCATCAAATTCCCTATCAACGAGCCGGCAGAAGGCAAGAAACGTTCGCAGATTGAGGAATATATCAACTTCTACAACGGAGCGGGTGTACAGCATCTAGCTTTGGCGACGGACAATATTATTTATACCATTCATGAACTGCGCGAGCGCGGGGTGGACTTTTTGGACGTTCCTGATTCCTATTACCTGGACCTTCAAGATCGCGTGGGTGCTATTGATGAGGATATCGAGGTGTTGAAGAAATACAAGATATTAGTGGACCGTGACGATGAAGGGTATTTGCTCCAATTGTTCACTAAACCACTGATGGACCGCCCTACAGTCTTTATTGAAATCATTCAGCGCAAAGGCGCGACAAGCTTTGGAAAAGGAAACTTCAAAGCGTTGTTTGAAGCCATAGAGCGCGAACAAGAGCACAGAGGAACCTTATAATAGAACCCTAATAATTACAGCACAGCATGATCGAAAATCAAGCAAACGATCCATCAAGAACCTCCTGGATTCCCGTTCCACAAAACAGTGATTTTCCCATTCAGAATTTGCCGTTCGGTGTGTTTATTCCAGAGGACGATATCATCACAACGGGAACGCGCATTGGAGATACAGCGATTGATTTAAGTGCCCTGCAGCAACTGGGTTACTTCAAAGGCATTGACTTGCCGGACGATGTGTTTTTGCAAGATACTTTGAACGATTTCATCGCACTGGGTCGTCCAACATGGCGCCGCATCAGAAACAGATTGGCGGAGCTTTTCGACGAAAACAACACCACGCTCAAAGCGAATGTCGCGCACCAAAATCAGGTACTGTTTCCTGTAGATCATGTACAAATGTTGATGCCGGTATTCGTTCAAGATTATACCGATTTCTATAGCTCCATCGAGCACGCAACCAACGTGGGCAAAATGTTCCGCGATCCGGAAAATGCGTTATTGCCCAACTGGAAACACATTCCCGTTGGCTACCACGGACGCAGCTCTTCTATTGTGATCAGCGGCGTGAACTTGCACCGTCCCAAGGGGCAGCGCATGGCGCCAGGGGCGGATGCACCGACTTTCGGTCCGTCTGTTCGTATGGATTTTGAATTGGAAATGGCCTTTATCACAGGAGAAGGAAAGCCCCTTGGCCATAGAATTAAGGCGGAAGAAGCGGACGAATACATCTTTGGGATGGTCGTCTTTAACGACTGGAGTGCGCGCGATATTCAAAAATGGGAATATGTGCCGCTAGGACCGTTCTTAGGGAAAAACTTTGGCTCAAGCATGAGTCCTTGGGTCGTGACCATGGATGCTTTGGAGCCGTTTAAAGTGGAAGGACCGAAGCAAGATCCTCCTGTATTGCCGTATTTAGAAACTGCTGGTAAGAACAATTACGATATTCATTTGGAAGTCGGTTTGACGCCCGAAGGCAAAACGGAATCGGTCATTTCAAGGTCCAATTACAAATACATGTATTGGAACCAGCGTCAACAATTGGCGCATCATACCGTCAACGGCTGTAACATCAATGCCGGCGATATGATGGCATCAGGGACAATCTCTGGACCAACAAAAGACAGCTATGGATCAATGCTAGAGCTCAGCTGGGCAGGAAAAGAGCCCATTACGTTAGATACGGGAGATGTTCGCACGTTCATTGAGGACGGCGATACGATCACTATGCGTGGCTGGTGTACAAACGGTACGACGAGAATTGGCTTTGGCGAGGTACGCACGAAGTTGCTACCGGCCATTGAAGATTAAGCGAACCAAGCCCGCTTCCTGAAAAGGTTGGGAGCTTTTTTATAACTTGGGTATACCCCTATTACAGCACTTATTATGTCAGAAAAACACACCTACATCTCCAAGGTGGTGGCCGGCGCCACTGAGGCCATTGCAGGATTAGAAGATGGGATGAATGTGATGTTTGGCGGATTCGGCCTTTGCGGTATTCCGGAGAACAGCATTACCGCCATCAAAGCCGCCGGGATTAAAGACATTACCTGTATTTCCAACAATGCAGGTGTGGACAACTTTGGTCTAGGGCTACTGCTTCAAACCAAACAGATTAAAAAAATGATTGCCTCTTACGTGGGCGAAAACGACGAATTCGAGCGGCAAATGCTGTCCGGCGAGCTAGAAGTCGATCTTATTCCTCAAGGAACGTTGGCAGAACGCTGTCGCGCTGCTGGAGCAGGGATTCCAGCTTTTTACACCCCTGCAGGCTACGGTACAGAAGTAGCAGAGGGAAAAGAGGTACGTGTGTTTGATGGCAAGCCGCATATTTTAGAACATGCTTTTGATGCCCCTTTTGCCTTCGTGAAAGCTTGGAAAGGCGATAAGGCCGGCAACCTCATTTTCAAGGGAACGGCGCGCAATTTTAATCCGATGATGGCCATGGCAGGTAAGATCACTGTGGCTGAGGTGGAAGAACTGGTTGAAGTCGGCGAATTGGACCCGAATAGCATACATATTCCTGGGATTTTCGTGCAACGTATTTTCCAGGGAGTGGACTACGAAAAACGAATAGAACAACGCACCGTGCGTGCAAAAAGCGAATAACCATGGGATTGAGTAAAGATCAAATTGCACAGCGCATTGCCCAAGAACTTCGCGACGGATGGTACGTGAATCTAGGCATTGGTATCCCCACCTTAGTGGCGAACCATATTCCGCAGGGCATCAATGTAGAGTTTCAAAGCGAGAATGGCATTCTAGGCATGGGACCCTTCCCTTTTGAGGGCGAAGAAGATGCAGACCTGATCAACGCAGGCAAGCAGACCATTACTGCACTGCCGGGCGCGAGCTTCTTCTCAAGCGAACTGAGCTTTGGTATGATCCGTGGTCAGCACGTGCAGCTTACCGTATTAGGCGCGATGGAAGTGAGCGACAGCGGTGATATTGCGAACTGGAAGATTCCAGGAAAAATGGTGAAAGGAATGGGCGGTGCTATGGATTTAGTGGCGTCTGCAGAGAACATCATCGTAGCCATGCAACATACCAACCGAGCCGGAGAGAGTAAGCTCCTTCCCCATTGTTCATTACCGCTCACAGGGGTTGCCTGCGTCAAGCGCATTGTGACCGATTTGGCCGTGCTAGAAGTGGACGCTGATCGTGGCTTCGTCTTGATTGAGCGCGCACCTGGAGTAACAGTGGAAGAAATTAAAAAAAAGACCGCAGGTCGCCTAGTAGTTGAAGGTGATGTACCGGAAATGAAAAAAATAAATTATATTAGCGTAAATCGATAATCCTATTATGAACACTTCAACAAAATCACTATCACTTTTTGGATTGGCCTCATTCGCCTTTACGGCTGTAAGTTGCAGTACTTACGAAGAAGGACCAAATTCAAGTTTAGTTTCTAAAACTAATCGTTTGTGTAGAGAATGGCAGATCGATAAATATAACGGTCAACCCTATCCTTACAACATGACGTGGGAATTTGAAAAAGACGGCGACATGGATATGAGTTATTCATATTATGGTTACACTTACTCATACAACCGTCAATGGGAGTGGTCAGACAATAAAAGCAGTATTAAATTACGTGACAATCAGGGAAATATGGTAATGGAACTTGATGTTATACGTTTAACTACTTCCGAATTCTGGTTTGAAGATGATAGTGTTTCAATTGAAGCTTCTGCACTTTAAGTAAAGCCCGCCGAGCGGGTTTTTTTATGTCAAAATATAATATTACGAGTTCAGATGATTTTGCATTTCATCTCTATAACTCGAAGGTAACTCTTGCCATTAGTACGTATCAAGCTGGAAGATTATTTCTAATTGGGTCCCAAGATGGAAGGCATTTGGATGTACAATCAATTAGAATGCGAAAGCCAATGGGAATTTCTGTTTATAACAACAGATTAGCTATAGCTTGCCTCAACAGTATTGAAATCTATGCCTCGAATGATCAGATAGGGCGAAATATTCCATTTTCATTTCAGAAATACGATTCATTCTACGTGCCAAGAATGAATTACGTTAGCGGACACTTGGATTTGCATGATCTTCATATGCATTCAAAAGGAATATTCGGGGTTAACACACAATTCAATTGTATTAGTGCTTTTTCAATTGAAAATCATTTTACCCCTATTTGGAGACCTTCTTTCATTGACGCCATTGTACCTGAAGACCGCTGTCATTTAAATGGAATGGCGGTCCTTAACGATCTTCCAGTGTATGTATCAGCCCTAAGTTCAGGGAATGAAGCAGGGGACTGGCGAAAGGATATAACTTCAACCGGTGTTATAATCAATGTGAAAACCAACGAAATTTTAGCAGAAGGTTTGTCAATGCCACATTCACCCCGAATTATTGATGACGATTTATTCTTTATCGAAAGTGCTCATGGCACTATTACAAGATATAATCGCAAAGCTAAAAGCTTTAAAACTTTTGCTAGTACGGGGGCATTTTCTCGAGGGATGGATAATGTTAATAATCTTTTAGCCGTTGGGCGATCTAAAGCAAGAGAGTCTTCAAAAACATTCAAAAAAATTTCAAAGGAGATAAGAGAGAAACCATGCGGTATCGACTTTTTTGATCTGAACTCCGGCAAAAAAATTGCCTGGCTCAATTTTGGAAGCGTGGTTGATGAAATATTCGATATAAAATTTATTCATGGGCGAAAAATTGCTATGTACGGTATGAAAGGAACGGATACATTTGAGCCTATCACTACACCCGAAACAAACTTTTGGAGAAAAATCCCTGGTGATATAATACCTAAATAAACACTATACGCGTCAACCATTTGGTAGATGTTAATATGTGTGTTTCGCACTTGGTATCGATTCTCAATCTCACAGCTCACAGGGGTTGCCTGCGTCAAGCGCATTGTGACCGATTTGGCCGTGCTTGAGGTAGACCCGGAACGCGGTTTCGTGTTGATCGAACGCGCGCCAGGTGTGACTGTCGAAGAAATTCAGGCAAAGACCGCAGGTCGTCTAGTGGTAGAAGGTGATGTACCGGAAATGAAATTTTAAGGCCTTGGCCGAGGAATAAAAAAGGCGCCCAATGGGCGCCTTTTTTGTTTGCTTAAAGGTCAAACGCTTGAACCAATTGCCACAAGGCAATGTGTGCATTCCGCGCTTGGAATAGGGCCGCAGTTTTACCGTTTTCGGCATTGAGCAACCCCAATTGCGCTTCACGGAATTCCAAAAAACTGAGTTGACCCCGGTGGTAACGTTCTTTCGTTTTCTCGAAATTTTGTTGCGCCACTAAAACATTCTTTTGCTCCAATTCATATTTCGCCTGTGCATTTACAAATACCTCTGCTGCATTGCGTACTGAAGTAGCAATATTCTCTTCCGCCTGCAACCTGCGTCGCGATGCAATCTCCATGTCTAAAGCAGCATTTTGACGTTGTGTTCTGCTGCGACCGCCGCCAAAAATATCATAAGAAAGGGTGAGCCCTGCATTCAAACCTGTTTGTTGCGAAGCACTCAGAAAGCCTGCTTCTGCTTGACTTTGGTTGAGTCCATAACTCATTTGTGCACTCACAGTGGGAAATAGGGTGCTTTGGGAAAGCTGGTACTGCAATTGTGCCGTTTCTTCACCCATTCGAACCAATTGTAAACTTGGATTATGAGCCAATGCCGCGTCCACCATCGCTTCCAGCGCCATGGGCATAGCGAACGTATCGCTTACTGTTTCCGTCACTTCAAAATCTGCCGAAAGCCCAGCAAACGAACGAAACGTGTTCTTAGCATTGGCGAGTTGCGCGCGGGCATCCATCAAGGTTATTTTATCCCTGTTCAACGCCACCTCTGCGGACAACAACTCTGTCGAATTTGAACCGCCCAAAGAATGGGTCAATTTCGCACGCTCGTAACGGTCTAAACTTATAGTCATGTTCGCTTCAGCCGTCCCTATAGTCTCTTGAAGTAAAGCAATGGCATAGTATTGACTATGTGCTTGGGCCACCGTGGCGTTCATTTGCTGTAGTTCCTGTACACTCGCCATCGCAGCAGCCTTCTTCAAAACCCCGTAAGTCCGTTGCAAAGCACCACCAGAAAAGAGGATTTGGCTCAATGCTAAAGACGCATTTTGAGCGGCACTTTGTGCCCCATCTACCACTTGACTCTGGCCCGTTGCAAATTCAAGATCTGAATTCTGATTACTGTAATTTGCTCCGGCAGTGGCGCGCAATGCGGGCAATGCTCCCGCATTGCCCAGCGTCGCACTATTCTCGGCTTGTTCGCGCTGCAGGGCTACCACATACAAATCGTGGTTGTATTCCAACGCAGCAGCAACAGCAGCGTCTAATGAGAGTAATGTAGGTTTAGACTCCTGTGAAGTAGCACTAAGGAGAACACCTAAGAACAGCACTAGGGTTACGACTTTATTCATGGTCTTCTGCTTTATTCAATTCATTAAAGTAGGTCTCGGTCGCCATCTCCTTAATCGCTGGTTCTACGGACTCACGAGTCGGTCTTTCCCCCGTCCAGAAATGCTTCAAGTTCACGCGCGAATCGTTCACCAGTGCCATGAGCGAAGGCAATACGACCAACGTTAAAAGTGTAGCAAACCCAATACCGTAGGCAATTGAAACGGCCATAGGAATAAGAAATTGGGCCTGGAATGAGGTTTCTAAAATTAAGGGGGCTAGACCTGCAACGGTGGTGACTGTGGTCAAGAAAATGGCACGGAATCGGCTCAAGCCTGCATTATAAATAGCCTCATAAACAGGCTGTCCACTCTTCACGTTCAAATTATACTTACTAACCAGTACTAAAGAATCGTTGACAATGATTCCAATCAATGCCACCACACCAAGGAAACTTAAAATTGACATCGGCATGCCGTGCAGCCAGTGTCCCCATGCTACACCCGTCATACTCAACGGAATCAAAAGCATAATGACAATGGTCTGAATCAACGAGCGGAAGGTAAAAGTGATGGTCAATACAATAAGAAAGAGAATCAACGGCATGACCGTTTTTGAACTGTCTTGGGTTTTCTGACTTTCCTTCTGCTGGCCTTCATAACGCGCATCAACGGAAGGAAATTGGGCAAAAATTGCAGGCAATATATCACTCTGTATTTGCGCCAAAAGTGCCGGTGCAGATCCATTTGGGCTAGCTAGATTGGTCTCAACTCGAAATTCTCGCTGTCCGTCCAGGTGGTTGATGTTCACTGTTCCGCGTTCAATCGTATACGTGGCCAATTCTCTTAGCGGCACGCTTCCCTGGGGCGTAGTTATCAGCAATTCCTCTAAGTCCCATAACTTCTTACGGTCCTTCTCTGCCAAACGTACCCAAACCTTTACTTCGTCTTCACCTCGCTGCAAGCGTTGCACTTGCGCACCAAAGAAAGACTCACGCACCTGAGTCATAATGCCCCCGGGGGTGAGCCCTAAGTAACGCGCTTTATCTGTCAATTCTAACGTAACCTCACGAATCCCCTTCTGGTCGTTATCAATAACGTCCGTCAACGCATCCATGCTTTTAAGTTTGGATTTTAAAATCTCCTTCGCAGCCTTCAACGCTTCGAGGTCATAGGACACCAACGAAATAGAGATCGGCTTGCCAAAAGCTTGCGCTCCACCGAAACTCAGATTGTCCGCACCTGGGATTTCTCCGGCAGCTTTTCGTATGTCGTTTTGAATAAGGAACGATGGTGTTAATCGTGTTTCTGAATCCAGGAGATTTACGTTTAATCGGGCCTTAGAGGTCAGCGGGCCTATATTTTTCTGTACGGCAACCACCACATCTAAACCGTCTTCGCGTTCCGCTTTGTACTGCTCATTCACGCGCCAAACAGCATCTTCAATGTGGTTGATCCATTTCAAAGTCACCTCGTCGTTCGTCCCCGCAGGCATGTCAAGGTTGATGTCTATGTTATCGCGCTCAATGAAAGGGAAAAATTGAGTCCTAATAATTCCACCACCAATGGCACCAAAGGTCACCAGCATGATTGCAAAGAAGAATGCAAGGGTAATCAACTTATTGTTGAGCGACCACCTCAAAAACGGGGCATAGTAGCGGTCTCTAAATTTGAAAAGCGCACCCGTAGCTATGCGCTGTACCGGATTCATTTTCTCATCGCGTTGAAGCTTTGCATGGCTCAAGTGAGTCGGTAAGAACAATAAACCCTCCACTAAAGACACCGCCAAGGTTGCCACCACGATAAAGGCCATTTCAGAGAAGAAATCGCCCGGACGGCCCGCTAAGAAAAAGAAGGAAGAAAACGCAATAATGGTCGTTAAGACAGCGCTAACTACGGATGGAATAACCTCCAATGTCCCTTCCAGTGCTGCCCGCATGAGCGGCTTTCCTTTTTCAAAATGTGCGTAGATGTTCTCTGCAATTACTATCCCGTCATCTACGAGAATACCAATGACTACAATCATCCCAAAGAGCGAGATTACATTGATGGTAATCCCAAATTGCGTAGCAAGAATGAACATACCAGCAAACGAGACAGGAATTCCGATAGCAACCCAAAAGGCCAATCGCCAATTCAAAAACAGAGTCAACAACAATAACACCAGGAAGAAACCTAGCAAACCGTTCTCGAACAATAGATCCTTCCGTTGATCCAAAGTCACCGAAAAATCACGAATCACATCGATCTGCATGTTCCCCGTGCTGGCATTGTATGAATCTACATACCCGCGCAAATATTCACAGGTTTGCAGGAGGTCTTCTTCATCCGTGTTATTTACGGTAATCTCTACTGATGGAATGCCATTAAATTCTGCACGCGTTGGCGCATCGGCCCAGCGATTTCTTACTGTACCTACATCCTTAAGACGCAGTGTTTCGCCGCTTGGACGCGCATAGACTATAATGTTTTGAAGCGCTTCTGCGTCGTATTGTTTGTTGCGCGAACGAATGAGCATTTCTTCCTGCGTACCCTTAATGGTGCCACCGGTAATATCTAGGTTTGTTGTGCGCAATGCAGTGGCAATCTGGCTTAAAGAAAGATTGTACTTACGCAGGGTACTTTTATCTAGAGCAATTTCTATTTCTTCATCAGGATATCCCGTTATATTAATTTGAGAAATTCCCTTTATTCCCCTTAAGTCATTTTCAACTTGTCTCCCTATTTGCTTCAATGTTGCCAAAGGAATATCACTACCACTAATTGCAAAGGTAATAGTTGGCCTTGCTGGCTCTTGCTTTGCCACTACTAAAGGCTCCATATCAACAGGGAATGACGGAACACGGTCTACTGCATTTTTGACCTCCAGAAGCATGAAATCAATATCTTTACCTTTTTCAATTTCTACGTTTATATTACCACTATTTTCTCGAGATGTAGATGTAACCCTTTCAACACCATTCAGACCCTTTAGATTGTCTTCTATTTTTAAAATAATCCCCTCCTCTACTTCTTGCGGTGAAGCACCCGGATAAATAACATTGATACTAATATTTTTTGAGTCTGTGAGGGGAAAAAAAGATGATTTCAAATTTACAGCACCAAAAAATCCAAAAATAATAAAGGCGATGACGACAATATTTACCGCAACACTGTGCTTTATAAAATAACCAATAAGTTTTCTCATATTAATCCTGATTGGTGTTGTTTACATATGGCTTTACTAGCATTCCAGGATAAGCGCCAGGCACTGGCTTGGCAAGTAAAAAAGTCCCATTTGGAACACCTTTAATAACGACTTTATTATCCCCAAAAAAACGGGTTTAACAGGGTGTGTCAATAACAAGGAATCTTTTACAATAAAGACCTCATTTGTGTCTGATAATAAAGCTCTATCAATCTCAATCACATTTTTCTCTTCCTTAGCACCAAGTTGCGCCTCTAGATACATCCCTTCCTTTAATACGTCATCTTTTACCTCAATAAAAGCACTAATAGTTTGGGAAGAAAGGTCAACGCTACCATTTATTCTTGAAACTGAACCATTGTAAGTT
>ENA-OREM01000069-OREM01000069.1-marine-metagenome-genome-assembly--contig:-NODE-69-length-90115-cov-5.959062_pt1 | contig 90115 bp, 77 predicted proteins | sample MGYA00248623_ERZ508561 | MGnify/ENA primary metagenome ERZ508561 (study PRJEB26227, sample SAMN06264494) | marine metagenome | isolation source: Columbia River Estuary | place: USA:Columbia River Estuary...
GTGGCACTCAAGACGTTCAGTAAGGCCGCCTTCGAAAGCTATTTTGGTGCGCAGGAAAATCTTGACGACCCCGATGTGTTGGTCGCGGTGGCGAACAAGGCTGGTCTGAACGGAGAGGCCATGCGTACGGCCTCACAGACCGATGCGGTAAAGGCATTGTTGCGCGCGAACACGGATGAGGTCATCGCGCGCGGTGGCTATGGTTCGCCGACAATATTTGTCGACACGGACAAGATGTATTTTGGCAATGATCAATTGCCGCTGGTTGAAGCTACTTTTCTCGGAAAGATATAATCATGAGGGGGCAAAGGCTTGCAGCGGCGTGCTTATTGGCAATGGCGGTACTTGGCGGCTGCGATGTCAAGGAGCCGAGAGATAATGTGATTGATCAGCATCCGGTTTTCTATTTTGAAATTCCAGTGACAAATATGAACCGCGCAGTCACATTTTATGAAGAGTTGATGGAGTTAAAATTGGATCGTCAAATCGTTGACGGATATGAAATGGCGCTTTTCCCATTTGCGGATGGTGCGCCGGGAGCAACCGGAGCGCTTGCCAAGGGTGACGTATACAAGCCTTCTAAAGATGGCGCGATTATCTATTTTCAGGTGCGCGACATTAAATCGACTGTAGAAAAGGCCCAAAAATTGGGTAGACCCATATTATACCCTATAAAGGATGTAGGCGAAGCTGGCTTCGTAGCAGAGATAGAGGATACAGAGGGCAATAGGCTTGCCCTTAATCAAACCCGATTGGATAAAGAATGAACGACCGCGTATCCATTTCCATAGACAATCATGTCGCTGATGTCCGCTTGACGCGTGCGGACAAGATGAACGCGCTTGATCCGGCGATGTTTCAAGGGATCATAGCCGCTGGTGAAGAGCTTGCCTGTATCAAAGGCGTGCGCGCTGTGGTGTTGTCTGGCGAAGGGCGCAGTTTCTGCGCAGGCCTTGATATGGCAAGCATGGCGAGCGGCGGTGCGAGCGCGAACAGCGGGATGGGAAGCCTGACTGACCGTACGCATGGTAATGCCAACACATTCCAACAGGTCGCCATGCTCTGGCGAAAGTTGCCGATGCCCGTGATTGCGGCCGTGCACGGCGTATGTTTCGGCGGCGGGCTGCAAATTGCCAGTGGCGCAGACATCCGTGTGGTTGCGCCTGATGCACGGCTTGCGGTGATGGAAATGAAATGGGGCCTGATCCCCGATATGGGCGGTTATGCTTTGTGGCGGGGGATGGTCCGCGAAGATAGCTTGCGTGAACTAGCCTACACCAACCGTGAATTTTCAGGGGCCGAGGCGCTGAATTTGGGGTTTGCGACGTTCGTGGACGAAAACCCGCATGCTCGCGCAATGGCCATCGCCCAAGAGATTGCCAATCGTAACCCGCACGCGATGCGCGAGGCAAAGGCGTTGTTCAATGAATATGCCGATATGGATGAAGATGCTATATTAATGGCGGAAAGCGTCCGCCAAGCCCGCGTTATCCGCACGCCGAACCAGATCGAAGCCGTAATGGCCGGAATGCAAAAGCGGGCAGGGGTTTTTACCGATTAAGACCCGACTTTAAGGCAGGGTAACGTGCAATCGTTCAAATTCGGCGCGCAACTCTTGCGGTAAGGGCGTTGGGCCATTGGCGTCGGTGAGGACGATGGTGGTGATGCAAGTAGCCTTACATTCACCGCCTTGAAACGCGGCAGAGGCGATGTCCCAACTGCTGCTTCCTATCCGCAATATGCCGCTGGCAATTTCCACATGTTCAGGAAAGTGCGCCTCCGCAATATACTCAATCGCGACGCTGACGATCAGCCAGCGTTGGCCAGGGGCGCGGCGTTCGACCGCAATCGCATGGTTGAACATGCCGCGGCCATGCTCAAACAATCCGGCCATCGAGACATTGTTGATGTGGCCCAGAAGGTCGAGATCAGCAAAGCGCGTTTCGGTGCTGTGTTTGAACGGGTAATTAGCCGGATCAAGCTGCCAGCTTTGCGGTTTCGGCATGTGAGTTTCCATATCCAATATCATCATCCTGAACTTGTGTCAGGATGACGATTTGCTGCTGCGTGTATGCTGAAACAAATTCAGCATGACGATGTTCTTGGTACTTAGAGACCCCGACCGATCAGTTCTTTCATGATCTCATTCGTGCCGCCGAAAATCCGCGTTACGCGGGCGGCACGCCACATGCGCGCGATAGGATATTCATTCATATATCCTGCGCCACCATGCAGTTGCAGGCAGGCATCGACAACTTCCCATTGTAGTTCGGTGTGCCACAATTTGGCGGCGGCACCTTCTTCGGCGGTAAGTTCTTTCTTGTAATGGCGGTTCAATGCCCAGTCGAGATGGGCCCAGCCGACCTGCAGTTTCGATTTAATGTCGGCAAGGACAAAGCGGGTGTTTTGGAAATCAAGCAATGGTTTTCCAAACACAATGCGGTCGCGGCAAAAAGCGACGGTTTCGTCAAACGCCTTTTGCGTGCTCGCCATCGATGAAACAGCGATTGAAAGGCGCTCCTGCGGCAATTCGCTCATCAGATAGATGAAGCCCTTGCCCTCTTCGCCCAAGCAATTGGTCATGGGGACGCGCACATCTTCAAAGAACAGTTCGGAGGTGTCGGCTTCATCCATGCCTATTTTATCGAGGTTACGACCGCGCTTGAAACCTTCGCGGTCGGCTTCAACCAAAACAATCGACATGCCCTTATAGGCAGGCTGAATTTCGGTGTCGGTCTTAACGCATACGAGGATTAGGTCAGCATTTTGGCCATTGGTGATGTAGGTTTTGCTGCCGTTGATGACATAATGATTGCCGTCTTTCTTGGCGGTGGTCTTCATCCCTTGAAGATCGCTGCCGGTGCCGGGTTCAGTCATCGCAATGGCCGTGATAACCTCACCAGAGATCATTTTTGGCAACCAATGCTTCTTCTGCTCTTCGCTGCCGTAGCTGGTGATATAGTTCACAACGATATCGGACTGCAGCGAGAAGCCAGTGGCTACGCCGCCATAATAAGCCGACTCTTCATCGACAATGGCGTTGTAGCCGAAATCGAGGCCAAGGCCGCCATATTCGACGGGAACGGTGGGGCACAGCATCCCGACTTCGCCAGCCTTGGGCCAAATGGATTTGGGGACAATGCCCTCTTCCTGCCATTGCTTTGCGTGGGGTGCGACTTCCTTTTGCAGAAATTGGCGCACCGACTGACGGAAGGCCTCATGATCTTCATTATAGGCGGTGCGTGGAATGCTATCGAGTGACATGGAAAAATCCCCTGCAAAAATGTCCGGCGGTTTCTGCTTGCATCAATGACAGTAACTTGACGCGGACGTCAAGCCGAATTTAATCGGTTGATTAAACTGGTTCACCTGCATCGCGCGCACGCGCAACGATTGTCTGTTCGGCTTTTGGCACGCTGCGATAGGCGGCGATCAACAAGGCCAGCGCAACAGGCGCAACGGCAATGAGCGACAGGATGCCGATGCGCAAATTGCCAACCAGCTTGCCATCGACCATCGTGCCCGCAAGGTCGGAAATCTGCCCGACCATATACGGACCGAACGACAAGCCCACGAGGGTAGTGCCAAGGAAAAACGCAGCAGTGGCCGTACCGCGCATGCGAGGTAGGACAAGATCTTGCGTCGTCGCTGCAGCGGCACCGAGCGCCGTCGCACCCAGCATGCCGGCCAAAAAGTTCATAACGTAGAACAGGATCGCGTTATCGGTGGTGTAACCAATGGCGATAGGAATGATCGGGCCGAGAACGCCGAGAATGACCACAAGAATACGGCCGGCGGGATTTTTGGTACGCAGGGCATCTGCCACGCGGCCACCAAGGATTACGCCCAAAAAGCCGCTGACTGCGCCATTCGCGCCAAGGATGAACGCCAGTTCCTGCTTTGGCAACCCGAGCACGATTTCTGCATAAGGCGCAGACCAGAACGCAAGGGCATATGCTGCCAAAGCGACCAGTCCATAGCCGATGGTTGTGCAGATAAAAGCAGGCGTGCCCCAAATCAGGCGGAAGGTCGCAGGGTCCTTTGCGCGCAGAGTCGATGCCCATGAGAAGACAGCATAATAGCCAAAGCCGACGGCGGACCATTGCGGAAAATTGCCAGTCAGTTGGATCATCCAATAAGCAAAGGCAGCTATCGCTGCGCCCGTGGCGACGTTAATCGTCAGCGCACCGGGGCCGCGCTGCCATGCGCCGAGCAGCGTAAAGGGCGGAACAATCATCGACAGGTCGCTTATAAATGCGCGGAAGGGCGCGGAGTGCACGGGCGTTTCCAAGCCATCCATCGCACCGCGTTTGGGTTCGCGCAGGCTTGCAACCCATAATCCTACTAAAACGCCGGGAATACCAACGGCGAGAAACGCCGCTTGCCAACCCACTAGTCCAAGTGGACCACCTTGCGGATAGACTTCGTTCCAGCCTTGGACGATGAGCGCGCCGATGAACAACGACACGCCGCCGCCGATATACAGGCCGGAGGAATAAATCGCGAGTGCGGTTGCGCGCTGCCGCTTCGGGAAGTAATCGGAAATTAGGGAATAAGCCGTCGGACTTGCCGTCGCTTCGCCGACGCCGACGCCCATGCGTGCTATGGTCAATTCGGCTTGATTTCGCGCAAAGCCGGACAATGCGGTCATGATAGACCATAAGGCAAGGCCAATAGACAGCAGCTTCACTCTGCTCCAATTGTCGGCAAGCCGCCCGAGAGGAATGCCGAATAAGGCGTAAAAGACAGCAAAAGCCGCGCCGCCCAAAAAGCCCATGTCGGCATCGGTCAGGCCAAGATCAGCCTTTATATCCACTGCCAAGATGCTGAGAATTTGACGGTCGATGAAATTCAGAATGTAAACGATCACAAGCACCAAAAGGACATACCAGCTGTACTTGCTTGCCTCGGGCAATGACGCTTCGGACCCTTGTAAAACCACGTCGCTGTTTTCACCTTCGTCCGTCACACGCACATCACTCTCCCTATTTTGTCAATTGCGCTGTCTAACGTTATGGCTAGCACAACAGCCAAGCGGCGCAACCCGATTTACGAAGGGTTCCGTGATGAACTGGAGGGCGATATCGTTGCTATCCTTCTCCATCCGCAAAAAACGCTACGTTCCGTGTCGTGTTTTGCTTGAAACTGGAACGATTTCATCCAATATAGTGGGCATGCGGCTATATTGCCGTGTTTTGAGGAGAAAAAAGTCATGGCACAGTGGTCCGATCCACGGGTAACCGGGACCCAGTCAAGTCTTGCAGGTGTCGGCTCACGCGCCGGTGACGTCGCTTTTGACGCCGGTCTGCGTTCGCACATGCTCAAGGTTTATAATTATATGGCGTCGGGGGTCTTGCTGACTGGCATCGTCGCGATGCTGTTTGCACAGACCGAGCTTGCAAAAAATTTGATGCTTAACCCAAGCTTGATGAGCTGGGTCATCATTCTTTCACCTTTGGTGGTCGTAATGGTAATGAGCTTTGGACAGGGCAAGTTTTCAGCTGCAACGCTGCAGGCAATGTTCTGGGGCTTTGCGGTACTGATGGGCCTTTCTTTGGCGCGCATTTTCATGATGTTCACCGGTGAATCCATCGCACAAACATTCTTTGCAACATCGGCGGCTTTTGCTGGCCTCAGCCTTTGGGCTTACACCACAAAGAAGGATATGAGTGGTTGGGGAAGCTTCCTCGTGATGGGTATGGTTGGTTTGATCGTCGCATCCATCGTGAACATCTTCTTAGGCTCTGACACTTTGGGTTGGGTTATTAGCTGCGCTGGCGTGCTGATCTTCGCTGGCCTTACAGCTTATGATACACAGCGCATCAAGAACGAGTATTTCTACCTTCAGGGTCCAGAAATGATTGGTAAAGCTGCTGTCATGGCGGCGCTGACGCTCTATCTCGACTTTATCAATATGTTCCAATTCTTGCTGAGCTTCTTAGGTAACCGCGAATAATCGTTGGCAGACCAGTTTGAACAGATAGTGATGGCCCGGTGGTAAACCACTGGGCCATTTTTCTTAGGGATTTGGTCGCACAAGGCTTTTATTTCCGCGTAAAATATCGTTGGAATTTGGTTCAGAATTTAGGAGACTCTCTCATGCGCCGGGGCATCAAAAATCTAGTCGCACTCATCCTGGCCACATCTGTAGCCGCATGTGCACCACCGCCTGTAAAGGTCGTGCCTGCCCCGGTTCAGCTTCCGCCGGCCACGCCTGCTATGCCGTTGCCACCCGGCGGTGCTGCATTATCGATGACCCTGCCACCCATAGGTGTCGATGGCATTCGCGTAACGCCCAATCGCGGGTTAAGCCGTGATGAGCAGATCTGGCATTTCCGCTCCGCACTCAACGTCGCCGCACTCAATTGCCAGGGCCCAGTATGGGGACAAATCGCGACCGAGTATAATAGATTCATTGTCGTCCATAAAATACTGTTGTCGAAAACCAGTAAATCGGTCGATCGTGAATATGTGGCGCGCTATCCAAAGGAGAATGGCCTGCGCATTCGCGACACGCGGATGACGGATTTGTACAATTATTTCGCACTACCGCCGGTGCGCGCGCAATATTGCGATATGGCGTTACGCAAGCTGCAAGAGGCCAATCAGGTGCCGAAAGAAGCCTTGCCCGAATATGCCATGGGTGGCCTTGCCGATATCGACAATATATTTGTCAATTTCTACGATGCTTATGCAAAATATGAACGGGATTTGGCCGATTGGAACATGAAATATGCTCCAAAGCCTGTTTATGATCCTGCAAATAACATCATGGCCCCGTCGGTGACAACGCCATCGCAGCCGCGATGACATTAACGGGCAGAGATTTTTTACGCCATGCTGATATAGTCGCGCATGGCGGCGGCTTCGGTTTCGATTTTTTCGATGCGGTGTTTGACCAAATCGCCGATTGAGACAAAGCCCACAAGTGCATCATCCTTGATGACCGGCAAATGGCGGATACGCCGTTTCGACATCAGCGATAGGGCGGACAATATTGCGGTGTCGGGTGTAACGGTAATCGCAGGCGCGGTCATCGTATCGGCAACCGTCTTGGTTAGAAACTCTGCGCCATGCTGGGCAATGCCATAGACAATGTCGCGTTCGGAAAATATGCCGACGACGGACGAACCATCGACCACGGGCAATGCGCCAATACGGTTTTTGGCCAATCGGGTAACAACCTCACCCACGCTTTCATGCGGCGATGCCGCCAAAACGTCGCGATGGTGATTGGCCAATATTGCAGAAATCGTCATCGACTCACTCCCTAATCTCCTTGCCCCTGATGGAACTTATCGCATAAGGCGGGCTTATCAAGCTATGCCTCGTCCCTCGCGCCTCGATGATCCCGAATATGCTCACTTCGCGTGGCAGCGATATTGGCGGCTCATGCGATGGATGCTTGGCGTCACATTGTTTGTGACCGTCGGCGCCTTAGGGACATTCTGGTGGCAGAATGGAATGGTTTCCATTCACTTCTTTATCGCGACCACGGGTGCGATTGTTGGCGCAATCATGCTTACGGCAGCGCTTATGGGCTTAGTTTTTCTGTCTAGCGGATCGGGTCATGATGAAGCCATCGATGATCCGTTTGAAGATGAAGTCGACCGGTGACGGATAATATCCGCAATCTACCGCAACGGAACGACCCGTTGCTGCGGGTTATTCCGGGCCCTGCGGATATCAACGCCAATGGCCACATATTTGGCGGCTGGGTGCTGGGCATGATGGATCAGGCAGGCGGCATATTGGCCGGCCGTATTGCACAGGGCGCCTGTGCAACTGTCGCGATTGAAAAGATGGAGTTTATTGCGCCGATATTGTTGCGCGACATTATCTCGGTCTATGCGACACTTGAGCATCGCGGTCGTACGTCAATGGGCATCCGGATTGAGGTGATCGCCACGCGCGCGCGTGCCCAGCAAGAGGTGAAGGTCACCGAAGGGCTATTTACCTTCGTGGCGTTAGACGAGGACCACAAGCCAAGGCCCCTGCCAGAAGCTTGAAGGCGCCGGAAATAAATTCAGCGCCTTAAGATTATTCGGCGGCGGCAATCTCTTCATCACCAGCAGCTTTGGCGCGGCGCGCGCGCGGCTGGCGCGCTGGCCTTTCCGCTGCATCATCTTCATCAGACGATATTGCAATGGATGGCGGCAAGACCGCTAGGTCGAGACCTGCAGGGGCGTCATCTAGATCTTCACTATGATGCCGGCGTGGGCCACGATTTGCATTCCGGTTACTTGCTGAGCGCTCGTTACGTTCTGGGCGGCGGCTGCGCGTCTCACGTTGCTGACCGTGCGAATCTATGTCGCTGGTTTCCGCATCAGAAGCGTCTTCGACATCGTCATTTCCGGCTGAAGGCTGATCTTCGTAATTCGGCGTGCGGTCGTCATTATGCCAATCATCACGATCATCGCGGCTGTCATCGCGCGCATCGTCACGAGGGCGGCGTTCACCTTGCTGTTCCTGCCGCGCTTCTTGGCGACCACGGAAATCGGCGAGTACGCGGAAATAATGGTCGGCAAATTGCAGATGATATTCCGCATTCACGCGGTCACCGTTGAACTGCGCATCTTGTGCCAGCTTTTTATATTTTTCCAACATCTGCGCTGCGTTGCCGCGCGCCCGGTTATCAATCTGGTTCTGATAGTCAAAACCGTTGCGATTGTTGTTTTGCTGCCGGTTGTTGTTATTGTTGCGACCGCGCCGACGATTGTTGTTCTGCTGCTGCCTGTTGTTGGTATTCATCAGGGCTGACCCGTCCTCTTTTCTTGCACTTCAATTGCATGGAGCCCCTGAACCCTGTTTAGGTTGCGCGAGGGTCAACATTGACCCTTCTCCTTAGTCCATCTGCGCTGGGGGGCGGCTTCGCGTTGCAAAATCATCAAATCGGAGTTTTTGCTGCGATGCCTGACTGTCCTAGTCTTACTATTCTTCGATTCCAAGCGAAAAGCGAATGACGCGCGGATTACCGCCGAAATCATGTCGTAATTCAGTCAGATAGCCCAATTCTGCGCCAAGTGCGCACACAGAATCCGCCTGATTATAACCAATTTCAAAAAATGCGACTCCGCCCGGGTGTAGGTAATCGCGCAATGACGGAATGAGGATTCGGTAGTCGTTCAGGCCGTCGGCTCCGGCAAACAGTGCGCTGTGCGGTTCATGCGCGGACACCATCGGGGCGAGTATGTAGCTATCCTCAATATAAGGCGGGTTGCATAAGATAAGGTCAAACGGCCCAAGCCCTTCGCTCCAGCCTGCCTGCGTCCAATCGCGCTGCTCAAATTGCGTACGGTCGGCAAATTGCAAACGCTGGGCATTGTTGCGGGCCACCGCAAGCGCGCCGGCACTAGCGTCGATGCCGATACCCACTGCGTCGGGGAATATCGACAAGGCCGCGAGCAGCAGCGCCCCTGACCCAGTGCCCAGGTCCGCAATGCGCATCGGCCGGTCTTTGGCGCTAAACCAATCCATCGCCGCCATGAGCAGCGTCTCGCTGTCTGCGCGGGGGATGAGCACGTCCGGGGTGACAGATAGTTCAAGGTCCCAAAACGCCTGCACCCCCGTGATATACGCCACGGGTTCGTCGGCCACGCGGCGCGCGAGCAGGTCGGTAAAACTTTCGGGTGCGGTTAAATCATGCTGCCGCAGCAGCATCGCGGACCGATCAAGGCCCAGCGCATGCGCCAACAGCAACTCCGCATCTAACCGCGGTGTTGGGCTTATGCCTTCAAGGGCAGCGGTGGCTTCGCGCAGGACAGGGGATAGGCCAGTCATCATCCGCCCGTATATCGCCCCTTGGGTAAAGCCCAATGATATTTCCGCCATGGGCCCATTGAGCCGTTCCCAGCTTTATTCAGGCTGCGGCGTCAATCTTCACAGGGCCAAGCTCCTTCAAGCAGGCCTGGACCTTCGACATGGCTTCGCTTGGGCTTGGCGGGTTCGTGACAAGATCCGTCACGCTTTGGCCAGCCATGACCTTGTCCGCAGCGCAGCCGCAGACCGTATTAATATCGACGTCAATGCCTTCAGGAATCTGTTCACCCGCGGCGGTCGTGCAGGTTGCGACGAGCGACTCCCGCACGCTTATCTGTACCGTATCGTTCAGCGCGCCACCTTCACCGCATCCTGCCAGCGCCACCGACATTAGGGCTATCATCATCCGTTTCATAAGCTTCCTCTTGTGCAGTACCCCCGCACCCAAGGATGTGGGCGGCACTGCCAAGATTACAAGCCTGCTTTATGTGATGCGCCCGACTTATTTGAAACGCGGCCTTATTTAAAACCGAGGGCCGCGCGCATGATTTGGAAGATGGTGTTCTGCTCAATCGTGCCTTTGAACAAATGCGCCTTTGGTCCAGCGGCGCGCGCGACCACATCTTCGCCGCTATGCGTTTCGGTACCGGTGGGGATCAACGCCTGCTGCCGGTAATTCAGCGCCTGCGTATCTTCCTTCAACGGATCGGGGCGGGGCATAGTCGTGATCGCGCCGGGGCCATTGATATAGCCCAAGGTGGTGTATCCCTTGCCATCAAAGGCCAGGGTCGACTTGCCTTTTTGGTCGACCACAGGGCCGAGAATTGGGTTACCGCGCTCGGGATAGCCCGCCATGGTGAAGGTGTGGCTATGGTCCGATGTCACGACAATCAACGTATCGCGCAAATCAACTGCATCCATCGCCGCCTTCAACGCATCATTCAGCGCCACCGTGTCCTGCAACGCGCGATAGGCGTTGCCGCCATGATGGCCATGGTCGATCTTGCCCGCCTCAACCATCAGGACAAAGCCCTTAGGATTTTTGGACAGCATCGCGATCGCCTTCGTCGTCATTTCGGCGAGCGAGGGTTCTTTTGATCCGCTCGCGGTGCGGTCGGCGTCAAATTGCATATGCGATTGTTCGAACAGGCCAAGCAGCTTGTCGGTCTTTTTCGCGTCCACCGCGGCAAAGCCTTCGCTGTTCCAGACATAGGCGCCCTTTGGGTTGGCGGCCAACCAGCTGGCGGTCAGGTCCTTGCCATCGGCGCGCTTGCCCTTCTTCGTCGGATATTCGGGGTCAGCTTCGGTGTTGGGCATGAAATGCTGGCGTCCGCCGCCCAACATCACCTCAAACCCATCACCATGCGGCCATTCGACCATTTGGCGGGCGATGTCGATGCAGCCTTCGGCCTTCGCCGCGGCGGGCATATTCGCGTCCACTTCCCAATCGCGTTGCGCGACATGGGCATAGGTTGCGGCGGGCGTGGCGTGGGTGATGGTCGCGGTGGAGACGATGCCGGTGGCATATCCCTTGTCCTCGGCCATTTCGAACAGAGATTTGACCTTATACGGCTCGCTCGCCTTGCAATTGTCCTCAACCGCTTGCGGGCCAACGCCCAATACACCGTTCAGCGTTTTGACGCCGGAAACGATGGCGGTGGCGGTCGGCGCGCTGTCGGGCACCTGGCCATCATGCGAATAGGTTTTGACCAAGGCGGTGTGCGGCAGGCGGTCCATTTGCGCGACATAGGATTCGCCATCGACGCCCTTTTGCTGCCCTTCAAAAATGCGGGCGGCGGTCAATGTGGTGACGCTCATGCCGTCGCCGATGAAGATGATGACATTGCGCGCCGTGCGGTTGTTGGGCGTATCCGCCTCCAACCGTGCAAGCTCGGCTGCGCCAGCCTTCAGATAAGCTTCGCTGGTGGTCAGCGGCGGCGTGCCAATGGGCCGCGCAGGGGGCAGGGGCGCCGTCGCCGACGCAGCCGCAGGATCCGGCGTCGCCGCATATTGCGCGACAACCGGCGCGCCGATCAGACAGGACGCCACCGCCAAAGACACAGGCAGGCCAGAGGACAAGAACGGCGATAGTTTGCGCATTTTACTCTCCAAAAATGTTTCAGGCGCAAGCATCGCAGAGGATGATGACTGGCGCAAGACAGTGGGGGTTTAGAGGGGAGATTTTGGGGGATTAGGCGTGGGTTGGGAAGGATTTGGATTCACGCAGAGGCGCAGAGACGCAGAGACGCAGAGACGCAGAGACGCAGGGGAGTTTAGTGGATGTCCCACCTGTCACAGTAATTCTGCCTCACCCATTGAAATTTCCATCGTGTGGAAAATCGATGGGGAGGATTTGGGGTGGTTTGCCACTCTTCGTCATGCTGAACTTGTTTGTGCGATGCACGCCTTCGGCTCCAGCATCTTACTTTTTTGCACGTGGTCGGAATTAAGATCCTGAAACAAGTTCAGGATGACGGTGGGTGTCGAGGTTTCAGGTTAGAAATTCTCTGCGTTCTCGGCGCCTCTGCGTGAATCTCTTATCCCGCCCTTTCCAACATCGGTTTCAGATAATGGCCGGTGTAGCTCGCGGCGACCTTGACCACATCTTCCGGCGTGCCTTCGGCGACGATCTCGCCGCCTTTCACGCCGCCTTCGGGGCCGAGGTCGATGATCCAGTCCGCGGTCTTAATGACGTCGAGATTATGTTCGATGACCACCACGCTGTTGCCCTGTTCCACCAAACGGTGGAGTACTTCGAGGAGTTTGCGGACATCCTCAAAATGCAGGCCGGTGGTGGGCTCGTCTAGAATGTATAGTGTCTGGCCGGTGGAACGGCGGCTGAGTTCCTTGGCGAGTTTGACGCGTTGCGCTTCGCCGCCCGACAGCGTCGTGGCCTGTTGCCCGACCTTGACATAGCCCAAGCCCACCTCCGCCAGCATCGCCATTTTATCGCGGATCGGGGGGACGGCCTTGAACACCTCCACCGCGTCCTCCACCGTCATGTCGAGCACGTCGGCGATCGAGAGGCCCTTCCATTTGACCTCCAAAGTTTCGCGGTTGTAGCGTTTGCCGTTACATTCCTCGCACGTCACATAAACGTCGGGCAGGAAGTGCATCTCAATCTTAATCAGGCCATCGCCACTACATGTTTCGCAGCGTCCGCCCTTGACGTTGAACGAAAACCGCCCCGGCTTATATCCGCGCGCGGCGCTTTCGGGCAATTGCGCGAACCAGTCGCGGATGTTGGTGAACGCGCCGGTATAGGTCGCGGGGTTTGACCTTGGCGTGCGGCCAATGGGGGATTGGTCGATGTCGATCACCTTGTCGCAATGTTCCAACCCGGTGACCTTGTCATGCGCGCCCGCAATGACGCGCGCACCATTCAGGCTGCGGGCCGCAGAGGCATAAAGCGTGTCGATGGTGAAGCTTGACTTGCCCGAGCCCGATACGCCGGTGATGCAGCAAAATGTACCCAAAGGAATGCTCGCGGTGACATTTTTGAGGTTGTTGGCGCGGGCATTGTGGACGGTCAGCTTCTTCTTATTGCCCTTGCGGCGGGTCTTGGGCACCGCAATCTCGCGCGTGCCATTAAGGTAGGCGGCGGTCAGGCTGTCTTTCGATTTCAGGATTTGGGCTAAGGTGCCTTCGGCCATGACGGTTCCGCCATGGACGCCCGCGCCGGGGCCCAAGTCCACCACCCAGTCGGCGGTGCGGATCGCGTCTTCGTCATGTTCGACGACGATGACGGTGTTGCCCAAATCGCGCAGGCGGCGCAGCGTCGCGAGCAAGCGGTCATTGTCCTTTTGGTGCAAGCCGATGCTCGGTTCATCCAGCACATAGAGCACGCCCGAAAGGCCGGAGCCGATTTGGCTCGCCAAGCGGATGCGCTGGCTTTCGCCGCCGCTCAACGTGCCACTGGTCCGGTCTAGGTTGAGATAATCGAGCCCGACATTGTTGAGGAAGCCCAAGCGTTCGTTGATTTCCTTGAGGATCGCCTTGGCAATTTGCTGCTGCTGTTGGGTCAATGTCTGGTCGACGCTGCCGAACCACTCCAGCGCGTCACCGACGCTCATCCGCGTGGGCGTGGCGATGTCGACGCCGGCGATCTTGACCGAAAGCGCCTCGGGCTTCAAGCGCGCGCCGTGGCAGGTTTCGCACGGTTGTGACGTCTGATATTTCGACAATTCTTCGCGCATCCACGCGCTGTCGGTTTGCAGCAAGCGGCGGTTGAGATTGCCGATAACGCCCTCAAACGCTTTGCGCACCGTATATTCCTTGCGCCCGTCCTTGAAGGTCAGCTCGACCGCCATGCCGCCGGTGCCATGGAGGATGATGAGCTTTTGTTCGGGGAGTAAATCCTCCCAAGCGGTATCAAGGTCGAAGCCATAAGCCTTAGCGAGGCTGGACAGCACTTGCATATAATAAGGGCTGGGCGGGTTCGACTTCGCCCAAGGCACAATCGCGCCTTTCTTCAACGACAGATGTTCGTTCGGCACCACCAATTGCGGGTCAAATTCCTGCCGTTCGCCAAGGCCGTCACAATCCGGACAGGCGCCTTGCGGGGCGTTGAAGGAGAAGAGGCGCGGCGCGATTTCGGCAATGGTAAAGCCGGAGACGGGGCAGGCGAATTTTTCGGAAAAGACGATGCGGTTGGCAGGCAGGCCCGTGCCCTTCATCGCGCCGCCGGTGACATTGGTTGGCGCAGGTGTGAATGTCGCGCGCGCTTCGCCAAAGGCCGTGGGGACGCCATCGGCATTTTTGGTCTGCAGCTCAGATACTGTGGTGTCGGCCAAGTCGACAAAGGCCAAGCCATCGGCGAGCTTCAACGCCGCCTCAAAGCTTTCGGCCAGCCGTTGTTGGATGCCGTCCTTGACCACGATCCGGTCAACGACAACTTCAATGTCATGCTTATATTTCTTGTCGAGCGCAGGCGCCTCTTCGATTGGGTAAAGTTCGCCGTCGATGCGCACGCGGGTGTAGCCCGAACGCTGCCATTCGGCGAGTTCCTTGCGATATTCGCCTTTGCGGCCTTGCACCACGGGCGCGAGTAAGAAGGCGCGGGTGCCTTCGGGTAAGGCCATGACGCGGTCGACCATCTGGCTGACCGTCTGCGCGGTGATCGGCAGGCCGGTTGCGGGCGAATACGGCACGCCAACGCGCGCCCATAACAAGCGCATATAATCGTAAATCTCGGTCACCGTGGCGACCGTGGAACGCGGGTTACGGCTGGTGGTTTTTTGCTCGATCGAGATGGCGGGGGACAGGCCCTCAATATGCTCGACATCGGGCTTTTGCATCATCTCCAGAAACTGGCGCGCATAAGCGGAGAGCGATTCGACATAACGCCGCTGCCCCTCGGCATAAATGGTGTCGAAGGCGAGGCTGGATTTGCCGGAACCCGACAGGCCCGTGATGACGATAAGCTTGTCGCGCGGCAGGTCGATATCGACGCCTTTGAGATTATGCTCGCGCGCACCGCGCACCTTGATGTGGGTGAGTGACATAGTTCAGCTTGTTCCAGATTTGTTCTTAAAGCGCAAGTGGGTGCGTGCTTTGGGTCGTGGGGCAAAAAGGATGGAATTTCAAGGCAGGCTTTTGCTGTATTCTGCATCGCTTGGCATTTGCGGCCTGTTTGTTGGATGAGGACACAAAATCACAGACAAGGCGCTTGGGGCGCTTGGGGCGCTGGGTTGATTTTCCGCTTCTCACCTGTTCGAAAGCATGCTTGAGTAATCCGATGGAATCTGAACTGCGTAACCATCCGATCAGCGGCGAACCGCTTCCCATAGCAACGCCTGCGGCGACCATGGTCATTTTTCGCAAAAACCCCAGTAAAGGCGCGCCTTTGCTGCTGATGGTTGAGCGTATCAAGGCCATGGCTTTTGCGGGCGGCGCTGCGGTCTTCCCCGGCGGCAAAGTTGACCCTGCCGACTTTGATTATGCGCAGCAATTGTATTCGTCCTTGCCTTTGGATGAAGCCGCCGCCCGCCTCGCGGCAATCCGCGAGACGATTGAGGAAGCCGGACTGGCGCTGGGGCTGTCTGGCGTTTCGGATGCCGCCGATTGCGTTGCGGCGCGCGCGGCATTGCATGATGGCGAAAGTCTGCAGGCTGTCTGCAACCGTTTTGGTTGGGCACCGGATTTTGACCAACTTGTGCCCTGGTCACGCTGGCGGCCACCGGCTTTTGAAAATGCGAGCCGCGTTTTTGATACGCGTTTTTATTTGGTCGACGCAGGCGATACCATGCCCGTTGCGACGGTTGATCAGACCGAGAACCGGATGTTGTTTTGGGCTACGGCGGCAGAGGTGTTGGAAAAGGCCGACCAAGATCAGATAAAAATCATCTTCCCCACGCGGCGCAATCTCGAACGGCTAGCTATGTTCGGTGACTTTGACGCTGCCGCTGCGCATGCGGCGGACCATCCTGTGTCGACCGTGCTGACCTATATCGACAAACGCGCGGATGGAAGCTGGCTATGCATCCCCGACGGTCATGGATATCCTGTCATTGAGGAACTACTCGGCAGCGCGCTGCGAGGGTAAGCCCCTTCCCCCCGCTTCAGGGAGGGGAGTGACGTTAGCTGTTTATCAATCCTCAGGCGCGATGGTCACGATCAAGCCATCGAGCGCATCGCTGACAGGGATCTGACACGACAGGCGTGAGGTTTCATTGCGGTGATCGGTGCTGTCTAGCAAATCGTCTTCATCCGCGCTCATTTTGGGCAAAAGGTCGGTAAAGGCGGGGTCAATATGGACATGGCAGGTCGCGCAGGAGCAGCAGCCGCCGCACAGAGCGAGCAATTCGTCAAACCCATTGTCGCGGATCACTTCCATTAGCGACAGGCCGTTTTCGGCTTCAACTTCGCGACCTTCGCCGTTACGTGAAATTACGGTGACTTTGGCCATGAACTGCTCCTCATATTCTGAATGATGACGGCCTGATAGGTTGCACCTGCGGACATGTGAAGCCCTAATTTAATGGGGATAAGTTAGGTGCTACCCTTGGCCAGCAACGCGCCAGCGCTTATGCATGCCTTCAATAGAATCAGAAAGACAATATATGACCGAAAATCGCCACGCCCCTGTCGTCATCATTGGTTCCGGCCCTGCAGGATATACCGCCGCCGTTTACGCTGCGCGCGCGAACCTGACGCCGATGATGATCACCGGCGTTGAAGTTGGCGGGCAGTTGATGACGACGACGGAAGTCGACAATTGGCCTGGCGATGATGCGGGGGTTATGGGTCCGGAATTGATGGAACGGATGCGCAAGCATGCCGAACGTTTTGGTACGCGCATCGAAAATGACTATATCGAGAAGGTCGATTTTTCGAAGCGGCCCTTTGTACTGACGGGTGGGGCTGGCGACTATACCGCAGACTCCGTGATCATCGCGACAGGTGCCAGTGCGCAATATCTCGGGCTGCCGAGCGAAACAGCCTTCATGGGCAAGGGCGTATCGGCTTGTGCTACCTGTGATGGCTTCTTTTACCGCAACAAGCCAGTTGCCGTGATTGGCGGCGGCAATACGGCTGTGGAAGAGGCTTTATACCTCGCCAATATCGCCAGCCACGTAACGCTGGTCCACCGCCGCGACAAGTTAAAGGCGGAGAAAATCTTGCAGGACCGGCTGTTTGCGCGTGAGGCAGAGGGCAAGGTGACGATCAAATGGAATCACCGACTAGATGAAGTGCTGGGCGACGCGATGGGGGTCACCGGCATGCGGATCGCTGCGACCGATGGCGACGGCACCGAAGATATCGACCTGCATGGCGTGTTCATCGCCATCGGCCACAAGCCGAATACAGGCATTTTCGAAGGCCATCTCGATATGTCGGGCGGTTACATAAAGGTGCGCGGCGGGTTCGAAGGGCAAGCAACCGAAACCAGCGTTCCTGGTGTCTTTGCCTGTGGCGATGTCATGGATCACATCTATCGTCAGGCATGCACAAGTGCCGGCACCGGGTGCATGGCGGCGCTGGATGCGGAGCGGTTTATCGACGCCGTCGCTTAAGGCCTAAGCTTCATCCGGACTTGAATTGTCCCCCGCGATATACTCAGTTGCGCTTACATGCTGTGTCATTTAGGTAATACAGTGAATAGGGGGGAGAATATTTATGGCATTTGATCCGGCGGTCGAAACCGCGCGTTATATTGATGGTCTTGGACCCGAGGCGTTGCAAAAGGCCGCGGACTATACGATCGCTACCCATTGGATGCTATTGGGCGGGCTTATTGTTACTGCCATTGTTACATGGATATTCGTGCGCACTGGCTTGCTAGAGCGGCTATCGGCGAAGTTGCAAAATCGGGGTTGGGCGCTGCGGACATTTTTGGTCTGTATGGCCTTTTTCCTGCTGTCCGCATTGATCAGCTTGCCATGGGGCATTTACGAAGAATGGGGTTTTGAAAAATCCTATGGCCGCACAAGTCAACCTTTTGGCGACTTTATTACACAAGATGCCATTGGCATTGCGCTGTCGACCGTAATTGGCGGACTTTTCTTTTTGGGAGTCTACGCGCTTATCCGCAGAACTGGCAAAAAATGGTGGCTATGGTCTGGTGGTTTGGCCGCATTTGCCGCTGCCGCGACGATTTTGCTGTCGCCGGTGTTAATCGAACCTATTTTCAATGACTATAAGCCGGTTCCAGAAGGCCCGGTGCGAACAGCGCTGCTGACAATGGCCGATGAAGCAGGAATTCCGCATGATCGCGTGTTAATGTTTGACGGATCGCGGCAATCGAACAACTTCACCGCAAATGTTTCGGGCGTATTTGGTTCGGCGCGGATTGCGATTTCGGATGTCGCGCTGAAACAGGCGTCCCTGGATGAGGTGAAGGCGGTCACGGGGCACGAAATTGGGCATTATGTCCTCGGCCATGTCTGGCGGTCGGTCTTCATTATAGTCTTTATCGCGATGCTCGGCTTTTTCCTCGCCGACCGCTTGTTTAATCGCGTAGCGGCGCTGTTTGGCAGCAAAGCAAAGGTAGAGGACCCTGAAGGCTTGCCGATCTTGTTGTTGATTGTATCCGTACTCGGCATTTTTGCGCAGCCTGTACTTAACGGGGTCATCCGCACCGGCGAGAGCGAGGCGGATGCTTATTCGCTACGCACGGTCAATTTGCCGGATGCATTGGCAGGCGCTTTAGTGAAGACCGCCGAATATCGATATCCGCGGCCGTCGGCGCTGCAAGAGGCGATATTCTATTCACATCCGTCGGTTGAAAAACGTGTCCGGCGGGCGATGGATTGGAAAGCCGAGCATCTCAAAAAAGCCGGGGCACGTTAGGCCCCTGCTTTCTTCTCCTGCCGGAATTTATGCAGGAGTGGCTCTGTATAGCCATTGGGTTGCACGACGCCTTCGAATATCAGCGCGCGGGCGGCCTTTAGCGCAAGGCTCGCTCCGTCTAGCTTTTCGTAGAGCGGGTCGCCTGCATTTTGGGTGTCTACCTTGGTTGCCATCTTGGTAAGCGCGGCGTCCACCTGCGCCGCGGTCGCAATACCGTGGAGCAGCCAGTTGGCGATATGCTGGGACGAAATGCGCAGCGTGGCGCGATCCTCCATAAGACCGATGTCGTGAATGTCGGGGACTTTGGAGCAGCCAACGCCTTGGTCAATCCAGCGCACAACATAGCCCAATATACCTTGCGCGTTGTTTTCTAGTTCTTGCGTCACTTCCTCGGTTGACCAGTTATGACCGACGGGGGCTACAGGAATGGTCAGCAGCGGCTCAAGGCCGGGCGTCGCTTCCTTGGCAAGTTCCGCATGACGGGCGAACACGTCCAATTGGTGATAATGCATTGCGTGCAATGTCGCTGCGGTGGGTGAAGGCACCCATGCCGTGTTTGCACCAGCCTTGGGATGCCCAATTTTCTGCGCCATCATATCGGCCATCATATCGGGCGCCGCCCACATGCCTTTGCCGATCTGCGCCTTGCCGCTGAAGCCGCAGGCAAGACCGATTTGGACATTGCGGGCTTCATAAGCTTGGATCCAAGATGATGTTTTCATCTCGGCTTTGCGGATCATGGGGCCTGCGTGCATGGCCGTATGCATTTCGTCACCAGTGCGATCCAGAAAGCCGGTGTTGATGAAAACAATTCGGTTGCGAACGGCGTGAATACATGCGGCAAGATTTGCGCTGGTACGGCGTTCTTCGTCCATCACGCCAACCTTGACTGTGTGGCGTGCGAGGCCAAGCACATCTTCGACCGCATCGAACAGGTTGTTGGTGAACGCGGCTTCTTCGGGGCCGTGCATTTTGGGTTTGACGATATAGATGCTGCCAGTGTGGCTATTGCGATATGTGCCAAGTCCCTTAAGATCATGCAGCGCGCAAAGCGATGTGAACAAAGCGTCTAATATACCCTCTGGCGCTTCGCTGCCGTCCGCTAGCAATACCGCTGGATTGGTCATTAAATGCCCGACATTGCGGACAAACATCAGGCTGCGGCCGGGGAGTGTGAGGCCGTCATACACGCGGTCTACCTCAAGCGCGCGGGTGACTGTCTTGCTGCCCTTATCAAAGCTTGCAACCAAATCGCCGCGCATTAGGCCAAGCCAGTTTCTGTAAGCGGCTACCTTGTCATCGGCATCGACCGCTGCGACCGAGTCTTCCAAGTCGACAATGGTCGTTAGTGCGGATTCAAGGGTGACGTCAGCGATATGCAAAGAATCGGTCGCACCCACAGGGTGCTTCTGATTGACCACGATTTCGATGTGCAGGCCGTGATGTTTGAACAAATAACGCGTGGTGTCACCGGTCAGCGTCTTTGCCACGAAATAGGGATTATCGCTGCCATGCAAAGCTGCCTGCCAACCTGGAATGGCCGTATCAAGAAAATGGCGCGCATAAGCAACGACCGCCTCGCCACGATCGGTGTCATAGCCACCTGGCCGTGCGGCAGGTACCGGAAGGGCGTCGGTACCGTACAGCGCGTCATACAGGCTGCCCCAGCGTGCATTGGCGGCGTTTAGGACGAAGCGGTCATTGAGGCTTGGCACCACAAGCTGTGGCCCAGCCATCGTCGCGATTTCAGCATCGACATTTTGCGTGCCGATACGGAAAGGCGCAGGCTCGGGGACCAGATAGCCAATCTCGCGCAAGAACGATTGATAACCTGCCATGTCGGTAATTGGGCCGGGATTGGCGCGATGCCATGCGTCTAGTTTGGTCTGAATATCGTCGCGTTTGGCCAGCAGCATACGGTTTTGTGGCACAAAGCGCCCTAGTATGTCGGATAGACCAAGCCAAAGAGCATCTGCAGCGATGCCCGTGCCGGCAAGGGCCTGGCTCTCGATAAATTCGACAAGCTGTGCAGCAATCCGAATTCCGGCGCGCGTTACATATTTTGTCATAGTCTGGCTCCAGTAAAAACGGTGCCTGGGGAGATTTCTGTTTGTTGTACTCGCCCTAACCGCACTTGCGCATCGACAAAAGGAAAAAACGGAAGGAGCCGTTAATTCGATGGCGTGTCATGTATCGGGTTCGCAGGATGATAAAGCTAAATAGGAACAAGAATTATCACTGCCTACGCACTGTGCGCCGCAATAGTCGTATCTTGGCTAAACATATGATCGCCGTTGCAAAGTTCCTGTTTCTTGGATTTTGGCAGCTGTGGGTGTTGTCCAAATGCTCCTAAGCTGATAGTCGCGCGGCAGAAATTCAGCTTCGGAATAACTTTGATATGACAGACAGCATCAAGAAAGTCGTTCTTGCCTATTCGGGCGGTCTCGACACCAGCGTTATCCTGAAATGGCTGCAGGTTGAATATGGCTGTGAAGTCGTCACCTTTACCGCCGATTTGGGCCAAGGCGAAGAGCTGGAGCCTGCGCGCGCCAAGGCTGTGCTCATGGGCGTGCCTGACCATCATATATATATTGATGATTTGCGTGAAGAATTCGTTCGTGACTTTGTCTTTCCGATGATGCGGGCCAATGCCCGTTATGAAGGCGACTATTTATTGGGTACGTCCATTGCGCGGCCTTTGATTTCAAAGCGGCTTATCGAGATTGCGGCGGAAACGGGCGCTGATGCCATTGCGCACGGCGCAACCGGCAAGGGCAATGATCAAGTGCGTTTCGAATTGTCGGCTTATGCCCTCAACCCCGATATCAAGGTCATTGCGCCTTGGCGCGAATGGGACCTGACCAGTCGTACGCGCCTCATTGAATGGGCTGAGCAACACCAAATCCCCGTGCCAAAGGACAAGCGCGGCGAAAGCCCGTTTTCGACCGACGCCAACCTTCTGCACACCTCATCAGAGGGTAAAGTGCTGGAGGATCCTTGGGACGAGACACCCGATTATGTCTATTCGCGCACGGTTAATCCCGAAGACGCACCCGATACGCCCGAATATATCACCATTGATTTTGAAAAAGGCGACGGTGTTGCACTCAATGGTGAAGCCATGTCGCCTGCAACCTTGCTGACGGCGTTAAACGAATTGGGTCGCAAGCATGGTATTGGGCGCCTAGATCTGGTCGAAAATCGTTTCGTGGGCATGAAGTCGCGGGGCATGTATGAAACCCCTGGCGGCGAGATTTATGCCCGCGCGCATCGTGGCATTGAGAGCATCACTCTAGATCGTGGCGCGGCGCATTTGAAAGACGAGTTGATGCCCAAATATGCCGAATTGATTTACAACGGTTTTTGGTTTTCACCCGAGCGCGAAATGCTGCAGGCCGCGATAGACAATAGCCAAGCGCATGTGTCGGGAACCGTGCGTTTGAAGCTTTACAAGGGCCTTGCAGGCGTTGTTGGACGTAAGTCGCCCAACAGCCTTTATAGCGAGAAGGTTGTGACTTTCGAAGACGACGCTGGCGCTTACGACCAGAAGGATGCAGCAGGCTTTATCAAGCTGAATGCGCTCCGTTTGCGTTTGTTGGCGGGGCGTAAAGCTCAATAGAGAAGGCGTCGTAGAGGATAAGCTAAAGTCCGGAACCTCTTTGTGTCGGACACGGCCGAGACATCTAAAAGACACGCACAGCTCTCTGCGTCTCGATTGGGCGCGATACGAACGGTTTGTTTGCACAACATGCAGAGGTTTAACTAAACGATTAAAGCTGATACGCTCCTTCCGAGGAAAGAGGAGAGTCGGCATGCATGATCTGGTTATTCGCGGCGGAACTATATTGGATGGCACGGGCGCAGCAAGCTTTGTGGCTGATGTTGCAGTCGATGGTGGCCTTATCACTGCTGTTGGTCAAATCAGTGCAGCGGGCCGTCAAGAAATCGACGCGACCGGTAAGCTTGTCGCCCCCGGATTTGTAGACATTCACACCCATTATGATGGCCAAGCTACTTGGGATAAAGAAATGGCACCATCTAGCTGGCATGGCGTCACTACCGTGGTCATGGGCAATTGCGGCGTTGGCTTTGCGCCTGCGCGTAAGGAGAAGCATGAATGGCTGATTGGCCTTATGGAAGGTGTAGAGGATATTCCTGGAACAGCTCTGGCCGAAGGCATGAAGTGGGATTGGGAGAGTTTTCCCGATTATTTGGACGCACTCGAACGCCTGCCGCGCACTGTAGATATCGGTACGCATGTTCCGCATGGCGCTTTGCGCGCTTATGTTATGGGGGAGCGCGGCGCCGATAATGAAGAACCAACGGCCGAAGATATTGCCGAAATGGGACGATTGGTTGAAGAAGGTGTGCGGGCGGGGGCGCTTGGCGTTTCCACATCGCGGACGGTCTTGCATAAGTCTATCGATGGTGAACTTGTGCCCGGCACGACAGCGACCGAACCGGAGCTGCTGGCGCTTGGCCGGGCGATGGCGCGCGCCGGACATGGCGTGTTTGAATTGACATCCGATTTGTTGCCGGAATGGGATGAATTCGGTTGGATGCATCGGCTTTCGTCAGAAACGGGCCAGCCGATCGTATTCACCATGCTGCAATCACCCATTAAGCAAATGCACTGGAAGGATCAGATGTCGGCGATGCGGTCGGCAAATGATAATGGCGCAAACATCGTCGCGGCGATTGGTCTGCGGGGCATTGGTGTCATCATGAACTGGCGCGGCACAGTGCATCCATTCATGCGTAAACCAAGCTGGCAAGCGATTAAAGACCTTGGCTGGGACGCGCAAAAGGCGAAGTTGTCCGACCCCGCGTTTAAGGCGCAATTGTTGGCCGAAGAAAATCTACCGCCACCTTCGCCTGATATGGCGCCATTTTTCATGCTCGTCACCGCCGCATGGGCAATGCAATTTCCGCTGACGGACGATTTTAGCTATGAGCCCACACGCGAAGAAAGCGTGTTTGGTTTTGCTAGTGCCGCGGCCAAAGACTCTGCTGAATTTGCTTATGATCAGCTGATGTCGGATGATGGCAATGGTATGATTTATTTGCCGATCCTTAACTATATGGACGGCAATCTGGAGTTCACTAAGGAGTTGCTGGAAGCGGAGGATACATTAGCGTCCCTATCAGACGGCGGGGCACATTGTGGTACCATTTGCGATGCCGCCGCGCCGACGTTCCTGCTGAGTTATTGGGCCCGCGACCGTAAAGCGGGAACAATCCCGCTTGAACTCGCGGTGAAGCGGCAATGCTATGACACTGCGCGGCTATATGGACTTAATGACCGTGGCGTGTTGAAGCCTGGCTTTCTTGCGGACATCAATGTTATCGACTTTGACAGACTAAAATTGCAAAAACCTTGGTTAGCTTTTGATTTGCCTGCTGGCGGTAAGCGTTTGCTACAAAAGGCAACGGGGTATGTCGCAACGATCAAGTCTGGTGTAGTAACGTTCCGAGACGGACACATGACTGGTGCACTGCCCGGCACGGTGATCCGTGGCCCGCAAAGCGTAATGATGGCGGAGGCCGCGGAGTGACCGGAACTTAAGGGCATGTTTTAGGCTAACAGCCTTGAGTTTCAGCATGACGGCCAGGGCATGATGTAAGCCCAAGCTGTCATACTGAAGGTACTTAAGAAACTGAATTTTCGAGAATTATCCCGAAATTAAACCCGCATTGGCATCAATACATATAATGCCGCTGATTTATCATTCTCACGGATCAAGGTCGGTGCGCTGGCGTCGGCCAAGTGGAGTTCGACCATATCACCTTCGATTTCACCCAAAATGTCCATCAAATAACGCGCGTTGAAACCAATTTCGAAGCCTTCACTGCTATATTGGCCAGTCACTTCTTCCGCTGCGGTGCCGTTTTCGGGGCTGGTGACGGACAAGGTAATTTTGTCCTGATCGAGCGCCATTTTGACGGCGCGGGTTTTTTCGGTGGCGATGGTCGCGACGCGATCGACGCCCTGAGAAAATGCCTTGGGGTCGATGCGCAGCAATTTATCATTCGCAGTAGGAATGACCCGGCTATAATCGGGAAACGTGCCATCGATCAGCTTTGATGTCAGGATGACGCTGTCAAAGGTGAACCGGATTTTGCTCGCCGACAGGTCGATTTGGACAACATTGTCGCCGCTTTCGTCGAGCAGCTTTCGGATTTCCGCAACGCATTTGCGCGGCACTATGATGTCGGGCATATTTTCTGCGCCAGCAGGGCGTGGCAAGGTCACGCGCGCCAAGCGGTGACCATCAGTCGCCGCTGCCTTCAAAACCGGCTCCGCATCATCGGTGACGTGCAGGAAAATACCGTTGAGATAATAACGTGTTTCTTCGGTCGAAATCGCAAAGCGCGTTTTATCGATAATCTGGATCAGCGAACTTGCAGGGATCTCAAACGATGTTGGCAAGTCACCTTCGGCAATCGTTGGGAAATCTTCGCGCGGTAGGGTCGCGAGCGAGAAACGCGCGCGGCCAGCGTTGACGGCCATCCGACCATCGGCTGCGTGCAGCTGCACTTGTGAACCATCGGGCAACTTGCGCGCGATTTCGAACAAGGTATGCGCTGAAACCGTTGTGGCGCCCGGTGTTTCGACGTCTGCGGCAAAGGTTTCAACGACCTGCAAATCAAGGTCAGTCGCGGTTAGCTTGATTTTGCCGCCTTCGCTTGCTTCGATAAGGACATTGGACAAAATTGGTATGGTGTTGCGCCGCTCCACTACGGACTGGACGTGGCTCAGGCTTTTCAGCAGGGTCGCGCGTTCGATCGTGGCTCTCATTCAAATTCCCCTTATCGGGCTGGGCGGTCTGCAAACCAACCAAAAAACCCTATTTCTATGCCGAATCTTTCATAACCGCTTTGACCATTAGGGCAAGCTGATAGCTTTTGCCTCCAATAAAATCCTGTGGAATAAGGGCAATATGAGCATTTCAACAAACAATCGACGACTTTTCATCGCGCGGCATGGGGAGACAGTTTTTAACAAGGTGGCGCGGATGCAAGGCCAGGCCGAATTACACACGCCGCTGACCTGGGGAGGCTGCGTGCAAGCGCGCGAGATGGGCCGCGCGTTGGCGGAATATCTCGGTCCGGACGTCAGGCCGCAGCTGTGGTCATCCACCGCAGGTCGCGCGCTGCAAACAATTGCCTTAATTGCAGAAGAAATTAATTCGGACTGGCACGCGACCAACCGAGACGACCGTTTGCTTGAAATCGACGTCGGACTTTGGTCAGGCCGGACCTATGCTGACATTGCCGCTGAAATCGGCCCAATCGTCGACGTCGAACATAAATTGTTTTCTGTCCGGCCCGAAGGCGGCGAATATTATGGAGATGTGGCGCAACGGCTGTTGCATTGGTTGCGCGAATTACCTTTTGATCAGGATATGCTTATCATTTGTCATGGGATGACTGCCCGAGTTCTGCGTGGGGTGCTGCTTGGGCTCGACCCTATGGCACAGTTCGGCGCGCCCATCGCGCCCAGCCTGTCACAAGGGAGCCTTGTGATGATCCGCGACGGCATCGAAACGTTGGTCATTGATGGAGGCGGGCAAAGCGAGCGCGCATAACGACGGCCCGGTTAGATAACGGCGTTCGCACCTAAAGCTATTACAAGCCAAACCTACCTCATCCCTGATAGTGATGTTCTTTAGGGGGGTGTGGCAACGCTGGCTTTTCATAGGGAACGTAACTATAGGCGCGATTATCATGCAGATTCCCGGCCATATCGACCCCGTAGTCACGCCGCGCGCCATTACCCCGCGCAGCGATGGACGCATTGACCTAATGGGGTTGAGTCATCTTCAAATCCGGCAATTATTTGAAGAATCGCAATTGGATGAAAAGGCGGCCAAGCTCCGTTCCAAGCAGGTTTTCCATTGGATCTACCATCGCGGTGTCACAGATTTTGAGGCGATGACCGATATTGCTAAGACGATGCGCCCCTGGCTTGCGGATCGCTTTGTGATTGGCCGGCCGGAGGTGGTTGAAGCGCAAGTGTCATCCGATGGAACGCGCAAATGGCTTTTGCGCACCGATGATGCGCAAGATTATGAAATGGTGTTCATCCCCGACGCGGATCGCGGGACATTGTGCATTTCAAGCCAAGTTGGCTGCACGCTCAATTGCCGTTTCTGCCATACAGGGACTATGCGGCTGGTGCGAAACCTGACGCCTGGTGAAATTGTTGGTCAGGTTATGCTGGCACGCGATGCGTTGGGCGAATGGCCGAAGGGCAATATGGCATTTGCATCTGCCGACGAGGATGAGGATGACGATGTCGGCCATTACACTGCTGATGGCCGCATGCTGACCAATATCGTGTTGATGGGCATGGGTGAGCCGCTCTATAATTTTGACAATGTCCGTGACGCGATGAAGATTGTTATGCATGGCGATGGCCTGGGCCTATCGCGTCGCCGTATCACGCTGTCGACGTCGGGTGTCGTGCCGATGATGGCGCGCGCAGGCGAGGAGATTAACGTCAACTTGGCAGTGTCGCTGCATGCGGTGGTTAAGAATGTGCGCGACGAATTGGTGCCCCTCAACCGCAAATATGGCATTGATGAACTGCTGCGTGCGTGTGCAGAATATCCCGGTGTCAGCAACGCGCGACGGATCACGTTTGAATATGTGATGTTGAAGGACAAGAATGACAGCGATGACGACGCGCGCCAGCTAGTCAGTCTTATTCGGCAGTATAAATTGCCTGCTAAGGTCAATTTGATCCCCTTCAATCCATGGCCCGGCGCAGACTATGAATGTTCGGATCCCGAGCGGATTAAGCGATTTTCGAGCATCATCTTTGAAGCTGGTATCAGTGCGCCCGTGCGCACGCCGCGTGGCCGCGATATCATGGCAGCTTGTGGGCAGCTCAAATCCTCCAGCGAGAAGAAAAGCCGCGCAGAGCTTGACCGCCTCGCCGAAGAAAAGCAGGCGGCGTTAGGGTAAGGCATCGCCGCCGAAGCGAGAGCAGTGAATAGCGGCGTTGATTTATGGTGCCGCAAAGCTACTTACAACTAATAATTGGTTGTTTTACAAAACTTTTTTCGATAATTTTATCGTTATAGGCCTTGTCGTGTTGGGCCTGCGCTTGGTTCGTACAAAGCCAATGGCTTAAGCAAAAATAGCGACCGATTGCATACCAGTCATCACCGCTTCGCCCTGGCTGTTCCAGACTGTCATATATTGGCTGCTTGCGCCGTTGGCGGCGTGGTGCGTTTCGCTAGATAGATACCACCAGCCATTTTCGGTGGTCGGAGAATCTGTCAACATATTGATTTGCCAGTTCATTGAGCTCACCATGCCCTTTTCGGTCATGAGGCCCATGGCCGATGGTGGCAGGGCATCGCCAATGCAAATAAGCTCGGCAATGTGGTCAAGCCCATCATGCTCGGTCAGCCGATGCCAGCTAGCCAGCCGATTGGTCGCCATCCCCAGCTCCAGCCGCTTATCTGGATATTGCATATGACCCGTGAAAAACTCGGGTGGTCCGCTGCGCACAACATCGTCGGTTGGAACAAGCGGAAAGTTCGGGGCCGCGATATTCGCGTAATCCAAATGGCTTTGCCTGCGGTTCATGAAAATGAAATTGCATGTCAGGCCCACGCCTTCGGCGCCCGATATTTCGGCCTGAATGAATGCGGTGTTCTTACCGCGGCGTAGAATATGGGCGCTGACCTCTACTTCGCCCGCCAGAGGCCCTACGAAAGCGATCTGGGCCGATTGCAGGGGTGGGAGGTCATCTGCTGCCAACCTTGCCGCCTGATAGGCCAGGACGGAGCTCAGACCGCCATAGGATGTGCGTCCTTGATGCCAGCTTGGCGGAATGGAGATTTTGTGAGGCGTTGCGCCGTTCGTAAAATGGGCGAGAAGCGATGCTAAGTTCATGCCATGGGCTTAGCGATGGAACATCAATGCCGCAAGCCGCAGCTATTGCTCCGGTTGAGCTATGATAGATAATGAATAGAGACATCGCAAAGGGGAATATGGTGGGCGTAGCAAGGATTGAACTTGCGACCCCTGCGATGTCAACACAGTGCTCTACCACTGAGCTATACGCCCACTCTGCGGCAGCCTCTAGCTGGGCTTGCCCTATCATTCAAGCCTATTTCAGTTCACCGAAAATTTCCCTCGCATACAGGTGCTCGACTTTGACAGCAGGTTCCCTGAGATGGACTGGTTTGGACAGGATTTTGAGCAGGGCTTGTTCGCCTTCTGCATGCAAAGTTAGGATAATAGCCAGTCAGAATGCATTCCAAGGCAGCGCAGTTGCTACTCTGCGACCGCTGCATAATCGCAGTATTTTGTTTTTCCTATTTTGCTGAGAATCTGCCAATCATGTACATAAGAAACTCAGGGAAAGCATGGCACGGACGGATATAGACGGATTCGCAAAATGGGGCACGGAAACACCTTCTGTGCCTGTTCTGCTGTCTGTGCCGCATGCTGGGCGTGACTATCCATCCGAGCTGTTCGATGCGTTAAGGTTGCCGCCGGCTGCGCTATTGCGGCTTGAGGACAGATATGCTGACGTGCTGACCCGGCGCTGTGTCCAGTTGGAATATCCTGTCATCATGGCGCACCGCGCGCGGGCGTGGATCGATTTGAACCGCGACGAACAGGATATTGACACTGAAATGGTTCAAGGGGCGCGGCGTAGCGATTATCCCGCGCCGGGGGTCAAACAACGCGGCGGTCTTGGCCTTATTCCCCGAAGATTGTTGGGCGAGGGTGAATTGTGGAACCGGCAATTTACCTTAGAGGAGGTGCAGCACCGCATATCGTCGTTCCACCGACCCTATCATGAAGCAGTTACGGATATACTTGAACAGATGCGGCGGCGGTTTGGCGTTGCGATACTGCTCGACTTACACAGCATGCCGCCGATCCGTGGCGCATCTTCCGGACCAGCGGCTCAATTTGTTGTGGGTGACCGTTTCGGCAAAAGTGCGGCGTCGCGATATGCCGAATTGTTGATAACGCGGTTGCAAGCCCAAGGGTATAACGCTGCGCTGAATCATCCCTATCCGGGCGCCTATATTCTCCGCCGCCACGCTCGGCCACGTGCGAATATCCATGCCATTCAGTTGGAAGTAGACCGTTCGCTGTATCTCGACTCCGATTTGCGCCATCCTGGGGCCGGTTTTGACCGCATGAATAATATGATCTCTGCCCTCGTGTCGGCGCTTGCTGACGAAGCATTGGGATCCGCTAACCTAATTGCCGCGGAATGATAACAAAAAACCACCCCGGATCGGTCCGGGGTGGCCTAGGCTCAGGGAGTTGATGTCTTTACGGACATCAGTGGACGGAAACTGGAGGGGATGATTCCGTCCATATCCTAGGATGGGGTGTTGGCATTACGGTTTCAAGACTCACATCGAAACTATTGTCGTGTACCGACCAATCGCCCGATAGTTGAGAGTAATTGTGCGCAACCTTGGCTGCACCCGCGTCAGGGCCACATGCGCTGAAGGAAAGGCATGCGGTCGATAAATTGATGCTTTAATGCACCCAGGACATGCAGCACGATCAGAATAATCAGAGGCGTAGCGAGAAATTCATGCCCCTGATGCGCGACTTCGGCGAGCCCAGCGTTTTTGCCTACGGCCATATCAACGGTGAATAGTCCAAAAAAATCCACTGGCGCGGCTTTGCCATTGGCACCGATCATCAGCCAGCCAGTTAATGGCATGACGATCATCAGAATGTAGAATGAAATATGCGCCGTGTGCCCTACCGTTGCTTGTAAACTGGAAATTTGGGCTGGAATCGACGGTGGGCGATGGCCAAGGCGCCATAAAATGCGGCCAATGGTCAGGATTAGAATAGAAATACCAATGGCTTTGTGTGGGCTCATATAAGCCGAGCGCGCTGCCCGAGGCAGATCTTCAGCCAAATCAGCCAATAATATATTGGCTCCAATAAGGATTGCTATAGCCCAATGAAATAGGATCGCGATTTTGCTATATTTACCCATGCCGTCACTTCTCCCAAATAGGTGGCGTGACGGCATGAGGCATTCGTTTGGATTAATTCGAAGGCAGTTCCGTCACTTGCGGTACCTTACCTTGTGCGACTTGGACTGCAAAGATTTCCCGCATCAATTGCAAAGAGAATAAATGCGCATGGATTAACGCAAGGATGCCGTTTTGGTTTAACTTGCGTACCGTGTCACCCCGAAGCTCACGCAATTTGTTTTCGTCGATCATTTTAAAACCGCGATAGATGAAGGGCTGCTCCTGACCTTCTTGCTGAATGGACACTTCACCGTCCATCAGAAGGTCTAGTTTGGTGATTTCCTCAACAAAAGCGTGCGTTTGCGCCCCAGCGTTTTCAAAATCTTCGCAGAATTTCAAAATCGCTTTCGTATTCTCGCTTGGTGCGCTGTCTTCAAACAAAGGCATGCCTTCTTCAAATTCGCCAACTGCACCCGATGTTGGATCAAAGCACAACGACAATTCATCTGTGTCCGGACGCAACTTCGCCAACAGGAAGGGGTAGCGGCGGACATATGCGGGAATGTAAACGGGGCGTTCAAAATGCCCTTCGTCATTCATGAAAGTATTCACGCCTTCATTCATGCCCATCAGCACGAGCGGCACAGGGTTTTCCGATGCGGAAAAGATGATCGGATAGGTACGCGACGCGGGCACAAATTCTTCAATCGTCAACGGAATGGCATGATGGCCCTCAAGAAATTTGGCGTTTTCGAGCATGCGTGATTTCCACGTAGCATGATCGTTGCTGCTCAACGGCACCAGGTCGTTGTACAAAAGTGGGAGGTTAGTGGCTTGAGGCGCGGTGGCCATATGTAACTCCATCGTTGAATTATAATAAACAAATTTTGAGGGCGTCGTGTAAGCGGATAGCCTTGTTTAATCAAGCGGAACAAGTTTGCCGGGGTTCATAATTCCCAGCGGATCAAGCGCATTTTTAATGGCCCGCAATGCGGCAAGCCGCGCCGGTTCAGTGAGACGTTCGAACTCTGCGATTTTTGCCTGTCCAATACCATGTTCGGCGGAAAGCGATCCGCCATATGCGCGCACGCGGTCGTAGACGTGCGACGTAATTGCTTTGCCGTCGCCGGCATACCAAGATGTCATTTCTATTCCATCCGGAGCCTTAACATGAAAATGGATATTGCCGTCGCCTAAATGTCCAAAGGCTAACGTTTTAGTGCCGGGATAGGTTTTCTCAATCACCGGGGACTCATCTTCAATGAAACGAGCCATCGCAGACACCGGAACGCTGATATCATGTTGCAGCGCAGGCCCCGCCGCCCGTTCAGCCTCGGCAATGGAATCTCGGATTTTCCAGAATGCTTCGGCTTGCGCGTCACTGCTCGCAATAGTTGCGTTGCCGAGTAGATTTTTACCCATGGCCTTTTCCAAGAGGTGTGTGGCCAGCTCCGCTGGGGACATTTGCGTTGAGTCATCTTGCACAAATTCCATCAGCGCGTGCCAGCGATGCTCTGTATCCAGCGGCGGCCGTGTTCCAGCAATGTGGGTTGTCACCGCATCCAACGCCCGCTGCGGCAGAATTTCGAAGCCCTCTAAGCGTTCTCGGCCATGCCGTAGCATGAACAACAACAAGTCATATGCTTGGGCGGGGCTATCGACGCCAACCCATACGACGCAGCGATCTATCAGGGCTGGAACTGTGTGCAAGATGGCCTTGGTGACGATGCCAATTGTTCCCTCTGCGCCAATCAAAAGTTGCTTCAGATCATAGCCGCGATTGTCTTTTTTCAACGGCGTCATCGCGTCGTATATGGATCCATCGGGCAAGACCGCCTCAAGGCCGGCCACCAGCATTCGCATCGTGCCGTGGCGGAGCACTTGCGTTCCCCCTGCATTGGTAGAAATGAGCCCCCCGACAGTGGCCGACCCTTTACCACCCAAGGTAAGCGGAAAGCGGCGGCCTGCCGCTGCTGTTGCCTCATGCAAATTCTGCAGAATAACCCCCGCATCACAGCATATCAGCCCATCTTTTTTGTCCATAACGGTCATGTGGGTCATTCGCCGCAAAGAAAGGATTAACTGCTGACCGCTTGTGTCCGGTGTTGCACCAGCGACCATGCCGCTATTGCCGCCTTGAGGGACGAGTGAAATCCGGTGCTGGGCAGCTAGCTTGACTACGGCGGCAACTTCGTGCGTATTGGCTGGCGAAAGCAGGGCAGGTGCAGTGCCTGTAAATCTGCCGCGCCAGTCTGTCAGCCAAGGCGCGATCATGTCGGGTTCGTCCGAATAGCCCTTCGGTCCCAAGATGGCGCGAAATTCGGATAAAATCTTTACATCTGGCACAGTATTTTCCATTGTCTGCAACGGCCTTGGCATGCAATTCATGATAGGTTCAACCTTATCGTGTAAAGCCATGCGAACTTCAACTTCATACCGGAATGTTTCTTGCGCGCACTATTGTTAATCATTCTGTTTGCAGGTGCATGGACAATATTGTCGGATAAGGCTTTGGCGCACTTGCAGGTCAACGCAATTGATCGTTCGTTCATGCCCTTACGAGGGGTAAAGACCATTTTTAATCAGGTCCGCGTAGACCAACGTGTCATTGTTCGATTTCCAGCCCCGAATTCAGTCCCTGCAACCGTACCCGGACAAAGACAGCCCATTGGCAATATCAAGTATAGAGAGAAAAAGATCGGCAAATGCCTGTTGGTCAACAGGCTTGGTGGTTCGCGTCCTGGTCCTGACCGCAGCTTGGATTTGCTGACGCGGGACGGCATTCTCATTCGTGCCTATCTAGGTGACGGCTGCCTTGCCCGCGAATTTTACGCTGGCGCCTATATGGAACGGTCGTATGATGGCAAATTATGCGTCAACCGGGATATTTTACATGCTCGCACGGGTGCCAAATGCGACATTGATAAATTCAGGTTGCTGATCCCGCGCTAGCACTGGCCCCATCGGGCATCTATCTTGACATTTTTCGTGTTAGCGACCAATGCCCGCGCTCGTCCCCGTGAATTTGTCGCTGGTGGCGCCGCGCCATTTTTTCCGGAACACCATATGCGTTTTGCCGACATCGGCCTGTCTGACGAGTTACTGAGAGCCTTGAGCGAGGCTGGCTATGACGCGCCGACCCCGATTCAGGCTGCGGCCATCCCACAAGTTCAAATGATGCGCGACATCATTGCCATTGCGCAAACGGGGACTGGCAAGACAGCAAGCTTCGTTCTTCCCATGATTGATGTGCTCGCCAATGGTCGTGCGCGGGCACGGATGCCGCGCAGCTTGATATTGGAACCGACGCGCGAATTAGCCGCGCAAGTAGCTGAGAATTTCGAAAAATACGGCAAATATCATAAGCTGTCGATGGCGCTTCTGATTGGTGGCGTGCAAATGGGGGATCAGGTCAAGGCGCTTGAAAAGGGCGTTGACGTGTTGATCGCGACCCCGGGCCGGTTGATGGACCTATTTGAGCGCGGCAAGATTTTGCTGACTGGCTGCGAAATGCTCGTCATCGACGAGGCGGACCGTATGCTCGACATGGGCTTTATTCCCGATATCGAAAACATCTGCACAAAACTGCCAACAACACGCCAGACATTATTGTTTTCGGCAACGATGCCGCCGCCGATTAAAAAGCTGGCGGACAAGTTTTTGTCCAACCCGAAATATATCGAAGTGGCGCGTCCTGCGACGGCGAATGTCAACATCGAACAGTTTCTGGTCAATGTGACGCAAATGAAAAAGCGCGATGTTTTGCGCGACCTTTTGCGCACTGAAAAAGTGTCGAACGCAATCATCTTTTGTAATCGCAAAACGACTGTGCGCGAATTGAATAAAAGCCTTCAAAGGCACGGCTTTCGGTCTGGCGAAATTCACGGTGATATTGACCAAGCATCGCGCCAAAAGCAGTTGGAGGCCTTCAAAAATGGTGACATTAACCTGCTCGTGGCATCGGACGTCGCGGCACGCGGGCTAGACGTTAAGGGTGTTAGCCATGTGTTTAACTTTGATGCGCCATGGCACCCCGACGATTATGTTCACCGCATAGGCCGGACGGGCCGAGCAGGAGCTAAGGGTAAGGCATTTACATTTGTCACGAAGGCAGATGAAGAAGCGATTGAAAGCATTGAAAAGCTGATCGGAAATAAGATCGATCGTCTGAGCAAAATCGAAGCGCCTACCGAGAGCGAAGAACCTGTACCAGCAAAGCGCATACGCAAGGCGCCCGCCAGTAAAGCAACTGAGCCACAGTCTAAAGCTTATGAGGCCTCAACTAAGGGACCAGAGCAGAAGGCGCCCCGTGAGAAGACCGCAGCGAAGCCAGTGCATCAGAAGTCAGCGGCTAAGCCTGATATGGTTAACCCAGATCAGTCAAGCGGTGCTGCGACGTCAGGCGATGATGGCTGGAACGGCCCAATGCCAGGTTTCCTGAGCGTGGGTTTCGGAAGTTAAGCAACGCTTGCGACACTATTGATCGGTCGATTTCAAAATTTTTTGTGCTTCTTCAATTACAAAAAAGGGCCCGCATCGCTGCGAGCCCTTTTTCGCTTAGCTTAGCCAAGTATTTAGAACTTGCCGCGCAATGTGATGCCGTAGGTCCGTGGCTCGGCAAGGAACTGCGAGAAGATCTGGCGACCACCTGGATATTGTGGATCGACAAATGGTGCCGAGCTTTGACCCGCCTGGAATGGCGAGTTGAAGGCGACCTGGGCATAATCTTGGTTGAAGATATTTTGGCCCCAAAGCTCAATACCCCAAGCTTCATCAGCACCACGTAAACCGATTCGTGCGTTGAATACCGCGAAGCCGTCCTGTTCCTTTTGCGGAAATAGGTCAGAGCCTGTGTTATAATCACTGGTCATACGACCGTCGATGTAGACAAGGCCGCTCATACCATTGCTGCCAATATCGGGCGTCCATGTGATGCTTGATGTAGCAACGAACTCAGGGGCGTTGGACAGATTGTCGCCAGGCAATTTGCGAAGCGCAAGATCCAGTGGTGCGCCGTTCTTGGTACCAATCAGATCGTCCCGATAGGTGGTTTTTGCATAAGTTAAACCAGCCGCCATGCGGAAGTTACGTGCTGGCGTCAGAGACGTTTCAAGCTCAAGACCTTGTGTGCGAACACCATAAGTTATGTCGCCAGTCGCGCAGCTGCCCGTTGTATTGCTAAGGTCTGTGTCTGCATTTGAACCACCAACAAGGTTATTACAACCGTTGATGTTCTGAACGAGGAATACCGTGCCGTTGAAAGTATTCAACTGAAAGCTGCTGAAATCGGAACGGAATGCTGAGACACTTAGACCGAATGGACCATTTGAGAATTTCGCTCCCAATTCATAGCTGTCCACCAATTCGGGATCGAACTGGAGATTACCGACCAAAGCCTGCGCTCCACCCACCGAAGCAAAGGTTGGAACCGGCGATTTCAACGCCGAGCGGTCAAGGTTGAAACCACCTGCTTTATATCCGCGCGCAAAGCTGCCGTAGACCAAGAGATCATCAACGGGCTTCCATGAAAGGATGGCCGTACCTGTGATCTGATCTTCATTGCGGTCGTCACGGATCGAGACGCCATTAAGCTCAGCGGTCGAGTTTCCTTGGCAAGAAAGACCAATAATACCGCCTGCGGTTGCGGCAAGTGGTCCTGCAAGCAAAGATCCTAGCGCTGCTTGGTTTGCAGTGCAGACAGCGTTGTCATTACCGAAGGTTGCATCGAACTTCTTTTTGTCCTTGGTGTAGCGAAGGCCAAGCGTAAGATCGACAGTGTCAGTAATGTGCATGATATTATGCGTAAACACAGCCCAGTTCGTTCCATTCTGGAAATAACGATCGTTGGTTGTGCCAAGGTTATTGAGAGTGTCCAGACGATCAAGACCTGCTAGGATAGCAGGGCCACCAGCGCCAAGTGCCGTCAATCCTCCAGCGATGGCGCCGCGAACGGTGGCACTTAGGCACGCCGGGCCAGAGGGTAGATAGCCGCTCGCAAGACTGCCGCCCGAAACGAGGCGGCAATTTGCAAAGCGACCATATTGGTTACCAAAGCGCAGATTGTCCCGCACCGTCAGTTTTTCATTGGCAAAAAAACCACCGACGAGCCAGTCCAGCTTTCCGTCAAATGCTTCGCCCTGCAAACGCAGTTCTTGGGTGAAAGTGTGGAACTGACGATAGGCATCGTCACTTGGTGCACGATACAGAATGTCGACCTCACCATAATCGGTGTCGGACGCCTGACCGGAACGATATTGGCGGTACGCCGTTATCGAGGTCAATGTCGCGCCACCAAAGTCATAATCGACCTGACCCGAGAAACCGTAATCTTTGGTTTCACCGCTAAATACGCGGTCCGGGCTAACTGAAACCTTGCGACCAAAACCTTGATTGAACGCTACCAATGGCTGGCCCATGTCGCGCAACACATTTATGATGTTGTTTGAGGTAGCGGTTGATGCGACACCAGCCGTGCTTGGGGTGTTCAGGTCACCAATAAATTGATTGACAGATGGGTCGACATAAGTTGCCGCGCAGCATTCTTCGGTGCGGAAGGTGTAGTCAGCAATCAATCGTACGGACAATGCGTCTGTAGGTTCGAATAGAAACTGTCCGCGCAAGAAGTAACGGTCACGATTGTTGATGTCACGGCCATTTTGGTCATCGCGATAAAAACCGTCACGCTTCACGTAAACGCCGTCAACTCGGAATGCCAATTGCTCAGAAATTGGTCCAGTCACGCTGCTTGCGCCGCGCATGAAATCATAATTGCCGTAGGTCAACTCGCCACTGCCACCAAAGGTGAAACTTGGTTTTTTCGAATAGATGCTGATCAAACCTGCTGACGAGTTACGCCCACCCAGCGTGCCTTGCGGTCCACGCTGCACTTCGACACGATCAATTTCGCCAAGTTCATTTAGACCAATGCCGGAACGCGAACGGTAAACGCCATCGATAAATACGGGAACCGAGCTTTCCAGGCCTGGGTTGTCTCCAACGGTTCCAATACCGCGAATACGGGCCGAGCCATTGGCCTCAGATCCGGTTGAGGACACGAGCAAAGATGGTGCGACTTGGTTCAGCTGACGAATGTCGTTTGCGCCACTGTTTTGCAGCGTTTCGGCGTTAACGGCGGAAATGGCGACGGGAACATCGGAAAGCACCTGGCTACGGCCTTGCGCCGTCACAACGATTTCTGTGTCGGATGTGTCTTCGGTCTGCGGCGCTTCTTGTGCGAATGCCATGCTGGGCACGACCAGTGCGAGACAGGCAGCCGACATCTTCAAGCTGCGACTGAGGGTTTTGTCACGTCGTAACATATATTTTCTCCTAAATGACACAGTGTTTGACAATCTAGCGAAGGGACGGTTGAATGTCATTGCCCTAAACCACTATAAGATTTGAAAAATTTTGGAGTGCGTTAATATTGCAACAATATCAGCATTCATGCCTTAGGGCGCAGCATTTCATCGAGAAAAACAGTCTCGTTTTCACGTCAAAATGCTGCGCCGCATTCTGTATTAGAGTTTAACCAACATTTTGCCGGTGTTTTCGCCGCTGAACAGTCCGATGAAAGCTTCGGGTGTTTTTTCCAGACCATTCTTAACGGTTTCGCGGCCTTTGACCGCGCCCGATTGGATAAGGGCAGCCATGTCGGCATTGAATTCTGGTACCTGCGCATAGAAGTCAGGGTAGAGGAATCCTTTAATCATGATCCTTTTGCCAATGATCATAGGCAGATACTGCATCGGCTGTGCCTTGAAGTCATTGTAGACGTCAATCATGCCGCAAATTGCAAAACGCGCCCATTCTTTTGACGTTGCGAGTGCAGCATCAAAATGCTCGCCGCCGACATTGTCGAAATACACATCAATGCCAGCTTCACACATATCCTTCAGCGCGGCCATCAATTGTGGCAGCACTTTGTCGGATTTATAATCAATCACTGCGTCGGCCCCGAGTTCTTTAACCCAGGCGCATTTGTCTGCGCCGCCCGCGGAACCAATGACTTTCATGCCCTTCGCTTTGGCAATTTGGGTCACTGTGGAACCTACGGCACCTGCAGCTGCCGACACGAAGATGACTTCGCCGGCCTTGGCTTCAGCAACTTTCAGCAGACCAAACCATGCGGTCCCGCCGGGCATGCCAATGATGCTCAACCAATGTTGGTCGGGCACATCTAGCTCGGGTAGTTTTACTGGCGGCATTCCGGCAGGGGGCATCCTGTCGCCGCCAAAAACAGCTTTGTCGCGCCAGCCCGCCATATGCAGCACCTTAGATCCGACGGGAAACTCTGAGTTATTGCTCTCAGTGACAGTGCCAACGGCACCGCCAGTCATGGGTTCACCCAACATGAATGGATCTGCATAGCTTTTTGCATCATTCATGCGCCCGCGCATATAGGGATCGACCGACAGCCAGCTATTGGTCACGCGAAACTCGTCTGCGCCAAGTGGGGCGTCGGGGTGTTCAACCATCGCAAAATCATTGTCGTTCGGAAGCCCAACGGGGCGGCTAGCTAATGTCCATGCGCGCATTATTTTTTATCTCCATTCGTTTTTTCGTCTGCAGCATTTGCTGCAGCATTTTTATAAACGGGCCGTCCTGCAACCCATGTTTCCTTGACGATTGCCTTACGCAATTCGCGGGGGCTTGCAAGTAATGGGTCGACATCAATCAATATAAAGTCGGCATAATGCCCGGGAGTTAATGAACCAAATTTGCCTTCTGCAAAGGCTGCATAAGCCGCACCCGCAGTAAAACCAGAAAGTGCCTGTTCGCGAGTGACGCGTTCTTCGGGTCGCCAGCCGCCAAAAGGTTGCCCTTCGGCATCTTCGCGGGTGATCGCGGCGGCAAGACCAGCAAAGGGATCAGCTGATTCCACCGGCACATCCGAACCAAAAGCCAGCTTGCCCCCGGCACGTGCAATCGACTGCCACGCATATGCACCGTTCAACCGCTCTGGGCCAAGCCGTGCTTCAGCCATCAAGCGATCAGAGGTCTGGTGCACAGGCTGCATCGAGGAAATAATGCCATGCTTGCCAAGCTTTTGCAGATCGACTGGGTTAACGATTTGGACATGCTCAATTCGCCAACGTTGATCGCCCTTGTATGTTTCGGACAATTCTTCGATGGCACTGATCACCTCTGCATTAGCAGCGTCACCAATAGCGTGAACCGCCGTTTGGAAGCCGTCCATGGATGCACGGACCATGAGGTTACGGATTTCTGCGCTTGCCAGAAATTGGAGACCCATTTGCCCAGCAGCATCAGCATAAGGTTTTTTCAACCACGCGCCGCGGCTGCCTAACGCGCCATCGAGATATAGCTTTACGCCGCCAAGCCGGAGCGTGTCATTATACAGCCAAGGGCTAGGTTGCGGCCCTGCGATTGCGACCATGTTATCGATACCGGCTGCATAAGCAACAATACGTAACGTCAACCAGCCTGCATCGCCTGCCCTACGATAGCTTTGCCAGTCATCCATAGATGTGCCCATGTCGGCAATGGCGGTGATACCTAAGCTGTGTAGCTTTCTTTGTGCCTCACCCAAGGCGATGTCCCGCTCTAAGGGCTTGGGTGCTGGTACAAATTTGCCAATCAAATTCGACGCTGCGTCGACAAATATGCCACTCGGCTTTCCCGCGGCCAGTTCGATGCGTCCACCTGCGGGAGATTTTGATGCGGCATTTATACCAGCGATTTCCATCGCGCGGCTGTTTGCCCAGCCCGCATGGCCATCGACCCGCTCAAGCCAGACGGGACGGTCACTGACAGCCGCGTCAAGGTCTTGCGCTGTCGGGAACCGCCCGAGCCCCCATTTTTCTTGGTTCCAACCGCGACCAATAATCCAGCCACGTTCGGGATATTTTGCGGCATATGCCTTGATTGCTGCTTGTGCCTCGGCCAGGCTGTTGGTGGAGGATAGGTCAAGCGTTAGAAGTTGAAAGCCAAGGCCCATGACATGGCCATGGGCGTCAATTAGGCCCGGCAACAATGTCGCGCCGCGTCCGTCTAAGCGGAAATCAAGCTGCTTGGGCAAGTTATCCTTTTTAGTAAGCAGTTCAGTTACCTTACCATCTCTGCCCACGAGCATGGCGTTGAAGCGGATGACCTTGCCATCTTTGTCGAGCGTAATGCCATTCACATTTTCTACGAGCCCATCGGCGAAAGCGGGCAAAGCCGTGGTGCTCGTTATAAACGCGAGCGCGCATAACTTAAAAAACAGTCGATTTTTTTTGAAGGCGAACAGGCCTCGGAACGGCGAGGGGAAGTGAAAACGAAACGCCAGCAGCAATGCGTTTTTCTTCATCCTTTGGGTAACCTTTTGACGATCGCGCTGGTATCCAGTCTTCCGCCACCCATATGCTGCACATCGGCATAAAATTGATCAATGATGGCGGTAATTGGTAAAGTCGCGCCCACCGCGCGTGCTTCTTCGAATGCCAATCCAAGATCCTTACGCATCCAATCGACCGCAAAACCAAAATCGAACTTGTCCTCGGCCATTGTGGCCCAACGATTATCCATTTGCCAGCTCTGTGCTGCACCGCCAGAAATGGCTTCATATACCTTTGCAACGTCCAGTTCAGCAGACTGCGCAAAGCGCAACGCCTCTGATAAGGATTGGATAACGCCAGCAAAGGCGATTTGATTGCACATTTTCGTTATCTGACCCGTGCCGGGACCACCAACATGCACAATACGTTTGGAATAAGCCGCAATAATGGGTGATGCGGCTGCGACAGAGGATTCCGTTCCGCCGCACATGATAGACAAGGTGCCATTTTCCGCTCCCGCCTGCCCGCCGGTTACGGGGGCGTCAACGATCAACAACCCGCGCGATTTCGCCTCAACACCGAGCTGTCTCGCGATACGCGCGGAAACCGTTGTATGGTCTATGTAAAGACTGCCCTTCGCCATCGCGGCGAACGCCCCGTCGCGGCCAAGCGTGACGCCAGAAAGGTCATCGTCCGTACCAACACAACTAATCACCACCTCGGCATCTTTCGCCGCATCTGCTGGAGAAGTGGCCAGCGTGCCGCCATAAGCTTCGACCCATATTTCAGCCTTGGCGCGTGAACGGTTATAGACCGTCAAATCATGCCCCGCCTGTTTGAGATGCCGTGCTATCGGGCCGCCCATGACGCCCAATCCGATAAAAGCTATTTTGGTCATGCTTTGACCTTAATGACTGTTTTCAGTTAATGCCAGATGCGTTAGGGCCATTTTATATGTCTGACTTATTGACTCTAGACCATGTCCGCGCCGCCCATGACCGTATTCGCGATTCCATCGTGGCAACGCCGACCTTGCATAGCCAGACTTTGTCGAAGCTGACGGGCGCAAATATTTACCTAAAATTCGAAAACTTGCAGTTCACGGCAGCCTATAAGGAGCGCGGTGCGCTGAACGCGATCCTTCTGCTTTCGGAAGAGCAACGCGGTAAAGGCGTGATCGCAGCGTCTGCCGGCAATCATGCGCAGGGGCTGAGCTATCACGGTACCCGCCTTGGCATTCCAGTGACGATAGTCATGCCAGTGCCAACGCCAACAGTTAAGGTCATGCAGACTGAAAGTGTTGGCGGCAAAGTCGTGTTGTTTGGGGAGACTTTTGACGATGCCTATGAACATGCGCGGCAGCTTGAGGCCGAACAGGGATTGACCTTTGTCCATCCTTTTGACGACCCGAATGTCGCCGCAGGGCAGGGTACTGTGGCGCTTGAAATGCTCGAGAGCATCCCGTCCTTAGATATGTTGGTCGTGCCTATTGGCGGCGGCGGTTTACTCTCCGGCATGGGGACGGCTGCGCGTGCGTTGAAGCCTGATATCGGCCTAATCGGCGTTCAAGCCGAACTTTATCCTTCGATGTATGCTTTGCTGAACAATTTGCAAATGCCCTGCGAAGGCGACACTTTGGCAGAGGGCATAGCCGTCAAAATGCCCGGCGCATTCACTAGCAAAGTCATCCGCGAACTAGTCGACGAAATTGTCCTGGTGAATGAGGCGCATTTGGAAACTGCCGTCAGCCTGCTGCTGCAGATAGAAAAGACGGTTGTCGAAGGTGCAGGTGCGGCGGGTCTTGCGGCGGTGATGGCACATCCTGAGAAATTTGCAGACAAGAATGTTGGTGTCGTCCTATGCGGCGGCAACATCGATACGCGTTTACTGGCAAATGTCCTGCTGCGTGACCTTGCGCGATCGGGTCGTTTGGCGCGCCTGCGTTTGACGCTGCAGGACCGCCCCGGTGCGCTGTATAAAGTGATGCGCTTGTTCAACGAGCATAATGTCAACATCATTGAAATTTATCATCAGCGGATTTTTACTACCTTGCCAGCCAAGGGATTGATCACCGACATTGAATGCGAGGCGCGTGATGCAAAACAGCTACAAGGATTGGTTGATGGTTTGCAGGTTGCTGGTTACAAAGTCGAACGGGTTGAGCTTAATAAATAAGCCGGCATCGTAAGCAAGTTCGCAAATGGGTTATGCAGCATAGAATGCGCTGAGCATCATAACGTAAATAATGCATTCAAGGCCAACGCGGCCCAGCGGAGTGAATATGAGCGCACCAGTCCGTTTTCCGCGATTTTTTGTTACCAGCCCTGGCCCTTGTCCTTACTTGCCAGGCAAAACTGAACGGAAAGTCTTTACAGAACTCAACGGCGATCATGCCGATGAATTGAACGAGGCACTGGGCCGTATTGGCTTTCGCCGCAGTCAGAATGTTGCGTACCGACCGAGTTGTCTAGACTGTAAGGCGTGTGTTTCGGTCCGCGTGCGAACCGCTGAATTCCGTCCCAATGCCACCCAGCGCCGAATTCTACGGCGCAATGCTGATTTGGTTGTGAGCGCTTGCCGCCCTTGGTCAACGACCGAGCAATATGAGCTGCTAAGCCGTTATCTTACCGCACGCCATCCCGACGGTGGCATGGTGAATATGGATGACATGGATTATGCCGATATGGTCGAACAATCGCCTGTGCGCAGTCAAGTCATTGAATACCGAACCCCGCCGCGTTTCGGCCAGATTGGCGAATTAGTCGGCGCGTGCCTGACCGATCAGCAGAGCGATGGCGTGTCGATGATCTACAGCTTTTACGATACGGAGATTGAGGGGCGTTCTGGTCTCGGCAACTTCATCATCATGGACCATATTATGCGCGCCAAGACCGTAGGGCTTCCTTATGTCTATTTGGGCTATTGGGTAAATGGTGCGGCACGGATGCAATATAAAACTCGTTACCGGCCCTTGGAGCGCCTTGGACCTAACGGATGGGAATGCTTCGATCCCGAGGCAGATGCGGTTTAGAATGGGCTATTAGGCCATTTAAATTCTGTCAGCGATCATTCGTGCAAGCTGCTCAACGCCCTTTGCATCTTCGGCATCAAAGCGGTTTAATGTTGGGCTATCAAGGTCAATGACCGCGATAATGTTGCCATTATGTTGCACAGGTACGACCAGTTCGGACGCGCTATTGGTATCGCAGGCGATATGACCTGGGAAAGCATGCACATCTGCCACTAGCTGGGTCTCGCCTGTTTGCGCCGCCGCCCCACATACACCTTTGTCAAATGGAATGCGGATACAGGCTGCCTTGCCTTGAAAAGGCCCCAAGACCAGTTCTCCACCGACCACGCGGTAGAAACCCGTCCAGTTTACGTCTGGCAGAAATTCCCAAAGTAAGGCCGCAATATTTGCCATATTGGCAATGGCATCGGGTTCGCCGCTGGTGAGCGCATCGGCAGCCCGCGCCAATTCGGCGTATAGGTCGGCTTTGGGTGCTGAGGCATCAATTTCGAAAGTATACATCGTCTTGCCTTATCAATCGAAACTGACCTTGCCACGGTTTTTCTTGACCGTGGACCGGCCTTTTTTGGCATCAACCCTCCTTGCCTTGGAAGCCTTGCTTGGTTTTGTTGCTACGCGGCGGGGTTGGCGGATATGAGCGCGGTCGATCAGCTCTATCACGCGCGCGCGCGCTTCTTGACGATTGGCCTCCCGCGTACGATGACTGCGCGCCGTGACGATTAGTGCGCCTGAAATTGTCATCTTGCTCCCCGCCAGGATTTTCAACTGGCGAAAGGCATAAGGTTGCAGGCCGAGTGCATAGATATCGACACGCAATTGGCAGGCTGTCGCGACCTTATTGACATTCTGCCCGCCTGGTCCGGTTGAAGCCAAGAAGGTTTCTTCAAGATATTCCTCGGGAAGGTCAAAGGCCATGGCAATGGCTGTAACAGCCAAAGACACATTTTGCCAATGTCACAACCGCTCCGCTAACGCTGAGGTGGGTTACCGCGAGTCCACCAGAACGATTTCGGCGTCCTCGATTGCGTTTATGGTGACCGTCCCTTCGCCGATGGCCACGCCATCGCGGGCATGGGCTCGCTGTCCATCAATTTCAATCGCGCCAGTTGCCGGCACCATATAGGCATGACGATTTGCGCCAACGGCATATTCCAGGCTTTCGCCCGCTTTGATTGTCGCACCAAGCACGCGGGCGTCGGTGCGGATAGACAGGGCGTCATCATCTTCGTCAAAGCCGCTGGCAAGGATTTGCCATGCGCCTGTGCGGTCACTCTTGGGGAATGGCTTTGCCCCCCAACTTGGCTCACCGCCGGTCCGATTTGGTATGATCCAGATTTGGAACAAGGTGGTGGGTTCATTCTCCAGATTATATTCTGCATGCCGGATGCCACTGCCTGCGCTCATGACTTGGACATCACCAGCCGCCGTGCGTCCTTCATTACCCAGGCTGTCCTTGTGCGTGATGGCGCCAGTGCGGACATATGTGATGATCTCCATGTCGGCATGTGGATGTGGCGGGAAGCCTGACTGCGGCGCAATCACGTCGTCATTCCAGACACGTATTGCACCCCAATTCATCCGTGCAGCGTCGTGATAATTGCCGAATGAAAAATGGTGATGCGCGTCAAGCCAGCCATGGTTTGCAGCGCCTAGCGTTGCAAAGGGTCGAATTTCAAATTTCGCTTTTGCGTCAGTCATCTCGACCACTTTATCATCAGGATGTTTTTCATGAAGCCAAGATAATGCACGATATTGGTATTTAAATAGAAAAGTGAAAACATGATGGGTGCCTTAGGCCGATTTTTAGTCCGCCTAACTGGGGTGGGGTTTATAATGACTGCCGTTAAATCTTCGTCGCCGCAAATATGTTTCTTTGGCTTCCGACGTTAATTTCCATAAATGTTACAAACTATACATCAAAATTTACATTTCTGTAGAATTTGTAACCCTTGGAAAAACGTCATTTTTTGTTACAAAAATATCATAAGTAATGAAAATAAAAGAATTAATTCAAAATTCACCTTTTAAGTTGAGCCCCCTTATGGTTAATAAAGTTAGAGGCATTGCTGGATTAAGTCGCGCTAATTTTGGGGTTTGAAAAAGGGGGTGCCCATGCGTGTTCTATTGATTGAAGATGAACCTACTACGGCGAAAGCCATTGAAATGATGCTCTTGGCAGAAGGGTTTAATGTCTACACGGCAGTCTCAGGTGACGAAGGTCTCGATCTAGGCATGCTCTATGATTATGACGTCATATTGCTCGATTTGAACTTGCCCGACATGCATGGCTATGACGTATTGAAAAAACTGCGTGTTGCGAAAGTGCCGACGCCAGTGCTGGTTCTCTCAGGCATTAGTGAGATGGACAGCAAGATCCGTTCCTTCGGCTTTGGCGCCGATGATTATGTCACGAAGCCATTTCATCGCGGCGAATTGGTCGCGCGTATTCACGCGGTTGTGCGACGCTCCAAGGGGCATTCGCAGTCCGTTGTCCGCACCGGCAAATTGTCAGTTAACCTCGACGGCAAAACGGTTGAAGTCGATGGCAGCCGCGTACATCTTACGGGCAAGGAATATGCGATGCTTGAATTGTTGAGCCTGCGCAAAGGCATGACGCTAACCAAGGAAATGTTTCTGAATCATTTATATGGCGGCATGGACGAACCTGAACTGAAAATCATCGATGTCTTCATCTGCAAACTTCGCAAGAAATTGGCGCTGGCCACTGGCGGTGAAAACTACATCGAAACAGTGTGGGGCCGTGGCTATGCCTTGCGCGATTTGGACAATGAGGAACCGCCGCTCGTCGCCTGAAGCGACCTCATACACAACTGATGGCTGCAGCTCAGGCTTTTGAGGCTTAACGTCGTGGCGGTAGGCCAGCGAAAGTGATCGTGCTTTCCGCGCCTTTCGCACTTAACGCACTTACACCAACAAAATGATCATCAACGATCACGCCTTCTAGGACCGTTTCGGTTCCCTGCACGTCACGGACAACGGTCCAATCCTGCGCATCGGCGCGGCGCTGATATATGCGATAATATTGCGCGCCGGGGCTTGCATCCCATGTGACAGTGGTGTTGGAGGTGACCGCACCGCCCAATATCGCAGATGCCGGTGCCGGTGGGGCATCGGCCAATGCAGCCGCCGTCAGAACATTTAACATCGTCACCTTAGCCAAATAGGCAAAGTCCATTTTGTCCACGGTGTCGCCATATTCGATGCCATTTTCGGTGCGCAGATCCTGATGCTGATGATGATAATTCTCGACGCCGACGGTGTAACGGATCGCCGGAAAGCCCAGTTCTAGCGCGGGCAAATGATCACCGCCGCGCGCAAAGCGGTCAGGGCGGCGGACGCCAAAGACATCCAGTGTCACATCCGGATAAGCTTTAGCCGCAACCTTGTCGGCGTAACGCATCAGCGAACGACTTGGCCCATCATCTTCACCACCACTGTTGCGCCGGGCCAACTGCCCAGCCAGATCTTCGGAGGCGCGAATGCCTTCGCTGAAGACCCGCACGACATTTTCAACCTTGCGCCCGTCGGTACCGAGCGTACCCCCTACAATATCATTGTTCAACATGGCGCTGACTTTCCAGCCACGCTCCTTGGCGGTTTCAGCGAGCAGCCGTCCACCCATCAGGCCCTGTTCTTCGCCCGACAGCAAAGCAAAGACGATGGTCGCCTCATTTTGTGGCTGCTGAGACATGATACGCGCCGCCTCCATCACCAAGGCGCTACCCGAACCGTCGTCATTTGCCCCTGGGGCGTCCTTGGTGAAATCCATCACGTCGGAAACACGGCTGTCGATATGTCCGGCGATAATGATGACATGGTCCCAGCCCATTTTGCCGGGCTTGATTGCCAGCACATCAACAATATTGACGCCGTTTGGAACGCGCGGGCCGGAGATGTTACGTTCAAGCAATTCGGTCTGGAGGCAGCCGTTGCATGCCTTGGCCATTTTTTGAAATTCATTGTGCGCCCATTTGCGGGCGGCACCGATGCCGCGTTTAGGGTCCGTTGCCGATGACAAAGTATGGCGCGTGCCAAAGCTGACGAGTTTTTCAACGTCAGCTTTCAGGCGCTCTTGCTGCGGCTTGCCTTGCGCATGGGTGTGCGCCATTGCCGGAAAAGCCAAACCAATGGCAATAATGCCCGCTAGCGCGTGTAATTTTTTCATTATCGTTCCTGTCCCATGTCGTCCGGCGCCGTAAGGATCTGTTTAGCTTTCCACTGCGAACGTCAAACCAGCATTTTTCTGCAACCGGTCCACTAGCTGCTCGCCCAAGGCCGCCCCGGGTGTTGTCACGCCGCCGGGACTATTATGGGCGCATAAGGCAATCGCGGTTTCGCTGATCATCTTGCTGGTCGAGCCATAGCCGGGGTCACGATCGCCCTTCACGCTGAAACGCGCCGTGCGGCCATCGGGATATTCTGCGACGAACAATATGTCATAAAAGCCGGTATCACGTTCTTCTTTGGTGGGGCCTTCGCCGGGCTTCGGATCGTCCGCGCCACCCATCATCGGGGTGGAGGCGACATGTTTGGCAATGGCCTCACCCTGCTCGCCGGGGCCCGTCAGCATCATTTCATCATAGACAAAATCAGCGCCGTAAGCATGGCCCAGCAAATGGTTGGTGCGATGGACATTTTTGGTGTTGATTGGCGCCATCACGAAATTGGTCGCCCAACTGCCGAGGCTTTCATCATATTCGGGCTTGTTGCCCGCAGGTTGCGGCGGGCCAGCAAAATCGGCGGACAGGCTGAACGGATTGGTTAGATAGCCGATGACCGCAGGGTCCTTGGCAGCGGCGGCCATGGTTGCCTTCAGGCTGGCTGCGGTGCCGCCCGAAAAAGTGCCCTTCATGGCGCGCACACGGCCCTTCACCCGCGGCGCAGGTGCGCCAAATGTCGCAACGCAATGCTTTTGCAGCATTAACACGCCAAAGTCGAAGGGGATGGAATCAAAGCCGGCGGAAAACACGATCCGCGCGCCCGAAGCTTTTGCGGCGGCATCATGCTGATCGATTTTCTGGCGCATCCATGCAGGCTCGCCGCATAAATCGGTATAGTCGGTGCCATTGGCTACACAGGCGGCGACAAGTTCATTGCCATAAAGCTGATAGGGGCCAACCGTCGTCAAAACGACCTTGGTGCGCTTGACCATCGCATCGAGCGTATCGGGGTCAGACGCATCGGCCACGATCAATGGCGTGTCTGCCGCCACACCAATCAGGTCGCGTACTTCCACAAGCTTATCGGCGCTGCGTCCGGCCATTGCCCATTTCAGGCCGTTTTTGTCTTTCAGATATTCGGCGACCAAACGACCAGTATAGCCCGTCGCGCCATAGACAATGATATCGAATTCGCGGTTTTCAGCTGGCATGTTTCTCTCCCGAAAAATTGGTTGAATAATCGATGCTCAAAAACGCACGATGAGTCGACCAAAATCGCATCGGCAAATACAAGATGCCTTAGTTTAATCTATCGACAACAAGGCCGTTGGAAAGCAGCCTACAGCTTGGGCAAGGTAACCCCACGCTGGCCCATATATTTGCCTGCACGGTCGGCGTAGCTGGTTTCGCAGGGCTGCTCGCCTTTTAGGAACAAGAACTGGCACGCGCCTTCATTTGCGTAGATTTTGGCGGGCAGCGGGGTCGTGTTGCTGAACTCCAGCGTCACATGGCCTTCCCAGCCGGGTTCTAATGGCGTGACGTTGACGATGATGCCGCAGCGGGCATAGGTGCTCTTACCCAAGCAGATGACGAGCACATCGCGCGGTATACGGAAATATTCGACGGTGCGCGCCAAGGCAAAGCTGTTGGGTGGAATGATGCAGACATCGGTCTTACGATCCACGAAGCTTTTCGGATCAAATTCCTTTGGGTCGACGATTGAGCTATCGACATTGGTGAAAATCTTGAACTCGTCCGCCACGCGTGCGTCATAGCCATAAGAGGAAAGGCCATAGCTGATGCAGCCATCACGGCGTTGAGCCTCAACAAAGGGCTCAATCATGCCGGTCGCTTTCGCTTGCTCGCGGATCCAGATGTCGGACAAGATGGACATATTCTCTCCCTATTACGCGCTCCGCTTTTGCCGTTTTGCGATAGGCATGCAAGTGGCGGGCATGAAAAAATTGTGCGTATCTCGGCGACGAGATGCCCGAGCTATTTTAAGTTGGCTGGACCAAAGCCGTGTGGCAGCAGCTCAGACAAACGAAATGTCGTATAGCCCGTCGCATGGGCGCAGTGCACCGGAATGTCGGTCTTGGTAAGGTCCGCCACTTCCTTGATAATCTGACGGCAACGGCCGCATGGCGTAATGGGTTCCGCCGCTGTGCCCACATGCCCGGCCAAGCCGCCTGCGACCGCAATCTCCCGGATCGCCTGCAATTGCCCGTCACTATTGGCTTTCGAAATGGCGACGGTTTCGGCACATAAGGTCATGCCATAGCTTGCATTTTCAAAGTTGCTGCCGGTCACAATTTGGCCGTTGTCGAGTAACAAAGCCGCGCCCACATGAAAGTTGGAATAAGGCGCATAAGCGGTCTTGGCAGCGTCAATCGCGGCGTCGACCAAGCTTTGTGTCATCGCGCTCATTTGCGCACCACGACCCAGCGCACAGCGCCATCGATGCCGCTGACGCGGCGCTGCGTGTTGGCGGTCCACATCACCCATGGCCTAGCAGAATAATCGGGCGAAATACCGTTGCCTTCAAGCCAGATGTTACGGTCAATCGACTTGCTCACTTGATATTCCTCTTCGAAATCGGGTGTTAGCAACAGGATTGCCGGAGTCCCGCTATGCGCCTCAATCTGGTTTAGGAAGGTTCCCAATTCGGCCAAAATCAAGGCCCGATTCGGGCGGCTGTCGCAGCCTTCCGTGAAATCCATTTGCACTGCCGGTGGCAATGCGCGGTCGTTGCGGGGCACGCTGGTGATAAACATCGTCGCTTGCTCGGACGCTGAACGGCACAAATCAAAATGATGCAGCGCGCCAAAGCGAATGCCGGCTTCCTGCACCGCTGCTAGATTGGCTTGAAACTGCGGGTCGCGACCGCGCGCGCCTTCAACGGCTGTAATATAAGCGAAATCGACACCCGTTGCGCCCAATTCCGACCATCTGGGTTGACCGTTGCTTTCATTCGCAACGATACCCTGCACGGGATAATCGTCGCGCGATGGCGCCCAGCCGGTGACATAGGTCCACGCCGCATAGCTCAACGCAGCCAAGCCCAATAGCGGCACGCCCCAGCGGACCAATTTGCGATTTCTCCCTAGCATGGGACCCCGTTTAAACCTTTTGATTCGGTTGCATTATTAGGCCCTCCGACCTTGCGAAGTCGAGAGCCGTTGTGTTGATCGGGCCGCTACGCCTTGATGTGTAATACGCAGATGAGCGTAAACAATCGGCGGGCCGTGGGAAAATCCACTTCTACTTTACCGTCCAAGCGCTCCATCAACAATTCAGCTGCCTCATTATGCACGCCACGCCGAGCCATATCGATCGTTTCAATTTCCGCTGCGCTGGCCTTGCGAATGGCTTGATAATAGCTGTCGCAGATGGCGAAATAATCCTTCACGGTACGCCGAAAACGCCCGAGTCCCAGCACCAAGGTTTCGTGCGGAGTCCCATCTTCACGGCGGATATCGAGGATGAGGCGGCCTTCTGCGACGCTGATGCATAAATGATATGGCCCCGCATAGCCGTCGCCCATGTCGCGCAGCGGCTTGAAGAAATTATCTTCAATCAAGTCGAAAATGGCGACACGGCGTTCCTGTTCAATATCGGCGTTACGCCGCAGAATCGTTGCTTCGTCCAGTTCAACTTTGATGATGCGCGGATCCGCCATGATGCTGTGTTAGCTTGAGATATTTTTGGGGCAAGGGGTTAACGAGATACGAGCGACTGGGTTGTGCATAATATTGTCCACAGCCATATCCCCGCACTTCTTTTTTTGCCCCCCTTGCAGCGCAGGACGTGGTAAAGGATAGGGAGTTATGGCCGAATTGATCAGACTTGCCGCAGCGAATGAAGCTGACCCCCAACGCTTACCGCGCAATATTGAAGCGGAGGCTGCGTTTTTGGGCGCTATCCTCATCGACAACCGCATCATTGAAGATGTATCGATCAAACTGCAGCCGGACCATTTTTTTGAACCGCTACATGGGCGGATTTTTGAACAAATCCTGCGCCTCATAGACCGCAACATGTTGGTCACGCCGGTTACGCTGAAGCCATTTTTCGAAGCGGATGAGGCGATGCGCGAGCTTGGCGGGCCGGGCTATCTTATTAAACTAACGGCTGATGGCGCCGGCTTGATCGGCGCGCGCGACTTTGCCCAGCAAATTTACGATCTGGCATTGCTGCGCGAGCTGGTGACAGTGGGTCGGACTTTGGTCGACAATGCGCTCGACACCAGCGAGAGTGTAGACCCCAAAGGACAGATTGAGGCCGCCGAAAGCGCGCTATACAAGGTAGCCGAGGGCGAAGGTGAAACCGGCTCGATGAAGAGCTTTTTGCAGGCGTCGACCGAGGCGATCAGCAATGTCGCAAAGGCGCTTAATTCGGGTGGAAGTCTTTCGGGTATCACCACCGGCCTCAGCAGCATCAATGCCAAATGCGGCGGTTTGCACAATTCCGACCTTGTGATTTTGGCTGGACGTCCCGGCATGGGCAAGACATCGCTGGCCACCAATATCGCGTTTAACGCTGCGCGGCGTTGGGTTCAGGAGCGTGAAGACGGGATCGAAGAATCCAAAGGGTCCGGTGCAAAAGTTGCGTTTTTCAGCCTTGAAATGTCCGCGGATCAATTGGCGACACGTATCTTGGCCGAGCAATCGGGCATTAGCTCTGAATTGCTGCGTATGGGTAAAATTTCCCGTGATGATTTCCGGGAGCTTTCGCGCGCGTCGCGTGAGTTGCAGGAATTGCCGCTTTTCATCGATGACACACCTGCACTAACGATTGCAGCTTTGCGCGCCCGTGCTCGGCGGTTACAGCGCCGGCATGGAATCGGCCTGATTGTTGTGGATTATTTGCAGTTACTCCAGGGCACAAGCCGCGCGAGTGACAACCGCGTTAATGAGATTTCCGAGATCAGCCGGGGTCTGAAGACGCTGGCGAAAGAATTGAGCATTCCTGTGGTTGCACTGTCGCAGCTGAGCCGTGCGGTCGAACAGCGCGAAGATAAGACACCGATGTTGTCCGATTTACGTGAATCGGGTTCAATCGAGCAGGACGCCGATATGGTCTGGTTTGTCTACCGCGAAGATTATTATGAGCTGATGAAAAAACCCGATGAGGGCACGCCTGCATTCGAGGCTTGGAACGAAAAAATGGAGCGGATTCACGGCATTGCCGAACTGATCATCTCCAAACAACGCCATGGTTCGACAGGGCGTGTCCGGATGAAGTTCGAATCTAAGATCACGCGCTTTAGCGACTTGGCCGATGATCAATATGCCGATGCGGGATATGATTGAGGCGGGATTTAGAACGTAGGGCTATTCAAAAACCGCGTTGCCCCCGAAACAAATTCAAGGTGACGAAGTAGGCGGCCTACCTCCGTAGCCGCGCACTCAATATATAATTCAGTGCCAAATTGTCGCTTAAATGCAGCCCTGACATCGGCGAAAAGGCGATGCCCTGCATGTCGACCACTTCGAGTCCCGCATCTGCCAGTAAAGCTGTCAATTCTTCTGGCGTCAGGAACTTGTTCCAATCATGCGTGCCGCGTGGGACCTGACCAAGCCGTTCGGCGGCCTCGACCAGAAATAGACGCGACGCCGCTGTGCGGTTGGGCGTCGACAGCAGCATCAGCCCATCGGGCCTCAGGTGACGGACCAATTCAGCCACAAAGGCTGGCGGGTCCATGACATGTTCAATGACCTCCATACAGGTCACGACGTCAAACTGACCAAGGCCCTGTGCGGCAATTTCGCCAGCGCGGTAGTTTATGGGTAGGCCGGACAAAGCCGCATGCGCCTTTGCCGCATCAATGTTTTCAGGCGCGGCATCAACGCCGGTCACGGCACCGCCAAGCCGCGCGAGAGGCTCACACAGCAAACCAGCGCCACAACCAACGTCTAGCGTGGTTTTACCGGACAGCGGATATCGCGACTTGGCATCACTGCCAAAATGCGCATCGATTGCAGACCGGATGAAGCGCAACCGCACTGGGTTCAGCTTATGCAGCATCGCGGAGCTGCCCTTCGGGTCCCACCATTCCGCGGCGAGAGCTCCAAAATGCGCGGCTTCCGCAGCGTTAATTGTCTTAGGTAAGCTTGCGTTTGTCATATCCTGTCCCTATCAGGGCCCGCGATTGTAATATAGCGATTATTGAAGGTTTTGATGGCGCGCATTGTAATGAAATTTGGCGGCACGTCGATGGCCGGTACCGAACGCATCCGCCGTGTTGCCCAATTGGTCAAACGTCAGGCCGAACGCGGCGACGAAGTAGCCGTGGTCGTTTCCGCCATGGCGGGCGACACGGACCGACTTGTAAATTTCTGTCGCGAAGCAAATGCGCTTTATGATCCAGCGGAATATGATGTGGTTGTCGCGGCTGGTGAGCAGATTACTGCTGGCTTGCTGGCGATCACGCTGCAAGCGCTCGGATGCGAAGCGCGCAGTTGGTTGGGCTGGCAAATGCCGATCCATACCGATGGCGCCCACGCAAAAGCGCGCATTGGGTCGATTGATACGGACGATTTGCTGGCGTCGATGCAGGCAGGCAATATCGCCGTTATTCCCGGGTTTCAGGGCCTGACCGACGATAATCGCATTACCACCTTGGGGCGTGGCGGGTCGGATACATCGGCCGTTGCGGTGGCCGCCGCGGTAAAGGCCGACCGCTGCGATATTTATACCGATGTTGATGGTGTCTATACCACGGACCCCCGCATCGTGGCCCGCGCCCGCAAGCTCAAGGCTGTTACCTATGAAGAAATGCTCGAGTTGGCTTCGGTTGGCTCAAAAGTATTGCAAACCCGATCTGTCGGCCTTGCAATGAAGGAAGGTGTGCGGGTTCAAGTGCTGTCCTCCTTCGTTGACGACAGTGCACCCGACGCCGACAGCATCCCCGGCACGATGATCGTGACCGACGCAGAATTGGAGAATAGCCAAGTGGAACGCCAACTGATCACCGGCATCGCGCATGACAAAAATGAAGCGAAAATTACGCTCACCCGTGTCCCAGACCGTCCCGGCGCCGTGGCCAATATTTTCACGCCTCTGGCTGATGCTAACATTAACGTCGATATGATCATTCAAAATGTGGGCCGCGATAAGGGCGAGACCGATGTGACCTTCACATGCCCGCAAGCTGACCTTGCACGTTGCACCGACATTCTCGAAAATCGCCGCGATGCCATTGGCTATAATCGCCTTATTCCGGACACCAAGGTTGCGAAAATTTCGGTCGTTGGCGTAGGTATGAAAAGCCATGCCGGTGTTGCCTCGACCATGTTCAGCAGCCTTGCTGACCGCAAAATCAACATTCAGGCAATTTCAACGTCCGAAATCAAGGTCAGCGTTCTGATCGATGAGGATGAGACGGAACTGGCCGTTCGCGTGCTGCATACGGCTTATGGGTTGGATGCAGAGTGAAGAAAACTGAGCTAACCTATGACTAAACTCCAACATCTCATGCAACGCGGCACCGATTTTTTGGGTTGCGACGTCGCGATTATGTGTGGCGCCATGTCTTGGGTGTCGGAACGCAATCTTGTGTCGGCAATTTCCAATGCGGGTGGCTTTGGCGTGATTGCCTGCGGTGCTATGACGCCGGATTTACTGGATACCGAAATTGCCGCGACGAAAGCGCTTACCACTAAACCATTCGGCGTGAATCTGATCACTATGCACCCGCAGATCATGGACCTGATCGCGATATGTGCACGTCATCAGGTGAGCCATGTGGTATTGGCAGGGGGACTACCGCCCAAGGGCAGCATTGAGGCCATTAAAGATTTTGGTGCGAAGGTCATATGCTTTGCGCCCGCTTTAACGCTTGCGAAGAAATTTGCGCGTTCCGGCGTAGATGCCCTGGTTATCGAGGGCAGCGAGGCGGGCGGCCATATTGGACCAGTCGCAACGTCGGTGTTGGCGCAGGAAATCTTGCCAGAGCTTGGTGAGCAATTGCCGATTTTCGTTGCCGGCGGCATTGCCCGTGGCGGCGCAATAGCAAGCTATCTAGAAATGGGCGCAGCGGGCGTGCAGTTGGGTACGCGCTTTGTGTGCGCCCATGAAAGCATTGCGCACCCTAATTTTAAAGCTGCGTTTCTGCGCGCCAATGCCCGCGATGCTGTCGCCAGTGTGCAAATTGACCCGCGCTTGCCCGTTATCCCGGTGCGGGCGTTGAAGAATAAGGGCACTGAAGAGTTCACCAAGAAACAGGTGGAAATTGCGGCCATGCTCGATCGCGGTGAAATTGATATGGAAACCGCGCAGCTGGAGATCGAAAAATATTGGGCAGGGGCCCTTCGTCGCGCCGTGATTGATGGTGATGTCGAATATGGCTCCGTCATGGCCGGGCAGTCGGTTGGCATGGTCCATGTTGAACGACCTGTCGTGGATATCATCGCCAAGTTGGTAGATGAGGCTAACATCGCTTTGGCACGATAAAATCGCCGCCTGCCAAAGGAAGGCAGACAAACCGTCTTGCCAACACAACACAGTCTGCGCATATCTTTGGCATGACCGATGATGCTTCGCCGGAACTGACGCCGCTTGATCCCGCATTTATAACGACAAGCCGGATAGCCACCGCGCTTGGCTTGCTGCCATTTGTCATTGGCGCAGCGGTGTTGGAACTTACAAAATTGCTGCCGCCCGGCAGCTTTCTTGTGCCGATGTTTTTGGTTTACGCGTTCGTTGCCTTTACAGTGCCAGCCCGCAAATATCGTCATTGGGGCTATGTTATGGGAACGGACCAGCTGCGCGTTGTGCGTGGATATATGTTCTACAGCGACACGATTGTACCTTTTGGACGCATCCAGCATATTGATGTGGACCAAGGCCCGATCGACCGGCGCTATGGCCTTTCCAAGCTGACGGTCCACACAGCGGGCAATCACAACAGCACCGTGACGTTGCCGGGCTTGGCGCATGCTGATGCGCTGGCAATGCGTGCGGCGATGCGTGCCGCCATCCGGCAAGAAATATTGTGAAACCAGCCATAGACGGCTCCATTGATGTAACCGGGCAGGAAGGGGCGCGTCTGCATATTAGCGGTCTGTTCGTCGCTTTTATCTCGGGCCTGCCGCAACTTTTGTTCCCCTTGCTTGCCGCCGTTTTCGGTGCGCGAAAATCCGACAATCCTGCGCTTATCCCCATCATGGTCGGGGCTGTTCTGGCGCTTAGTCTATTCTTCCGTTGGCTAAGTTGGCTGCGTTTTCGTTATCATGTCGGTGACGATGATATCCGCGTTGAAAAAGGTATATTGAACCGAACGGCTCGCTCAATTCCCTATGAACGCATTCAGGATGTGAGCATTCAGCAAAAGCCGCTGGCGCGCATGATGGGGCTCAGCGAGGTTAAGTTTGAAACCGGTGGCGGGGATGGTGATGATGCTAAGCTAAGCTTCGTTACTTTGGACGAAGCGAACCGGTTGCGCGCATTGGTACGCTCGCGCAAGGCGGGTGTGGCGGTGACGCAAAATGTTCCAGAGATGGCCGAGTCCGAGGATGCCGAAACCCTGTTCGCGATGGACGGTAAGCGCGTCTTTATCCTTGGCCTCTATTCCTTTTCACTTGTCATATTTGCTGTTCTAGGCGGCTTTGCGCAGCAATTTGATTTTCTGTTGCCGTTTGATTTTTGGGATTACAAACGCTGGGCTGGTCTAGCCGAAGACAGCGGCGTGCGCGTCAGCACTATCAATGGCGTCGGTATGGTAGGACAATTGATCTTGGCCTTTGGGGCTTTCACCTGCCTGATTTTCATTGGCTTTGCCACAGGTGTTGGGCGCACTATCTTGCGCGAACATGGATTTCGCCTGACCCAGACTTCAAAAGGTTTCCGGCGGCGGCGCGGCCTGTTCACCCTAACCGATGTCGTGATGCCTACGCACCGGGTGCAGGCGGCGGTGGTGCAGACTGGACCAATCCGAAAACGGCGCGGTTGGCACAGCCTGAAATTTGTGAGCCTTGCCCAAGATAGCAAGGAGGAAAGCAATTATGTCGCCGCGCCATTGGCCACATTGGATGAGCTGTGGCGCATATCAAAGGCCGCCGGGATTGCCGCACCTGATGGCGATGAATGTCTGTGCAAAGGGGCAAAACTGCACTGGATAATCCAGTTGGCTTTGCTGATGCCGCCGTTAATGACTGCGATGGTGGCGCTGCTCATATTCGCCGATAGGCCCTTGGCGCCCATGCTGTTTTTGGTGCTGTTGTTGGTCATTGCTGCATGCCTGTTTTGGTGTGACTGGCGCAGATATCGGTTCGGGATAGATATGCAGCAGCTTTACATGCGGCGTGGCTGGTGGCGTCAAAGATTGACGCTTGCGCCGCACATAAAGGTGCAAAGCATCGAGATTACGCAAGGGCCGTTCGGACGACGCTTTGGGTTGGCCACGCTCAAATTCGGGATCGCCGGTGGCACGTTGGATATGATTGCCCTGCCGCTGCCTATGGCGCGCGAAATCCGCTCTGCAGTTATGGAAAAGGTCGCAGAGGTCGATTATTCAGCGATCAATCAATCGCGTTAGCGACCTGCGTTTCAATCACGCTGCCATCATCCTTGCGCAGCGTCATCGTCACCTTTTTGGTGGCCCAATCAATGTCGATTTGCCCGAAGTTCGGAATGCCCCAAAATCCACCTGTCCGGCGTGGGTCGGGTTCCCGTTCGCCACCATCCCCTTTGCCAAAAGCGAAATTGAGCGAGCTCGATGTGAAATCCCATAATGGCTTGGACAGGCCGGGGGCATTGGTCTTGTAAAAACCACCGCTATGCCGGTCGCCAGTTAGGAAAATGGCGTTGTTCACGCCCTTTTGACCGAGCAACGCATAAAGGCGATCACGTTCCTTGGGAAAATTGGTCCAGCCTTCGAAATTATGTGCGTCGGTAATCACCTGAGTCGATGAAATGATGAAGCGCAATTCGGCAGGTTTTTCGAGTTGCTGCGCCAACCAATCCCATTGCGCTTGGCCTAATATCGTCGCGTCAGGGTCCATGTTGGGAATGTACCAACCCAGCGTCGGGTTGGGGTCGCGATAGGTCATGGAGGCAAGGTCTGATCGGAAAAAGCGGCCGTCGAGTATGATGAACTGCACGCGTTTGCCCTTGGGCCCTATGATGCGGCTTTCATATATACCGGGGCGGGATTTTACCTCATCGGATGAGCCCCAATAGGTTTCATAGGCTTTCTCTGCCCATTCCTTGAACGCAAAAGCGCCGCCGGCGTCATTGGCGCCATAATCATGATCGTCCCAGGCGGTCATCATCGGCACGCTGCGGCGGAAGCGGTCGAACTCGATGCGGCTGCTAAGCTTTTTATAGCTCGCGGTCAGCGTCGGGATATCGGCGCCATTGGTGGGCCTTGTATCGCCATAGACATTGTCGCCAATCATCAGAAATGCCTGCGGATTTTGCGCGGCGATGACGTCCCAAAACTTCATATCGCGGTTTTCGTTGACGCAACTGCCAAAGGCGAAGCGCGTTATGACCGTATCCGCCGCTAGAGAGGGATTAGGGGCTGCCTTTGGTAATTTGGCATCCAAGGTAGCATAATAAGGCCGAAGTGCCTCCTGCGCGCTCTGTGGGGCAGCTGGAGGCATATTCGTGGTCGACGTGACGCTGATGGCGCAACCAGAGAGCAAGAGAGCAATAAACGGGAGGGTATATTTCATGGTCGGACCTTGCCTTTGATGAATAGCTGGACGGCCCCTTCCTCGTCCTTGAAGAGATTCGCGTCAATCCCGTAAACATCCGCCAAGTTGGCCGGCGTGATGACATCATCGACGCTGCCCTGCGCGAATATCCGGCCGGCATGTAACAACACCAGATGGTCGGCAAAGCGCACTGCATATTGCAGATCATGCAGCACCGCGATGACGCCTTTTCCGGCTTCCGCCTGCTGTCGCAGCAAGTGTAAAATGTCGAGTTGAAAGCCGGGATCAAGGTTGGTGAGCGGTTCATCCGCCAATATCCATTCGGGCTCGCCGGCAAGCACACGCGCCAGCAGAACACGGGCGCGTTCGCCGCCCGATAGCTGCGTGACTGGACGATGGGCGAAGCCTTCGGTGGCGGTCGCCGACATCGCTGCCGATATAGCCCTGCGGTCGTCTGCCGATGTCCCTGCGCCGCGCATATGGGGAGTGCGGCCGAGCGCAACCAAAGCCTCTGATGATATCGCCCAATGCGTTTCTGCGCCTTGCGGCAAAAGGCCGATTTGGCGGGCGCGTGCAGTGGGGGGCATGCGGGTGATGTCTGTGCCATGGAGGCTGGCGGTCCCGGTTTGCGGCTTCAAAAGGCCAGCGAGACTTGCCAGCAAAGTCGATTTTCCGGCGCCATTGGGGCCCAAAATGACGGTGAACTTTCCAGCGTCAAATGTCGCGTCGATGCCTTCCAAAATGGGCTGATGCGCATAAGCGAAGCCGAGATTGCGGACGGTCAAAGTCATGCGGCACCCTTGCGATAGCGCAACAATAGCAACAAGAAAAACGGCGCGCCAAGCACCGCCATGGCAATACCCAGCCGCACTTCGCTGGGGCCGGGCACCAATCGGACAAGGCTATCGGCGGTCAGCGTCAGGATCGCGCCGCCCAAGGCCGAGGGCAGCAAAATTTGCGATGGCTGCTCGCCATATAAAGCGCGGATAAGATGCGGGACGATGAGCCCGACAAAGCCGACGACACCCGACACCGCGACCGAAGCGCCAACAGCCAAACCAACGCCCAGCACGATAACCCACTGCAGCCGAAACAGGTTAATCCCAAGGCTTTTTGCGCCATTTTCGCCCAAGGTCAGGGCATCCAACGCGCGGCCAGTGGAGAGCAATAAAGCGACACCCAGCGCCATGAAGGGCAAAGCGGTCCAAACATCGGCCATTAACCGGTCGGTCAGCGCGCCCATCAGCCAATTGATGATTTCACTGGCGGCGAAGGGATTTGGCGCGATGCTGATGACGAAGGCGGTAAGCGCGCCCGCCAAGGTCGACAGCACCATGCCACCAAGGATGAAACCCATGGTGCCACCGCCGCGCGAAATTGCAAGTAATAACAATATGCTAAGTCCTGCACCTAACATCGCGCAGGTGAATAAGCCGAAGGGCAGCAGGCTGAGCCCTGTATAAATCGCACCGACGCCGCCCAATGCCGCGCTGGCCGAAACGCCCAGCACCGTTGGGTCCGCCAGTGGATTGCGCAGATAACCCTGCAGCACCGCGCCTGAAAGCCCCAGCACCGCGCCAATGCAAAGCCCGAGCACCGCGCGGGGCAGGCGCAATTCTAGGAATATCCAGCCATCGGCATTGTCCGCCGCCCAAGAATTTGGCCAAATCCAGACCTTACCCGCCATTAAGGACAGCAGGAACGCCGCGAGCGTGAGCAGCAGGAGGAGCGCGGTTAAGGTGCGGTTATTCATGGCCTATCCTTAACGAATGCGGCGCGGGTTTTCTTTAGTATAGCTGACGCTTTGATAATCGTCGGACCGCCGCAGAATAACAGCCTGTCAGGGAAGTCGACAATGCGGGTGCGCCCGTCCAAATGGCGCAGCAATTCCTGCCGTGCGCGTGTTTCACGGGCGTCGGAATCGCGGGCATTTGTGGGCATGAAAATCACCATTGGCGGGTTGCGCATCAGCGTTTCTAACGGCAGCACGCCCCATGAGGATAGGCCATATTGCGCGCTGGCGTTGCGAAAGCCGTGGCGCGCCAGCAATTCGTCCTGCAACGTGCCTTTACCCGGCACAAATCCGCCATTTTGCCAAATAATCGCCGAGATAATTGGTCCGGAAAATTGGCTGTTGGGTAGCGATCCCTGAATGTCGGAAATCAGCGCTTCTCCAGCATCTGTCCTGTCGAGTACGGCGGCGATGGTTCGTATCTGTTGCATGTCGTCGGCGATTGTTGGCGCGACACCCAATGCCACGCTTTTAATGCCCGCACGCGCGAGCACCGCATTGGCACCGGATGATGCAAGATTGCCCGTCAACACCAATTTGGGCCGCGCCAACAATAATTCCTCTGCATTCATGCCAATGGCGGGCAATTGCCGCGCCCATGCCGAAGGCGCCGACGCGCTATCGGCGTCATGCGAATAGATGCTGACCGCGCTGATTTGGCCGGGCAATGCGATTTCGGCCAAAACGGCGTCAATGCACGGATTGTTGGACACGATACCATGCGGCGCGATCGCTGGTTGGCGGGCGCAACCGGCCAAGGCAAAAACGGCAAGCAGGTAATAGCCCAAGCGCATCAGAATTTGGCCCGCACGCCCATCGTCGCGTTCCGGCCAAAGCTGTTATAGCCTGAAACCACCGTATAATGGGCGTCGAACAGATTTTCGATGCGGCTATACAGTTCCAGCGTGTCGGTGAGCGGCATCGCCGCCCGAAGCCCGAATATGGCATAGCCATTGAGGCGCACATTGTTCGCGGCATCATCGAAGCTGTCGCCGACCCAATATATGCTGCTGCCGATGGAAAGGCCAAAGGGCGTCTGCCAATCTGCGGTCAGGCTAATATTATGTTGCGGGCGTAATGTCTGCCTTTTGCCGAAATTTGCACCTGCGCTGCGGTTGATGGCGTCCACCAACGTGTAGCTTGCCTGTATGTTGAGATTGTCGAATGGGCTCAGGGTCACACCAGCCTCAAGTCCCTTTGCCGTCACCTTCTCGATATTTTCCGATTGGCCAGTGACCGATGAAAACGCAATCAGGTCGTTGCTGCGGCGGTTGAAATAGGTCGCGAAGATTTGGACGTTGTTGCCCAGAAATTGATGTTCCACGCCGAGATCAAAATTGCGCGCGGTTTCAGGCTTGAGGTCAGTATTACCATAAGGCGGCTGCCCCTCGGTCAAGGTGGGAGCGCGAAACCCTTCGCCATAAGTTGCGCGAAACATTGTCCGCCCATCATTGGGCGTAAAGGCCGCATTGCCACCAAAGGTCGTGTGCCCGCCATAATCATCAAAAGCATCATGTCGCACGCCCGCCGTCAGCGTCAGGCCAGTCAGTGGGCGCAGGATCATTTGGCCAAAGCCGCTCCCCATTTGGTTGCGCGCAATATCGGGCGCGGCGCCTTCAAATGAGGTGCTGGCGAAGCTGCGTTCATATTCTGCGCCCGCGACCCAAGTCAGCGCATCGTTCAGGTCAAACGCCGCATGATATTCGGCGCGGTCAATTGTCCCGCGCACGTTGAAATTGTTGAAACTGAATACCACCGGATCGGTGCCAATGCGTTTTATGTCGGTGCGCGTATATGCAATCCGGTTTTGCAAGCGACCATCGAGCAAGTCGAAATTTGCACCGACATAGCCGACAAATTGGCGGTTGCGTGACACGGGTAAGCCATTGGCGCCAACGCCAAAGGCCGAGTCATAGGCAACCGTGGCGCGATTATAATAGCTGCGCAAATCAAGGCTGAAACCGTCATGGAGGTTCACCTTCAACCGCGCATTGCCCGTCAGATTGTCATAACCATCGCGTTCAGTGCCACCGGCCAGCGCCGAAATGCCGTCGCTGTGCACGAAAGAACCACCGATGCTGCCTTCCAGTGCGCCGCTGCCGCCCGCGATATTGGCGTTCACCCTTTGGGTATCATAGCCGCCATATTCGGCCCCCATGCGCGCTTCAAGGCCAGCCACCGGCGCAATGGATTGGACATTCACAACGCCGCCAATCGCTTGGCTGCCCCAAATGACCGAGTTTGGCCCGCGCAAGATTTCGACGCGGCCGATATTGCCCGTCATCAATGCGCCAAAGTCGAAAGCGCCATTGGGGCTGGACAGGTCATTTATCCGAACACCGTCGATGAGCACCAATGTTTGCGCGCTACTGCCACCGCGAATGAAGGCGCTGCTCTGGCTACCCAGCCCGCCGCGCGTCGCGATGCTGACGCCGGGCACGGTCTTTAGCGCGTCCGCGATTGTGGCGCTTTGCAATTGGTCGAGCCGGTCGCGGTCGACAATGTCGATGGCTTGTCCGGTTTCAGAGCGCGGCTGGGCAAAGCCGCTGGCGGTGACGACAATGTCATCCTCTGCCGTTTGCGCAAAGGCCGCGACAGGCAGCATCGCAAGCGCGGCTGCCGTATATCTTAACAGGGTCATGGATAAATCTCCTTCGCATGACGTCCAACAATATGTCGTCACGCGGAGGAAAACCCCGATTGCGCCAGTGTCCCGCAAGCACAAAGGACAAACCGCATTCAGGCAGGTCTCCTGGCTCCCGGGTCAGTGCTCTTGCCCCGCCTTCCCAGTTTCACGGTTACCCGTTTCCCCAGTGGCATTTGGAGCAAAAGCTCGCCGGTTACAGTTGCGGGAACAGCGCCGGATTTTCGCCGGCTTCCCTATTATCCACGCTCTCGCGCAGACCTGGTGCGTGTGGCGGGATTAGGCGGCTTTTGGTTGGAGGGCAAGGGGCGGCGGGACAAAGCGTTTAATGCCGCGTTTTGCCCGGGCGCTGCATGCCCCAAAATTGGGGACCTTCGGGCACTTGCCAACTATGTTTGATGGCAAAGCCAAAGCTTTGGTACAAAGGGATATTATGTTCATCGGCGGTTTCGAGATAGGCCGGTAGGCCATCCTGATCGACGCGATCTAACCCTGCGCGGATCGCCGCGCCGCCATATCCCTTGCCCTGAAAAGCAGGGTCGCAACCGGCAAAATGCAAATACCAAACAGGTTCTTTTGGCAGATGCTTTTCAATCAGATCGGAAACCTCCAACCCACGCAAAATCAAGAAACGCAGTACTTGTACAAAGGGGATGAATAGCCGCGCGGTGTCCCATAAGGAATCGCGCGCTTGGCTGGGGCCGCGCCATAAGGTGACGGCTTCAATGCCATCGGTGCCAAACACCGCGCCTTTGCGATGTTCGTCACGCAGGAACAGGTGGAATGCCCCCACCAACCGCCGCGCACGTAATGCCGGGTCAGGTATTACATAACTCCAGCCAGACTCATTCTGGAATGCGCGCGCAAGCGTTTCGGCAATCTCCAGATTGTCGGTGGGCTTAAGTAGCTTCGCGTGCGGCAAGATTATCCCTTTGCCTGCGTCAGGATCGGAAGATTGCGCACGCGCTTGCCCGTTGCAGCGAACAAGGCATTGGCCAAGGCAGGCGCGGCTGGCGGAACGCCAGGTTCGCCAATGCCGCCCATCGGCGCACCGCTGTTCAGGAAATGGATATCCTGCGACAACGGGGCTTGTGCCATATTCAGCAACGGATAATCGCTGAGATTGCTTTGCTGCACGGCGCCTTTTTCCAGCGTGATCGCTTCACCAATCGCCGACGACAGGCCCATGATCGTGCCGCCCTCAATCTGCGCCATCGCGGCATCGGGGTTTACGATGCTGCCTGCGTCCACGACGGTGGTGACCTTATGCACCTTGGGCATGCCGTCTTCGCCAACCGAAGCCTCAACAACTTGGGCGACGATGGTTTTGAAGCTTTCGACCAGAGCAACGCCGCGTCCGCGTCCGGCGGGCAAGGGCGTGCCCCATCCACTGCGCGCAGCGGCTTCATCCAAGACGCGCAAATGCCGTGAACCTGCGGTCAGGTGGTTCCGTCGGAAAATGACGGGGTCTTCGCCTGCGGCATGCGCCAATTCGTCCATGAAGCTTTCATTGTAAAAGCCTTGTTGTGTCGAATTGACCGAGCGCCATGCGCCCGTTTGCTGGTTCGAAACATGCGCAAAATGCCTACGCGATACGGCGGGCAAGATATAGGGGAATACCGTCTCGTCCTCGGCGCTTTCGGGCTGGGCATAATCATTGCGGTACGCGGCGATGCGTTTCTTGTCGGTCAATGCCGCCTGCAAAACCGCGGAGCTTTGCGGGCGATAGGCGCCTTGCGCGACCTCTTCCTCCCGGCTCCAGATCAGTTTCACCGGATAAGGTAATTGCATCGCAAGTTGCGTCACTTGTTCAACAATTTCCATATACATGGGTAAGCGGCGACCAAAGCTGCCGCCGATAATCATCGGGTGGAAAGTCACATCATCGGCATCAAGGCCCGAAACCTCAACCGCCAACATTTTGGTGGCCAAGGGATCCTGCATCCCGCCCCAAATGTCGAGCTTGCCATCCTTATATTGCGCGGTGAGCGCGAAGGGTTCCATCATCGCATGGTGCAGGAATGGCACTTGATATTTGGCTTTGATCGGCTTTGTGCCCAATGCTGCTTGCACATCGCCTTGACCCGCTTCGCCGTCGGCCTCACCCTTGGCGATGATCGCGTCATGCGCTTGGAATATCGATGCGGTAGACACATCGGCATGGCCACCGTCGCTAAAGCTGGGGGCCAAAGCGCGCAGACCGGAAATCGCCGGCCAATAGCCCTTGGCGACAACGGCCACGGCATTGTCGAGCTTGATGACCTTTTCCACGCCCTTGATCGCCAAGGCAGGCGCGGTGTCGACAGATGTCAGCTTGCCGCCTCGCACGGGCGCGGCTTGAATGGTGGCGACGCGCATGCCGGGTATCGCAAAATCCATGCCATATTGCGCGCTGCCATCGACCTTGGCCGGAATATCGAGCCGCTGCATAGATTGCCTAATCAGGCGATATTGCGTGGGATCTTTCAGCTTGGGTTCGTTGTCCAATGACAAGGTTGCTGCTTCTGCTGCCAGCTCCCCATAACGCAAAGACTGGCTTGATTTTGCGTGAATGACGCGGCTGTCCTGCGTGGTCAGTTCGTCCATGGGTACATTTAGCCGCTTGGCGGCGGTTTCCATCAATGCAAGGCGCGTGGCCGCACCGACCTTTTGAAAAGTTATCTGGCCGGTGAACCGCAAAGCGGTTGAACCGCCGGTAATCTGCAGATTCATTTGCCGCGCGATGAACGATAAAAAGGATTGCGGAATGCCGTTGATGATCGCTGGTTGGCCAGTCATGTCGGCCAAAAATCCGCGACCCAAGCCCACATTGGCAAAGGCGGGTTCGGCAGGCGCCGACACGACACGCACTTGCTCCCATGTCGCGTCCAACTCTTCAGCCAGCATTTGCGCAAGGCCGGTGTTCGACCCCTGACCAATGTCGGTATGCGGCGAATAAATGGTGATGACATCGTCTTCGCTGATTTTCAGCCAAGTCGCAAAGCCATGCTCGCCTTTGCCTATGATGCGCGCTTTGGCATCCTTGGCGGCATTGCTGTCGGCGATTGAGATGCCGAACAGGCCAGCGCCGACGACGGCGACGCCGCCGATTAAAAAGGCGCGACGCTTGACGCCCTTGCGCTTGAGCGGCGCTTCGGATGCGCTATCGATTGCAGTGTTATCGGCCATCAGACGGCTCCTTCAACAGCTACTGCGGCCTGTCCGGTGGCGGCGCGAATGGCCTTGCGGATGCGCGGATAGGTGCCGCAGCGGCACAGGTTGGTCATCGCAGCGTCAATTTGCGCATCGCTTGGGCGACCGGTTTTTTCGATGAGCGCCACGGCGGCCATGATTTGTCCGGACTGGCAATAGCCGCATTGCGGCACTTGCGCCGCAATCCATGCCTGTTGTACCGCGTGCAGCGTACCATCGGCGGATTTTAGCCCTTCAATCGTGGTAATGGATTTGCCCGCAACCTCGCTCACCGGCACACTGCACGAACGCGTGGGTTCGCCATCGACATGGACGGTGCACGCCCCGCACGCCGCAACGCCGCAACCAAATTTTGTGCCGGTCAGGCCCAGCTCTTCACGGATCACCCACAATAAGGGGGTATCTGGTTCGGCGGACAAAGCGACTGCTTTGCCGTTGATGGACGTCTGAATTGCCATGCGAAGAAGCTCCCGTCTTAAGTTGCCTTTCATATAGCAACGCTTCCTGCACTTTGCTAGCGGGTAGCCATGCAAACGGGTAGTGCTAATCATGATCGCATCCTTGCCGCCGCGCTGGATTGGGCGGGCGCGCCGATGGCGATTGCGACGGTAGTCGAAACGTGGAAATCTGCGCCTTGCCCGACGGGTACGCATATGCTCGTCCATGCCGATGGGCGGTTCGTGGGTTCGGTCTCCGGCGGCTGTGTCGAGGCGGATGTTCTGGAACGCGCGCAGATGGTGCTGGCGGGCGCGCCAGCGGTGCTCAGGCGGTACGGCGTTGCCGATGACGCCGCATGGGATGTTGGCCTGCCTTGCGGTGGGGATATACTGGTGCTGGTGCAGCCCGTTTCGGCGGACGGCTTCCCCGAAAGCCTGTTTGCCCACATCGTTAGTGCGCGGGGCAAGGGCGCGACATTGTCCGTGGTGACCGACCTTGCCACAGGCCGCAGCGCAATAGGGCAGGATGCGGCGGCAGAGAGCTTTATAAATGTCTATTATCCGCCCCGCCGCTTGTTGATTGTCGGCGCGGTGGAGATTGCGGCGGCATTATCGGCGATTGCGGTGTCGCAAGGCATTGATGTGACCTTATGCGACCCGCGCGGACGGTTTCTGACGGCAGATCGCTTCCCCGGCGTCCGTCCTGATGACCGCTGGCCGGACGAAGCGGTGAAGGCCTTCGCGCCCGATAGCCGCAGCGCGATTGTGACCTTAAGCCATGATCCCAAGATTGATGATCCCGCTTTGATTGCGGCATTGGCAAGCCCTGCGGCTTATGTCGCGGCCTTGGGTTCGGTTCGGTCGCATCAGGCACGTCTGTCGCGGCTGTCTGCTGCAGGCGTCAGCGCGGAGCAATGCGCGCGGATAGAGGGGCCAGCGGGCGTTGCGATTAATGCGATCAGCGCGCCAGAAATCGCGCTGTCGATTGCGGGCGGGATGATCCGCGCGTTTAACCACGGCCTGCGTTGATGGAGGCCAAGCAGGTCGCAATTGCCGTTCTTGCTGCGGGACATGGACGTCGCTTTGGTGCGGATAAATTGATGGCGGATTTGGACGGTGCGCCGCTCGGGATACGCGCCGCGCGCAATTTGACCGGTATCGACGCGGCAGCGCATTTTGCGGTGTGTCAGCCCGGCGCAGCGATAGCGCCTTATTATGCAGAATTGGGCTATAATATCGTTGAAAATTCCAATGCAAATCTAGGCCTATCATCCTCGCTCCACCTTGCGGTTGGGGCGGTTGCAAAGACCAAGGCGCAGGCGTTGCTGATTGTGCTGGCGGATATGCCTTTCATCATGCCCGCGCATATTGACGCGCTGATCGCGGCGTGCGACCATGACATCATTGCATCGACGGATGGCGGCCAAGCCATGCCGCCCGCGATTTTTCCGCGGTCTACTTGGCCTTTGCTTTTGGATACAAAGGGCGATGCAGGCGCACGGCAACTTTTGTCGAAGGCGCGCAATTTGGCCGCGCCATTGGGAAGTTTGCGCGACATAGACACGCCAGATGATTTGGCGGCTTCAAAATCGCCGCTGCTTGGCATAGACCATCAATCATGAAACAGCATTCTGCGCGTCCCGCAATTGAAGCCGCCTTGCGCAATCCCAACCTTATGACGGCAGCTGTGGCTTTGTCGGAAAATCGGCTGGAGGATGCAGAGCCGTTATTGCGCGGCCATTTGCGCGATGCGCCAACGGATGTCGCGGCAATCCGCATGATGGCCGAACTGGCGGCGCGCGTTGGCCGGTTAAAAGATAGCGAGGCGTTGCTGCGCCGCGCCTTGGAACTGACGCCCGATTTCGGTGCAGCCCGGGCCAATTTGGCGACGGTGCTCTATAAACAAAACCGTTTTCCAGAGGCGCTGGAACATCTCAACGCCGTTTTGGCGGAAGGTGGCGATAAGCCCGTTCAACAAAATCTGAAAGCCGCAGCACTTGGCCGGATTGGCGGCTATGAAGAGGCTGTCGCGCTGTATCAGGAATTGACCACGCGTTTCCCCGATCATGCCAAATTATGGATGAGCTATGGCCATATGCTCAAGACCGTGGGCAGGCAGGAGGAAAGCATCGCCGCCTATCGACGCGCTTTGGCGGTGGAACCCACTTTGGGTGAGGTCTATTGGAGCCTCGCCAATTTAAAGACGGTCAGTTTCTCTGAGGAGGACGTCGCCAAGATGGGCAAGGCTTTGACGACGGCAGGGCTTGGGAATGAGGATGCATATCATCTTCATTTTGCACTGGGCAAGGCGATGGAGGAGCACGCCGACCATGATGCAGCATTCGCGCATTATGCCAAAGCAAACGCGCTGCGCAGTGCCGAGCTAGATTATGATCCGCAAGCGGTGCGCAAGCAGGTCGATAATGTCATCGCGTCATGCACGCCGGCATATTGGAGTGCGCGGGTTGGGCAGGGGCATGACGCACCCGATCCGATTTTCATCATTGGTATGCCGCGCGCGGGTTCTACGCTGATTGAACAAATCCTTGCCAGCCATTCTCAGGTGGAAGGCACGATGGAGTTGCCGGACATTCCCGCCATGGCGATACGCGAAGGCCGCGACACGGGCTGGGTTGATGCGTTGCGTGGTTTTAGCGCGCAGGACGCCGAGCGGTTGGGTGCTGAATTTATCGAACGCACCCGTATCCAGCGCAAGACCGATAAGCCCTTCTTTATCGACAAGCTGCCCAATAACTGGATTTATCTCGCTTTCATTCGGCTTATCCTGCCCAATGCCAAAATCATCGACGCGCGGCGGCATCCGCTCGATTGCTGTTTTTCCAATTATCGGCAGCATTTCGCCAAGGGGCAGGCGTTTAGTTATGATCTGGCCCATATGGGGCAATATTATGCCGATTATGTACGCTTAATGGCGCATGTCGACGCCGTTGCGCCGGGGCATGTCTATCGCGTCATTCATGAACAATTACTGGAGAATCCAGAACGCGAAATTCGCGGGCTATTAGATTATTTGGGCCTTCCGTTTGAAGATAATTGTTTGAATTTCCATCAAAACACACGCGCGGTTCGGACGGCGTCGAGTGAGCAAGTGCGTCGTCCCATCAACCGCGATGGCGTGGATCAATGGAAGCCCTATGCGGCGCATCTGGAGCCATTGAAGCGCGCATTAGGCGGGTTGTGGGAGACATATCCTGCCATATCATAGTTGCCGCGATGCAACAGTATGAACTAAAATAATGCGTAATCAGACTATAGGGCGATTAGACATTGCGTGCCTGCGCGTTTAGGAGCCTATTTGTATCAAATTAACCAAAAGGGGGGGTAATTGTGCGTAAACTAACTCATCGGACCAAAGTCCGGACGGCCATGGCCGCGTTGCTGACATCGACCGCATTTGGCGTTGTTGCCCCGGCAATGGCGCAGGACGCCGCGACTGAGGACAGCAATGTCATCGTCGTGACCGCGCAAAAGCGCGAACAGAATTTGCAAGACGTGCCAATCGCGATCAACGCCATCGGCAATGAAAAGCTGGATCAGTTGCAGGTCAGCGAATTGCAGGATGTTGTAAAATTCCTGCCATCGGTGACCATTCAGCAAGGCGGCCCCGGTTTCGCGCAAGTATATTTCCGCGGCGTAGCCTCTGGCGAAAACGCCAACCACTCGGCTTCGCTGCCGACGGTCGGTACCTATCTTGACGAAATGCCGATCACAACCATTCAAGGTGCGCTCGATTTGCATGCTTATGACTTGGCACGTGTGGAGGCGCTCGCTGGACCACAAGGCACATTATATGGTGCAAGTTCGATGGCTGGTACGTTGAAGCTGGTGACCAACGCGCCAGATACATCGGGTTTCTACGGCAGTGCTGGCGTTGAGGTGAACACTGTGGCGCATGGCGATATCGGGTCGATTTACGAAGGCTTTGTCAACGTGCCGATCTCCGAAGGTGCAGCGGCGCGTTTGGTTGGCTGGTATCGCGACGATGGCGGCTATATCGACAATATTGCAGGTAGCCGGACCTACGCCTCGTCTCGCATTAGGCAGAGCAACGCAGCGTTGGTCGAAAAAAACTATAATGATGCCGAAACTTATGGTGCGCGTTTGGCACTGGGCATTGATCTTGATGACAATTGGACGATCAAACCCACAGTCATGGGACAAGTCCAAAATACACAAGGTAGCTATTCGCAAGAACGTTCGGGACAAACCAAGAAAGAACTTCAAACCGTTCAGTACAATCCAGAGGGTAGCCGTGATAAATGGATTCAGGCAGCTCTGACGGTTGAAGGTACCATCGGTAATTGGGATGTGACCGCGACGGGTGGTCATTTGCGTCGTAAGACCGAAACCCAGTCGGATTATTCCGATTATGCGTATTTCTATGACGCTTTGTCCGGCTACGGGGCCTATTTTTACGATAATGCCGGCAATCTGGTGAACCCGAACCAATATATTCAAGGCATTGATCGGTATAAGAGAAGCTTTGGTGAATTGCGGGTTGCAAGCCCAACCGATGCGCCTTTGCGCTTCATCGGTGGTGTGTTTGCGCAGCGCCAGTCGCACAATATTGAGCAAAATTACATCATCGACAATATTGCCGATTCCATCACCGTGAAGGGAACCGCTAGCAATATCTGGTTGACCAAGCAGTTGCGGGTCGACCGTGATTATGCCGCGTTCGGTGAATTGACCTATGATTTGACCGAGAAGCTCTCGCTGACCGGCGGTTTGCGTTATTATAAGTTCGATAACTCGCTGCAGGGTTTCTTCGGATTTTCTAGCGGCTATTCGAGCAAGACGGGCGAAGCTGCTTGCCTCAACACCAATGGCACAACGCGGCGCGCCAATCCGGCGGGCACGCCTGTGCCAATCATCGTGGATGGCAGCCCTTGCACCAACGTGGACAAATCCACGTCGGACACGGGCGTCATTCACAAGTTGAATGCCACATATAAAATCAACGACGATGTTCTGCTTTATGCCACATGGTCGCGCGGTTTCCGTCCAGGCGGGATCAACCGTCGCGGTACCTTGCCACCTTATGGTTCGGACGAGCTCGACAATTATGAATTGGGCTGGAAAACGACATTTGGTGCATTCCGTTGGAATGGTGCGATTTTCCAAGAAGATTGGAATAATATCCAGCTTTCCTTCTTGGGGGCGAACGGCCTAACCGAAATCCGCAATGCGGGCGTATCGCGCATCCGTGGTCTCGAAATGGATGCGGGTTATCGGGCAGGCGGGTTCAGCTTGAATGCTGGCTTTAGCTTCAACGACGCATCAATTCGTCGCGATTTCTGCGCTATTGCCAATGCAACCTTTGATTGCACCACCGCTGGAAATGAGTTGCTGGCAGAGTCCGGATCGCGTTTGCCTGTGACCGCTAAGTTTAAGGGCAATGCGGTTGCACGTTACCAATTCCCAGTCGCCGATTGGGATGGCCATGTGCAGTTTGCGGTCAATCACACCGGCAGCCGCCGCAGCGATTTGCGGCCTGCGCAAAATGCGATCAAGGGTGATCTTGATGCCTATACCACCGCTGACTTCTCGGTTGGCGTGAAGAATGACGCATGGGCGATTGAGGCATTTGCCACAAACTTGTTCGATACACGCGGCGTGGTGAATACCGGCGTCCAATGTCTTGAAACGGTTTGCGGAACAGGTGTCACGGCATCCACGCCCACCGGCGGCGCGTTTTACGATGTGGTCATCAAGCCACGCGTTATCGGCCTGAAATTCTCGCGCGACTTTTAACGATTGTTCACTTTTCTTCGCACAAAATATTTGTAGTAAGAAAAGTGTAACATCGTCACGAAGCGCGTGACACATAGTTTGTCGTTAAAGGCGACAGAAACAGTTTGTCGCTAAAGGCGACAGGGGGAGGAAGCCGGATCTGAAAAGATCCGGCTTTTTCATTAGTGTTACGCAAATATCCGTTTGAACAAGCTGCGGTCGGCGAGCACCTCTGCCGCGCAATTATGCCCAGGAGCACCGGTTACGCCGCCGCCGGGATGGCTGCCTGCGCCGCACATATACAGGCCCTTTAGCGGCCCGCGATACGCGCCATGACCCAAGATCGGGCGTGCTGACCATAATTGGTCAAGGCTCATATTGCCGTGCATGATGTCGCCGCCGACCAATCCAAATTTCCGCTCGAGCCCTTTGGGGCTGAGGATTTGGCGGCCCAAGACGGACGCACGGAAGCCGGGCGCATAGGCCTCAACTGTGCTGATGATATCATCGGCGGCCTTGTCTTCCTCGGCGTCCCAATCGCGTGGCGAGCCATCTGCCTTGTTCGGCAGTTCTGGCGCAAATTGCTGACAGAAAAGGCTGGCGACATGCTGCCCTGCCGGCGCGAGGCTGTCATCGACGGTGGAGGGGATAAGGATTTCAACAATTGGCTTTTGTGACCAGCCATCGCGCTTCGCATCCAAAAATGCGCGGTCCATATAATCCAATGTTGGCGCGATGATGATGCCTGATTGATGGTGCTCGCCAGCTTCGGGCAAGCAGGTAAATTTGGGCAGTTCGGACAAGGCCACGTTCATGCGGAACGTGCCGCTGCCGGCTTTAAAGCCCTTCACGCGGCGTTTGAATTCTGATTTCAGGTCGGCATCGCCAAACAGGCGTTCGTAAAGCAGTTTGGGTCCGACATTGGAAATCACGCGGTCGGCGACGATTTCCTCGCCGCTTTCCAAACGTACGCCCGCAACTTTTTCGCCATCAACCAACACGCGCGATACAGGCGCTTCCAAGCTGATTTCGACGCCCAAGTCGCGGCATACCTTGGCCATGATCTGCGTGATGGCGCCCATGCCGCCGATGCTGTGGCCCCAAGCGCCCTTATTCCCGTTCACTTCGCCAAAGACGTGGTGTAGCAACACATAAGCGCTGCCGGGCGTATCGGGGCTGGCATAATTGCCCACAACTGCATCGAAACCAAAGGCGGCCTTAACCGCTTCGCTTTCAAACCAGCTATCCAAGAAGCTGCGCGCCGATTTGGTGAACAGTTCGAGCACATCGCGTTGTTGCGATAAATTGAGCTTCATCAGCCCACGGCCCTGCACGGCGGCATCGATAAGCGTTTTTAGGCCATCGCCGACATTGGGCGGCGAACGCAACGCAAGATCGCGCAGGACGTCGGCGACGCCTTCCAACATATCATAATATTGCGGTAGGACCGCTGCATCATGCTTTGAAAAGCGCGCAAATTCGGCTTGCGTGCGCTCCAGCCCGCCACCGAGTTTCAAATAACCGCCATCTTCTTGCGGCAGGAAATTGGAGATGGGCCGTTCAATGACGCGATAGCCATGATCGACCAGCTTCATGTCTGCAATGACTTTGGGTTGCAGCAGGCTGACGGTGTAGCTCGCGACCGAATTGCGGAAACCGGGGTGGAATTCTTCGGTCACCGCCGCGCCGCCGACGACATCGCGGCGCTCGACGATGCGGACCTTCAGGCCCGCGCGCGCGAGATAAAAGGCGCAAACAAGGCCATTATGGCCAGCACCAATGATGAGGGCGTCATATTTCTGGGTCATTTTTTGCTCCAACCCGATGCCGGGCGTTGTTCGAGGCGGGCCTCTGGAATGATGTTGCGGATTTGGCGGCAGAAGCTTTTCAGGCATACTTCCTTATCGGACAGCGGACCCATGGAGAAGCTGCGGCTCGCCATGCCTTGCTGCACGCGGGTGATGAGGACGGTGTCCTCGGCATTGACTTGCCGGTTGATCCGCCAGTTGAGGTAACGCGCGGCGCGCATTTCCCGGCGCCATTCATAATCGGGGGCATCCTCCAGGACATAACTGATTTCGCGGATGACGCAGCTATCGGGCCCCGTGGGCAGCCATTGCATGAAGTCCACTTGATCAGGATAAATGTCGAAGGCAACCGATGGCCAGAGCTTGAAATAGAGCCAGCGTTTCTGATTGGCGGTGGGTAAATGCGGTACGGGCGGCAGCAGATTTTGATAGGCGCGTTCTGACCAATTGGTTGATGGCCGGTCGACAAGGTCACCCCACATGCGGTCGACATGTGGTTCGGCTTCGACGCCATAGCTTTTGCCGAACAAGCGCGTCAGGCCGGGATGCGCGACGGGGATGTGCAAGCCATCCGAATAATTGTCGCCGACATTTTTCCAATTCACCGCCCGTGGGCGCATGGTGACGCGGCCAAGCGCCTTCAGTTCCTCAAACCGATAGGGCGCGACTTGCGTCTCATAAGGCGTCATCATTTCTGCGACCGAAGGCCCGCCGCTTTCCAGTCGGACAAACACAAACCCGCGCCAGATTTCCATGTCGACGGGCACAAGGCCGGCCTTATCCTTGTCGAGTGTCGGGTAAGAAGCGCTGTCGGGGACGCCAGTTAATCGGCCATCGAGATCATAGGTCCATGCGTGATAGGGGCAGACCAATTTCTTAGCGCAACCGCCCGAGCCATCGACCAAGCGGCTACCCCGGTGGCGGCAAACATTGGTGAAGGCCCGCAGTATTTGGTCTGTTCCGCGCACGACAATGACGCTTTCGCCGATATAATCGAGGCTGTGCCAGTCGCCCACATTCGGAACATCGCTGACATGGCACACCACTTGCCAAGATGGGCGGAAGATGCGGTCCACCTCAAGCGCGGCGAATTCGGGATCATCATAGGTCCACGCCGGCAGGCTCCAACCTTCCAAATGATCATGCGATGTATCTAAGCCTGATTCGGACATCTTGCTCCCCTTGTTATACGAGTGTATAACAAGGTCATGCAGTTGCGACAAGTCTTCACCCGAGAAAGCGCCGACACGCGCCGCGATGCGTTGATTGCGGCGACGGCGCGGTGCCTATCCACGCGGGGTGCGCAAGGGACGTCGGTGCGCGCAATTTGCGTGGAGGCGGGGGTTTCGGCAGGTTTGCTGCGGCATTATTTCGACGGCATTGATGCGCTGGTGGCCGCAACTTATCGTGCAACCGGCGCGCGGGTCGCAGCGGCCTTACATGCGGCGGTGGATGCCGTTCCCACCGATAATCCGCGTGGCCGGTTGCTCGCCTTTGTCACCGCAAGTTTCCGCGCGCCGATTGCCGATCCGGAGCTGCTCGCGACATGGCTGGCGTTTTGGAGCCTGTCGCGGACGGTGCCGGCCATAGGCGCAATCCATGATGAGATTTATGCGGACAACCGGCAGGATATGGAACGTCTGATCCGCGCTTGTCCCAATGCGCCAGCCGACGCGCGATTGGCAGCCGTGGCGCTGACCGCCTTGGTCGATGGTCTGTGGCTTGAATTGAGCTTGGGCAATGCACCGTTCAGCGTCGATGAGGCTGAGGCTTTGGCCGAAAAATGGCTCGATAGCTTTATTTAGGCTTGCTGGCGTGCCTGTCACAGCGCTGCAACAGCATTTGATTAGCATGTATCGTGCAGCGTCGTTACAATGCGTCACAGGGAATGCTGGAAAGGCAAAAGGGGGAAGCCGGTCATGTCATTTATAATCAATCGCCGCCAGTTGATGGCGACTGCGGGATTTGGTCTGGGCGGGCTGATGCTGCCGGGCGGCGCCGCAATGGCGCAGACGCTTTTGGGCCTCACTGGATTTACGCATAATGTTGCCAGTGGTGAGCCGGGCCCTGATTCAGTGCTATTGTGGACGCGCTATGTGAACCCAACGGGCGGCGCTTCAAAAGTGCGGGTCGAAATTTCTGAAAGTCAGGATTTTATCAAAATTGCAGGTGGCGGCGAAATGGTCACTGGGCCATGGCGCGACCATACGGTAAAAATCACCGTGGATAAGCTGGCGCCGGGCAAATGGCATTGGTTCCGTTTCATCGCGCCCGATGGCAGCATCTCGCCTATTGGCCGCACCAAGACCTTGCCTATGGGCAAAGCGGCCAAGTTTAACATCGCGATATTCTCCTGCTCCAATCTGGGCTTCGGTGAATTCAACGCTTATGGCCATGCCGCCGCCCGTGACGACATTGATCTTGTGCTGCACATGGGCGATTATATCTATGAATATGGCCGTGGCGGCTATGATGGCGGCGCGAAATTTGCCGCGCGTATTTTCCCCGCCGATGAAATCCTAACGCTGGCGGATTATCGTTTACGCTATGCCAGCTATCGTTCGGACAAGCAGTTGCAGGCATTGCATGCAAACTTCCCGATGATCGCCAGTACCGATGATCATGAAAGCGCCAATGATAGTTGGGAAGGCGGCGCACAAAATCATAGCGTTGACGAAGGTGACTGGAATTCTCGGCGCAACGCCGCGATGCAGGTATGGCGCGAATGGTTACCCGTCGGTGAGCAGCCGTGGAAGGAATATCCGATTGGCGATCTTGCCACTTATTATCGCACCGACACGCGCGCGGTCGCCCGATCCAAGCCTTATGCTTATGGGGACCTGCTGCGGTCGGGTGATCCGGCAAAGGTACTTTCCGAATATCGGGATGGCGCATGGCGTGATCCGTCCATGACGATGTTGGGCAGCGAACAAGAGGCGTGGTTGTCACGCGCGATTGGCCGCAACAATGCCACATGGGCTGTGCTCGGTTCGGGTACCAATATGGGGTATAACTATACGCCGGAGAGCGCGATGGATTGGGTCCCCCAATTCGCGCCGGAACGTGCGCGCAGTTATGTGCGACAGGGCATCGCGGCAGGCAAGGCCGGCTTGCCATATAATCTCGACAATTGGGGCGGATATCCCGCAGCGCGGTCACGTTTGCTGGCGGCCGCCCAGCGCGCAGACGCAAACTTGGTCGTTGTAACGGGCGATAGCCACAATGGCTGGGCTTTTGACTTGCCCGAAGGCGGCAAACCAGCTGGGGTTGAATTTGGCGGGCACAGCGTCTCGTCGCCTGGCTTTGAAAGCGCAGTTCCGTTCACCGCCCCGGCCGATGTCGCGCGCAGCTTGCTGGACACCAGCAAGCAGGAATTGCGCTGGGTCGACACATCCAACCGCGGTTACATGCATTTGTCGCTGACGCCGCAGGCGGCAACCAATGAATGGGTGTTCATGCAAACGATCAAGGACGTTTCGCTTGCCACCAAGCCAGGCCATAAAATGAAAGTGCGGCCGGGTCGGAAGACATTGGAGCAAGCATAAACTTTGCTTTTAACCGATCGGTTAAATCGCCTTGATTTCTTGCCATCCCTCACGCCATAGATAAGATAATGGCGTGAGGAGAGAATGACATGCAAATGGCCGGGCTTGGATATAGCGAAGAACAGATCGAGCTGCTGGATGTAGCCACGAGCTTTTGCCGCGACAAATCGCCCATCGACCGCGTCCGCAAATTGATGGACAGCGATTTGGGCTATGACGCTGATGTCTGGGCCGAAATGGCGGCCTTAGGCTGGACGGCAATATCGATACCTGAGGCGTATGGCGGCGTTGGCTTGACGCTCGCGGAGGTTGTGCCTGTGGTAGAACAAATGGGCCGCCACCTGATGGCATCGCCATTGGCATCGTCGACCTTGGCCGCGCAGGCGCTGATCATTGGCGGAAATGCAACGCAGACGTCTGCTTGGTTACCCAAGCTAGCCGAGGGCGCGATAGGCACGCTGGCTTTGTCCGAAGCGCATGGCGACTGGGACCTTCAGAATATCACCGCGACGGCAAAGCTAGAGGCTGACGTGGTGCATCTGTCTGGTGAAAAGCTTTTTGTCTTATGGGCCGAGAGCGCCGATATTGTCATTGCGTCGGTGCAGTTGGATGGTAAGCCAGCCTTGGTTCTGCTGACTGCCGAAGACGTCAAAGGACGTTTGCGCCGCGAAGCGATTATCGACGAAACCAAACGCAGTTTTGCATTGTCGCTGGATGGTTTGGCCGTATCGCGCGCGGCATTGTTAGAGGTTGACCGTGCGACATCCACCTTGGCGCATATCGAACAGGTCGCCAACCTCCTGCAAAGCGCGGAAATGTGCGGTGGGTCGCAAAGCGTGATTGATTATACCGTCAGCTATCTGCAAACGCGCAAGCAGTTTGGAAAGCTTATCGGCGAATATCAGGCGCTGAAGCATCCGACGGTTGACGCTTATGTCGAATATGAAAAAGCGCGGTCGCATTTATATAGCGCGGCCAACAGTTTCAGCGACCAAGGCGTTGGCGAAATCGCCGTGCGCATGGCAAAGGCCGCGGCGGACGCAACCTATAGCTTCGCCGCCGATCGGGCGATCCAATTTCATGGCGGCTTTGGCTTTACCCATGATTGCGATGCCGGCCTCCACCGCCGTGCCGCGATTTTTCATGCGTCGCAATTTGGTGATGCGGCATGGCAACGCGCAAAGCTTGCTCCTTTATTGCTCGGGTGAATGGGGGTTAGGATATTCTCATGCGCGGATTGCCGGAAATTGATGCCAAGACGTTGCATGAGATTATGCAGCCGTTGAACATCATTCGGCTTTCCTGTGGGAATATCCGCGCGCGCATGGGGGGCTATTCGGCCGAAGATGCAGAATATCTGATCGGCAAGCTGACGCGCATAGAAGAACAAGTGGTCCGTGCTACCGAGCTGTTGCAGGATTTGAAAAGGCACAATGCAGATGGCACGCCAGTTGAAGACGCCTAACGGGACATTTGCATGTACGGCATGATCCATCGCGCCATGCGGCAGATGGTGCAGGAGGAGTTGGGCGAGGAAGCTTGGCTTGCCCTTGAACAAAAATTAGACATAGGCCCGACGGAATTGCTGACCGGCATGGTCTATGACGATGCGCTTTCGCTGGAAATTGTTGCAGAAGCGGCTGCGCGGTTCAACCTGTCGGTAGACCAAACTTTGGAGGCATTCGGCCAATATTGGGTGCGCTTTGCTGGACAAGGATCCTTGTCCTCAATCATGAAATTCACCGGCCAAAATCTGGCAAGCTTCATTACCAATCTTGATCGCCTGCACCTTGCGGTGGGGTCGGCTATGCCCGGTGCCCGGCTACCGACCTTTTCCACCTTGGAAAACGCGCCCGGCCATCTTGTTGTCGAATATCGTTCCGATCGCGTGGGCATGGAGCCGTTTGTGAAGGGCTTGCTCCAAGGGTTAATGGATCGCTTTGATGCCTGCGGTGAAATCGCGGTTGTGCATCGGGGCGAGAAGACCATCCTGTTCGATATCCGTTATCAGGACAAAGGCTGAACCATGCTTCTTAGCTTTTCCGAAAAGCAAATTGGTGCTTTGTTTCCTGCGTTCCTGCACATTGATAAGCAGTTGAATATATCCGCCATGGGGCCAGGCATATTGCGGCACTTGCCGCATGTCCGAATGGGGATGCCGTGCGCCGAGGCCTTTGACATCGTGAACTACGACACCGCGCAGTTTTTTCAGGAGGGCGCGAACGTTCAACCGGTGAGCTTGATTGCACGGGACAGTGATGTGCATTTAAGCGGCGCTGCCATTTTCCATGACGCCGGATGCTTGCTTGCCGTTCGATTTGCCATAACGGAGGACATGTTCGCCGATAGTTCGATGGACCTTAGCGACTTTGGTCATGCCGATCCGGTAATCCTCAGCACCATGTTGATTGTGCTGCAAAGGGCGATGTTGGAAGAATCACAAGCCAACGCCATCGAGCTTGCGCATGAACGCCAACGCAGTGCCGACCTGTTGGAACGCACAAGCCGGGTCGCAGGATATATGGCGCATGATTTCAACAATCTTCTGTCGGTAATCCGTTTGAATACGGATCGTCTGTCGCGTCAGTTCGGCAAGGACGAAAAAATTGGCAAGCTTGCCGAAATCATTCAGGAAATGGCCGCGCGTGGGTCAGAGATAACACAATCGCTGATGACCCTCTCGCTTCAGCGCACCGATACGCGGCAACCCTTATCGGTTGATCAAGTCATTCAGGACAATATGGGGGTTTTGGATAGTGTGGTGGGATCAAACATCACATTGAAGCTCAACCTAGATGCCGATGGCCGCAAATCGGTTGTCAGTTACAGTGACTTTCTGAATGCCCTCATCAATCTGTTGCTTAATGCGCGTGAAGCCATGCCGATGGGCGGGCAAATTGCATTGTCTACTTCGCTCGGTGTTGGTCAAAGCAAAAGCCACGCCGACGGCGACGCGGATGCGGATATGGCGGCGTCCGGTTCCTATATCGCCATCCAAATAGCGGATACGGGTATTGGCATGAGTGACGCTTTGTTAGCGCGTGCCTTTGAACCGCAATTTTCGTCAAAGCCGAATGGGACCGGTCTTGGCCTTGCCTCCGTACGCAATTTTGCCGCCGAAATGGGCGGTGATGTCTGGCTGGAGTCTGTCGAGGGTATGGGAACCACGGCCTATCTGCATTTACCCGTCGCGCGCACCGTCGCGCCGTTGGTTGCGGCTGGTTCTAGTCCCCCGAATGCAGGCACGCCGAATGCTTTGGGCAAGCAAAGGATATTGCTCGTCGAAGATGAGCCTTATGCACTTGAGGCGCTGGTCGAAATGTTGGAAGCGGAGGGCTATGCCGTCACAGCCTGTACATCAGGGGAGGAGGCGTTGCGCGCCTTAGCGCAAAATGCCTATGATGTCTTGTTAACCGATGTGTTGATGCCGGGGCAAAATGGCACCGAAGTTGCGCGGGATGCTTGCATCGTGCAACCGTCAATCAAGGTCATTTTGATGAGCGGCTATGTCCCGGATTCGGCCGCTTTGCAGCCGGGATGGCTATTTTTGCACAAACCCATGGAAAGCGCCAAATTGCTGCAACTCATTTCTGGCTGACGTGCGATGATAGCCCGCGTGCAGAACGCCATTTATGTGCCTTGCGGTTGCAATTTCCAAGCTGCTTCCAAATAACGCTGCATGGCAATAGTGGCATGATCCTCAAGCATTAGCAGTTTGCGGCGCTTATCCTTTGGGTCCGTCCATCGCCGAACAAGACCCGCTTCCACCAGACCATTGATATGACGCAAGGCCGTGCTGAGTGGAACATGTGTTGTGGCCGATGCACTGGACGCCGGCACCGCTTCGCCGCGTAAAGTGGCATCGGTAATATCCAGCAATATTTCCCACGACGGCCCCGTAAGCACCGCGGGGTCAAAAAATTTATATTTGTTATGCTGAAATTTTAACAGCATGCGGGTGAATGTCTGAAGTTCTTCTTTTGATGGCTTATGGCCCTGCTTTGCCGGGCGGTCGCGATGATCTGGCGGATCACTCCGCTTGGTCAGGGTCCTCATCTGGAAGCGGTAGGCGGTCGCAAAATAATGCGCCGATGCGCGGCGTAATGCGTCGGCCAGCTGCTCCGTCGACACGGGTTTACTGAGCAAATCTGTCGCTTGCACCTGCATCGCTTTGGTCGCGACCTGCAAACTCGAATGCCCCGTTAGGACAAAGCTAATGATAGGTCTATTGGGTGAGAAGCGGTGGGCAATCTCGGACAATAAGGACATGCCATCCATGGTCGGCATTTCAAGGTCGGTTATCACAATGCCGATGTCTGGCGTCTCCGCGATTTGATGCAGTGCGTCGGGCGCATTGGCTGCGGCTTTTGTGGTGTAACCCAAATTTTCGATGGCATCGCAATATTCATCGCGACAGACGGGGTCATCATCGACCACCAGGACCGTACATGTCATGGATGCCTTACTGCGCGCTATTTCAAGGTCCGAGCTGTTGACGTGCATCACATTTCCTGACGCCTGAAATTGATTTCAAGCTACTGCCGACAGTGCCTGTTATTATGCTATGTCTGTCATTTTGCCTCTGGCGTCAACCAATTGATGATTAACGCCATTTTTACAAATTAGCATATATTTATGGACCAAATATGACTGTCGGCAACGGTGTGATACGGGGAATGGCTGGACGGTTTTAGCGCGCTTGGCTCCGTTCGGGCGGAATGGCTTGCGCTCCGGGCCGGCGGGGGTCTGCGGCACCCAAGAATAGACCGTTTTCGACCATGATGGATTGCGCACTGCCCATCGTTTCGTCGGAGGTGATATTGTGCCCCATGGACTTCAGGATTTGGACGGTATCGGGATTGAAGTTTGGCTCAACCCGCAATTTATCGCTGGTGTCTTGAAAGATACGCGGCTGGTGGGTGGCTTCTTCGACATTGAGGTTGAAATCGACGACGTTGACGATCACTTGCATCACGGTGTTGATGATCGTGCTGCCGCCGGGCGTGCCGGTGATGAGCCAAGGCTTCCCGTTTTTCATGACAATTGTCGGCATCATCGTGGAAAGCATCCGTTTGCCAGGCGTCATCGCATTGGGCGGTGGCGGCAAACCTTCGCGGAGCGCTTTGGCAGCTTGTGCGTGCGAGAAGTTATTCATCTGATTGTTGAGCAACACACCGGTGCCAGCAATCATCACGCCCGAACCAAAATCGGCGCCCAAAGTATATGTCGTTGACACCACATTGCCCTGTGCGTCCGCCACCGAGAAATGGGTGGTAGATGGGCTTTCATATTTGAGCGGATCACCCACGCCCATTTGCGCGATGGGCTTGGCCTTGTCTGGATCGATACGTTCGGCGCGTGTGCGCGCGTAAGCTTTCGAGATAAAGCCTTGGATCGGCGTGGTGACAAAATCGGTGTCCCCCAACAGGACGTAGCGATCCGAATATCCCAGCTTCATGGCCTCGGCCATGATGTGAAGAGATTTCGCCGAACCCGCGCCATTTTGTTTCAGGTCAAAATTTTCAACGATGTTGAGCATATTGAGCAAGGTCGCACCGCCCGCACTGGCCGGTGGCGCCGTTATAATATCAAGGCCGCGATAGGTCCCACGCAATGGCTTGCGCTCAATCGCGCGATAGCCAGCCAAATCATCCGCGGTAATCAACCCGCCATGGGCTTTCATGTCGGCGACAAAACGTTCCGCTACCGGCCCTTTGTAAAAGCCATCTGCCCCATGCTTGGCGATTTGGATGAGTGTCCATGCAAGGTCTGGCTGTTTCAGCCTTTCTCCTGCACGATAAAGTGTGCCATCGGGCTTATAATAAGCCGCTTTGGCGGCCGCGCTGGTCGACAAGCGCTCTTCGCCCCAACCAAAAACAAAGGCTTCGTCGGGGGTCAGGACCACGCCGTCGCGGGCAAGCGCGATGGCGGGCGCAACGACGTCTGACCAAGGCAGTTTACCGAATTTTTTATGTGCCATATGGAGTCCCGCAACGGTTCCGGGGACCGATGGCGCGAGATAACCGCGGCTGGCAATTGGGGATTCCTGCCCTTTATTATCCACAAACATGGCAAGCGTAGCTGCCTTTGGTGCGACCGAACGGAAATCGAGAAAAACTTGCTCACCGCTTTTGGCGTCATGCACCAGCATGAAGCCATCGCCACCGATATTACCCGCCCGTGGGAGGGTAACCGCCAAGGCAAAGCCAATGGCCACAGCCGCATCCACGGCATTACCGCCACGGCGCAATATGTCCGCGCCGACTTCGGATGCCATTGCATTTTGCGACACCACCATGCCTTGTTCGCCAACGACGGGAGAATGGATGCTGGGATATTCGAGCAGTTGCTTTTTCTGGGCAAGGACGGGGGATGCCGCAAAAGCGAGCACCGACAATAATAAGATGCCCGTGCGGGACAATTTTCCGATAATCTGGACCATCAAACTTCTCCCATCAATCGTGCAGCCCGTTCGGCATAATGAGCCAAGCGCAGCGATACGCCCACTGCGGAGACTGAAGACCATTGTTCTGGTGATATCGGCTATGCTTCGCCCGGTAACGCGGCGAGAGAATATCCCTGCAAACTGCCTCAGTTTCATGCGAGCAAGTTAGCGGCGCATTTACTGCGCCGCTACATGCAAAACGGTTTTTAGGTCAGACCGCTTTATCAAAACTCTTTCGACAGTTCGAAATAGACAAACCGGCCAACTGCATCGTGCAACGAACCAAGGAAACCATAGTTCGTCGACGCCAGCGGCGGCTGCTTATCGAACAAGTTACGCGCACCTAAGCGGAACCGTGTACCCGAAAATGCACCCTGATCTTTTCCAGCGCGATATTGCACATACGTGTTCACCGTGGTGACGCTGGGCAACTTGTAAAACTCATTGTTTACTAACAGTGTTCCCGTGTCGAAAACCGAGCCGACATAATTGACCAAGATGCCTGCACTTACGGGGCCTGATTTCCACGTCAGGTTTCCGCTCATGCGCCATTCGGGGTTGCCGTTGACCTGGATCTGGCTTCCGGCTTGGGTAATTGTCACGCCGCTACCCAATGTGCCCGCTGCGTTTGCGGCAATCAGTTGCGCCTGCAATTCAGATGCGGATTGTTCATATGTCAGGAGCTTTGACGCGTTGAGGTCGATGTTGAAACTACCCAGCAGCGTATTGCGTACATCATAGCTGACGCCGAAATCCAGACCTGCCAACTTGCGCAGCCCAAGATTGAAATAATCATCCTTCACATAATCGATAGTGCCGATGACTTGGGTGCCAACCGGTGCCAGACGCACAACATTCGGGTTGCTGCGTCCGCCCAGCCGTTCGAGAAGATCGAACAAAATCTGGTTTTGCGCACCTTGCAGACCAATGACGCCCTTTGAACGCAGCGACCAATAATCGACAGTGAAAGTGAGATTATTGAAAGGCTGTACAATGACGCCCGCCGATAAGGTTTCGCCATTTTCAGGCGTCAGATTCTGATTACCTGACCGAACCTCAAGCGTGCTAATACCGCTGCAGGTGGTTGCCGGGTTCAGGCGGCAAGCGGCAAAGTCGGTGCGGGTATTTGCGACCTGTGTACCGGCGCTATAAAATTGCGCGAGATTGGGGGCGCGGAAATTCTGCGACCATGCCGAACGGAGTTTGATGCCGTCCATCACGGTCCATGCGCCCGCGACCTTGGTCTTGAACACATTCCCAAAGTCCGAATAATGCTCATCGCGTGCAGCAACTTGCAGGTCAATCGACTGCACCAACGGGATTTCCATATCTTCGGAAATCACAGGTACGGCGAGTTCAGCATAAGCCGACACAACAGTCCGACGCGCTTTTACATCCGGCGCAGGGCTGGCACCCATAATGTCGGTGCCATAACGGATGCCTGAAACGCTATCTGTATAGGTGGTGGTGCCGTCCAGACGGTTATCGCGGTTATCCGAATATGTTTCGCGCCGTGCTTCCACGCCGCTGGCAAAACCTACGCCGCCTGCGGGCAGGCTGAAAATATCATTGTTGGAAATCCGGAAATCCAATGTGCCAAGCGATGTCGTGCTGATGCGATGCACGTCGACCAAGAAGGACTGGATCGTGGCCGCGCTGTTAGGGGTGCCATCGCCAATTGAATTATTGAGCTGATTTCCGCCGTTGAAGGGATTGTATGCATCGGGGGTTGACCGTGCGAGCGCTGCTTGAAACAGCGTGTTGCTGACGGCATTTTTGGTATTATCGTCGGTGCGCGCCCAAGAATAAGACGCCGCCGAATCCCATTTGAAATTGCCCCATTCGCCGCGTACGCCGAGCAAACTGCGAATGCTGTCATCGGTTACGACGAACGTACGCGGACCAGTATCCACGGGACGATAGTTTGTGATACGCAGTGCAAGCCCAGTCGTTGGCACGCCGACCAATCCGGCCAAACGATTTGGATTGTCTACGCCGTTGAACGTGGTTGGACCGAAGGGATTGTAATAATTGGTGGTCGGGATCGTAATGACTGCACTCGAAATCGGTGCGGATTGTTCACGCTGTCCTTCAAGCTTAGCATTATAATAGCCGAGTTCACCAAAAAGTTCGACCGATCCGATGTCCTGACGGAAGGTGCTGAAAAGATTGATGCGGTCAAGACCGCCGCGGATCGTACGATCGGGGTTTTCATCATAACGCAGCACACGGCTGGTCGCACCGGTAATGCCACCGCTGCGTAGGCAGAGATTGCCGTTGAAAACGGCGCTTGAACAGCCAGCTGCAGTGTTTGTGATCGGTTCGATGTGGAAAACGCCCGACGTCGTCAATGCTGTCGTCGATGTGCCTTGACGGATGGTTGGTGACGGAACGGCCGTTACCGTAAACGCACCCCACGGCGATGACGTTGAACGGTTGTCGAAGCCGGTATCGGCTTCCCAAGGCGTGCCGACCAGCTTTGGCATGTGGTTTTCACTTGCCGAAAATGGACGTTCGCTTGCGAACAACGGCGTCCGCTTTGTCAGACTGCCAAAAAATGTAAAGCGCCCGCCGGACTTGGTTTTAAAACCAGCCTTAATTGCGCCGGTTTTTTCATTCGTTCCGTCAGCAGAGCCGTAACGCGTGTCAAAACGCAGTCCTTCATATCTATCGTCCGTAACGACGTTGACCACACCGGCGACGGCATCCGCGCCGTAAACAGCAGCCGCACCGTCGCGCAAAACTTCGATCCGGCGCGTCGCGCCAACGGGAAGCGAGTTCGTGTTGGCCGTCTGTACCGGAACAAAATTCTCGGTCTGCGTGCCCGGCGTCAAGATCATGCGGCGTCCGTTGACCAGAACCAACGTGTTGCCGGTGCCGACACTGCGCAGATTGATCGAGGCATTGTCGCCGCGCGCATCGTTAAGGTTACCGGTCGTCCGGGCCTCTTGGAACTGGACATCACCTGCTTGCGGAATGGAACGGAAGAGATCGTCACCAGAAACGCTTCCCGTGGCAGCGATGCGGTCTTCGCTCAGCACCGAAACCGGAAGGGTTTCCGCAATTTTTGAGCCTTCGATGCGGCTACCCACAACCACGATTGCTTCGGTCGTTTCGGCTTCTGCTTCCGGTTGGCCGGCAGATTGCGCGAACGATGGTGTGGACACGATGATGGAACAGCCGATTAACAAACCGGCACGCAATGAAATTTTCGACACTGTAAATTGCCTCCCTTTGCCGCCCCCTTGCGGCTTATGCATTTTTACCCGAATTGCACCAATCCCGCACATTGACAAGCAATAGTCATTACAATTTTGTGAATAATTCATTCCATTTTGGTTATGGATTGATCACCAGTTGTTTCTAGGAAGGCGCGTGCAGAAGAGAATATGCTGATGACATGCCTATTACGTTATCAGGTGATTAGCCGTCCCACTGGAGGTTCCCCCCCTGACGCGAACCCGCTGGCGATTTTGTGCCGGGCGTAGTGAAAGCGGGTGGATCGAGGGGAATGACACCTGTTGCCAGGCACAATTGAATAAGCGTTCAATGTTTGATATCCCCTCTTATGCAAGAGATTCGAGCTGATCGTCGCCAACATATCATCGCTTCCGCTATCTGTGTTTTGGCTGAATATGGAATAGTTGAATTTACGTTCAACAAGGTTGCGCACCATGCCGGGATCTCGGCAGCTTTGATCGTTCATTATTTTGCGAGCAAAGAAGCCCTTCTTGAGGCCGCTTTCCGTTCCGTAGTGCGTCAATTGAACAATCAGGCGACGGCGCGTCTCCGGCTCGCTGCTGGGCCCCGTGCGCGGATACAGGCGCTGGTGGACTCCCATCTTGGGCATAATGATTTTTCTGAGGAAACCGCGCGGGTTTGGCTGTCTTTTTGGGGACAGGCGCTGCATGTTCCACAACTGGCGCGGGTACAGCGCGCGCATCAACAGCGCATGTTGTCGAATTTGAAGTTTGATCTGCGGCAGATTGTCGACGCGCAGGACGTATCCCCCATGGCGGACACCATCGCCGCGATGATCGACGGTGTTTGGTTACGCGCCGCGATGAATGGCGGCGTGGCGCTGCAGAACGGGTTGGCACGCGACCTGATTTTTGAATTCATCGCGCGCAACCTGAAGGACACCCTGCCCTCGCATGCCGCCACAAGCTTTGACACAGTCAATCCGGCAACAGGGCAACTGCTCGCGACAATCCGCATCGATGGACAGGCAGAGGTCAATAAGGCTGTGGCCCGCGCGGCCGATGCGCAAAAGCTATGGGCGAAAACACCGGGCGTAGAACGCGGACGCATCCTT
>ENA-OREM01000073-OREM01000073.1-marine-metagenome-genome-assembly--contig:-NODE-73-length-86640-cov-8.844437_pt1 | contig 86640 bp, 89 predicted proteins | sample MGYA00248623_ERZ508561 | MGnify/ENA primary metagenome ERZ508561 (study PRJEB26227, sample SAMN06264494) | marine metagenome | isolation source: Columbia River Estuary | place: USA:Columbia River Estuary...
GCATAGGCGTTATAGGAAGTAACCTGTAAATTTGAGTATTATGAATATATTACTAAAATCGGCTACCATTGTAGATAGTGAAAGTAAATACCACTTAAAAAAGTGTGATATACTTATTGAAAAAGGGATCATATCAAAAATTGCCTCTTCTATAGCTGCACAAAAAAACATGCAAGTAATTAAACGCCCTAATCTGCACATTTCAAGAGGCTGGTTTGATAGCGGGGTGTCTTTCGGAGAACCAGGTTTTGAGGAGAGAGAAAACATTGAAAACGGCCTAAAAACAGCTGCTTTATCCGGCTTCACTGCCGTTGCACTAAACACAAACACACATCCAGTACCAGACAATAAAGGAGCCATTCGGTATTTAAAAACCCTAGCAAACAACCAAGGTGTCACCCTATTGCCTAATGGGTGCCTTACTCAAATGGCCAAAGGTGAAGATCTAGCAGAACTCTTTGACATGCAAGGTGAAGGAGCACTTAGTTTTTATGATTATAAAAAACCTATAGCAAACCCAAATTTGCTAAAAATAGCTCTACAGTACACCCAAAGTTTTAATGGCCTTGTGCAGTCCTATCCTTGTGAGAAAGCAATTGCACCAAATGGAATGGTAAACGAGCATCTAAGTGCTACCCAACTTGGGCTTAAAGGCATACCTACCCTTGCCGAATCTCTACAAGTTGCTAGAGATCTTTACATCTTAGAGTACACAGGTGGTAGACTCCATATTCCTACCATATCTACTCTAGAGAGTGTAGGACTTATAAAACAAGCAAAGAAAAAAGGCCTTAAAGTTAGCTGTAGTGTATCTATTAATAATCTTAGCCTTACAGACAGTGTGCTTGAGAGTTTTAATACCAACTACAAACTCATGCCTCCTTTGAGAACACCTCAAGATATAAAGGCATTAAAAAAAGGACTTACAGATGGCACTATAGATATGGTAACTAGTGACCACAATCCTATAGATATTGAGAATAAAAAAATAGAGTTTGATCATGCAAAATACGGTAGTATTGGTCTTGAAAGTTGTTTTGGAGCACTACAAAAAGCAACAGATTTAGAAACAGCAATAAAGGCATTAACCCAACACTTGCAACAATTCTTGTTGGCAGTGATCCCTCCTCTGAGACATATGTTCGAATGAAAAGAAATACTTGTAAAAGAGTCGGTATGGAGTCTATTGCTGTTGAGCTTCCTGAGTCGACTACTACTGAGGAGTTACTCAGCTCAATAAATAGTCTTAATAATAATGAAGGGGTTCATGGGATACTTCTTCAACACCCTGTCCCTTCTCAAATTGATGAAAGAAAATGCTTTGATGCGATAGATATTAATAAAGATGTTGATGGTGTTACATGCCTTGGTTTTGGAAATATGGCAATGGGTTTGCCTGCTTTTGGTTCATGCACTCCTGCAGGAATAATGAGACTGCTTGAGCACTATGAAATAGAAATTCAAGGAAAGAATGCTGTTGTTGTTGGAAGAAGTCCAATTCTTGGAAAACCAATGGCTATGATGCTACTAAATAAAAATGCAACAGTAACTATTTGTCACTCAAGAACTCAAAAAATAGAAGAAATTATTAAGCAAGCAGACATTTTGGTTGGAGCTGTTGGAATTCCTGAATTTATCAAGTATGAGTGGATTAAAGATAATGCTGTTGTTATAGACGCTGGTTATCACCCAGAAAAATGTGGTGACATTGACTTGGAGAATATTGAATCTAAAGCGTCTGCATATACGCCAGTGCCAGGCGGTGTGGGCCCTATGACGATCAATACTCTAATATTGCAAACTCTTCAGTCCGCACAAAAAACTAAGACTTAGAGTCCTCTTCAGTCTGAACAACTTCTTCTGATATTTCTTCAACCTCAGCCGATTCAATAACATCTTCAGAGACATCTTGTGCCTCATTTACGTGGCCATCAACAACTTCATGTGAATCTTCCTCAGACTCTTTAGACTTTTTAAAAGGGAAAGGCTTGTCATCTGTTTCAAACAGAAGAAATTTCAGAGTATCACTTACAAACAAAAATAAGTGATTGTTAAAATCAGATAAAGACTCATTAACCTTGGAGGTGAATAAGTAAAATAAGAACTGAATAAAGGCAAGACCAATAGATACAGAAATAACAAAATTTAATACAAATGCATATAGAAACATAAAGACAAAACGAGTCCATTTTCCTAATTTAAAAACTTCTTCTTTAACTTCTTCTCTATTAATTTCCATAATTTAATTTCCTCTATGTTTAAATTCTACATCAACTTCGTTCGGATTATTAACAAGATCATCAATCAATGTCTTGGTTTTGGCTGATTCATAAATAATATTATACAAAGAATCGACAAGTGGCATTTTAATACCAAGGTTAGATGATTCATTTTTAATAACTTCAAGTGTTCTAATGCCCTCTGCTACTTGACCTACTTTTTCTTTTGCGCTTTCTAAATTTAAACCAGTTCCTAGATGATACCCAAGTTGGTAGTTTCTTGAAAGGTTAGAAGTGCATGTTGCAACTAAGTCGCCCATACCTGCAAGACCTAGAAAGGTAATTGGGTTTGCTCCCTTCGCTACTGCAAACCTACTCATTTCTGCCATACTTCTGGTTAAAATTAACCCTAATGCATTTTCACCAACTCCCATGGAGTCTGCCATACCGCATATAATGGCATAGATATTTTTCAATGCTCCTGCTAACTCAACACCCTGAACATCATCACTTGAATAAATCTTAAATGTTCCTGAGGAAAGAATTTCTTTAACATCATTTATTAAATCTTTACTGCTACTGGCTATAACAGTTCCAGATACTTTATTCTCGGCTATCTCTCTTGCTAAGTTAGGACCACTTAAAACACCGATCTGGTTATCATTGCTATTTATGTTTGTTGAAATAATATCTGACATAGATCTAAATGGATCTAATTTAATACCTTTAGTACATGAAATTATATGAGCCCCTTTATTAATTTTAGGTGCTATTCTTTGAATAATATTCTCAAATATTAGACTTGGGGTCGCAACTAAAATAATTGATGAGCCTTTGATGACCTCATCTAAATCTTCAGATGCATGGATATTTGAAGATAACTGTAATTCTGGGTGATAAACAGAGTTTGCGCCTTCGGAGTTGATTCTTAATGCCTGTTCTGAATCTCTGACCCAAAGATATACATCACTTCCATTAGAAGCTGCAATATTGGCAAGAACTGTACCAAAACTTCCTCCACCCAAAACTGCAACTTTGTTAGTAATCATAATTATGATAAATATTTATCAAGCTGTCTTAGATATTTTGACGGGTCTTGCGGAGATCCACCTTCCGCAATAACAGCATAGTCATATAGGAAATCTACGAAAGAGTTAAATTGCTTACCCTTAAGATCTTTAAGCTTTTTTAATAGCTTATGTTTTGAGTTAATTTCAAAAATTGGATTAGACGCTTCCATGCTTTGCCCTGAAGCCTCTAAAATTCTTCTTAATTGAGCCCCTGGTTCATTTTTAGGGACAACTAGACATGAAGCAGAATCTGTTAATCTAGAGCTCACTATAACCTCAGAAACCTTGCCATCCAGGTGTTTTTTTATTTTAGAAACTAGATCTTGATCTGACTCTGAAACTTTTTTTTGTTCCGCTTCAGTTATCTCTTCTTTTGCTGCATTGACCAACTCCTTACCTTTATATTCAATAAGACCAGTCATTAGCCATTCATCAATTCTGTCAGTTAGTAATAAAACTTCTTTTCCTTTAGATTTTAAGCCCTCTATGTGAGGGGAATTAGCTGCTGCTTGATATGTATCAGCTACACAATAATATATTTTATTATCATCCTCTGTCATTCTCGCGATATAGTCGTCTAGTGTGTTTTCTGGAGAATCCTTTTCAGAATAAGTTGATGAAAATAATAAAAGGCTTGCAATTAATTCTTTATTTTCAAAATCCTCAGCAGTTCCCTCTTTGAGAACCAAGCCATACTCTTTCCAGAAATTTTTATATTTATCAAAAGAGTCTTTCTTTAGTGTTACCAACGAGTCTAGTATCTTTTTTGTAACGCCTTTTTTAATCGTATCAACTAAGTGATGCTCTTGGAGAATTTCTCTCGAAACATTTAATGGAAGATCGCTAGTATCGATGATGCCTCTAACAAACCTTAAATATAAAGGAAGGAAATGCGATGCATCATCCATTATAAATACTCTTTGAATATAAAGTTTTACACCTCTAGGTGACTCTCTATTCCACAAGTCGAAAGGCGGTTTAGATGGAACATATAATAAATTAGTATATTCATTCTTACCTTCAACTTTGTTATGCACCCAAAACAAAGGATCTTCTTGATCAAATGTAGTGAACTTGTAAAAGTCATTATATTCATCATCTTTTATTGATCTTTTTGGTTTTAACCATAAAGCCTCTGAATCGTTTATTCTATTTACCTCACCTGATTCGGAAATTAGATTTAAAGGGAAATTTATATATTGGGAATATTTTTCTAGCAAAAATTTAACTCTACCCTCTTCAGCAAACTCATGATTGTCTTCGTTTAAATAGATAATAATATCTGTGCCATTAGATTCTTTAGTTGATTGCTCAAGTTTATATTTTTCTTCACCAGAGCTTTCCCATAATATAGCCTCATTAGATGCTTCATATGCAGATTTTGATAGGACTTGTACTCTATCAGCCACCATAAACACAGAGTAGAAACCCACACCAAATTGACCGATAAGATTTGAATCTTTTTGTTTATCGCCTGTAATATTGTCAAGAAACGATGATGTACCAGATCTAGCAATTGTTCCAATATTTTGGACAATTTCTTCTTCTGACATCCCAATTCCATTATCAGAAATAACAATTTTATTTTCATCTTTAAAAATTTTTACATCGATCTTTAAATCATTGTTCATTTTTGAAATTGATTTATCTTCTACCGATTTGAATCTTAATTTATCAATTGCATCTGATGCATTAGATACAAGCTCTCTTAAAAAGATTTCTTTATTTGAATATAAAGAATGAATCATCAGCTTTAACAGCTGCTTAGTTTCTGTCTGAAATGTCTTTGTTTTTGCTCTAGCCATAGTTAACCCCTTTAATTAGCTATTAATTGGTGTTGAAATTATAAAATTCAAGTGTTGGGTAAAATTATAAAAAAGAAACTCTAACAACTTGAGTAATAGATATTAGTAAGATTATTAAAGTATTAAGCACACTCAAGTTATGAAGCCCTTTAAATAACTTGTCCCAGCCCCTGTCTCTAGATGCATTTGTTACTGGAATAATAATATAACCAAGAAAAGAAAAAGAAACAGCCGTTAAGGCTAAGTAGATATCAATAGTGTTAAAAAAAAGATATGAGATTAATAGCGCTAGGAGAGTTAGAAGCGTTAGCAATAAATAATATCTAGGAAAAATTTTTCTAAGAAATAAAGATGCGTTTTGATTATCGAGAACTTTAAATACTACAGGTGCTGTAAGTATTACTTGAGCAAATATAATACCTAAAACCAAAGAGTAAATAAGGATTAAAAGGCTTAAAGTAATAATATTCATAATAAAGTGGCGGTCTGACGGGGAATCGAACCCCGAACACCGCCGTGACAGGGCGGAATTATAACCGTTTAACTACCAGACCACTAAACCGTTGAGATGAATAATATCTATTTTAGATAAAAGTGCAACCCAAAAATGGTGGGTGATGACAGGTTCGAACTGCCGACCCTCTCGGTGTAAACGAGATGCTCTACCAAACTGAGCTAATCACCCTTTTTTGTCTAATTAAAGCTCAAAACTTCGTATCAATTTTGAACCATTAAATTAGGCTGCTAATAATACTATTATATTTATAAAAATAATATGCTTAATTGATGACAATTTAATTTTTTGAAAGGCTTATTCTCGCCCTGTAAATACCAAAAAGAGTAATGAATACAAATAGTATTTGATTGGTATTTAATATTTCTGAAAATATAAATGATGCTAAAATTGTTGCTGTTAATGGCTGCATTAATAATCCTATGGAACCACTGGATGCTGATATATTTGCAATACCATATGTAATTAAAAATTGCCCCCCAAACTGACATAAAAAAGCTAGCAAGAATAAATTCTTCCATTCAAAACTTGTTGTTGGAAATTTGTTACCAGATTCAAGAAGCATTGGTATAAGAGCAAAAATACTACAAAATAAGGTTGTATAAAATATTATGTTTAATGCAGTTTCTTTTCCAAGCTTAGATATTATTAACAAATATACCGCATAACCAAGTGCAGCAAATAAACATAAGATATCTCCTAGTATTTTTCCATTAAGATAATTATTTGAAAAAATTATTAGCCCAATAATGCCAATATAGGTTATGAAAAATGATGATGCAAAACCTTTAGAGGGCTTCTCTTTAAAAAAGATATAGCTCAAGATAGCTATTAGTATGGGTGCAGAATTTACAATAATTGTTGCATTTGAAACTGAGGTTATGTCCATTGCATAGTGCCACAGAACTAAATCAAAGGTAAAAGCCATGGATGCTATCGCAGAATAAAATATAGTCTTTTTATTTTTTAAGCTAAAAGAGATTTTTTTATTGAGATAAAAATTTAAGATAAACAAGAATGGTAATGTAAACACCATTCTGTAAAACATTATAGAAGATGGGGACAATTCACTCCATTTAACAAATATTGGAGCAAAACCAATTAGCATTGCCCCTGTTGCTAGCATAAGAAAATAATTTGAACGCTGAAAATTATTAATCATGAAGTTATAATTTGAAAATGAATAACATTGTAGATCAGAAAATAGAAATTATCTCTGTAGGAGAGTTAAATAGATCTGCGAAATATTTATTAGAAAATGCGTTTAACAATATTTCGGTTGTTGGTGAAATATCCAACATGTCTCGACCTAGTTCAGGTCACATTTATTTCACATTAAAAGATGAAGATGGTGCCATTGGATGTGCAATGTGGAGATCTCAAGCATCGAAACTAAATTTTAATCCTGAAAATGGAGATAAGTGCATACTTAAAGGGCAGGTAAGCATATACCCGGCCTCAGGTAGATATCAGTTAATGGTTAAATCTATTGAACAAGCAGGTTCCGGTAACCTAATGCAGCAGTTCGAAGATCTAAAAAAGAAACTTGATAGCGAAGGTTTATTTGATTTAGAAAATAAACTTCATCTCCCAGAATCACCAAAACATATTGGAGTAATAACATCATCTTCAACAGCAGCTTTTCAAGATATATTAAGCACTATTCAAAGACGAGCCCCTTCTGCTCAAGTCTCCTTAAGTAAATCTGTTGTCCAAGGTGATACTGCTCCTAGAACAATAATAAAAGCACTAAACAGAATATTGTTATTCAATGAGAATAACGAAGACAATCCAATTGATGTGGTTATACTTTCACGCGGCGGTGGCTCTATAGAAGATTTATGGTGCTTTAACAATGAAGAGCTTGCTAGAGAGATATTTGCTTTTCCAATACCAACGATATCAGGCGTAGGACATGAAATAGATTTTACAATTTGCGACTTTGTTTCAGATACAAGATCTCCAACACCAACAGCAGCAGCAGAGTTAGTTACTGAATTTAATTTTAAAGCCTTTGACAGGCTTGAAGATTATTTTGAAAAATTAGTATCGAAAGCATATCACTTATTTAAATTGAAGAGACATGCAATAAATTCAATAAAGTCTAATTTAAAAAGCCCGCTAATAAAGCTAAGAGAACAAAACCAAAGGCTAGATAGCTTTGAACTTAGGTTAAAACAGAATATACAATTTAATACTAAAACAGAATTTCAAAAATTAAATACTTATTATTCTAGATTGATGGAGCGCAACCCTAAAAACCTTCTTCAAAAACTAGATTCTAGAATTAAAAATATATCAAAACTAATTGAGATTAATATAAAAAATAAGCTCTCTATTAAAGAGCTAAAAATAAAAGAATCAAATAAAAACTTGCTTATCTTAAACCCATTATCAATTCTTGATAGAGGTTATGCCATTATCCAAAATAAAAATGGTCAGGCTATAAAAACAAATTCAGATGTTCTTGTAGGCGAAAATCTTACCGCAAGACTTAGTGAGGGTTTTCTAGATATAGAGGTTAAAACTACTAGTGATAAAAAATAAACTGTTACTCTGTTTTCTATATACTTTTACTTTGCTAATTAATGCTGAATATTCTGCAATACCTGGTGAATTAATTGCAATTAAGCTAAAAAAATCTACTGAAAATATAATCTCTAATGAATTGGTTGTTGAGAATGATCTTAATAAAATTATTATTATTCCAATCCCTTATAACAATACCAATCTATCTTTGGACTTGTATGACATTCAGATCAATGTTCAAAAAAAAGATTTTGGAGAGTCAAGAATAACAATAGATAACCTTTCTCAAGTAGACCTAAATAATGAGGATGCAGCTAGAGCTTATAAAGAATCTAGACTTATAAAAGATGCTGTAAAAACATACTCTAATGACTTCAAGCCACTTCTTAATTTTATAAGGCCTGTTGAGGGAATAATTTCTAGTCGATATGGTAAAAAAAGATTCATCAATAATTCTCCTAGATCTCCCCACCTAGCATTAGATATAGCAGCTCCAGAGGGGTCGCCAATTATTGCTCCTGCATATGGAAAAGTAATTCTTACAGGTAATTTCTTTTATGGAGGTAATTACATAATTCTAGATCATGGCTATGGAATGCTTTCATCTTATAGCCATCTATCTGAAATTCTTGTCAAGAAAGGAGATATTCTTAATCAATCAGACCTCATAGGTAAAGTTGGCTCAACAGGAAGAGTTACAGGACCACATTTGCATTGGACTGTTTATTTGAACGAGATTAGAATTAATCCAGAGTCTTTGTTAAAGGATAATTATTTAAACACTCTTTTGGAGTCCATCTAAGATTTCATTGAGACTATCTTTTGTTTGGGGTCTAAAAAAAGATTTTACTAAAACTCCTTCGGGGTTAATAAAAAAAGTAGCTGGAACTGCTGGCGGTGTTTCAATCCCCCAAATCTCTCTTGGATGAGATATCAGTGATGGAATATCTACTTTAAATTTTTTAGCTATTGGAGCAAGATCTTCAGAATCTAACTCATCAAAGTTAAAGGCATAAACAAGGATATCTTTATTTTCTTCAGCAAACTCTACCAACTCTGGAATTTCTTTTATACATGGTGCGCACCAGTCTGCCCAATAATTAACAACAATCCATTTACCCTGAAGTTTACCAAAAGATGTGTCAGACCCATTGAGGACCTCAATGTCATTATTTTGACATCCCATTAAAAAGATAAGACAGAAGAAGGTTATAATTTTATTATTCATTAAGACATTTTAGGCTAATTATCAGGTATGGAAAATAAATATTTACTAATTCTTTTTTATTCAGCTGGTGGTTCTGTTAGAAACCTAGCTCATGCAATAGCAGATGGCGCTGAATCAGCTGGAGTAGAAGTTAAGATTAGAACTGTTCCAAAAGTGTCTGCCGTAAGTGAAGCTACAGAATCAAAAATACCAGATCAAGATGAAGTCTACTGCACAAAGGAAGATCTAATTAACTGCAGTGGTCTAGCACTTGGGTCTCCAACTAGGTTTGGTTCCATGGCTGCGCCCTTGAAATATTTTCTTGATACAACTGGTGACCTTTGGTCAGTTAATGCACTTGAGGGAATACCTGGATTTGCATTTACATCAACAAGCTCTATGCATGGAGGTCAAGAATCAACTCTATATAATTTAATTACATACATGCTGCATCATGGAATGATTATTCATGGAACACCCTATTCAATAAAAGAACTTGGAGAAACACAATCTGGAGGAACGCCTTATGGACCCTCTCATGTTGAAAGTGTAAATAATTCCAACTCATTAACGCCTGAGGAGTATTTGATTGCCAAAGAGACAGGAAAAAGAATATCGAACCTTATAAAAATTTTTGATGCTTAGTGTTTCTAAATACAAAAAAGTTACTAATACTTTTATATTGCTTTTAGTTTCTATAAAGTTGCTTGCATTAGTAAGCTACAAGATTAATTTTATTTTTTTTATTATCTGGGTTTTCCCTTTTATAGTTTTTTATTTCTTTGCAAAGATCAATTCTGTAAAGTCGTATCAAAGCTTTTGTTTTATTCTATTAATTTATTTTCTATCAGCATCGTTACGAGTATTTGGAATAGTTCCTCAAATTCTTGATCTTAGTGAGATAATTTTAATAATTTTGTTCTTTATTCATTGTCTTTACGGTCCTAGAACTTTAAGAAATATGTAAAGTTAACTTTACAATACTAAATACATCTACTAACATGATTAACAATTTTTTGGAGAAAAAAATATGAGTAACAATAAATCAATATGGAATAAGGCTAGTGATTTCTTAGCGTTAACAAGAAAAATATTACTAAACAGTGTCACCGCAATAGTTCTTGTTGTTTTGACCTTTTCAATCTTGGGTGGACTAGCATCTTCATTTGGTGGGGAAGAAAAAGTAGATACAAAAGATAAGATTCTTTGGTTTAAGCCTATTGGCGTTGTTGTTGACTCAGGAGTGAACAGTAGTGATATTTCATTAGATCAAATTATTTCTGGAGGTGGGCAAGTTGAGCAACATGAACTTCAGGATTTACTAGATGTGTTAAATAATGCAGCAAATGATGACGACTTAAGCGCGGTATATTTAAACGTTTCTGAACTGGGAATGTACTGGTCTTCAGCATTTAAGCTTGCAGATGCTGTTAAGCATGTTAAAGATAGTGGGAAAAGAGTAATCGCTTACGCTGAAGGTTATGGAAATAATGCATATCTTATTAGCTCGCAAGCTAATGAAGTTTTCGTTAACAACTATGGCGGTGTTCAAGCTTTTGGTTTTTCTAGAAAAAGAGAATATTACGTAGATTTTTATGAGAATATAAAACTAAATTTTAATATTTTTACTGCAGGAGATTTTAAATCTGGTCCAGAGCCATATACAAGAGATTCAATGTCAGATGCTGATAAATTAGCTTGGAATGAATTTGCAAACCCTATGTGGGAAAAAATGACTTCTATTATGGAAACAGGTAGAGATTTACCTAAAGGGTCTATCCAAAATTATGGCGACAATGCCATGGAAATGATGACTACTAACCCTGAAACAGCTGAAGTTGCAAAAAACTTAGGCCTTGTTGATCATGTTGTGACAAGAGAAGAGCTGAAAGCTTGGATGTTCAGCGAATATCCGAATGATGAAAATGATAGGTTCTCTTTTCCAGATAGCATTTCAATATATGACTACCTTTCTACATTAGATAAAAAAGAAAACAAATCCTCTAATAATATTGCTGTTATAAATGTTGAAGGTGCGATTATGACAGGTGAAGTAGCTTATGGTGTTGCTGGCTCAGATACTATTGTAAAGAATATACAAGATGCTACAGACGATGATTCAGTTAAGGCAATGGTGTTAAGAGTCAATAGTCCTGGTGGCGATGTCTGGGCAAGTGAATTAATTACTAATGCGTTGGATGAATTTAAAAACACAGGAAGACCAATTATTTCTTCAATGGGAGATATTGCTGCATCTGGTGGGGTTTGGGTTACAACAAACTCAGATGAGATATGGGCAGAAAACGATACCCTTACTGGGTCAATTGGAGTTTATGGAATTGTTCCTACTTTAGATGGCTTATATGATTGGGCTGAAATTAGAGTGGACGGGGTTAGTTCAACAAAAGCTGGAGAATGGGATGAGAGATTAGCAATGCCAGATAATGTCAAAACTATGATCCAGGCCAGTATTGATAACACTTATTTTAAATTTGTTACTAAAGTAGCTAATAATAGAGACATGGCATATGAAGATGTCCTTCCAATAGCCGGTGGAAGAATTTGGGCTGGAAATAAAGCATTCGAACTAGGGCTTGTAGATGCTATTGGTGGTTTAGAGGAGGCTATATCATCTGCTGCAAATATGGCAGAGATAACTGACTATAATCTGAAGACGTATGAAAAACCAATGGATCCATTTGAATTATTTGTTAACGGGCTTCTGGAAAACGTGGATTTTAAAATTAGCTCTGACCCAAGAATTGATTTTCTTAACTCAGTACTACCGAAACACTTCAAACTGATCAATCCTAAAGAAAAAAGTGTACTAGCTTATTGCTTTGAGTGTGATCTAGAGTAATTCTTTTATAAGGGGGATCGTGATCCTCCTTTTATTTTCCATTGAGAGCTGATCGAGGCTCTCAAGGATGTTAACAAGATCGGCTATATTTCTTTTGGTATATGTAATTAAATACTGAGCTTCCTTCTCACCAAGAGTTATAGACCTAAGATTCGATATTTTTTTTAATGCTTTGAAAAGATGCTCGTCACTTATAGGAAAAATTTCATAGCTTTGAAATTTTTTAATTCTTGAATCTAGATCAGCCAAAGAAAAATTAATTCTGCCCTCTTCACTTGATGAAGTAAAGACAAGCCTGCAGCCTGTCTGAAGAGCATTGTTAATTAAATTAAACAATCCAATCTCCCACTCTTTGTTGTGAGAAATAATTTCTAATCCATCAATGCAAACTAAATCCATGTTTTCAATAGAATCAATAATTTCAACCCCATACTTAATAACATCTATTAAAGGTAAAAATAATGAAGATTTATTACTCTTACTGAATTCATTACACAGTGATTGGAGTAAGTAAGTCTTCCCGGAATTTTTTAAACCATAAATATAAATATTCTCATTTATCGAAATATTTTTAAGACTTGATATTAGTTGCTCGTTTTGAGGGTCAACATAGAAGCTTTCAAAAGAAGAATGAAAGGATTTATTCCATGGAAATGTTAATTGTTTGGGATTACTCATTATGATATTTATTAAGGCTGATGAACCAGTCTTTAGAGTAAACAATAAGGCTTAAAATAGTTATTAAAATAATAAAAATATCTAATCCAATCAAAGAAATATTATATTGAAGTATCTGTAAGAGCATGACTAAAAGAATATAAATGACCTGAAGAGTGGTTGTAATTTTTCCTAAAATATTTGGTGAAGGCGCTTCGGTTTCAATTAATGTCATATGAACTGCTGCGCCAAGAAGAATAACAACATCTCTTCCAAAAAAAATAATAAAAATATAAAGCGGAATGTAGTCATTGAGCCACAATATAAAGATAGTCCCTGAAAGAAGTAACTTGTCAGCTACTGGGTCGAGAATAGTTCCAAGATAAGTTTGCCAATGCATTTTTCTAGCAAGGAACCCATCTAAAGCATCTGTAAAAGCTGCAACCAGGAAATAGATAAAACTAATAGCAAACTCACCTAGAAAGATATTATTCAAAATTGGATAGACTAAGCCTATTCTTAGGAGGGATAAGAGGTTCGGTATAAATATGAAGTATTTACTCATCTTTGATGCTTTAAAAGAATTAATTTTTTGTTTATATCCAGATTAAGGATTTTGAAATAATTGCTATCTTCAAACTCATTGATAAGGTTATCTATATTGCCAATAGTGTTTGCCTTGTATGCGATCGTATTATTCTGAAAACTCATAATATCAAATGATGATATACCAATAGTTTTATTCAGCCTATCCCTTGAATTAATGTAATCCTCATATGAATAAACATCATTTATGAAAATATCTAATGAAGATTTTTTTGCAGGCTTGATGTTTAATTCACTCAAATTAGAGTCTATTAATCCGATCAAATATTTATCAAAAACTGCTAAGATTTCATCGGTAGAATTTTCAGATGATGTTGAATATTCTAAATCACCTGAAGCATACCAATTATTAATTCCACTTTTTGTAAGTTTTATTTTTATCAGTTGATCAAAATTATATTTAGATGAAATTCTATTAACAGGATTAGATAAGATCGTTAATGAAGATAAATCTTGTGTGTCTTGCAGATCAAATACTGGTAGTTCTAAAAATATGCCTCTATTGGAAGAAAACTTGTTAAGTGATTCTATAATTACTTTGTCTATCTCACTAAGCTCAGTATTATCAGTTAAAAAATATGGGCGTTTTGAACCGGAATCAACTTCAATTAAAAAAAATAACACAGGTCTTGAGTAGTTAACTATTGGTATAGACAACGCTACCATTTGATTTATAAACTTTTTTTGATCAAATACGACTTGTAAATAAGATTGATCATCGATCTTTTTGATAGAATAGCTAAGAATAAAGTCTTTTCTTTTTACTCCTGAATTTATAATTTTCCATACATTTGATGGGGATGACGATCCACTTAATCTATAAACCATATTATTAAATGAGGAATTAATTGATTTTTCAATTTGTGAAGATTCCTTAATAGGCTCATAAATAGTAAAAAGTTCATTAAACTCCTTCCCAAAGGAGAAATTAGAAAAGATAATAAAGATTACTAATAAATGTTTAGGCAATTTGCTATTCGATTGATTCACATTAGGTATTCTAAATGACAAAAGAAATTATAGATAATAATGATCCTTATAAATCTGCAGGTGTTGATATTGAGGCTGGCAATAATTTAGTTGACAAAATTAAGGATGATGTCGCATCTTCTCATGGTCCAAATGTCTTAGGTAACATTGGTGGCTTTGCTGGTATGTTTAAGCTTGATAAAGATTATGAAAATCCGGTTTTGGTAGCATGCACAGATGGAGTTGGGACCAAGGTAGCTCTCGCTCAAGAAACAAAGAATCTAAGCTATATTGGCCAAGACCTAGTTGCGATGTGTGTAAATGATCTCATTGTATGTGGTGCAAAGCCTCTATTTTTTTTAGACTATTTTGCATCATCAAAGCTTGATGTTGAAGAAGCTGCTGTAATTATTAAAAGTATTGCAAAAGCCTGTCGTGATTCTGGGTGCGCACTTTTAGGTGGAGAAACTGCTGAAATGCCTGGTCATTACGTTGGTAATAACTTTGATTTAGCCGGTTTTTCTGTTGGGTGTGTTGATGAGAAAAATATCTTAACAAATAAATTGATAGATTCTGGGAATATCCTTATCGGGATTGAATCTAGCGGCCCACACTCTAATGGATTTTCATTAATAAGAAAAATAATAAGTGAATCTAATTTAAATAACGAAGAATTTAATAAAATTACACAAATGGCTCTTAAGCCAACACATCTATACCCTTCTTTAATAATGAAGATACTAGCAGATCATAATATTAATGGGATGGCTCATATAACTGGTGGCGGTTTAACAGAAAATATTCCCAGATCCATACCAGAAGATTTTTCTGTAACAATAAATAAAAATGCATGGGAAATGCCTGAGATATTTTCATGGCTGCAAGAAAAGGGAAATCTTAAAGAGGAAGACATGTATAGAGTTTTCAATTGTGGCATCGGTATGGTTTTGATTGTAAATAGAGATGATGTTGATTCTATTCAAAAAGATATTAGTGATTATGGGTATAAAAATTTTTTAATTGGTGAGGTCGTTGAAAAAAATACTGATTATCCTGTTAAATATCTTTAAATAATGAAAAAAATTATTATTTTGATTTCTGGTAACGGTTCTAACTTACAGGCCATTATTGATTCTTGTAAATCTGGCAATATTGATGGCGAAATAGTAAGTGTTATTAGCAATAAAGAAAATGCCTATGGCATTCAACGAGCTATGAAAGCAGGCATAACGACAAAAATAATTAGTGATGATTCTTTTGATTCCAGAGAAGAATTTGATAAAGCATTGTTCAGCTCCTTAATGGAGATCGAAGCTGATTTGATTGTATTGGCTGGCTTTATGAAAATACTTAGTAAGAAAACAGCAGATCATTTCTATGGAAAAATAATAAACATACATCCATCTCTTTTACCAAAATATCCAGGATTGAATACTCATAGCAAGGTAGTAAAAAATCAAGATATATTTCATGGTGTTACGATACATTATGTCTCATCAGAGTTAGACGCTGGCCCTATAATTGCTCAAGGAAGAATTGATGTTAATACCCATGCAGATATCGAAGAATTAATTAATAGAATCCATCAAGTTGAGCATGTTATTTATCCTAAAATAATAAATCTTATCTGTAAAAATGAAATATATATGGAAAATGGTAATGTGAATTTTAAAAATAATAGTCATCCAAGAGGATACATTTGTAATTCTTATGAAATTTAATTTAATCTTTTTATTAATTTTTGCTTTTTTTAATATAAACGCAGAATCAATCAATGAATACTCTGCTAAATATTTTTATACATCAGATGAGATTTCAATTAAGGGAATTAGAAAGCTTGAAATAAATGATGGTAAATATTCATTCAACTTCAAAGCTAAAAACTTGCTAGCAAGCATGATGATTGGCTCAGAATTCAATATTAATGAGGGGGTTCTAAAAACTAACAGCTACAAAATTAGAGTAAAACCTCGTTTTGTTAATAGAGATCAAGATATTGTATTTGATTACACAGGTAATACTATTCAATCAACTGGAAGAGAAGAGTGGAAAGAAGAATTTGATATAAATAGAGAGATACTTGATCCATTAAATGCTCAAATTAAGATCAGGATTAACTTAATATCTGGTCTTAATAAGTTTTCTATAGATCTTTTAGAAATAGAATCGGGCAAAGTAGAAAAAAATTTTTATGAGGTTACAGGAAAAGATATTTATACTTTTAATGAGACCGATTACGAATGTATTATTTTAAAGAGGATAAGAAAAACAGATGATAGAGAAACAATCTATTACATCGCACCAGATTTAAATTTTATGTTTCTCAAGATAGTGGATACGGGAAAAGATAGAAATCAAACCTTAGAACTTATAGAAATATTAAGTTTTGGGTAATGTAACGCCAGTTTGACCTTGGTACTTACCATCTCTATCTTTGTAACTTGTTTCGCACTCTTCATCCGATTCAAAAAATAACATTTGGGCCACGCCTTCACCTGCATAAATCTTAGCAGGCAAATTCGTTGTATTTGAGAATTCAAGAGTTACATGCCCTTCCCATTCAGGTTCAAGAGGAGTTACATTTACAATAATTCCACATCTTGCATAAGTAGATTTGCCAAGGCATATAGTAAGTACGTTTCTAGGTATTCTAAAATACTCAACGGTTCTTGCTAATGCAAAAGAGTTTGGTGGAATAACGCATACATCGGATTGGATATCTACAAAACTTTTTTCGTCAAAGAATTTCGGATCAACAACAGCTGAATGTATATTTGTGAAAACCTTAAACTCGCTAGAGCATCTGACATCATATCCATAACTAGACACCCCATATGAAATTAGTTTTTGGCCATTCTCATCAAGCCTTACTTGGTTTTTTGAGAAAGGCTCTATCATTTTATGCTCAGCAGACATTTTGGTAATCCACTTATCTGATTTAATCGTCATTTATTTCTGTTCTCCCTTGAATCGCTCTAGCAATAGTATTTCCATCAACGTACTCTAACTCTCCACCTATAGGAATACCATAAGATATCCTAGAAACTTTAATATTATTGATATGATCTTTTATAAACATTGCGGTTGCATCCCCCTCTACTGTTGAGCTTGTTGCAAGGATTACCTCTTTTGTTTCCTCTTTAGCAATTAAGTTTAGAAAATCATTAATTCCTAGATCTTCAGGACTAACTCCTTCTATAGGGGAGAGTCTTCCAAGCAAAACAAAATATTTACCTCTAAAACCTCCTGTTGATTCTATTGCGAGAACATCTGAAGGGCTTTCAACAACACATATACTGTCCTCATCACGAGATGTGTCTGCACATATTTTACATAAGTCATTAGATGTAAGCATTCTACATCTTTCACACCTACTGATTTCTTCTACGGCCTCCTGCATTGTCTTGGCAAGGATACCTGCTCCATCTTTATTTTTATCGAGCAAATATAATGCCATTCTTTGAGCAGACTTTTTACCAACACCAGGAAGAATGGTTAGAGCATTAATTAAGTCATTTAATAAGTCTTGATGCATTTTATCCTCTTGGCTTTATTGAGCCCTCATCGATATTTCCATTATGTTTTTTTAGAAAGTTTTGAATCGATTGATTTGAAGAAATAGATTTTTCAGCTATATTTTGAGTGTCAGCTTGTTGTTTATTTTTTAAATTTATTGGCGATGATGAGGTGTCACCATGCTCAATTTTTATCTCAATATCGCATTCTAGTTTTTCTCTACAGATCAAATTAAATTCTTTAAAAACATTCTCAGGAATACTGTTTTCTTCATCATTAGTATTTAAAGTCAGAATATTTCCAGATAGTTCCTTAAAAGATAGGTATCCAAAATAATTTCTAGCAAAAGGGCTTAAATCTAAAGTATTAAAAAAAATAATCCATTCATCTTTTGTAGTAATTTTTACTGCCTGATTACCTGAAGAACTAGGTATCTTATCTTGCGATATCTGATTATCTGATTCTAATTTATCTTCTTTAATATTTTGTACTTTAAGAGTATCAATTTTTAAAGTTTTTTTTTCACCAGCTATAGGGGCTTTCTTAACACCGCTTTCTTCTATTTTATGAAGTGGATTAAAAGCAAGCATTCTTAGTATGCATATTTCTAGTGCCTCTTTTCCATTGGGATGAACGCTAAATTTTGAATACGCATTTACAGTTATCTCATACAGCAATTGACAAAACTCAGCATCAATTTTATTGGCTAACGCTTGTATTGATTGGTCTTTTGAGTCTCCTAGAACCTGATGTAGTGATATTTGATGAATTATTGAAATAATATTCTTTAAAATTACTTCATATTCTGGAGATAATTCTTCAATTTTATATAAATAATTAAATGCTTCTTCGCCGCGTCCATCAATAATAGAATCTAACAAAGAAATCAAAAGTGTATTATCTATTGTTCCTAATAACTTATTAACGTTATTTGAATCTAGAATGCCATTTCCATGAGCTATTGCTTGATCAAGAAGCGTTAAGGCATCTCTAACAGATCCAGATGCTGAAGATGCAATAAGTTCAATACTTTCTTGATCATAAGAAATATCTTCTAATTCAATAATTTTTTGAAGATGATTGGTAAGAGTTGATCCTCCAACAGTTTTGAGATTAAGTTGCAGGCATCTTGATTGAACTGTTTTTGGTATTTTTTCTGGATTTGTTGTCGCAAATATAAATACAACATGAGAAGGAGGTTCTTCCAATGTTTTTAAAAGTGCATTAAAACTACTTTTAGATAGCATATGCACCTCGTCTATTAAATAAACTTTATATCTCCCACTCGATGGTGACTGAGGAACAGTTTCTAACAGATCTCTCATATCATCTATTCCAGTCTTGGAAGCAGCATCAATTTCAAGAAAATCTAGATTTCGGCCTGATTTTATTTCATTACAATTTGTGCATCCATCACAAGGTTTTGAAGTGGGATTTTCAGAAGAAAGGCAATTCAAACATTTAGCTAAAATTCTTGCAAGAGTCGTTTTTCCAACACCTCTTGTGCCGGAGAAAATATATGATTGATGTATTCTTTCTTGAGAAATGCCGTTAGATATGGCTTGAACAATATGCTCTTGGCCTACAACTTCTTCAAAGTTTGCTGGTCTGTATTTTCTTGCTAAAACCTCATAGGACATAGCGATAAATCATAACATGACCTAGCTAAAAACTGAGTCAATTTCTTGAAAACTAAAGCCCCTATTTTGTAAAAAAACTTTTTGCTTTGATTTGCTTTTAAAGTCACTAGCAACACCATCTCTATACTTTTTATTAAACGCTTCTAGAGCCGCATCCTTCCAACCGCCAACTTCATCAAGAGCTCCAGATGATATGGAGTCATTTATACCCCTGCTAGATAGCTCATAGCCAATCCTCTTTGGTCCAAAACCTTTTCTTTTTCTTATACGAGCATACATTTCTGCATAGCGCTCATTGTTAACAAGGTTATTTATTTTTAGCCTTTCAATAACCGAATGGATTTCATTAGGGGACTCAAATTTTTTTAAAAGTTTATTTTCTAGCTCTTTTTCAGAATGTTCCCTTCTTGAAATAATATCCAGAGCTTTGTTATAAATATTTGATTCTATTTCTAAAGTCATTTAGTCAAATGGTACGACTCTTGATTTGCCATTTCGTTTAATAATTCTTACCTTTTGATTTTTTGAAAAATTATATGAACTAGTTTCTTGAATGATGGATATAAGCTTTCCAGCATCTGTTTCTATAAGCAATTCGATTGCATTTTTTTTTGTTATTTTAGAGCCTATTTCTGCGCCCGCCGCAGACCCAATCAGGCCACCAATTAATGAAGCTATATCAGATTCAGTCTCTGATTCTGTTACTCCCTTTCCAGCAACACCACCAATTAGAGCACCAGCAACTGCTCCTTTTTGTCTATCACCTTCGATAACCACTTCAGTTATATCTATAACCTTACCCAAAACAACGTACTGTTGTTTTTGTGCATCACCTCTTGAAACAACATCAGGTGCATAAGAAGTATTTACACAACTGGCTGCAAAAAATGAAATCATCAATAGGGTTAGTATGTTTTTATTCATCGACATTCTCCATAAATTTATAATTACGTTCCAGCTCTTCTGCGATCATAAAGTAGTTTCTATTTTTATTCATACCATCAAGCAACTTAACTTTATAAATTTTAGAATTAAATTTTGATTCTATGAGTTGTATTTTATATCCAGTATTAAGTTTTTCAATATCACGAGAATCTACAACTGAAAATTCATCCCAGTCATTAAATTTTCTAGCTCTGTAAGTATTATATGCATCGCTTGGTAAATAATATAAAACCTCACTACCAGAATTAGATAATCTACTACTTCTAGTTTCTAACTGCCAAATATCTCCTAGAGCCGGTTTTTGTATTTTAGTTTCTTCTGAAATTAATACTGGCAAAAGTAACATCGAAGCAAGAGTTAGTAATATTTTATTCATATAGGTTTGACCAAAGTTATTCATTAAAGTTTCACCAATATTTTAGCAGAATAAAGAAACTAGTCCGAATGCACTTGTAAAAAGTATAAATGACCATAACTTAGTTGTAAGGAAATGCCATTTGGGTTTCCATATTTTAATAAGCATGCCTTCGGGGTGCTACTAACAGTCGCTTATAAAGGAGGACTATTATGATACTTAATTTTACTGATCCGTTGTTTACAACAAGAGTACTAGGATTTGAACCACTATTTGATAGATTGCAAAGACTATCTGAATCAACAGACAGATCTTCAAACTACCCCCCATACAATATTAGAAAAGATGGTAACTTTTTTTCAATTGAGATTGCTGTTGCAGGCCTAACAAAAGAGGATATTGATGTTGAGCTCGCAAATGGAGTCCTTTCTATAGGTTATGACGGAGCTAAAGCTGAAGTTGTGAATGAAACGAATGAAGTTGTATATCAAGGTATAGCACAAAGAGCTTTTAAACAACAATTTACTCTTTCAGAGGATGTTATTGTTCAAGGTGCGGAACTAATAAATGGACTTTTAACTATTAATTTAGAAAAGATAATCCCAGAAGAAAAAAAATCTAAAAAAATTGAGATTAAATCTCCAAAAAGAATTAGTAACAAATAGATTTTTTAAATATGTTTAAGGGGGCGCAAAAAGCGCCCCTTTTCAATTCATAAGGTAAAATGTTTTATATGAAAATAATTAAACTTTGTTTGCTGCTAGTTACTTGCTCGAACTTTATATTCGCTAATACCGTAAGCACAGGACATGCTGAAGTTTCTATTGTAAAGAGTTCCATCAATCAAACTGCTGCAAACGAATTAATTATTGGCATCAAGATGGATATGCAAAATCATTGGCATACCTATTGGAAAAACCCTGGAGACTCAGGTGGACCTGTAGAGATTACATGGGATGTTCCTGAAAGTTTCGAAATGGGCCCTATTTTGTGGCCAACACCTAGCTTAATTCCATACCCACCATTAATGACATATGGCTATGAAAATTTTGTTATATTTCCAATAAAAATAAAGATTCCGCAAGGCAGTGAGACAGAGAGATTTATAGCCGATATAGATTTCCTTATTTGTGATGATATATGCGTCCCAGAAAGAGCCGTCATAGAAACGTCCTATGCTGAATTGTTATTTGATTCTAGGCTAGATGACGCGTTCAATGAACTACCATCTACTACTTTACCAGTCTTATCAACCCTTAAAAATAATGATCTAGAATTGAGATTTTCATTCAATCAAGATGTTGAAGAAATATATTTTTATATCAACCAAAGAGACACGGTTCTTCATGCAAGTGAACAGACTCTGATAAAAGAAGAAAATAATTGGTTACTCATAGTTCCACTAAATAAGGGTATCGATATACCTAAATCTATTGAGGGTATATTAAATGTTAATGATGAGTCATTTATTATTAGTACCTCATTATCGCAAGTAGATGAATTACCCGAAACACTTTCAGTTCTTTCTGCAATTCTATTTGCATTTTTAGGAGGATTAATCTTAAACCTAATGCCCTGCGTATTTCCCATCATATCTCTTAAAGTATTAAGTTTTATTTCTATGGGCGGTGAATCAAAAAATAAAATAAGAAATCACTCATTGCTATTTTCTCTTGGCGTCATTTTGTCATTTGTGGCTATTGCTGTTATTTTGTTGGTTTTAAAAAATAGTGGTTTATTTATAGGTTGGGGCTTTCAATTACAGTCACCTATTATAGTTGCTACCTTAAGCATATTAATGTTTATGATTGGTCTTGTTCTGCTATCGGATATTAATATCGGAGCATCACTAACCAGACTTGGTAATGTGGGATCTAATAAAACAGATTATTCGAGTTCTTTTTTAACTGGAGTTTTAGCTGTAATTGTTGCATCTCCATGCACTGCACCATTCATGGGAGCGGCAATAGGTTATGCATTAATTCAACCATCTTTTGTAACATTACCTATCTTTATATCACTTGGATTAGGTTTTTGTATTCCGTACTTAATACTATCAGTAAGACCTGAGCTAATTTCAGCACTTCCAAAACCAGGTCAATGGATGGAGACTTTAAAAGAGTTCTTTGCTTTTCCAATGTTTGCAACATCACTATGGTTAATATGGGTTTTTAGTATTCAAGCTGGGGCGGATGCATTAATAAACTTACTAATTAGCCTCCTTATGATAAGTCTACTTTTTTGGGTATTTAGCAAATTAACAATTAAATACATAAAAATATTAATAATTTTAATTGGGCTTCTCATTACAACAAACCAATTATATACAATAAAAAATACTGAGATTAGCGACGTCGTTCAAGCAAAAAATACCAGCAACAAGCTCTCATGGAATTTAAATATAGAAGATACATTTAAAGAAAACGACCAAGCTTATTTAATTAACTTCACTGCTGCATGGTGTATTACCTGTCAGGCAAACGACAAAATTGCCCTTTCAAGACCATCTGTTGTGGATTTCATGGAGAGCAATAATATCAAATATGTCGTTGCTGATTGGACTAATAGAGACAAAGAAATATTAAAAGTTCTGAATACATATGGAAGAAGCGGAGTGCCTCTTTATGTATTTTGGAGGCCAGGAATGGATGAATCTATACTTTTACCAGCCATTCTTACTGAAAATCTTGTTCTAGATATAATAAGCCAATAAATCCTTTCCTTGTTTTTTGGAGATAATATTTAAAAACATTTATAATACAAATTATAAATATTATTATTTTTGGGAGAGATGGTATGAATGCTAGTCCTTTTATACTTTTTGGAAATATTCATATAGTAACAATGGCTATAATCGGGTTAGTTGCTGTATTTCTTCCTTTAGTTTGTAAAAATCAATCTACATCAAACAAGTCATTAATTTCTAAAGTTATTGCTTTTATTATCTTGTCGCATGTAATTATTTCGCCTTATAAAGATTTATACCTTCTTCAAAATCCTTATAACTGGAGAGAAATTTTACCAATACATATGTGTGATTTATCTGAAATTTTCTTAGCAGCTTTTCTTTTAGGTGGTCCAAAAATTCTTTATAAATGTGCATTTTTTTGGGGATTAGCTGGAGCATCTATGGCAATCATTACCCCAGATATTCCAGTTATTGATCTTGATTATGCATTTTTTATGATAGGTCATGGAATGATTGTTATAGGGGTTATGTATGCAACAATATCTCTTGGCAACCGCCCTTATGCAAAAGATATATTAACTGTCTCTCTAATAACAGCCTTTGTTCTTCTTCCTATAGTGTATTTAATTAATCTTATCCTAGGCGAGCCAGCTAATTATTGGTACCTAATAGCGAAACCTGCAGGTGCAAGCTTAATGGATGCATTTCCGGAACCCCCCTATCATCTTTTAATTACTACACCACTTGCAATAGTAACATTCTACTTAATATATATACCCTATGCTATTAAAGATAAGTTGGCTAAATAGTATCAAATAAGCTTTGCTTAATATGGCAAAAAGATTTTTAATATAATTTAAATGGAATATTGAATATGGACAATTTTTTAGAACTAGTTAGTCAAGTTTGGAATAGAGGTTTTCTGGGAATAGACCTAGGGTCAATAATATCCTCACTAGCAGTTATTTTAATAGCATTTTTATTTAGAGGTTTTGTTATTTCTGTAATATTAAATGCATTAGGTAGGCTAGCTGATAAGACAGAATCAAAGATTGATGATGAGATACTGAGTGCGCTTCGTAAACCAATAGGACTCATACCTGTTACGGTTGCCTTTTATTTATGCACATTAATCTTACCTATTGAGGGTCTTGTTGGGGATATTGCTACAAACATTGTCAAAGCTTTTGTCATTTTTACTATTTTTAGTGCCCTTTCTAATGCTGTAAAGCCTATTTTTGTTGCTCTATCTACTAGCGCTTGGCTTACTGCATCAATGCAAATGTGGTTAGAAAGAGCATCACGTTTCTTAGTTTGGGTAATTGGTATAGCAATAATATTAGATATTTTTGGTATTCAAATTGGTCCATTAGTAGCTGGTCTGGGCCTTTTTTCTGTAGCAGTTGCTCTTGGAGCTCAAGATTTCTTTAAAAACTTAATAGCTGGAATTCTTATAATTGGTGAACATAGATTTCAACCAGGTGATCGTATAGAGGTGTCAGGACAACTTCATGGGATAGTTGAGACAATTGGTTTTAGATCAACAGTCATAAGAACATTTGATACTGCACCAATGACAATACCAAATAAAGACCTCTCTGATGTAAAAGTTGTTAATCACGGAGATATGATTAACAGAAGACTAAATTGGAAAATCAATTTGATCTACTCTACCTCTGTTGAGCAATTAGAATCAATACGAACAGAAATCAAGGAATATATTATTAATAGTGACGACTTTGTATCTGATCCTGACTTAGATCCAGTAGTAAGGGTTATTGAGTTAGGTGCTAGTTCTATTGATATTTTAATTGTTGCCTACTCAGACCCTGTGGGCTTTGCAGCATACAATGAAGTGAAAGAAAATCTGATATTTAATATTATGAAAATTGTTAAAGCTAATAATTCAGAATTTGCATACCCATCAACATCACTTTATGTTGAGAGTATGCCTAAATAACAATATCAATACTTCTGTATGAGTGATCAATATATATTATCGATAACAATTGTTTCATTATTAGGTTTATTTATTTGGGGTAAATTTAGATATGATGCCTTGGCGTCAGGTGCCTTGGTCACACTTATTATTTTAGGAGTTATTCCTTCAAATCAAGCATTTGACGGCTTTGCCCATCCTGCCGTTATTACCGTTGCACTGGTATTGATTATTAGCCAAGGCCTAAAAAATTCTGGGCTAACAGGCCTTGTTGGAAAAATTATTGGTGGAAGAAGTTTTACTAAATTTCAATTTTTGATTTCTCTGTTGTTAATAGCTGCAATATTATCTTCATTTATTAATAATATTGGTGCCCTTGCCATTCTTCTTCCTATAACACTAAATATTTGTCAAAAGATGGATTGGCACCCTTCTAGATTTTTAATGCCACTCGCATTTGCCTGTATTTTAGGTGGAATGAATACAACCATTGGAACGCCCCCAAACATAATTATTTCTGAGTACAAATCAACAATTTCAAGTGCTGGCTTCAATTTTTTTGATTTTTCCTATGTTGGTCTCGTCATTACACTCTTAAGTATTGTATTTATCGCTGTTATTGGAAATAAATTTATTCAACTAAGAGAAAATTCTAATTCAGGCTCAGCGTTAATAGATCTTAAGGGGTATTTATTTGAAGTATCAGTAAATGAAGACAGTTCAGCTATTGGAATGACCTTATCCGCATTTAAAAAAGAAGCTGGTGAAGATACAGAAGTCATTGGCATAGTAAGTGAGTCAGGGGGTGTGAAGAAAGTTAAAAATAATTTAAGAATTAAACCCGATCAAATCCTTGTAATTAAAACCCCACCCGATGAAATTGGAACAATTCTTGATGTATTTGGTTTTTCTATTCCAGAGGAGCTTCACTCTTTTAAAGATGAAGATTTAGAAGAAATTGAAGCTATGATAACCCCAGGCTCTAGATTAATTGGAAGAAAGTATGATTTTTTCTTAAAACTCGCATATGAAGAGCTCAATCTACTTGGTCTTTGGAGAAAAGGAGCAAGATATAGAACAAGGCTAACTAGAGAAACATTTAGAGCAGGAGATGTGTTGCTTTTAGGTGTTAGGGATCTTGATGAAGAAGACGTAACTAATAAAATAAAACATCTTGGCCTAATGCCTCTAAGACAGAGAGAACTTCAAACAATTCCTAGTAGAAGTAGATTATTAAAAGGTTTAGTATTTTTTACGACTTCGATTATCTTAGTTGCCTTAAATGTTCTTCCAACATCAGCAGCATTTCTTTTATGTGTTTTAGGCTTTGCTAGAATTAAAATTATTGATAGTAATTTCTATAGAGATATTGATTGGCCAATAATAATAATGCTTGCTGCAATGATTCCAATTGGGACTGCTCTTCAGACAACCGGCCTTAGTGATGTAATATCATCAAACATCTCATTATATGCATCTGATATGAGCCTCTTTTGGTTACTATTCTTGATATTAGTCATAACAATGGCCACTACTGATATTATAAATAATGCAGCAACGGCAGTGATAATGGCTCCAATCTCTGCAGGAATTGCAATAGAGCTAGGTTATGCAATTGAACCTTTCTTAATGGTCGTGGCAGTTGGTGCAAGCTGTGCATTTTTAACGCCTATTGGTCATCAATGTAATACTGTAATAATGGGCCCTGGTAACTATAAATTTACTGATTATTGGAGGTTAGGCCTGCCATTAGATTTACTAATTATTACTGTTTCGATTCCAATGATTTTATTTGTCTGGACTTAGATTGAAATTTCCAACTATGCTTGAAGACGATAGTCTTGAAGAGTATTTTAAAAAAATTAAAAAAGTCTGCATCACTATGCATGACAAAAAACATAATTTAAAAAAGTTTAATAATAAGAAAACTGTTGCATTTGTATCATTTGCAGATGGAGTAAAATACTCAGAACAGCCGCATTACCTCTTATACTCATTAATAGATGAGTATTTTTCTTTACCTAAAAGATCTAAAGATAGAACAAAAGAAGTTGCTCTAATTTTTAAACAAATAATAAAAAATAATGGATGATTCTTTTAAAAGACCAAATAAGTTAACAGGAAAACCTTTTGAGGCTGGTTTTGAAGATGAAGATGGGAGGGTTTTTTTTAAATATCTAAACAAGCATGGCAATGACGGCTACTATCTTGAAGAATGGAAAAAAGATATGGGAGCTTATTTAATAAAAAAACAGAAAGAGGATTAATCTCTACTTAAGTCTGCCATTGCATCTATAATTTTTTCATAATCTTGGTAAAACTCTTTAGACTCGCCTATTTCTTCAGTTATAGGAGTTACTACATCAGTACCCTCTTTAATAATACCAAGGTCTAAAAGGGTTCTCGCTGTCATTACAGCGGTTGATACTCCTGCCCATCTAAAATATTTAAGCGGGCCCCATTTTTGAATATCGCCATCATCATTTTGAGCATATTTAGTTATTCTTGTAAAAACAACATCATTTTCTCTATCTACAAAGGTGTATTGGCCAAACTTACCAGACGTATTAAATATTTTACTTTCATCGTCATGTTTAGAAATCCACCAATGCAATGAATAGCCTCTTCTTGGACTTTCTGGCGTGAAGCCCCAAACAACTTTAAATGTCTCGTCTATAAAAGCCTTAGGTATTATTTGCTTTCCGCTCCATTGACCGTTTCTAGCAAATAGTAAGCCAAACTTTGAATAGTCTTGGGCAGACATATCTACGCAACAGTAAGTAAGAACATTTCCATATTCATCTTTCCAAAGTTTAAAATCTTTCATTCCAATTGGTTTAAATATTCTTTCAGAAAGAAGCTTGTCCGCTTTAACTCCAGTTACAGAATGGAGAATATCACCAATAATCATTGAATTTACATTGTTATATTCCCATTTAAGACCTGCATCTTTTTCAACTCCAACAGATTTTGCATAATCCAAATGATTGCTTTGGAAGAACATTTTTTCATGTTCATGGGCAGGGAAATCTAAACCACTAGACATATCTAAAAGATCCCTAATTGTGATCTCTGATCTTTCGTCATTATAATAATTAAGGTACTTTCCAACTTTATCATCAAGGCTTCCTATCTCACCTTTTTCAATAGAGATACCAACCAGAGCTGCATAGTAACTTTTAGCCATTGACCATGATGTTCCATGAGAAGAGGAGTCATAACCATCTGCATATCTTTCTCCAATAATTTTTCCATTTTTTATAACAACTACGCCCAAAGTAGACTGATCATTAAAAGATAAATTTATAAGTTTATTAACTTTTTCTGAGTCAACATTTTGGCTTTCTGGGGATGATAATTCCCATACGTTTTCAGGGTAATACATATCACTTGAACTTAATGAAGCAAGAAATATTACATTAAAAAATATTAAAAATTTGGGAGTAGATGTCATTTGATTTTCCTTAAAAAAATATTATATATTTTTTTTATTCTATATGAATCAAATAATACAATTAATATTATAAGTTTTATTGATATATGATTATAAATATATATAATAAAGACGTTTTAACAACATATGGAGCTATATATTGAACACACAAGTTAAGAACGCCACCCCTCAAGAGGCTTTAGAATGGAGTCAAACAGACTATTTTATGGCAATGAAGTTTGATCCATTAGTTATGTTTGTAGTTATTCCTGCTGCTATACAAGTAGTTGTGTTGGCTTTAATGCTATTTTCTATGATGCTAACTGGAATAGTCTTTGATTAGAGTTTTTAAACTTTTGATAGGAGTTGGTGGTGGTGATGATAACTTTTCTCCGTCCCCTCTTAAGATATTAATAACATCTATTATTTTAGGATTTCTTTTCTTATCTATCGTTACAATTTTATTAATTATTACTGAGAAACTATTATGAAAAATATATTTATAACTATAACTTTTTTTATCAGCCTAGGTATAACGGCTGAAACTCATATAGTTAAAATGCTTAATCAAGGCCCTGAAGGTATTATGATTTTTGAGCCATCTGTTCTTGATGTTGATGTTGGTGATACTGTTATCTTTGAGGCAACTGATGCTGCTCATAACTCTGAGTCAATTGACGGCATGATCCCAAATGGTGCAACGTCTTGGAGTGGACCTTTAAGTAAAAATATAAGTGTTACATTTGATGTGCCAGGCGTTTACGGTTATCAATGTACACCTCATTCTATGATGGCTATGGTTGGGCTAATTAGAGTAGGAAAAAATATTGATAATTTAGAGTCGTTAAAAGCTATTGCAGAAATCAAGAAGTCTTCATTTGTTATGAATAAAGATAGATTGGAGTCTTATATAAATAGCCTGTAATAAAAATATTTATAAAATTTAGCCAGCCACCTCTTTCCAAACAAACAACTTCGTAGAAACTAGCATTCCAATAACTATCCAAAACGCTATACCGATAAAGTTTGAATAAATGTCCACTAGCTGCAGTCCATCGTTAGCAATTGATCTCATTGCGTCAGCTACCAAGGTTAGAGGTAAAATTTCTGCGAATGGTTGTATAAATACTGGTAAAGATTCTAAAGGAAAAAACACCCCTGATAGTACTAATTGAGGGTATATAAATATTGTTGCCAGAACTCCAACGCTTTCTTGTGTTTTTGCTAAGCTGCCTAATGAAAAACCTAGAGTTAAAAACATAAGAATACCTAAAACTATCACGAAATATAAGTTAAAAATATTGCCAACTACATTTGCATCCAATATAAATAAAGCAAAACTAAAAATAATACTCAACTGACCTAAAACTATTACCATTCTTGCTATTACTATAGATATAACAAAATCAATAGGTTTTATTGGGGTAACAAAAAGGCGCTTAAGAATGCCTCTTCGCCTAAATTCAACCACATTAAAACCGCTTCCAGCAATACTTAAGTTCATTAGCATAAAAGCCATAATTCCTGGCAAAAGAAAATCAATATAACTTAATGTTCTTGATTTAACGTCCTCCACTACCAATTTAAACATAGGAGTATTACCGGTAATTTTACGCTCAATAGACAAGAGGGATTGATTAAGAATAGGTTCCATTGTTTGAATGAATTGTGTTTGAGATTTATCTACCAAAAGCTTAATATCTAAATTATCTACTTCAATATTCATGGCTCTAGGAATAATTAACACAACCATTAAGTCACCGTTAATTAAATCTGTACGTAATTTATCTTCACTATCTTGTATAACATTAAATATATTATTCGAAGTCAATTGCTCAATAAATTCTTGAGATAAGTTTGATTCAGAATTGTTAACTAAACCAATATCTATAGGATCAGCATCGCCATCATTAAGCCCAACTATTCCTAAAATTAAAAGAGGAAGAATGAGGCTAAAAATAATATATTGCTTATTTCTTAAAAAAATTTGGATAAATACCTTTGTTAAATAAGCTTGGGGTTTACTAAACATATTAATCCCTTAACCCATGACCTGTTAAGGCTATAAAGACATCTTCCATATTTCCACTAATGACCTCTCTCTGCTTGTCTGGGGCATGTTGTAGGATTAAATTTTGTGGAGTATCTTCTGCAATAATTTTTCCATAATCCATTATGGCTATTCTTTGACATAATACTTGAGCTTCTTCCATATTGTGAGTAGTTAAAACAATGGTCATCCCCATTTTATTTAAATCCAAGACTAGGTCCCACAAGCTTCGCTTTGCCTGTGGATCTAGCCCTGTGGTTGGTTCGTCTAAAAATAATACTAGTGGGTTATTAACCAATGCGCAGGCAATAGAAAATCTTTGCTTTTGACCACCTGATAGCTCGTTTGCTTTTGCGCTAGCCTTATCTCCTAAATTGACTTTATTTAAAAGCTCCATGGGATCATTTGATGAACTGTACAAGGCACTAAATAAGTTAAGTAGTTCGGATAAACTCATATTATCAAAATACTCATTTGCCTGAAGCTGAACTCCAATAACCTGCTTAACTTGATAGGGATTAATACTTACATTAATTGAATTAATAAAAGCTGTCCCATCATCTATATCTTTAAGACCTTCTAACATTTCAAGTGTTGTAGTTTTTCCTGCTCCGTTAGGACCTAATATCCCATAAATTTCCCCTGCATTAATAGACAGAGATATTCCATCAACAGCTTTAAGGTATTTATTTGAATCTTTTGGATCTTTGTATGTTTTTACAAGATTGTTAGCTTTAATTATTGGCATAATCCTAAAATAATATTTAAAGAGTTTAGCATCCTCATACCTTTTAAGTACAAGTCATTAAAGGTTCTTGATATTTAAAATAAAGTGGTAGACCCGAATGGACTCGAACCATCGACCTCCGCAATGTCAATGCGGCGCTCTAACCAAAACTGAGCTACGGGTCTAAGAGAAAAGTATTATACAGAATTTATTATCTTCAGTGTTCCAAAAAAATATGTTCTTTAAATATATATATTCTCACCTAGCGATAAATGGATTATTAGAGGAAATTGTATTGATAAGAATGAAAGTATTAATACAATGTGTGCAACTAGCAACGTCTCCCCCCTATTAGAATTTGCTAGTCTAAATGGAGGACTTAGTCCTCCATTTTTTTATAAACCTACTTTCATAGACTCAATTTTTATCTTAGTAGCGCTTAGTATTTTTTGACTCTCATCATCGTCTCTTTCACCTAGCAATTTTTCAATTTGTAATAGGGATTTGTCTATTGAGCCCCACAAACCGTCTGTTCCATTTCTTTCATCTATGAGTTCCTGATACCTATTGTTAATATCATCAGGTATATTGGTTGAATATTCAGTACAAATTATTCTTTCTGCAAAAATTCTCAATCTTTCATCTTCGAAGTTTCTAGAAATTTTTACTAAATGATTAAGATCCTTAGACATATGAAATTCTTGCATTAAATCTTTATCTTTGTATGAAGGAAAACCACCTGAATATATGGTTCCTTCAATATGCTCAGACTCAGGAAAACTCATCATCCTATCTTCCATAGCTTGAGATACTTTTTGTTGGAAATCTTTATCTGATCTAACTAAATCTGCTCTTCTTTGTAATTCAGAAAATTCTATATCAAAAACATCGGGATTTTTAAGATATTTTGAAGAACATACAGGGATTGTTTTATTAATCTTGTATTTTTTAAGGGGTCCATCCCTGCCTTTTGATTGAATTAATTTATTTATTTCTGTGAAATCTAAATCAAGTATGTCTTCAGGATCATAACTTAAATCATAGAAAACAATTTCATTAGGTCTGCTAGCATCGGCACCACATAAAACTACTGGGTACTTAAATGTATGCCTTCTATGAATTTCACCCAATGCTAAAAATTCTTCAGAATAAAGTAAAGATTTAATTCCAGGCTTTGTTGAAATCTTCACAAAGGATTCAAATACCTCAGGTAGTTTTTCTTTGATAATTCTGCACATCTCAATCATAAGATTGCAATCAGCTATTGCGTCATGGGCATCACCAGCATCAATACCATGCTCTATGGCTAAATGCTCTAGCTTATAACTAATGCCTGGGCCTCCTTCAAATAAAGGCATAGATATTTCATCAGAAAAATATGCAGCAATATTATGAATCATTAGCATTAAATCTAGTCTGCCATTGCCATTAGTATTAGTCGTATAAGGTTCTAATAGATTCCAAAAAAACTGTCTTCTAACCAACTCTTCATCAAAAGCATGCCCGTTATAAGTTATAAATATTGATGGGTTTTGCGCTGACCATTCCTTCCATTGAAGTTGAAGATCCTTCATCATTTGATAATGGGATATATTTGAATTAAAGAGGTCAATCTTTTTATTAGTAATCATTGCCATTGGTTGAGGAATAACCCAGGGCAAAGGAGCACAGCCTATATTTTGTTCATCTAATGTGTCTAATTTACTGTTAGTTAGAACAGATCCGCATTGAAGAATTTGACTAAAATCTTTTTGAATTCCAGTCGTTTCAGTGTCGTAAAAAACTAAATTGAAATTATTTGTCAAAATAAGGTTAGCTTCTGGATATGTTTGAAGACTCTACACCTGAATCTTTCACCATATATTTGCCAAGCTCATGTCTTGCTACAGCTCTTCTATGAACTTCATCCGGGCCATCTGCTAGTCTTAGAGTTCTCATATGGGCATACATTTGCGCAAGTGGATATACCTGTGAAACACCAGCGCCACCATGCATTTGAATAGCTCTATCTAATACATCACAACATACGTTTGGAGCTACAACTTTAATTTGAGCTATTTCACTTGCAGCCACTTTATTTCCAACTGTATCCATCATCTGAGCAGCTTTGAGTGTCAGCAATCTTGCTTGATCTATTTCAATTCTTGAGTTAGCAATGATGTCCATATTGCCACCAAGCTGGACTAATGGTTTTCCAAAAGCAACTTTCTCCATACCATGCCTACACATCATTTCTAGAGCTCTTTCAGCAAGACCAATTGCTCTCATGCAATGATGGATTCTGCCCGGTCCTAGTCTTCCCTGAGCAATTTCAAAACCTCTACCCTCACCTAATAATAGATTTTCTTTTGGAACTCGTACATTTGTAAATTTAATATGGCCATGACCGTGAGGTGCATCATCATACCCAAATACATGCATCATCTTTTGAATCTCAATTCCCTCAGAATTCATGGGAACTAAAATTTGAGATTGTCTTTGGTGCCTATGATTTTCTGGATTCGTTACACACATGAAAATTAATATTTCACATCTAGGATCTCCGGCCCCAGATGTCCACCACTTTTCTCCATTGATAACGTATTCATCACCATCTAAGACAGCTGAAGACGCAATATTAGTAGCATCTGATGAAGCAACACCAGGCTCTGTCATTGCAAAAGCAGAACGTATATCACCATTTAAAAGCGGTTTTAAGTATTTTTCTTTGTGCTCATCATTTCCATATCTTTCTAAAACTTCCATGTTTCCTGTATCAGGAGCTGAACAATTAAATACTTCAGATGCAATACCATATGCACCCATAATTTCTGCTAAATGAGCATATTCATAGTTAGTCAGACCCGCACCATTTTTACTTTCAGGTAGAAAAAGATTCCATAAGCCAGCAGCTTTTGCTTTTGCCTTCATCTCTTCCATAATTGGAGGTACTACCCATGTTCCATTTTCATCTTTCGATTGTTCGTGGTATAAATTTTCATTATGAGCAATTTCATTGTGAATAAAATCATCAACTCTTTTTATTAAATCTTGAGCAATTGGTCTTAGTTCTGACATCATTTAAATCTCCCTTTATATACTTATATTTGTTACCATTATAAGTCTGATGAATAGTATGTTTATTGATTTAACTAATAATAGCTCTATGTTAACAACAAAGCTATATCAAAAAATGCATTATCACTTAGTAATTTTGAAAAGAGGTAAATATGAAAATTAGTTCATTTGATTTAAATTTATTTGTTATTTTGAATGCAATATACACCGAAGGCAGTTTAACCAAAGCTGCAGAAGTTGTGGGTATAACTCAACCAGCTGTTAGTAATGCTCTATCCAGATTAAGAGAAAAATTTAATGATGACCTTTTTATTAGAACTGGTTCTGGGATGGTTCCAACTCAGAAAACAGAAAATATAATTAAAGATATTCAAAATGCATTATCACTTATGCAACTAAGTGTTAATGAGCCTGATACATTTGATCCAAAGATATCAAAGAGAACATTCAAACTTTCACTAGGAGATGTTTCTGAGGGAAGAGTCCTTCCGTTTATCATGAATGAGATAGATAAAAAGGCTTCAAGTGTAGCTCTTGGTAGCTATGCTTATAGCAGATCAGACCAAGTTCATGCGCTTGCTACAAATAATTTAGATTTTGTAGTGGATCCAGTTATTCCTGTATCTGATGAGATTGATTCATTTAAGGTATTTGAAGATGATTGGGTCGCAATGCATAGAGATGGACATCAACTCGCTGATATTGAAAATATTACTATTGAAGATATCTTAAATCAAAGGCATCTACACGTCTCTAACAGAAGAAGAGGTTTGCATTTAATTGACTTAGAGCTAGACAAAATAGGATATAGGCGCGAGGTGGCCCTTCGCTGTCAACATTTCTTAATTGCCCCTCAAATATTAAGATCAACAGATCTTGTCTTAATGGGCACTAGGAGTTTTGCAATTGCCAATAATCTTCCTTTTATTGAGGTGCCAATAGAAATACCATCAATGGAATATTTCTTGATATGGCACAAAAGCGACGAAGGAGATGGCGGTCACCTTTGGATGAAAGATCTTATTATTAAAGCTTTTATAGATGCTAAAAAATAGTTTTAACCTAGCTTGTGCCCTGCGGTCTTTACTAATCCACCATCAGATGTAATTGTCTCACCAACTGTATAAGCACCTGCTCTAGAGCATAAAAATATTGCAAGCCCAGCTATATCCTCAGGGGTACCAACTCTTTTTCTTGGATTGGCTTCTGCTATGAAAGAGTAATCAGAATTCACTGCAGACCCAAGCATTGCACTAGGATATGGTCCGGGGGCAATTGCATTGACAAGAATATCTTCCTTTACAAGTTTGTTGGCAAGTACTCTTGTTAAATGATGAACTGCAGCTTTAGATGTGCTGTAAGAATATGTTTCAAAGGCTGGAACATTTAGCCCATCGATAGATCCTATGTTTATGACTCTTGAGGGATCATCAATTGTTGCATTTGTTTTTAGAAGTGATTTAAGTTTTTGAGTTAAGAAGAAAATACTTTTTACATTAAGATCCATTACTTTATCCCAACCAGTTTCAGAAAAATCTTCTAGGGGTTCTCCCCAAGCAGCTCCAGCATTATTAATTAAAAAATCAATACCATTTTCTTTTTCTGTAATTTGTTGTGTGAAATAATCCATGCCCTCTAAAGTACTAAGATCGCATGGTATTGCTATACATTCTGCGTTATACCTTTCAGATAGTTCTTTTGCTTTTTCCATAAGAGGTGGTGCTTTCCTAGCTGAAATATACACTTTGGCACCATTAGCTAAAAAACCAGCTGTTATCATTTCTCCAATTCCTCTTGATCCACCGGTAACAACAACAACTTTTCCAGTAACGTTAAATAAGCTATTAATTTCCATTATTTTATCCTTATGTGTATATTTGACTGCTTATTATATATTGCATTTTTATAAAACTACTACCTAAAAATGTATTGACGGATAATTAAACAAAATATTTTTTTAAAGCCATTTCTCTGATGTAAAATAGGATATGTTTACATTTCATCTGGTCGGCCTTCTTACTTCTATAGCAATTCTGGTTTGGGGTGCTGATAAATTTGTTGATAACTCATCACTTCTTGCAAAAAAACTTGGCATGAGTGAATTAACCATTGGTTTAACAATAGTGGCGCTCGGCACTTCTGCCCCAGAAATTTTTGTAGGTATTTCATCAGTAATTAATAATAGTGAAGAATTAGCCATGGGCACAGTTGTTGGCTCTAATATTTCAAATATCGCTCTTATATTTGGCGTTTCTTGCATTGGGATAAGTATTAAGCCATCTAAAACTTCTTTCATTCAGTTCCTACCATTTCTATTAGGAGCCATTTTATTGGGATTAAGCTTGCAAGACCTAAAGATCACTACATATGAAAGTATTACTTTTGTATTACTATTCTTCTTATTTATTTTAATAACATATAAATTTAAATCACATGAAGATATAAACTCCTCAACAGAAGATTCAGGTTCTCCGATAGGTAACACCAGTTTATTGCTTGCTGTTGGTTTAACAGCTTTAATAGGGGGGTCTCATTTTGCAGTCATACACGCAGAATCTATAGCGATCTTGTTAAATGTCCCTCAATTGGTTATTGGATTAACTATCATTGCAATTGGGACAAGCTTGCCAGAATTAGCAGCAACCATATCAGCAATAACCAAAAATAAAAATGATATGGTAATTGGAAATGTAATTGGTTCAAATGTTATGAATATAGCCTTGGTTGTTCCAATTCTTGGATTTTTTTCCAATACCTCTCTTCATCCAACAATCTACTCTAGAGATTATTTAGTAATGTTGTTAGTTACTTTATTATTTATTTTGGTTGCGACAATGTATTCATCTAAGTATTTTGGAATAAAGACTATTAGATTGATTGGTTGCGGTTTTGTATTAGGATATTTTATTTATATATTAAATATTAGTAATCTGATTTAGTTCCACTTAATACTTTTAAAAAACATAAACCTATAGCTACTGCACAAATTTCGAAAACAAAAAAACTGTTAAAGAAAGTTGGTGATGATGGCATTAATGAAAATAGTATTCTGCCTGACGCAATTGACCCTGCTAAGAATGTAAGAAACTTTATAGAAAAAATGCCAATAGTCTCCTTAGTAATCCCCACTAAACACATTAGACCTATGCCAATGTTTAAACCACCATATAATCCCGCAATTTCAGAGTAACCAATTTCTGAAGTTATGCTCAATCCAACCGCATCTAAAAAAGAAGGAGCAGATATCTCCATGGAGGTAAATAAGGGATCAAAGATAGCCCATAAACCAATTAGTAAATAGGTAACCCCCATAAAGAATAAATAAAATCTTACTAACCAAATCATTTAAATGCCTATATTAAAAGTTATTGCAATACCGGAAGACAATCTTCACAATATGCTTTTAATATTAAACCAACATAATGAAAAAACAATTAAAAAAAATATTTTCTTTATTAATTATTTTTATGACCGTCAACTTAAATTCGCAAACAGCTCTTCTTAATTCAGATGATAAGTTAAGCATTCCTTTGCCACTTCCATATGATGGGGCAATCTATTCTGAGATAGATGTTAAAAAATTTATGGAAGCTACAACAAGCAAATCAAAGCAACCAATTATAATATTTGGCGGAAATTGGTGTCCAGATTGCAGAATATTAGATGGTTCACTGCAAGTACCTTCTATCAAAAAGTTTATGTCAGAGCGTTTTGAGATTATGCATATTGATGTTGGAAGATATGATAAAAATATGGAACTTATGGATTATTTTGGAGTTGCTAGAGAAAAAGGAGTGCCTAGAGTTATTGTATTTGATAAAGAAATGAATATTCTAAATAGCTCATCTACAAAAGAGTGGACTACAGCAAGAGAAAGAAGCCTACAGGATATATTTAACTACTTTCAAAAATTAGCTCTCTAAACAACTAGTATTTAAAGTGCTTTATCTCTTCTCCACTTTTGCCAATATCGGTCATAGCCTTAATACCGATTTCTAGATGCAAATCTACCCACTTTTGGGTCACTTCTTTGTCAGATGTTTCTGTTTTAACTCCCTCAGGGGTTAATGGAACATCAGAAACTAATAGCAATGCCCCTCTTGCAATCTCATTAAAGTGACCAACAGAAAATACAGTTGCGGTTTCCATATCAACACCAATAGCAGTCGTCTTTTTAAGCCTCTTAAGAAAGCGTTTGTCATGCTCCCATACTCTTCTGTTAGTAGTGAAAATAACTCCAGTTCTATAATCACTTTCTTTTTCAATTATGATGTCTGAAACGAATTTATGAAGTTTAAATGAGGGTAATGCAGGGACCTCGGGTGGAAAATAATCATTTGAAGTTCCATCTCCTCTTATGGCGCCGATTGGAAGAATAAAATTACCTATTTCTGAAGAATTTTTTAACCCACCGCACTTTCCAAGAAAAAGAACACCTTTAGGCTTTGCAGCAACAAGCAAATCCATTATCGTTGCAGCATTGGGTGATCCAATGCCATAGTTAATAATTGTTAGTCCATCGCTATTAGTGGAGGCTTGCATAGCCCTTCCTTCGCCATAAACATCACAGTTAAATCTATCAGCAAATTTTATAACATAGTCTTTAAAATTAGTGATTAAGATATAATCGCCAAACATTTCTAATGGCATTCCTGTATATCTTGGAAGCCAGTTTTTTGCTATCTCTAGTTTTGTGTCCATTTTTCATTATAACTTAAATTCGTAAGTGATAATATTATTCGAATTGCTTATCAGTACTTGCAAAAATCAGATAGAAAATACCACCAAACAACAACATGTATGAGCATATATGAAATATTAATTCCCAAGAATTAGTTATATCAAGTATGAAGCCTGCAGCTAATGGACCAATCACTGCTGCGATCATGCCTAGACTTCCAGAGATACCAACTAATGTCCCTGTATATCTTGGACCTAAATCAGCATGATTGACTCCAAAACCTCCAGCAGCAATTCCAGTACAAATATTTGTAGCACATAAAAGAGAAATTATAAAAAGGTGTGAATCTTGAAATGGTATTAAAAATAAACAACAGGCAGATCCAAAGAAACCGATAGAGTTAAGAACTTTACGCACCTTAATGACTTGATATTTTTTCTTTATAAGGCTATCTGCTAAAAAACCTCCGGCAATAAGGGAGGCTACTGAAAAAAAACTTGGAATTAAAATTAAAAAGATAAAAACACTAGAATCTAAAGCTATTCCTAATCCTCCTAATGATTCAGGGCTATTAATAAATTTTGGCAAATAAGAAAGAAAGATAAATAATGCCCAATTATGACAAAAGGTAGCTACTGTTATCGCCAGAAAAGGAAGATTTGTTATTACTTTTAATATAGAAATTTTTGGAGCTGAGGAGTTTGCAGGTGCTTTTTTAATTATAAAATCAAGCTCTTTGGGAGATATATCTTTATGATCACTTGGGTATGATGTAACGTTTTGCTGCCAAAAAAAGAACCAAATTACTCCCAACATTCCAAATGAGTAAAAGACCCACTCCCATGAATAGCTAGCAATTATTAAACTTGTTACAAGATATCCAAAAACAGTTCCGACAGAAATACCACTATTTGTAATTGCAATTGATCTTGTTCTCTCTTCAAAAGGAATCCATCTAGCATATAAGGCATGCCAGGAAGGAAAGGTTATGCCCTCACCTAGACCCATTAAGACTCTTATTGTTAAGATTGCAAAAAATCCATTATATGCAAATGCTGGAGTTAAAACTGTAAATAGTGACCAAAGAAGAAGGCCATACCCAAGTACTAGTTTGCCACCATATCTATCAGCTAAAAATCCACCAATAGTCATAGTAAAAATATAACCTAGATAAAAAGAAGAAAAAATAACGCCGACCTGAGACTCACTCCAGCCAAACTGTTCTTGCATTGGGATAATGGCAACTGAAATATTCACTCTATCTATGTAGCAAATAAAAACAGCCAAGAATGACATAAAAATAACTCTGAATCTAACAGGTATTTGCATAAACTAAATATCCAATAAAACTACTAAATAATAGTAACTTATATATTTTATTTTTGCTTTTTTAGTCTCTTCTCTAACAAATTGAGGTTCAAATTTCCTGGCGATCCCATAGAGTGATTTAAAGATTTTGTTTCAGGTAATAAAGAATGGTCATCAGAATTTTTTACTAGACCGTATGCATCTCTAAAAGGAACTCCATCAGAAACAAGCGAGTAAACTTTATCAGTCATTTTCATTTCATTATCTATATATTTGTTGGAGTTAGTTTTGTTTATCTTAATTGTCTTTAGTAAAGCTGGAATAATATCTAATGATTTAAGTGAGGTGTGAAAACCATTTATTAGACTTCTTTTAGTTAATTGAAGGTCTCTATGATAACCACTAGGAAGAGAGAGTAAATTTTCCAGTTCCGATGAAAAGCCAGCTAGTATTGAATAATTTGCTCTTAATATCTCTATGACATCTGGGTTATGTTTGTTAGGCATAATTGACGATCCTGTTGAATACTTACTATCAATAGATAATAGATCAAACTCTTGTGATAAAAATAAACTCATATCCCATGAAAATTTTCTTATATCTAACATTGATTGCTTCAAGGTATTAAGTATCTGCATCTCATACTTACCCCTGCTATTCTGAACATACAAACTATTTAACTGAGTTCTACTAAAACCTAACTCCTTAGTTACTAAGTCTCTATTTAATGGTATTGCAACTCCATAGCCAGCCGCACTCCCTAATGGGTTTGAATCAACCCAGTCAATAGTATTGTTAATTAGATCTACATTATCGATGAAAGATTCAGCATATGAAGAAAACCATAAACCCCATGATGAAGGCATAGCTCTTTGAAGATGCGTATATCCTGGCATTGGTAAATCTTTATGTTTCTTTGCTAAATTTAAAAAAGTTTCAGCAATTAATTTATTCTTTGCTTTGAATTCAATGAGATTTTTTTTAGCAAATAATCTCATTGCTACCATCACCTGATCATTTCTACTTCTGCCTGTATGAACTTTTTTACCAAGATCGCCAAGCTCTTTAGTCAAATAAAACTCAATGGCTGAATGACAATCCTCATATTTATTAGTTAACTTAAATGAGCCTTCAATAAAGTTTTTTCTGAGAATTTTAAGAGCTTTAGTAAGCTTTGTTAGCTCATTTTTTTTTATTATCCCTATAGACTGCAGAGCTTTTACATGTGCTAAAGATGCGTCAATATCGTAAATGAATATAAATTTGTCTAACTCAATATCTTCGCCAGCTAAAAAAGATGTAATTTCCTCAGATATATTACTAGTTTTATTATTCCATAGTTTTTTATTCATAATCTATTCCTGTTAATTCATCAAGACTGCATGCCGAATTAAGATTTTGTATAACTTGTGTAGCAGCTCCCTTAAGCAAGTTATCAAGAGCGCAACATACTGTTAAGTTTACTCCTGAATTATCAATAGATATTCCGCCTATTAGAGCCTTGTGGGTATTAGCAACCTTATTAATCATAGGTATATCGTCTAGAACTTCAATTAATTTAGAGTTTTTATAAAAATCAACAAAGGTTTCTAAAATTTCTTGATTCGTTTGACTTGTTTTAAGTTGTATATGAGACGTTATAAGAATACCTCTAAAAAAATTACCGACATGAGGGCTAAAGGATATTTCTTCATGGCAATGCTTCGAAACCTCTTGCTCGTGAAGATGGTTTGTAAGAGAGTATGGAATAATATTGTTTTTAAGATTGACGGGATTATTTTTATCATTTGGCGAGGCTCCAGCCCCACTATAACCAGAGATACCTATAGAACTGACTCTCCCGGAAATAAGATTTTTTATTGGTGCCAGAGAGAATTGTATTGCAGATGCATAACATCCTGGATTGCTAATGAATTTAGTAGCTTTTTTTGTTGTAAGCTCGGGAACCCTATAATCCCATCTTTTATCTAACCTATGGTCAGAGCTTAGATCAATAAATATGATATTTGGATAATTTTTTTTAATAATATTTATATAGGATTCTGATTCATCATTAGCTAATGCCATGATTACGATATCAACATTCTCTAGCTGCAAATTTGATTTATCAAGAAGGCAGTACTTTAGATTAGATGCTTTCTTGTAACCCTCCACAACCTCACCTCCAGCTGTTTTAGAAAAAACTTTACTTAGCATGAATATTGGGTGGTCATTTAGTATAGAAATTATCTCCTGACCTACAAAACCTCTACCACCAATCATTGCTATGTTGATTTTATTTTTCATATGTAATTGTTTCAGGTTGATGAGATGCGATTCTTATGCATTCAGTAAGTTCATCTAGGTCATTAATTCCAATCCAAAAGATATTCCATTCATCAGTTTTTTGAAAGCCATCACAAACATTCTTATAAAAGAAGTTTATTGAATTGTTTGGTCTAGATCTCCAAAAAACCTTTTTGTGATCAGCTGTCATTCTATTCCATATAGCATTACCAAGCCCCTCTCCTCTAGCATCAGCTTTAACAGCAAATTTATCCATATAAGCTATTTTTTGATGGTGGGATATAGCTATTGAAGCTCTCCTACAGCTACTTACATAATATTCTTTATCTTGATTGATAAAATAATTTTTATCGAGTGTTCCTTTAAATGCTGATTCAAGGATTGAGGTAATGACGTCTTTATTTGCATTATCTAGCTCTTTAAGTTTATCTATTTGATGACCTGCCTTTACCAGGGTTCCAAAGCCAGCATCAGTAAAAAGTTCTCTATTTAAATAAAGAGGTTTTGTTATTGATACTGAACTATTACTAGGGAGGTGATCAAGAAGAAGCTTAATCTCTTTAAGCTTAAGCTTCATTCCTGAGTGGAGCCATCCCTCAGACATTAATCTCTCATAATCGTCTTTAATGTTTATCGTTGAGATTAAGTTATCTGACCCATCAAGGATTCCCCCAATCTCACTTAAAAAAATAACCTTATCAGGAGATATTTCTTTTGCTAGAGCCTGGGTTGCCTTATCGCCATTAATATTTACTATTTGTTTTTTATCTGTATATCCCATTGGAGCTATTACTGGCACTCCTCCATTTGAAATAATATTCCTTATTTTATTTGAATTAGTTTCAATAATAGAACCAACGAACCCTAATTCTTCATCTTGAATGATGCACTTAAAAATATCATCAATCAAAGATACGGCTGATACATTCTTTTTAATCAAGGCAGATGTAATTTTTTGATTTTCAGCCTTAAATACATCAATAGCTTCATCTAAGACTTTTTGTGATGTAATTCTTTGGCCATCCTTAAATGAAAAATGTATTTTTTTCTCCTCTAATGCTCTTGAAAGCTTTGGGCCACCTCCATGAACTATAATTGGTCTTAGTCCAACTTCATTTAAAAATACTAAGGAGGATATTAAATTATCTAAATCATTTTCTATTACCGCTCCACCAACTTTAATTACAGCAAATCTAAAGTCATCAGAAGAAAATCTGTCTAAGTACTTTCTTATTTCTTTTTCACTGCTCATCCCGCTGAGGAGTTTTAAAATAGTATCTTTAGTAAAGTTTTGGTTCATTTTACTTTTTATTTATATCCGTCCAAGTTGCAGTGCTTTGACCGAGTAATTTAATAAAACCAGCTGACTCTTCAACACCCCATGAGGCAGACTGAGCATATATGGCTTCTTTACTAATTAGTATTTTTTTAGCTTCAACAGCTACTGCTTCTGACTTTCCTGGTGAAAGTAACATTGTTACTTTGCCGTTCACAGGCAGTTCAATATCTTGTAAAAAATTTTCGAGATTTCTTGCTAAAGGATCAAAATAAAAGCCACCATAAACTAATTCAACCCATTTTTTACCAACAATAGGCTTAAAAAAGTTTTGTTTATCAGTAAAAATAGATTCCTCTAAAGCTCTATGTGCAGACTGGAGTATGTTTATACCAGGAGACTCAAAAAGAAATCTTCCCTTAATGCCTATAATTGTATCGCTGGCAAAAATTTCTCTCCCAATTCCGTACTTGCCACCTAACTTGTTTAGCATTCTTAATAACTCGGGGCCTTTAATAGCCACACCATCAATTTTTTTAGCCTCGCCCTTTGAGAATTCTATTACTATCTTTTTTAATTTAGATGGGTATTTGTCAGGTGTATTACAAAGGATATAGCTTTCTTTGGATGGCTCTTTCCATTCGTCTATTTCAGATCCAGAAACAGTAGCCCCCATAAGGTTTTCATTGATACTATATTTTGAGTGTATAGATGAAACTTTGAATCCTTTCTCTTCAAGATATTTCTGCTCATACCCCCTTACATCATTAACTTTATTTTGTATTTCTCTTATAGGAGTAATGGTCTTATATTTGCCAAATGCTTGGATTGAGAGATCAAACCTTACCTGATCATTACCCATTCCTGTACAACCATGAGAAATATATTTGGTATTTAGTTTTTTACAGAGCTTTATTGCTTCTGAAACTATAAGATACCTATCCGAACATAGTGCTGGATATTTATCTTGATATAGAGCTCCAGACCAAACTAATGGCTTAATAATTTGATTCCATAAAAGATTATCAACATTTACATTAATATGTTTTTTCGCCCCGAGCTCATTTGCTCTTTCGGTAATTTTTTTCTCCTCTTTCTTTGGCGTTCCGCCAGTATTTACAAATATAGTATGGACCTCAAAACCTTTATTAATTAGGTATGGAACACAGAAACTAGTGTCTAATCCGCCCGAAAAAGCTAATACAATTTTTTTCATTTTTTATTTATCCTTTAATAGAGTTGATAGTAGTGATTTTTGAACATGCATTCTATTCCCTGCTTCTTGTATGGCAACACAATAATCAGAGTCCATAACTCCGTCCGTTGCTTTGATATTTCTCCTTAGGGGAAGACAGTGACTGAATTTAGCATTGTTAGTCATTGCCATTTTTTCTTCATTAACAATAAAATGCTTATATCTATCTCTTATTAATTTTTCATCCTCAGGATGCCCATAATAGTTAAGTGCGCCCCAGCTTTTAGCATAAACAATGTCAGCATTTTTATAACCTTCTTTGATGTCATGAGTTATTGAGAATGACGCACCATTAGCATTACAGTTTTCTATTGCTGTATTCATATATGTATCATGAAGTAAATAATCTTCTGTGGGACAAAGTAACTTAACGTTCATGCCAAACTTGCTTGCAATTAATAAAGATGAATTTGCCACTGCTGTATTTAAAGGTTTTGGATGATATGTCCAAGTTAATAAGTAATCTTTTCCAGAAAGATCACCTAACTGCTCTTGCATAGTTAAAATATGAGCGAGCTCTTGGCAAGGATGAGTAATAGTTTCCATATTAACTACTGGAACAGTTGCATGCTTTGCAAAACTGTTAATAACATTATCTGATAAATCTTCTTCAAGATTAATAAATTTAGGAAATGCCCTTATTGCTATTAAATCACAATATTCAGAGAGCACTTTTGCAACTTCTATAATATGTTCTTCTGAATCTGTATCCATGACTTCATTTAACTTGAATTCAATTGGCCAAGCATCTTTTCCAGGATGAAGGACTACTGCAAGCCCACCTAATTGCTGGATGCCAAGCTCAAAGCTAGTCCTAGTTCTCATAGATGGATTAAAAAACATCAATGCAATAGACTTATTTTTTAAATTATCCTGAAACTTATTTACTTTAAGATCTTTTGCATAATCTAAGATATCTTGAAGATCTGATTTTGACCAATCCTGTGTAGAAATAAAATTTTTCATAATTACCTTTATTTTTATAAAAAAAAACCCAGCATAAGCTGGGTCTAATTCACAATAGAAAAGACCCTGCTATAAAGCGGGAACCCGTCTTAATCGTGTATTTGAATTATTCATTGCAAATTAGTATATATGTAAATAATAGTTTGTAAACTCGTCAGTGACTCTATTTATCAAGGCTTAAGGCCAGATGTTTATGAAAGTTAACAATTGCTTTTTCAAAAAAGCCAAAAGTAAGATATGAATTAGCTGAAGTTGTGACAGTTTCTTGTATTGCTCTAGCAGCCTCTCTGTCTTCATTTTGACCTGACTCATTAACAAACTGAGCATCCTTTTCTGCTTCTTCAAGGGATATATTTTTGCCATTTAATTTTGGGTTATATATAAGATAACTAACTATTTTTACACTTGATGGTGATAAAGGCTCCATGATTGTTAGGCTTGAATGCTTTGATAGAATAGAAACACTTGCATTAGGAAATAGATGGAATACTGAAGTAGCAACACCATTTAATTTTCTTTCATTTGGATCTATATGCCTTATTTTTTCAATTCTTTTGAAAGGAAAAATAACTCGTGAGTTGGAGCCAGATGTCTCTACAAGATTGATATTATCTAGACCAAAAGGATAAAAAGTATCTTTATGTAGAGATTTTATATGGTAGCCCTCTAGAAGAGTTTCTGTTAATAGTTTCCAGTTAGCCTCATCGACAACCTCGCCATAACTAAACATTTTTTGTTCAGGGTCAAAAAAATCAATAGCGTTTTCTAACATATGGTCTTCTATCTTTCCTTCCTGCATTACATATACAATTCCACCCTTTTCAATTGCGCTTATTTCTGTAAGCCCCAAATCGTTGGTATCTAAATCTGGAAATGCCTCTTGGCCTGGAATGTTTTTAAGCTTTCCATTTAAGCCATAAGCCCATGCATGATATGGACAAACAAAAGCTTTCTTTTTGCACCCACTTCCATCAGCAACTTTCATGCCACGATGTTTGCATGCATTTATAAAGGCTCTAACAATACCATCCTCACCTCTAACCACTAACAAGGGTGTTCCTGATGCCCTTCTGGCTATATAGCTTCCATTTTCAGGCAACCCTGCTGAGGGACAATAAGGAATAGGAGATCTTCTTAGTAAAGAAATTTCAGCATCAAAACGATCTTTTGAATAATAATTACTTACCGGCTCTTTCCATGTTGTATCACCAAGATCGGTAGTTCCATTATCGATATGATTAAAAATCCTTTCTATTGCATCAGATTCATTTAAAAAGTGATTATTTATAGATTCATCTTTCTTTGAATGTGTCATGTAAATATTATTAAGTGTGTAATTGGATTATAGGTCTCTTGGGCTTTTAACTAAAGAGTCAATCTACTTAATTGGTAGGGATGGAGGGAGTCGAACCCCCACGCCTTGCGGCACTTGGTTCTAAGCCAAGCGTGTCTACCAGTTCCACCACATCCCCAGATGGAAGCATTATATAGATAATTTTAATTATTTGGGAGGTTTAATGACAGGAATTACAGATTATAATCAAGCTGATTTTTTCTCTTCTTTTGAAGGTAGTAAAGTCCTAAACTGTAAACAACCAAAAGAGAGAGAACTAGCAGTGAATGAGTAGTAATTCCATCATAAATAAAACTACACAATTTAGAAAAAATGCAACAAAGACTAAAGGTTAGTAAGACATTTCCAATTTGTACTTTAGATGATGAAAATACAAATCTAATTGAAAGATATCCTAGTGCGATTAAAATGCCTGACATAGACCTTATAAGTATTGCTTGTTCCTGACTTGTAACTTCTATGGGAAGAAAAATATTATTTACACCTGGCATTAGACAAGTCACAAGTCCCATAGCAAGCCAGATCATTGAAGCAAACAATATAGTAGCTTTTAAAATCATAGAACACCCAGCATGAAAAGAGCTAATAAAAATGAAAGAACTCCAACACCCATCCAAATATACATTTCTTTGTAATTTTTGAACTTATATGAATTTATTGCAAGAAAGCAACAAAATATTGGAGCAACCACTAGCACCCCATAACCAACTAAAATTGCTAGTGGAATAAAGGCAAGCAGTAAAAAAACTTGTAGTAAAGTTTTGTTCATGAATATATAAAACTATTATTTAAAACTATTGTCAATCTTGGTTTTCAATTTCTAATACCTCTTGAGATGCAGAATAAATTTGAGTTTGAATTTCAGAGATTGTTTGATTTAGTTGAGTTTTATAATTATTTAAAGCTCTTACTGAATCATCCATCAAAATCATTTGAGTTTCGAGCGCTCTTAAAGCTATTTCTAGATCATTAATTTTTGAATTAGTATTTAAAAGATCTGATAAATCTTTTGAAGTGCTCACGATATCTTGTTTATTAGATTCTATCTTTTTAGATGCTTCTTTTATAGAAATTTCTATGTTTTTTATAGAACCATTAATTTTATTTGTAGTTTCTGTTAATTTAGTTATATTCACTTTATTTCTTTTATTACTCAGATCCCAAAGTTTTCTTACCTCTTTATCAAGAAACTGAATGGATGCTGATATATCAGTAAGTGAATCATTGTTAATCTCATCAGCAATATTTATTTGCTCTTCGATAACGATTAGTCTTTCATTGATAGAGTTTAATGTTTCTTTATTAGATTTAGATTCAATATTTTGCCAAATACCCAACGCCAGAATACTCATAAAAACTAAAACATATAAAAAACCTACAAATAGACCGCCTGATGTCTTTTGTTTTAAATATGCCGGCGATGATTTATTTGGTTTCATTGTTTGATTCATGTATTAATTATTAAAAAAACTACTTTATAATATATTTTACATTAACTATTTAGATAAATATGAATTTAGATTTCTCAGATGACCAAAAATTCCTTCAAAGTGAGGCGCGAAAGTTTTTAGAAAAAGAAGGCTCCATTAATAGGAGTAGAAAAGTTCTTGAGGATAAGCAGAGCATAGACAAAGAATTATGGAACAAGATAGTTGAATTAGGATGGACTGGCATCAGAATACCTGAGGAGTATGGAGGATTGGGCTTGGGTCACCTTGAATTATGTGTTGTGGCAGAAGAGCTCGGAAGATACTTAGCTCCTGTACCCTTCTCATCTTCAGTTTATTTATTTACAGAAGCAATTATTAAATATGCAGATGAAGAAGTTAAACAAGAAATTCTTCCAAGATTAATATCAGGAGATATTATTGGAACCTTAGCGGTAACAGAGGATCTTTTTGCTCCTTCAAAAACTAATATTAAAACATTAACTGATAATAACCTTTTAACTGGAAGGAAGATTGCTGTTCCTGATGCTGGAATAGCTACACATTCACTAGTTGTTTCAAATTCTACCTCAGGCATATGCTTAAGGTTGGTTGATCATTCTTCTGATTCAGTAATTATTGAGCATCAAGATACGATAGATGAAAGTAGAGGTCATTTTTCAGTTGAATACAACAATACTCCAAGCATACTAATTGGCGATGATTCAAATGGCTGGGATTTTTATGAGAACCTTTTAGACCAAGCAGCAGTTTTATTTAGTTTTGAACAAATTGGTGGCTCTCAAGCCTCATTAGATATGGCAACAAGTTATGCAAAAGAAAGATATGCATTTGGGAGACAAATTGGTTCCTTTCAGGCAATTAAACACAAATTAGCTGATATGTATGTTGCTATAACATTAGCTAAATCAAATTCATATTATGCAGCATGGGCTTTGTCTACAGACTCATCAGATCTATCTGTTGCATCAGCAACTGCAAGAGTAAGTTCAACCAAAGCTTTTCAACTTTGCTCAAAAGAAAATATTCAAACTCACGGAGGAAATGGTTTTACTTGGGAGTATGACTGTCACCTCTACTACAAAAGGTCTAAGCTTCTGTCGGTGAATATCGGCTCACTACCGAACTGGAAAGAAAAATTAGTTAGCGGCTTAGAAAAATCAAACACATATTAGGAAGTAAAAAATGGATTTTAATGACACAACAGAACAAGCTCAATTTAGAAAAACCTGCAGAGAATGGCTTGAACAAAATGCAGAACCAAAATCAAGTAGCAGTAGAGAAAGTTTTTCTGATATAGATTTTTTAGAGGTTGCCAAGCAGTGGCAAAAGAAAAAATATGATGCAGGTTGGGCAATGCTTCATTGGCCAAAAGAATACGGAGGAATTGCTGCATCACCAATAGAAAGAATTATTTGGGCAGAAGAAGAATCAAAATTTAATGTACCAAGAGGTATATTTGAAATTGGGCTAGGTATGTGTGGCCCAGTAATGATGGAGTATGCAACCGATGAGCAAAAAGAAAGATTTTTACCATCAATGGCTGAAGGTACTGAAATATGGTGTCAGTTATTTTCAGAGCCATCTGCAGGGTCTGACGTTGCAGGCCTAAGAAGCAAGGCTACACAAGATGGTGATAATTGGATAATAAATGGCCAAAAAGTATGGACTTCTGGTGCTCATTTTTGTGATTACGGCATCTTGGTTGTGAGACATGATCCAAACCTTGAAAAACACAAAGGTATGACTTTTTTCTTTGTTGATATGAAATCTCCAGGAATTGAGGTCAAGCCAATAAAACAAATAACTGGAGGTTCTAGCTTTAATGAAGTGTATTTTACTGACGTTGTAATACCTGATTCTCAAAGACTAGGAGCTATCGGAGATGGTTGGAAAGTGGCAATAACAACTCTAATGAATGAAAGACTAGCAGTTGGAGATGCTAATGGTGCTGATGTAAAAGAAGCATTTAATTGGGCTAAAAAACAAGATGATTCTGGAGAATATCTAATTAATAATAGGGCTACTAGAGAATCTATAGCTGATTGGTATTGTGAAGCTAATGGTCTTAAAAATACTAAATTAAGAACAATGTCTGCCCTTTCTAAAGGTGAAACACCTGGCCCTGAAGCGTCTATAACCAAAATAGTAAGTGCTAATAAGCTTCAAGATATTGGTAATTTTGGAATTGACTCTTTAGATATGGCAGGAATGCTAAAACCAGAAAATAATGAAATACAAAGTTTTCAAAATGCTTGGCTTGGAGCTCCTGGTTTAAGAATAGCCGGAGGTACAGATGAAATTCTTAAGAATATTATCTCTGAGAGGGTTTTAGGACTTCCTCAAGACCCAAGAGCAGATAAAGGTTTACCATTTAAAGATATACCATCTGGAAATTAGTTTAATATTTAAGACTTAAGCTGAGGAAATAAAAGAACATCCCTTATTGATGTTTGATTGGTAATCATCATAACAAGACGGTCTATGCCTATTCCTACTCCAACCGCAGGCGGCATTCCATGCTCTAATGCAATAATGTAATCTTCATCATAAGACATCGCCTCTTTATCACCTGTATCTTTTGCTTTTACTTGCTCTTTAAACCTCTCAGCCTGATCATCAGGGTCATTTAGCTCGCAAAAACCATTGGCAATCTCTTTTCCACCAATAAATAATTCAAATCTATCTGCTATGTTTGGATTTTCGTTATTTCTTCTTGATAATGGAGAAACCTCAACAGGGTAACCTATAACAAAGGTTGGTTGTATAAGCTTGTCTTCGACCGTTGACTCAAATAGCTCCAAAAGCTCTTTACCTCCAAGCTTGTTTATATCTTCCTTGCTGAGGTTTTTATTTTCTTCAAGCACAAGATCTGTAAGGTTACATTTTCTAAAATTAGACAAATCAATTTCATCATTACCCCACATCACTTTATGCCCATCATTGATTTCATCTGAAGCTGATTTAATCATATTTTCAGTAAACTCTATTGTTTTTTCCAGTGTTGTAAAAGCCTCATAGTATTCCAGCATTGTAAATTCTGGGTTATGTCTTGTAGAAAGACCTTCGTTTCTAAAGCTTCTATTTATCTCAAAAACGCGCTCAAAACCACCAACAAGCAACCTTTTTAAATATAACTCTGGGGCTATTCTTAAAAATAATTCTCTGTCTAATGCATTATGTTTAGTTACAAAAGGTCTTGCAACAGCCCCGCCAGGGATTGGATGCATCATCGGAGTTTCCACCTCAATAAAATCTCTATTTTTTAAAGAATTTCTTACAGATTCAATAATCTTGGTTCTATTAATAAAGACTTCTTTAGAATCCTCATTACTCATTAAATCTAAGTATCTTTGCCTGTATCTGGTCTCGATATCTGAAAGGCCTTTAAATTTGTCAGGCATAGGTCTGATAGACTTTGTAATTAAAATAACATCACTAGCCTCGATGGTTAACTCATCGGTTCGTGTTTTAAATAATTTACCTTTCACACCGATAATATCGCCAAGATCCCAAGTTTTGAAATCTTCATAAAGTTCTAAGGGAACTGTATTCTTACTTACATATATTTGGATATCTCCACTAGAGTCTCTTATTGTTGCAAAACTTGCATTACCCATAACTCGCATAAGAACTACTCTGCCAGCAACTGAAATATTTTCTATGTTTTTTTCTACCAGCTCTTCTTTGGTAAAAGTACTATTTTGAGAATGAATATCTGAAGCATAGTTTTCTTTTAAAAAATTATTTACATATGCTTTTTTATTATTTCTAAGGATTTCAAGCTTTTTTCTTCTTTCCTCGATGATTCCCTCTTCGCCACCTATATTTTCTTCTGACATTTAAACTCCTGCTTTTAAACTTGTTTTCATAAACTCATCAAGATCGCCATTGAGAACTGCTGATGTATTTCCCGTCTCATAACCCGTTCTTAAATCTTTTATCCGTGACTGATCAAGAACATAAGAGCGAATCTGGCTTCCCCAACCTATGTCTGACTTACTTTCCTCAAGTGTTTGTCTCTCTTCATTTTGTTTTTGTAATTCTAACTCGTATAGCTTTGATTTTAATTGTTTAAGTGCACTTTCTTTATTTTTATGTTGTGATCTTCCACTTTGGCACTGGGTTACAACGCCAGATGGTATGTGAGTGAGCCTGACTGCCGAATCTGTTTTATTAACGTGTTGCCCCCCTGCTCCTGAAGCCCTATAGGTATCAATTCTAATATCTGCGTTATTAATATTAATTTCAATAGAATCATCAACTTCGGGTGATATAAAAACAGACGCGAAAGAGGTATGACGCCTGCTGCCAGAATCAAATGGTGATTTTCTTACCAGCCTATGAATGCCGGTTTCGGTTCTAAGCCAACCATATGAGTGATCGCCGCTGACATGAAGAGTAGCTGACTTTATACCTGCAATTTCTCCATGTGATATTTCTGTTATATCAATATCAAAACCTCTATTTTCTGCCCATTTGGAATACATCCTTAATAACATCTCCGCCCAATCTTGAGCTTCAGTTCCTCCAGAGCCAGACTGTATTTCTACATATGCTGATGCTGGGTCCATTTTATTAGTAAACATTCTACTGAACTCTAAACTGGAAACAGCCTCATCGAGTTCTAAATAATCCTTAGCTATTTCTTCTATTGAACTCATATCAGATTCACTTTCTGCAATTTCAAGAAATACCAAACCATCAGATACTCTCTCTTCTACGGATTTAAAATTTACAAGTGATTTCTCTATTGCTGTTTTTTCTTTGCTAATTTTTTGCGATAGCTCAAGATCAGACCATACCTCTTCTTTTGCAAGATCGGCCTCGATCTGATCAAGTCTTTGCTCTTTAGATGAAACATCAAAAATACCTTCCCTTATTTCATTTAATCGATTTTTTAAATTACTTAGACTTGATTTTAATTCTATGGAATCCATTTCTATTTATTATGCGAAGTTATAAATTCAAAAATTGCATCTTTAGATGCTGGAAAATTATATATTTTTTCTTTTTTATCAAAAATAACAGATAGAGAATTTGGAGTATCATTTATTTTAAGGCCTGCGTTATGAATAACATCAGGAAATTTTGCAGGATGTGCTGTTGAGAGTATTACAGTTTTTCCTTCAAGCTTATCCTTAAGCTGCTCAACCGCCTTGGAGGCAACAGCTGTGTGAGGATCCATTAAGTAATTGAAATCCGTATATGAATCTTTCATAGCGTCAACAGTAGAAAAATCATCAACACAATAACTTAAAAATAAGTCTTTTGATTTATTCCACATACTATCTTCAATTTTTATAGGAATCTCTGGGAAATCTGAATAAAATTTCATACATGACTCAGCATTCCTATTGGTGTAGAAATCATAAACCAGTCGCTCAAAATTACTAGCAATACTAATGTCCATACTTGGAGATACAGTCTCTGAGACTTTTTGCTTCGAATAATCATTGTTTGAAAAAAATCTATGTAGAATATTATTATCATTTACAGCAACTAAGATTTTGTTTAATGGCATCCCCATTTTATGAGCAGAGTAACAAGCAAAAACATTGCCAAAGTTTCCAGTTGGTACTGAAAAGTTTAGCGGTTCTTTAAATTCTGAAATTTTTAATGATGCATAAAAATAGTAACAAATTTGGCCTATTATCCTAACCCAATTAATTGAATTTACTGCAAGAAGAAATTGATCATTTTTAAGAAATGGCCTTTCATTAAAAGCTTGTTTGACGATTGTCTGGCAATCATCAAAGGTCCCATCAATCAATAAAGTATATACATTAGGGCTATCTACCGTTGTCATTTGCCTTCTTTGAACATCTGACATGTTGCCTTCGGGTAATAAGATGAAGCTTTTAATAGAATCAAATCTTTTGCATGCATCTATTGCAGCAGAACCGGTATCCCCTGAAGTGGCACCAAATACAATAGCTGTTTTATTCTGTCTATTTAATGACATATTAAAAAATGCAGCTGCCAGTTGAAGACCAAAATCCTTAAACGCAGCGGTTGGGCCATGAAAAAGTTCTAAAATTGCATTTGATTCATCTAAATTTTGTATTTTTACTAAATTTTCTTCAGAAAAGTTGTGCCATGTCGAATCTAGGAGCTCTGATACTTCATCATCTGTGAAGGATGATTTGGTAAATTTTGGAACTATATAATTTGCAATATCAAGAAATGTTTTTAAAGTTTTCAAATGATCTAGGTCTACTTGAGGCCATTCATTTGGCATAAATAACCCACCATCACTTGCAAGGCCTTGCATCAAAACTTCTTCAAAAGTCCTGTTATTATCTCCGCCTCTAGTGCTGTGAAATAACATTACTATTCAGCTTCTATCCTTATTGATCTTACTGCCTTAACTGAATCTAACTCGAGTAACTCTTTTTGTAATTCAGCATGATCATGTTCTTTGAATGGGTCTGTAATTAAAATAATTGGTACGGAATTTTTGCCATGATCTTCTTTTTGAACTATTGATTCAATGCCAACTTTTTTTGAGGCTAACATTGATGTTATTGAAGCCATGACGCCAGGCTTATCTTCTGCTTCAAGATAAAAATAATATTGAAAAACTAAATCATTAAAATTATTTAATTTATATGTTGTTTTAACTTTATGACTCGCATCAAATAAAACATCAGGACACTTAGATAAATGCACTAAGTCAGATATAAGACCAGAAGCCGTTGATTCTTGGCCTGCACCAGAACCAGCAATATGAATTTTACCAATTAAGTCAGTATCGATTTCCATTCCATTTCTAACACCAGTTAAGTTGGCTAAATGCGATGACTTTCTAATAAGCGCCGGATGCGCTCTAAGCTCTAGAGAGTGATTTTCGAGTTTAGCAACCGCCAAATGTTTAATCGTATAGCCCATGTCACTTGCATATGTAAAGTCACTTTTTTCAATGCTTGTTATACCTTCTATATAAAAATCTTCAGGTGGAAGAGGTGTTCCAAAAGCTATTGAAGATAAAATTCCAATTTTATGGGCAGCATCCATACCCTCAATATCAAATGCAGGATCTGGCTCTGCATAACCCTCTTTTTGAGCCAATTCTAGCGTGGGTTTAAATTCACTACCTTCTTCCATATTGGAGAGAATAAAATTAGAAGTTCCATTCAACATCCCTGATATTTTTGAAATATTGTTTGCAGCTAATTCCTCACTAAGAAGTTTTATTATTGGAGTGCCTGCACAGACAGCTGATTCAAAAAGAACTTTAACGCCATTTTTATTTGCAGCGGTGAATATTTCATCTCCATGATGATATATGACAGCTTTGTTAGCAGTGACTACATGTTTTTTATTGCTTATAGCCTTCAAAATTAGCTCTCGGGCAACCTCAACACCACCAATAAGCTCAACAATTACATCTACATCACAATCAACAACCTCAAATATGTCTCTCAATATTTTTGTGTTTCCAGGGTTACATTTAGGGTTATCTCTTCTTGCACCAATGACCTTGACTTCAAAAGAGCACCCAGAATTTAACTTGATTGCATCTGCATTATCATTAAGAGCCTTGAACATTCCAGTAGCAACATTACCCCATCCACATATACCTATATTTAATGATTTCATTTTATTTCCATTGAAAAAAAGTTTTTAATCCCTCTAATTGCTTGTCTAATTCTATGCTCATTCTCAATTAATGAAAATCGAACATACTCATCTCCATCTATTCCAAATCCAGCTCCTGGAGACACTGCAACATTAGCATTTTCTATTAGTAACTTACTAAATTCTAATGAGCCTAGATGAAGATATTTATCAGGAATCTTTGCCCAAACAAACATTGTAGCAAGTGGCTTTTGAACATCCCAGCCTATTCTGTTTAATCCATTGCAAAGCTCGTCTCTTCTTGATTTGTACATAGAGCATATATCAACAACATCTTGATCACAGTCATTAAGAGCTTTGATAGCAGCAACTTGTATGGGAGTAAAAGTGCCATAATCCATATAGGATTTTATTTTAGTTAGTGCTTGAACTAATTTTCTATTGCCACAACAAAACCCTACTCTCCATCCAGGCATATTATAAGATTTAGATAATGTAAAAAATTCAACTGCAATGTCTTTAGCTCCATCAACTTCAAGAATAGATGGCGCCCTATAGCCATCGAAAACAATGTCAGCATATGCCAAATCATGCACAATCCAGATATCATACTTTTTTCCAATTTCAACAATTTTCTTAAAAAAGTTCAAGCTCGCTGACTGCGTTGTTGGGTTAGAAGGAAAATTAATAATTATCATTTTAGGTTTTTTTAACCCGTTTTGAATCGCTGATTCAATATCAACTAAAAAACTATCAAGATTTTCACACAAAGGTATTGAACGAAGGCTTGCACCAGCAATTACTACTCCATAAGAATGAATTGGGTATGTTGGTGATTGCACTAAGACATCATCATTATCTGAAAGAGTTGCAAGTGAGAGATGTGCAATACCCTCTTTTGATCCCATGCAAGTAACAATTTCATTATTAACATCTAAATCAACTGAATATTTTCTTGAGTACCAATTGCTTATAGCTTCTCTTAATTTTGGCAGGCCAGCTGATTGTGAGTATCTATGAGTTGATGGGTTGTTAACAGCTTCAATTAATTTTTCAACAATTACACTAGGTGTAGCCTGATCTGGGTTTCCCATTCCAAAATCAATAACGTCTTCACCATTTGATCTTGCAATCTGTTTTAGCTTATTGATTTGTGCAAAAATATATGGCGGTAGCTTTTCTGCATTAGTAAAATGTTGGTCTGGCATGATTTACGTTTTGATTTGTAAAAGCAATTCCTCAGGTGAAACATAGCCAGGAATTAAATCTCCATCTGGAGTTATTATTGCAGGGGTCCCATTGATACCAAGCTTTTGTCCAATAATATAATGTCTTGCAATTGGCTGTTCATCACAAAATTCTAGATTCATCTTTTTATCGTTTTTTAAGTCGGTCATGGCTTGCTTAGGGTCTTTTGAACACCATGCTCCTACCATCTTTGTAAAAGTCTGAGTTCCAATACCTGATCTTGGGAAAGCTGCATATTTTATAGTTATGCCAGCTTGATTGTACTCATCAATTTGTGAATGAAGTTTTCTACAATAGCCGCAATCAACATCAGTAAAAACAGTTATTGAAAATAATTCATTACTTGACTTAAAGGTTATGAGCTCGTTTGATGGGATAGAATTTAGAATATCAGAACGTCTTCCTTTAATTTCTTCTTTTGTGATGTTTGTGATATTACTTGCACCAATTTTATACATATCACCATATATAAAAAAACTACCATCCTCTGAAACATATATAGGCTGAAGGTCGCCATAATAAACTTTATAGATCCCTTTGAAAGAAGATGGCTCTATGCTCTCAATACTTGCGTCAGGAGGTAAGATATTTTTTAAGTTAGATGCGATTAAGGCTTCATCTGAAAAAGCAAAGTTACTAAACAATATAAATATATATAACAAATTACGTATTTTCATTTTTAACCTCTAGGGTGATGTTTTTTAAGGATTTCACCTAATCTTTTTTTAGCAATGTGAGTATATATTTGCGTTGTTGATAAGTCACTATGTCCAAGCAAAATCTGAACAGATCTGAGGTCCGCACCTCTATTTAACAGGTGTGTAGCAAATGCATGTCTAAGCGTGTGAGGTGAAATAGATTCTTTGAGATTCTCTTTTCTTAAATAAAGTTTAATTCTATTCCAAAAAGCACCACGAGTTATCTTCTTTCCTCTATTACTTAAAAAAATTTCATTGGAATTAATATCTTTTCTGTCTTGAAGATAGATATTTAGATGGTCTGCAGCTATCTCTCCATAAGGTATTAATCTTTCCTTTGAACCTTTACCCATTACTTTAGCTACCAGCCTGTTGCAATCAACATCTGTAATTTTTAGGTTTATCAATTCAGAAATTCTCATACCCGTTGCATATAGCATTTCAATCATGGCCCTATCTCTTCTTCCAATAAAACTATCAAGACTAGGACTTTTTAAAAGAAGCTCTACTTCTTTTTCAGACATAGATACAGGCAAATACTTTTCCTGCCTTACCATATCAATATCCTCAACTGGGGATAATAAAATATGTTTCTTTTTTAATAAAAATATGAAAAAAGACTTGATAGTTGATATTTTTCTATTAACTGAAGAGCTTTTTAAGCCACTTTTAAACAAATGAGCTATATATTGATTTATATTACTTTTGGTTGTTTTTGCGAGCGGTATATCAGGATACTTTTCAACCCATGCAGCAAATGAAGAAATATCATTTTTGTAAGATTGAACGGTGTTTTGTGAAAGCCCTTTTTCAATATACAAAGAATCTAAAAAGGATTCAATTAAATGATCCTTTTTGATATCTTTTGGCATTTACTTATCGAGTCTTTCTTTGATTCTTGCAGATTTACCTGATCTATCTCTTAGATAAAATAATTTTGCTTGACGAACATCGCCTTTTCTTTTGACTACAATAGAATCAATCATTGGGCTATGCGTTTGAAATGTTCTCTCAACTCCAATACCACTAGAAATTTTTCTGACAATAAAAGATGCATTGAGGCCGCCTTGTTTAACACCCATTACAACACCCTCAAAAGCCTGGAGTCTTGTTCTGTCTCCTTCTTTAACCTTTACAGATACAACAACAGTATCACCAGGTCTAAATGAAGGAAGATCTGTTTTAATTTGTTTTTTTTCAAAATCACTAACAATTTGGGCAGGTGACCTTTCAACAGTTGATATGACAGGCGCTGTTTCCTCAGCTTCTTCAGCTACAACTTCTTCAGCAGGAGCTTCTTCAGCTACAACTTCTTCAGCAGGAGCTTCTTCAGCTACAACTTCTTCAGTTACAGTCTCTTCGGTTACAGTTTCTTCAGAAGAATTAACTTCTTCTTCAGTGTTTACAATTTCTTTATCAGATTCATTCATTATATTTGCCTAAAAAGTGCTATAGGATATCCTTAGATTCCCAATCTTCCAAGAGTTTTTTTTGTTTATTTGTTAATTTTACATCATTTAATAGATCTGGTCTTCTTAAATAGGTTTGAATAAGAGATTTTTTACCTCTCCACTCCTCTATTTCTTGATGATTCCCTGATAATAAAACATCTGGAACACTTTTATTTTCAAATTTTTCAGGTCTTGTGTAAGTCGGTCCCTTGAGAAGACCATTAGAAAATGTATCTTTAGTAACTGAATCCTGATTTCCGATTGTGCCTGGAATATTTCTTGCAATTGCGTCTATTAAAATCATGGCAGCATACTCACCACCACTAATTATAAAATCACCAATTGAAATTTCTTCATCGACATATGAATCTACAAATCTTTGATCTACACCCTCATATCTTCCACAAATAAGAGTAATGTTGGATAAAGTTGATAATTCAATTACTTTATTTTGATTTAATTTTTGGCCTTGCGGGGAAAGATATATAACTTTTCCTAAATTATCTTTTGGAATGTCTTCAATAGATTTTTTTAGTGGCTCAGCCATCATAACCATTCCCTCACCACCACCATAGGGCTTAGAATCTATTTGACCATGCTTATTAACAGCATGCTTTCTAATATCAAAGCAGTTAATAAAGAAACTATCATCAAGGCCTTTTGAAAGAACACCAGTTTGAAATATTTTAAAAATTTCAGGAAATATAGTTAAGACATTAAAATTCACTTTAGTAACTCTTATCCCAATCTACAAAAATTTCTTTATTAACTTTATCAATAGTTTTGATTGTTTTATCTTTTACAAAAGGGATAAGTCTTGTCGTCTCATCAATTGAATCTTTATAAGGTTTTACCTCTAAGCAATCATTTGATCCAAAGTTCAAAACATTGCTGACTATTCCAAGGACTTCATGAGGATTATTATCAATAACTTTTGATCCAATGAGGTCATGCCAATACATCTCGTCATTATCTAATTCTGGTAAATCTTCCTTTTGGATATAAAGTTTTTTATTTGTATGAATTTTTATTTCATCTAAATCATCAATACCATTTATTTTGGAGAAGAATTTTGAGTTTACTTTTTTTATATAACTTATTTTAAAATCAGAAATAACATTATCTTCTATAAAAAAATTATTATAGTTAATGATGTTATCTTTAGGGTCGCAAAAGGAGTTTAGAAAAAATTCTCCTTTCAAGCCTCTGGGTTTCCCAATGGAAGCTATACAAATAAGATTAGTTTTATCTAATTTATTTATTTTCATCATCTGAAGAATCTTTCTCTTCAGATTCTTCTTCAGTTGCAACCTCTTCAGCAGGAGCCTCTTCAGCTACAACTTCTTCAGCAGGAGCCTCTTCAGCTACAACTTCTTCAGCAGGAGCCTCTTCAGCTACAACTTCTTCAGTTGCAACCTCTTCAGCAGGAGCCTCTTGGGCTGCAGCTTCTTCTGCGGCTGCCTTTTCTTCAGCTTCCTTTTCAGCAGCTTCTGCAGCTACTTTTTCTGCAGCTTCTTTTGCAAGCTTGGCTTCTATTGCAGCTTTTTTAGCATCAGCTTTAGCTTTTTTAGCGTCCATTTTTGCTTTAAGATCTTCGGGTGAAAGCATGGCTTCGTTAACTAGATATTGAACTCTATCACTTAGCTGAGCTCCCTTTGATACCCACTCATTAACTTTATCTAAATCAACCCTGAGTCTCTCTTCTTGGCCTCGAGCTGATGGATTAAAAAACCCCAATCTTTCGATAAATGAACCGTCGCGAGGACGCCTTTCATCTGCAACTGTAATAAAGTAATAAGGGTTTTTCTTTGCCCCACTTCTAGCTAATCTTATAATTACCATAACTTGTATATATTCTAAATGTTAAAAAAGATGTGTATTTTAGGTTAACCTTGATAATATTGATAGTATTAATACACAAAGATTTAATTTACATCACTTTTTATGAGCTTTATCACGCAAGTTACTATATCTATAGTCCTTTATTTCATTATTAGAGTAAGTTTAACGCGCTCTCACTCATTAAATATTGCGGCTTCTGTTTCATCAGTTTCATATATTGCTATGTATCTTGGAACATATAAGGTTATATCTCTTATACCTACATTACATTTTTTAATTACTGGCCTTAGTCTAATAATTTTATTTATCGCTTATTATGAAATACTTATTCTTGAGAGGAATGTTAGAAAAATTAAAATGGGTGAATTTAATAATGCAGAATCCTATTCGATTGAAAAAAATTACAAACTAGTCTCAAAGATTCTAGGCATTGGTTTAGTATTTCTTGCTTTCGCATTGATATCTGGATTTGCAATTCAGTCAGTCTTTACAACTAACCTAGCTATAAAAACTTCATTTACCCTAGTTGCATTGTTAATATATTTAATAACTCTAATCGGTATCAAGTTCTTTAACTTTCCTATTAAGTATGCGATAAGAGGACTTTTTATATCGATGTGGGCTGTTTTATTTGCTTACATCGCAAACTCATATTTGATTTATAATTAATTAATGCAAGAAGAATATTCTATATATTTTTTATTTGGGGTACTTTTTGGCCTTTTGATTCTTAGTGGATTTTTTTCAGGGTCTGAAACGGGAATGATGGCTGCTAATAAAATTAAGCTTAAAAATCTTTCAAAAAAACCACATAGAGGTGCAAAAAGAGCCCTTAAACTGCTACATAAACCTGATTTACTCTTATCAACTATATTGATAGGTAATAATTTTGCAAACATCTTAGCATCAGCAATAGTTACTATAATAATGATTAATTATTTTGGTGGGAATGTGCTTTTAGGCTCGGTCATACTAACACTGGTAATTCTAATATTTTCTGAGATTACCCCAAAAACTATGGCTGCAATTAAACCTGAAAGTTTTGCAATTAAATCTTCCTTATTACTCAAAGTATTATTGTTTGTTTTTAAGCCCTTAATTTCAATTACGAATCTACTCAGTTCAGGTGTTCTAAAATTATTTAAGTTAAATGCCAAAGATGCAAATGATAATGACAATCTTAATACTCAAGAGCTTAAAACTTTACTAGATGAATCTGGTGATTTAATACCTAAACAATACAGAGGAATGTTATCTTCAATTTTAGGGATGGAGGAACTTGTTGTTGAAGATATTATGACTCCTACATCTGAAATAATTGGACTTGATTTAAATGATAGTTATGAATCCAACAAAAAAATTATTGAGTCTACTGAATACACAAGATTGCCAGTTTTTAAAGACGAAATTGATAATGAAATTGGTACATTGCATTTAAAGGACTCTCATGCATTCTTAGATGAATTGGAAATAAATAATAAGGTTGATAATATTTTAAGAACTACATATTTTGTGTCTCAATCAACTGCGCTGATGAAACAATTAAGAGAGTTTCAGTTGAATGGAAAAAGCATGGCTCTTGTTGTAGATGAGTATGGAGAAATACAAGGCTTAATTACAATAGAGGACATTTTTAAAGAAATAGCAGGTAAATTTGGTAGTGATAGAGTTGAGCTTGAAAAAGAATTTACAATTTTAAAAGATGGATCTGTAATTACCGATGGAAATTCAAAAATCAGAGACCTCAATAATTTCTTAGATTGGTCTATACCGGAAGAAAATTCTAAGACTATCAATGGTTTAATTACAGAATATCTAGATCTAATCCCTCAATCTAATTTATGCGTACAAATAGATAATTATAAATTTGAAGTTATCAGAATAGATGATAACTCCATAGATAGAATTAAGATTATTAAAGATAAAATTTAAAAATGTCTCTAAAAAATACCATAGTTGTGCCAGTCACTCCGTTTGAACAAAATGCTTCAATTATCTTCTGTGAAGAAACTAATAAATGTGCTTTTGTTGACCCGGGTGGGGACATAGAGATTCTTTTAGCCAAAGCAAAAGATAATAATCTTATACCAGAAAAAATTCTTCTTACTCATGGTCATATAGATCATGCGGGTGGAGCTTCTGAATTATCAGAAATACTTAATATAAAAATAGAAGGTCCTAGCATTGAAGATAAGTTCTTGCTAGATAGCCTTAAGGAGCAAGGCCAGATGTTTGGAATGGATTCAAGGAATTGTATTCCTGACCTATGGCTCAAAGATGGTGATATTGTTCGAGTTGGCAGTATCACTTTAGAAGTATATTTTTGCCCTGGCCACACCCCGGGACATGTAATTTTTTATGAAAAAGATACAAAAATTGCTCTAGTTGGAGATGTCTTATTTCAAGGGTCGATTGGGCGTACTGATCTTCCTGGTGGCAATCATCAAGATCTTTTAGATTCAATTAAAAATAAGTTGTGGCCTCTTGGAAATGATGTAATGTTTATACCGGGACACGGAGGAAACTCCAATTTCGGTATAGAGAGGCAAACAAATGCTTTTGTTTCAGACTCTATTCTTAACTAGGCTTACTTTTTAGCGTATCTTCCGCCAGAAAGAGTATTTGATAATAGCTTCATTATGAATGGTGTATATTTCATAAAGAAAACTATAGCTCTATATCTTTTTCCAGGAATACAGTAAGACTTAGAGCTGAGAGTGGCTTCTACAGCTTCTGCAGCTACATCTTTGGCATTAAGCTTCATGAATGCTGGAACTTTATCCATAGCATCTTGAACACCACTGGAAGTATGAAATTCTGTAACCACAAACCCTGGACAAACAGCAGTAGAGGAAATACCTTTATGTTTATAATTCACATTTAGTGCATCACTAAACCTATTCATGAATGTTTTAAGAGGTCCATATAAGACCTGAAGAGTTGAGGGAGGTGCAAATGATGCAACCGATGAAATAATCATTATTTTGCCAGATTTTCTTTCCAGCATGTCGGGTATAAATATTTTTGATAAAGCTATTACAGATGTGCTTAATACTCTTATATTTTTTTCTTCATCCTCCATAGGAGTTTCATGAAATTGTTTAGGTAATCCATAGCCAGCATTATTAACTAAGACCTCAACTTCATAGTTTCTTTCTTTACAAAAATTATAAATTTCTTGAGGTGTTTCTGGGGAAGCAAGATCACCTGTTACATAGTCAGCATGAACTCCATACCTATCTTGAAGATCTTTAGTAAGAGCTATTAGCCTCTCTTCTCTTCTTGCTGTGAGTATTATATTAAAACCTCTCTCAGCTAGTGATATTGCTATTTCAGATCCTATACCCGATGAGGCTCCAGTGATAAGTGCATATAATTTTTTCATTCATACATACTACCAGTATCTAATCTTCTAGGATAGAATTAAGAAAAAAAATTTGGAAATCAATATGGAAAATAAAAAATCAATCTCAAAACTATTTCTAATATGCGTATTTGGGTACGCATTAATAGCTTTTACAGACAATATAAATGCTCAAGAAGGTGAAAAACCTGAATCTGTTGAGGATTCGAGTGACGCTGTCTTGGAAGATTCAAAGATGGGCAAAGGCAAAAAAGATAAAAAAGATTATGCCAGCATAGAAGAATTCATAGAGGATGGAGAATTTAAAGAACTTAATGGCTTTATGAATATCTTGCATGAAACTGAAGAAGATAAATACTATCTAATTATTGAAGAAGATAAAATAAATAAAGAGTTTATTTATTTTGCATATATATTGAATGGCCCACAGGATGTTGGTGCAAGTGGCGGTTCAATGGGCGATGGGTCTATATTAGAGTTTAGAAAATTTAAAGATGATATTGGTCTTTATAAAATTAATACAAAATATAAATATGATGATTCAAATAAAATTTCTCAATCAAAACTTACGAATATTATTGAAGCATTCATGGGAAGGTTTAAGGTAGTTGTTAAAGAGGATGATAAATATTTAATAAGTGCTGATAAGTTGTTTTTAAGTGAAATGTTAACAAGTGTTACTCCAAACATACCTCAAGAGTATATGGAATATTATGATCTAAATATTGGCAAGATAGATAAAAGCAAAACTTACATTAATGACGTTAGAAACTATCCAAAAAATACTGCAATAGAAATAAATTATGGTTTTTTTAACCCAAGACCCAAACCAGGTGGTTCTGTTGATGCTGTGGCTGATAAAAGGTATACATTTATATCAGCTAGGCATTTATTTGTAGAAATGCCAGACGATAAATTCGAGCCAAGAATAGCAGACCAAAGAATTGGATACTTTTCAGAAAAAGTTACTGACTTATCTTCTTATGATAGCTACCCTGCTCGCGATCTAATGAATAGATGGAGATTAATTAAAAAAAATCCTGAAGCTGAATTATCAGAGCCTGTCGAACCAATTGTTTATTGGGTAGAAAACTCAACTCCAGAAGAGATTAGGCCATTTGTAGTTAAAGGAATTGAGGGGTGGAATGCTGCATTTGAAAAAGCAGGCTTTAAGAATGCAGTAGTTGCAAAAATTCAACCTGATGATGCTGAATGGGATGCTGGAGATATCCAATATAATGTTGTTAGATGGGCATCTACACCAAATCCACAATTTTCAGGATATGGCCCAAGTATCGCAAATCCAAGAACAGGCGAAATTATTGCAGCAGATATTGTTCAAGAATTTAATGCAATTAAAAGAGGTTATACATATAGAAAATTATGGGGATATACAGAAGATAATGACCCTTTAGAGCAGTGGATAGTATCTCTTACAATGCATGAGGTTGGTCATACCTTAGGTTTGCGTCATAACTTTAAATCTAGCTGGATTTATAATGCTGATGATATACATAATGTTTCTATAACAGGCAAGAGTCATATTGGATCTGTTATGGATTACGATCCAATTAATTTAGCTCCAGCTGGAACTCCTCAAGGGAACTTTTTCCCACATGGACCAGGAATATATGATAAGTGGGCTATAGAATTTGGATACACTCCAAATATGACTGATGAAGAAAGAGATTTAATCTTGGCAAAAGCTTCGATACCTGAATATGTCTTTGGGACTGATGGAGATGCCATGGGAAGTCCAGGATCTAATACAGACCCTAGAGCAAAAAGATATGACCTTTCTGGTGATCCAGTTACCTATACATCTCGAAGAATTGAAATACTTGATGCCAAAATTAAGGAGCTGCCCTCAATATTTTTAGTTGACGGCAATACATCAACAGAATTTAGATCTAATTTCTTTAGCCTTGTTCGTGAAAAAGGTAGATTTATGGAAGGAGTATCTAGATTAATTGGTGGGGTTTATTCAAATAGAACTGTTAATGGCACAGACTTAACCCCATTTGAAGCTGTAGCATATGAAGATCAGAAAAAAGCAATGAGTCTTATTACATCAAAACTTTTATCAAATGATGCATTTATTTTTGATGAGAACATTCTTAAGTATCTTCAATATGAAAAAAGGGCAGCGTATAGTTCGGCTGAAAGAGGAAATGAAGACCCTCAACTGCATGAGGTTGTTTTAGGTCTTCAGGGAAGAGTATTGGCACATATTCTTCATCCAAGAGTAATGACAAGGCTTGTTGATAGTTCACAATATGGCAATACTTATCTTCCAAATGAAGTGCTTGATGATTTACAAGAAGGTATCTTTGTTGCTAAGGAAGTTCCAACTACATTTAAAATGAATCTTCAATCAAATTATGTTGACGGTTTAATTAAGGGTTTGACCGATAGTGATTATGATGAAATCTCGAGATCAGCTATATATAGTTCATTATTAAAAATTGAACTATACACAAAAAGACTTTATGGAACTGATGAATTAAAAAATCATCTAAAATTTCTTAACTGGAAAATAAATAAAGCTTTAGAAGAATAAGCCTTCAGATTCCAATAGTTTTTTCTTTTTAATAGCGCCCCCAGGGGCGCTATACCCACCAAGGGAACCATTCGAACATATTACTCTGTGACAAGGTCTAATAATAGGGGTTGGGTTTTTTCCACAAGCATTTGCAACAGCTCTTGATGCATTAGGCTTACCTAAATTTATAGCTATATCTTTGTAAGACTTTGTTTGCCCAATCGGGATTTTATCAATTTCTTTCCATACAGATATTTCAAAGGGAGTTGGCAATTTTATCAACCCCAAGAAGAGATAAGATGGAGGGCCTCTTCTTCTGACATATCAAAACGTGCATATTTAGGAGTATCCATAGAAACAACCTGAGTTGCTATAACAGCATCTGTAATATTCAAAAATCTAAGAGATGAAACAAGGTCCTTTTTAGCCTCTTCATTCTCAGTTTCAGAAGTTAATTTTTGAGAATAATAGTTTGATTTAAATACAAGCTGCCCAAGCTCTATCAAGGCAAGTTCCTTATCCTCGCAACCTTCATCTTCATATTTTTCTACTGCATTAATTATCCAATAATGTGGCTTTGCAACTTTTAGTTTTGCCTCGTTCACATTTGGGTAAAGCTTTGTATGTGATTTTTCTTTAAACCAATTATCTTCGTGTTCAATAATGCAAACTTCTTTTAATTCAAATAGATAATCTTTTAATTCTTTCTTGGATATATTAAATGGGTATTTCATTAGAGTATTTTAGTTCAAAGCTAGAGAGAAGAAAAAACTTTTTTAATTTTTTCTAATGCCCAGTCAATTTCTGATTTTTGAATCATGAGTGGAGGTGCAAACCTTATGACAGTTTCATGAGTCTCTTTACAAAGCATTCCTTCTTTTAAAAGAAGTTTACATATATTTTTTGCAGGCATAGGGGCATTAGATAGCTCTAGGCCTATCCATAGCCCTTTTCCTCTAACTTCTTTTATGAAAGTAAAATCCAATGCCTTAAGTTCATTTAAGAAATATAAACCCAAATCATGACTATTATTAATAAGGTTATCTTCATAAAGCAGATCAATGGCTTTTGAAGCAACTGCTGCTGCAAGTGGGTTACCACCAAATGTTGAACCATGTGATCCTGGATCAAAATGATCCATTACCTCTCTAGAGCTCAAGAAAGCTGAGACAGGAATTAAACCGCCTCCAAGTGCTTTCCCAAGAATTAGTCCATCCGGAATAATATCTTCATGTTGAAAAGCAAATAATTTTCCCGTACGCCCAAGACCAGATTGAATTTCATCTAGAATCATAAGCACATTATTTTCAGAACATAAATCTCTTAGCTGTTTAAGCCATCCATCTCTAGGAATAATGATTCCTCCTTCCCCCTGAATAGGCTCTACAAGAACAGCACATGTATTTTTATTAATAAGTTTTTTTATGGAGTCGATTGATTTTATGCAGTTCGATGTCTCGCATGAGCAATTACTACAATAATCTGCAGTAACAAAACCATCACCAAATGGGCCAAACCCTTTTTTATATTCTGTGTCAGATGAAAACCCTACTATGGTTGATGTTCTCCCATGAAAATTACCATCTGCAACAATTATCTCAGCCTTATTCTCTTCAATACCCTTAGTGAAATAACCCCATCTTCTTGCTGCTTTTATAGCTGTTTCAACTGCTTCAGCGCCGGTGTTCATAGGAAGAATAGCCTCAAACCCTGATATTTTTGATAGTTTTTCTAAGTATCCAGCAAATGGCTCTGTATAAAATGCTCTTGATGAAATAGCTAATTTTTGTGCTTGCTCATAAAGAGTTTGTACTAATTGCGGGTGAGAGTGACCATGACTAACTGCAGAGTATGCTGACATCATATCTAGGTATTTATTGCCATCTATATCCCACAAATAAGCGCCCTCTCCCTTTTCCAGGACTACTGGCAATGGCGAATAATTTGACGCTCCGTATATTGCTTCTTTTTCAAAATAATCTTTTTGTAATGTATCTTTCATAGGTGTATTCTATGCCCATTACCGAATAACCACTAGATACAATTTATTATGGCAAGCCAATCAACAAATCATATCTTAATGATTAAACCTGCTATCTTTTATAAAAATGCTGAAACAATAGAATCCAATCACTATCAGGTAGATGGTGATAGTGAAGATATCAAAATAATTACAATCAAAGCGATCAAAGAATTCAATGATTTTAAACTTGAGCTTGAGTCTAATGGGATTAGTGTTTTATGTTTTGAAGGAAGCAAGGAATGCCCAGATCATATTTTTCCAAATTGGTTTACGACATTTAGTGATAAAACAATGCAAATTTTTAGTATGTTGGCTCCTAATAGGCGAACGGAAAAAACCCCAGAAATTATTTCTTACCTGCGCAAGGAATATGAGCTAACCAATGATTATTCCTCTTATGAAAACAAAGATATTTTCCTTGAGGGAACAAGTAGTATGGTCTTTGACAGAGTGAACAAAATTATTTACTCAGGCCTATCCCCAAGAACAGACCCAAACCTTCTAACTAAATGGTGTGAAGATCATTCTTATGAGTTAGTTAGAGTTGAAACAGAAAGCCATAAAGGAGCTCCTATTTATCACACAGACGTATTTATGTTTATTGGAACTGGAGTTATTGGTATTTGTTATGAGGTTATAAAACCAGAATACAGGGAAGTTATTAAAGAAAAGGTTAATAGATATCATGAGGTGATGGAAATCTCTAAAGAGCAAATTCTAGATTTTTGTGGAAATGCATTAGAGGCAAAAGATAGGGATGGAAATCTATACTTAATAATGTCATCAAGAGCTCATGGCGCCTTGGAAAAAAATCAGCTAAGTATGCTAAATAATTTTTATACTAAAATTATCCATTCCGATCTTCCGACTATAGAAAAATATGGCGGTGGGTCTGCTAGATGTATGTTATCTGAACTTTTTTAAGCACTTTCTTTAACAAATTCAGTTACCTGTTTTACGCCTCCAAGAGGAAAAAAATGCACCTGCTCAATATTGAAATTCGGATTATCTTTCTTATAGGAAGCTAATTCCTGAAGAATAGAGCTAGGCTTGTATGGAAGCAAGAGTTTTGTAATATCCTTTGCTCTTTTTTGTAAAACTTTCATCGAGGCGCCTACACCGCATTCAATTGAATATTTAATTAATGTTTGGAGCTTTGCTGGTCCTGCTATACCGATATGAATAGGAAGATCGATACCAGTATTTTTTAAATCATTAGCCCACTTAATAACTGGCTCAGATTCAAAACAAAATTGAGTAGTTATTGCCATATTTGCATCGGTTCTTTTTGAGAATTCATTTTTCCATGAGATAGCTTCAATTACATTTTTATTTGAGCCATTTGGATCAATATCTTTATTGCCTTCAGGATGTCCTGCTATATGAATTCTCTTAAACTGGTGTTTATCAAACAACCCAGTTTCAAGTAATTGGATGGATGAATCAAAGTCTCCATATGGCTTACTTGAACCCCCAGCTATAATAAGAGCTTCATCAACATTAGCCTCGTTACTATATCTAGTGATCCAGTCATCAAGTACTTTAGAATTTTTGATAATCCTTGCTGGGAAATGTGGCATACATTTAAAGCCTTCTGAACTTACCTTGACTGCAGCCTCAATCATATTCTCAATCGGAGTTCCTTCAATATGAGCAATATACACTCGAGTATTTTTAGGTAGCACCATAGAAAGATTATCTATTTTTGATACAGCTGAAGGTGTAACCTCTATAGAGTAACCATTTATAAAGGTTTTAAGATTATCTGTAATTTTCATAATTTATTATAAGTATAGAAGTGTGAACTTCAAATAAGATATTATCAGATATTAAATCAGGTTAACTGGCGGAGAGTGAGGGATTCGAACCCTCGATACAGTTACCCATATACCTCCTTAGCAGGGAGGCGCTTTCGACCACTCAGCCAACTCTCCGAAATCGATGAAAGATTATAACTGTTTGATAGTAAAAAAATACCTAATTATCTATCAAATTCTATTTGCATTCCCAGAGGAATATCTTCCTTTACCTGACCATCTTCAAAAACTATATGCCCATTACAAACAGTCATGTGTATTGAAGAATTAAATGTTTTTCCTAAAAATGGAGACCAACCACATTTATATAGAATATTTTCATTTGTTACTTGATATTTTTTATCAATATCAACAACCACCAAGTCAGCATAATAGCCCTCTCTTATAAAACCTCTATCTTTGACCTGAAATCTTTTGGCAACATTGTGAGTAGTTTTTTCAACAATAGTTTGAAGGCTTAAGATATTTTGATGGTAAAAATCTAATAAGATTTGAAGCCCATGTTGAACTAAAGGTAAGCCAGCTGGAGCATCTTGATACTTTCTCATTTTTTCATCCCATGTATGAGGAGCATGATCGGTAGCAATGATATCAATTTTATCTTCATGAAGGGCTTTAATAAGTGCCAGCCTATCCGATTCTTCTTTTATTGATGGATTGCATTTTATTTGATTGCCAAGTTCTGCATAATCACCTTCATTAAAGTGCATATGATGAACACAAACCTCAGATGTAATTTTTTTTCCACTCACATCTCCTTTTGAGAATAAGTCCATCTCTTTCTCTGTAGTAAGATGAAATACATGGAGATCTGAATCATATTTTTTAGCCAGACTAACAGCTAAAGAACTAGATAAATAGCAGCTTTCTACATCCCTAATTAGATGATGCTGCTGTGCTGATAGCTCATCACCATATTTTTCAAAAAATAATTTTTCGTTCTTTTTGACTGTGGTTTGGTCTTCGCAGTGAGTTACTACAATAAGTGGTGAGTAGTTAAAAATATCATCAAGCGCATCAAGACTATCAACCAACATTTCACCAGTAGAGGCTCCCATGAAAACTTTTAATGCTGCAGCCTGACTAGTATCAACACGCTTTATTTCTTCGATATTTGTGTTGCTTGCACCTAGATGAAAGGAATAGTTTGATAAAGATTTAGTACTAGCAATAGCAAATTTTTTGCTTAAATTTTCGTTTGTAGTAGTTGTAGGATTAACATTAGGCATTTCAAAATAACTCGTTACTCCTCCAGCAAGCCCAGCCCTAGACTCAGTTGCTATATCACCTTTATGGGTAAGCCCAGGTTCTCTAAAATGTACTTGATCATCGATAAGCCCAGGTAATACATACCTTCCTTCTAGATCAACAACTTTTTTTGATTCAGAATCAATAGTGTTTTGAATTAATTCAATTCTATTATTTTTGATTGCGATATCTGCTTCTAGAATTTTACTTTCATTTACTATTTTGCAGTTTTTAAAAATTAAATCATACATATTATTTCTCCAGCTCAAAAGCTTCATGCAGCGCTTTTACAGCTTTTGTGACTGCACTTTCATTTATTACAATTGTTATTTTAATTTCTGATGTACTTATCATTTGTATATTCACATCATTTTCTGACAGAGCTTTGAAAGCAGTACTAGCTATACCAGCGTGAGTTCTCATTCCAACACCAACTAATGAAACTTTTGCAATTTGTGAATCAACAATAACATCATCAAACTCTAAAGAATTTTTCATTTGCTTGATAACTTCAGATGTTGCATGCTCGTCTTCTTTTGAAACAGTAAAGGTGAAATCTGTTTTTCCATTAACACTTATGTTTTGCACTATGACATCTACTTCGATATTAGCGTCACTTAATGGGCCTAAAATAGAATAAGCAATACCGGGAGTATCGCTTACTCCATGTAAAGTGTATTTCATTTGATCTTTCTGAAATGCAATTCCAGATACTAATCCATTTTCCATATCTTTCTCCTCAAGAGATATTAGAGTACCACTACCCGGTTCAAAACTTGATAAAACCCTGACTGGTACATTATATTTATTTGCAAACTCAACTGCCCTGATTTGAATTACTTTCGCTCCTTGGCCAGCCATCTCGAGCATTTCTTCCATAGTAATCTTATCTAATTTTTTAGCTTCTGGAACTACCCTAGGGTCAGTTGTGTAAATACCATCAACATCGGTATAAATATCACACCTCTCAGCTTTCATTTGTGCAGCAATTGCAACAGCTGTTGTATCAGACCCGCCTCTTCCTAAAGTTGTTACATCTCCAGATTCGGTAATGCCTTGAAATCCTGTGATGATTGGAATTATTCCTTGGTTTAAAGCATCCTGAATTTTTTGACCATCAACATCAAGTATTTTTGCTTTAGAGTAACTATCTGTTGTCCTCATTGATATTTGAGAGGCAGTGTATGATTTTGCTTTTACACCAATTTGATGAAGAGCCATTGCCAAAAGAGCAGCACTAACCTTTTCTCCAGTTGAGATAAGAGCATCAAACTCTCTTTTACTTGGGTTTTCACCAAAACTTTTAGCTAATTTAATCAGTCTATTGGTTTCACCACTCATAGCAGAAACTACAACAATGACAGAGTTATCAATGGATGCTTTTTGAATTATTTGTGCAACAGATGCTATACGTTCTTCAGAACCTACAGATGTGCCTCCAAACTTTTGAACTATCATTCTAGACATATTTAATTACGAGCTTGCGAGAGATTTTACTGAATTTGAAATAGATGTCACGAATTCTTTAATATTTTCTGTTTCACCAGCACCTTGGGCAAAGTCGGGACGACCCCCACCTCTTCCATTGATGGCCTCACATATATTACTAACGATGTCTTTTGCTGAAATTTGATCAACAATGTTATCAGTTACACCACAAACGACAGCTATCTTATTGCCTTGAACATTAAGTAAAATAATAGAGCCTTTAGCAATGGTTTTTTTCTTTGCATCAACCATGCCTCTTAACGATTTATTGTCATCTATCGAGATTTGCTCAATTGATAGGACCCAATCATTTATTTCACATGATTCTGCAAATGCAATTTCTGTCTCAGTCGTATCTATGCTTCCAGTCTTTTTTAATTTCTTGTTTTCTTGAATCAAGGACTCAACTTTATCTACAATACCATCTGCAGGAATATTTAATTTTTGCTGAAGTTCTTCATTGATTCTTTGTATTTCTTTTAGATGTTTAAGAGCCACTTTTCCTGCTACGGCCTCAATTCTTCTTACTCCAGATGCAACACTTGATTGATTGGTAATTAAAAATGTGCCTATATCACCAGTCCTCGAAACATGGGTTCCGCCGCACAACTCAACAGAAAATGACTCACTTCCCATACTTAAAACTCTTACTTCATCTTCATATTTTTCACCAAATAAAGCTTCGGCACCTGATTTCATTGCAACTTCGAGCTGCATGTTTTGAGTGGTAACCTCTTCATTGTTTAGTGATTCTCTGTTAACCAGATCTTCAATAGCTGATATTTCTTCTTTTAATAATGGTTTTGAATGTGAGAAATCAAATCTTAATTTATTTTCATCAACTAGTGACCCTTTTTGTTGGACATGATCTCCCAGTACTTGTTTAAGAGCTGCATGCATTAAATGAGTGGATGAATGATGAATTGCAATAGCATTTCTTTTATCCTTCTCTACATTCATTCTAATAAGGTCACCTGTTTTTAATGTTCCTGACTTTACTATTGCTTTATGAAGAAATACCTTTCCCTGCTTCTTACAATCTAAAATAATTCCAGTTGATTCAGAAGAGCTAAACTCTCCCTTGTCTCCAATTTGACCACCTGATTCCCCATAAAATGGAGTTTTATCACATGCTATAAATATTTCTTCAGATTCACCAGCGGACTCAACCCTATTTTGATCTTTCCACAAAACTAATACATTTGAATCTGAACTTAAAAGCTCATATCCAAGAAATTCAGTTTCATCTATACCGGATGCTGCAGGAAGTTTAGAAACAAAACTGCTACCAGCCTTAGATGATTCCTTCTGATGCTTCATTGCGGCTGTAAAGCCAGCTTCATCTATTTGCAGATTTCTTTCTCTAGCAATATCAGCAGTTAAGTCATACGGAAAACCAAAAGTATCATGAAGCTTAAATACAACATCTCCTGGAATAGTATCTCCTGATATATTGTTTATGGCTTCATCTAATATCCCAATTCCTTTTTCTAGAGTTTCAAAGAATTTAATTTCTTCATCTTTTATGGTCTTTGTAATAAATTCATTTTTTTCAGTTAAGGCTGGATAAGCGTCCTGCATTAGCTCAGCTAGATCTTTTACCAATTCATTTAAAAAAGGTTTGGTTGCTCCCATTTTGTACCCATGACGAATAGCTCTTCTAAGAATCCTTCGGAGAACGTAACCCCTACCTTCATTTTCTGGGATAATTCCATCAGCTATTAGAAAGCTAGTAGATCTTATATGATCAGAAATAACTTTATGTGACGGGCTATTTTTTTCACCAAGGACCCTTTCAGATGCGCTAATAAGGTCTTTAAATAAATCAGTTTCATAATTTGAATTGACGCCTTGCATAACCGCAGCAATTCTTTCTAAGCCCATACCAGTGTCAACAGATGGTTTTGGTAATGGGTTCATTTCACCAGCATCATTTCTATTAAACTGCATAAAAACAAGATTCCATATTTCTACAAATCTATCACCCTCATCTCCATCAGATCCTGGAGGAGTTCCTTCAATATGGTCACCATGGTCATAATATATTTCTGAACAAGGTCCACATGGGCCTGTTTCACCCATAGACCAGAAATTATCTTCATCGCCAAGTCTCACGATTCTTTTTGGATCAACACCAATAATATCTTTCCATATATCAGCCGCCTCATCGTCATCTTTATAAACAGAAATCCATAGTTTTTTTTCATCTAGCTTTAAAACTTCTGTTAAAAACTCCCATGCATATTTGATGGCATCCTCTTTAAAGTAGTCTCCAAAACTAAAATTTCCTAGCATCTCAAAAAAAGTATGGTGCCTAAGTGTGTATCCTACATTCTCAAGGTCATTGTGCTTGCCACCTGCTCTGATACACCTTTGCGACGATGTAGCACGTTCATATTTCCTTTTATCAGTTCCTAAAAAAACATCTTTGAATTGAACCATGCCAGCATTAGTAAATAATAGTGTTTCATCATTAACTGGAATAAGTGAGCTTGAGTCCACAACTTGATGATTTTTAGATTCGTAAAATTTAAGAAATGATTGTCTTATTTCGCTGGTATTCATTTTATCGTTGCAGTTTCTTTGTATTTTTTATAATTTTCAATGTAATGATGAGCGCCTAATGAGACTAACTGTTGCTCATCTTCACTCAAAGTTTTTTTAATTTTTCCTGGCATGCCTAAAACCATTGATCCATCTGGTATCTCCATCCCTTCTGTTATAAGAGCCTTAGCACCAATAATACAATTCTTACCAATTTTTGCACCATTTAATACAACGGACCCTATTCCAATAAGACTTCCATCTCCAATTTCACATCCGTGAAGCATGACCATATGACCTACTGTTACATATTTGCCTATAGTAGTTCTAAATCCTGGATCGGTATGGATTATTGCTCCATCTTGAACATTGGAGCCTTCTCCAATCAAAATGGGCTCGTTGTCAGCTCTCAAAGTTGCGTTAAACCAAATACTGGCATCTTTAGATAGTTGTACATCACCAATAACTGTCGCGTTTGGAGCTATATAAAAATCATCACCATCGGTTTGGAGAGTTTTATTGCCTAAATCAATTATCATAATGTTTTCTTATAACCCGTAAATCAGTTCCTATATTAGCCTCAAAACAGATATTTAAAAAATCTGCTGTGATCATGGCTGTAAGACCCCATATCCTATGTCCATTATAAACCCAACTCGGAACTATTATCTTCATATTATCTCTTTCTAGCTCATTCTCAATTACATTATCATGATTTAATAAGTAGCTAAGTGGGACTGAGAAAATTTCAGCAATTTCTTCATTAGGTATTAGATTTTGCTTTGATTCTATAAGTCCAACATAAGGATGGACCTCAATTTTATGTCGAGAGATAAGATAATCAAGCTGACCTAATTTACTAACATTTGCTACATCTAGAGATATTTCCTCAAAAGATTCTCTTAATGACGTATGGTATAAATCTTTATCTCCATCCTCCCATTTACCCCCAGGGAAACTTGTCTCGCCAGAATGGGTAGAAACCTTATTAGACCTTTTGGTAAATAAAATTTCAGGATCATTTTTATACTCATCAAAATACAAAATACCTACAAAAACTCCAGCTTTTTTATATGAAGTTGGCTCATGGAGATTTAGTTTTTCAAGCTTTTGCTTTATGCTGTCTATCATTAAGGTAAGTTTAACTTTTTAATCATCCTTATACTTTATTTAGGAAAAAAAATTGAAATATTGCTCAGATTGCGGAAGCTCAAAATTAAAATTCATTGTCCCAAAAGACGATCACTTAAAAAGATATTTCTGCGAAGAATGTAATAAGATTTTTTATACCAACCCAAATATGATTGTGGGCGCTCTGTGTATTAGAAATGGCAAGATTTTAATGGCCAAAAGAAATATACATCCAAGAAAAGGCCTATGGACACTCCCTGCAGGTTTCATGGAAAATGCTGAAACTACAAAAGCCGGAGCTTTACGTGAAACCATGGAAGAAACAGGCTCTGAGGCTAAGGTATTAATGCCCTATACAATGTTTAGTCTTCCTCATATCAACCAAATCCATCTTTTTTACTTAGCTGATTTGCTTGATGAAAATTTTGGACCTACTTCTGAAAGTATGGAAGTAAAACTTTTTGCAAAAGATGAAATTCTTTGGGATGAGTTAGCATTCCCAACAGTTGAAAGAACTTTAAAGTACTATCTTGAAGACAGCAAAACGGATAACTATATCTTTAGAGATGAAGATATAACACTTTGGGAATAATCTCTATTCTGAAAATTTTCTTGCGTTAATAAAAATCTGCATCCAAGGTGAAAATTCTTTCCAATGGTTTGGCTTCCAGCTCATTTGCAACTTTCTAAAAACTCTTTCTGGATGTGGCATCATTATAGTCACCCTTCCATTTGCTGCGGTAACTCCAGTAGCCCCTTCAACTGATCCATTTGGATTTAACGGGTAGATTTCGGTTGGGTTGCCTGACGAGTTTACAAAATTTAAAGCTAACTGATTTGCCTTAACTAAAGCATCTAAATTGTTTCCATTAAAGTTAGCAAGACCTTCGCCGTGTGCTGATGCTATTGGAAGTGACCAACCTTCCATACCTGACAGCAATATAGAATCACTTTTTTGAACTTTTACTTGAGCTAGTCGAGCCTCAAACTGATCAGAAAGATTTTTTTCAAATGAAGGCCAAAGCTCAGCTCCTGGAATAATATCCTTTAACTTGGACATCATCTGACAACCATTACAAACTCCTAGAGCAAAAGTTGAAGTATTGGCAAAAAATTCTTGGAACTGGTCTTTAACAAACCCATTATGCAAGATAGTTTTTGACCAGCCTCCCCCTGCACCTAAAACATCACCATACGAAAAACCCCCGCATGCAGCCATACCATTAAAGTCTTTAAGGTTTACTCTTTTATCAAGAAGATCTTGCATATGAACATCTACTGCCTCAAAGCCTGCTAAAGAAAATGCAGCGGCCATTTCCATTTGCCCATTAACCCCTTGCTCTCTCAAGATAGCAACTTTTGGTTTATTGTTTGTTATCGCAAATGACTTAACGTCATTTTCGTTAAATTGATCTTCTGCGAATAAGCCCTTGTGGTTAATATCATCCAAAAGTCCGATTTCAGAATTTGCAACGGATTCATTGTCTCTTATAGATTGAATAGAGTGACTTACCTCTCTCCAATATTTCTCCAAATTAATTACTGAATCTCTGAATAGCTCACCATCAGAAGAGCTAATAACAATTTCTTTTGAAGAAGATATTTCACCAACCGAAGTAGCAATCAGGCCTACTTTTGTAAGTTCGTGAGTAATTTCATCAAAAAACTTTTCAGCTACCTGAATAACAATGCCGGCCTCTTCAGAAAAGAAAGTTGAATTTAAATCGTCTTTTGCTAGTTTATCTAATGACAAATCAAGACCGACCTTTTTAGTAAATGCCATTTCAAGAAGAGTGATCATCAACCCTCCATCAGAAATATCATGAAGGGCTAAGATTTTATTTTGTGCTACCAATCCTTGGACAGTATTAAACATTATATTTAATAGCTGCATATCGTCTATGTCAGGTGTTTCTTGAAACTGTGACTCAGTTACCTGAGAAAATATTGATCCCGCAAGCCTTTTTTTATCATTTAGCTTTACATGTAAAATTTTTGATTGAATATCTGTATCTAGCTCGGGTGTTACTGCAACACGCACATCTTCTACTGGAGCCATAGCTGTAATGACTCCTGATAATGGACTTTTTACTACATAATCACTCTTATCTTCCTGCCATTTAGTTTTCATAGACAAGGAGTCCTTACCAACAGGAACAGATATATTTAAGCTAACACAGCACTCAGATAAAGCCTCTACACCATCTCTTAGTGATAAGTCTTCCACTCCTTCACCTGTTGCAGCCATCCAATTAGCTGATACCTGTACCTCATCAAGGCCTTTAATATAAACACCTGACATATTTAGCAAGGCTTCTGCCATTGCCATTCTCATTGATGCAGCTGGGTTATTTATAGCAATAGTAGGCTTTTCACCAATTGTTAAAACCTCGCCACCCGATGATGTAAAAGATCTTAAGCTCATTGAATAATCTGAAACTGGAACCTGATAAGGCCCAATGAATTGATCTCTCGCTACCATTCCTCCAACAGTTCTATCTCCAATAGTTATCAAGAAAGACTTACTGGCAACTGTTGGATGTTGGAGAACATTTTTAAGAGTTTCTTTAAATGAGTATTCAGATGAGACGCTATCATTAAAAAATGTCTTTTCATCAGTAGAAACTTTTATATCAGTAATTGGCAAATCACCAAAAAGCATTGTTAATGGAACATCTACTGGATATGTTTCTGTTTGTGAATCATAAAGTTTTACAGACTGCTCATTAGTTGTAATCCCAACAAATGCATAAACACATCTTTCTCTTTTACATATATTTTCAAAAGACTCTTTGTTGTCTGGATGAACGGCCATGACATACCTTTCTTGAGATTCATTAGACCAAATTTCCATAGGAGACATAGATTTATCTGAATTAGGAATCTTATCAAGCTCTATGTATACGCCTAAGTTTGAGTCTTTAGCTAGCTCTGGGATAGCATTAGATAAGCCCCCGGCACCAACATCATGAATAAATTCTATATAGCTATTGTCTTGAGAAGAGCAGGTATTAATAACCTCTTGGCACCTGCGTTCCATTTCTGCATTATCTCTTTGAACAGAAGCAAAATCTAAATCCTCATCGCTTTCTCCTGATGAGACCGATGAAGCTGCTCCACCACCAAGACCAATGAGCATTGCTGGACCCCCAAGAACAACAACATGGTATCCATCTGATATTTGTAATTTAAAATTATTCTTATCACGAATCTCTCCGATACCGCCAGCAAGCATGATTGGTTTGTGATAACCAAAAGCATTTTTTGAAGAATCAAAATGCGTTTCAAATGATCTAAAATACCCAAGAGTTGATGGTCTACCAAATTCATTATTAAATGCAGCTGCTCCAATTGGTGCTTCGGTCATTATTGCTAATGGATTAGCTATTCGTTCGGGCTTGTGTTCATTACCTTCCCAACTTCTAGGCAATTGAGGAATTCTAAGATGAGAGACATTAAATCCTACCAAGCCTATTTTGGGCTTTGCTCCTCTACCTGTTGCACCCTCATCTCTAATTTCTCCTCCAGAACCCGTTGCTGCTCCAGGATAAGGAGAGATCGCAGTAGGATGATTGTGTGTTTCAACCTTAATAGTTGAATTTAACAAGTCTTCAACAAACTCATACTTATTATTTTCATCTAAATGAAGTCTTTCAACCTTCTCACCCATTGTTATAGCTGCATTATCTTTATACGCAGAAATAATTCCTTTTGGCGATTGTTTGCTTGTCTCCTTAATAAGGTCAAATAGACTATCGTCCTTGGAAACACCATCAACAGACCATTTAGCGTTAAATATTTTATGCCTACAGTGCTCAGAATTAGCCTGTGCAAACATCATTAACTCAGCATCTGTAGGGTTTCTGGCTATTTTTGAATAGAAATCATGTAAATAAGTAATTTCTTCATCACTTAGAGCAAATCCGAAGCTTTTGTTAGCATTTTCAAGTGCCTCAATGCCAGAAGATAAAATATCTATGATGTTTACAGCTCTTTGAGGGTCTGTTTTTAAAAACGCAAGACATTCCTCATGGTCTGAATAAATGGATTGTGTCATTCGATCATAAAACATCGATAAATCTAAATTATTATCTATTGAGAAATCTGAAATGGTAAAGCTGTTAAATTTTTCAACCCTATTAATATTAAGGATCCCAACATTCTTAATAATATCTTCAGTTTTTGATGACCATGGAGAAATAGTTCCAGACCTTGGGCCTACAATAAATGAAAAAGAATCATCTGGATGATCTGCTGCAAGAATATTTTTAAGCTGATCTAAATTTAAATCATCACTCTTGGCAGCAACAATATAAATTTCTTTTGAAGAAATAGTTGAGCTTTTATTATTTGAATTGTTGAAGTCGAGATTGAGTTGCTCTAATTTTGAGTTTGAGAAACTTTCTTTGCCCTGCAGTATGAAGGTATTAATCTTTGACACTTCTCTCGGTCTGAAATATTGTATACAGCAATTATAAAGTCTTTTAATAAAAATAATTAAAAATGGGGAATATCTTTAAAGTTTTTTTCAATTTTTCAGTATTGATTCTGATAAGTTCGTGCGACATTTTTTTGTCAGATAAAAATCAAATTAAGCAGTGCAATATCCATTTAGAAAAAGTTTATAACAACACCCCGCTCAATAACTTTGAGCAGACAAAATTTAAAGATCTTCTTGAAAACAGATTTCCTAAGTATGAGGAAATGTTTGATAAAGCTTCTGAAGAAACTTCCATTGACTCAGAGTTATTAGCAGCTATTTCTTTTCAAGAATCACAATGGGATCCAAGAGCAAAATCAAACATGGGTGTCAGAGGAATGATGATGGTTACTCTTGATACAGCAGCGATTGTTGGAGTTGAGAAAAGACTGAATCCAGAACAAAACATTACTGGTGGTGCCAAGTATCTTGCCATACTACAAGATAGAAATGTTTATGGAAAAACTACCGCAGATCAATTATCTATATCTTTAGCTAAATATAATCTAGGGCCAACCAATATTATCAATATTGCTAAAACTATTGGTAAGGATCCATCTGAAATTACCTGGTTTGATATAGAAAATAAGCTTAAAAATATTACAGGTGAGGACGTTAATCTAATTGATATAAATGGTTATTCAAGAGGACAACAAGCCATAGATTATGTCCATAGAGTTAAAAGTTATTACAAGCTAATGGCAGCTCATGCGTGCACTGATCCTAAAGATCAATTAACTTTCTTTTAAGGAATTTCATTTTGTCTCTGCACTGAGCAGCTTTCTCAAATTCCATTTCTTTTGCGTATTTATACATCTGATTTTCGATCTTTTCTATCGACTCACTTAACCCATCTATAGAGTCTTCTTTAATTTTAAAAGGTAAGGATTTTTCAATATCTTCCTTCTTCTTTTTTGCCTTACCAGAGATGACTCTTGCGCCCTCCATAATATCTTTAACTTTAGTTGTTATAGATTTTGGAGTTATATTATTCTCAATATTATATTTTTCTTGAATGGCTCTTCTTCTATCAGTTTCTGCAATTGCCCTCTCCATTGACCCGGTCATTTTGTCCGCATACAAAATTGCCTTGCCGCGCAAATTTCTTGCAGCTCTTCCAATAGTTTGAATCATAGTAGTTTCAGATCTTAAGAAGCCTTCTTTGTCTGCATCTAAAATTGCTACCAAACTCACCTCAGGAATATCTAAACCTTCTCTCAATAAATTAATGCCAACCAGAACATCAAATTTACCAATTCTAAGATCTCTGATAATTTCAACTCGCTCAACTGTATCCGTATCTGAATGCATATACCTTGCCTGAATTCCATTCTCATTTAAATAATCAGTTAAGTCCTCTGCCATTCTTTTTGTAAGCGTTGTGATAAGTACCCGTTCCTTCATAGCAACTCTTTCGTTACATTCACCAATCACATCATCTATTTGAGTGGTCGCTGGACGTATTTCTACATCAGGATCTGTTAAACCTGTTGGTCTAACAAGGAGCTCTACCAAGTTATCCTGGTGCTCTTTCTCATACCGACTCGGCGTTGCTGAAACATAAACCCTTTGTGAGGCCAAAAGCTCCCATTCTTCGAACTTTAAAGGCCTATTATCCATAGCTGATGGTAGCCTAAAGCCATATTCTACAAGGGTTTCTTTCCTTGACCTGTCACCTTTGTACATTGCCCCTATTTGTGGAACAGAGACATGAGATTCATCTATAAAAACAATGGCATCTTTTGGTAAATAATCAAATAAGCATGGTGGCGATTGGCCAGGATTTCTTCCTGATAAATATCTAGAATAATTTTCAACACCCTGACAGTATCCGAGCTCTCTCATCATCTCAATATCGTAATTAGTTCTTTCTTCTAATCTTTGCGCTTCTACTAATTTATTTATTGATCTTAAATAGTCTAATCGTTCTTTTAATTCTTCTTTAATACTGCCTATACAATTAAGAACCGTTTCTTTGGGGGTGACGTAATGAGTTTTTGGAAAGATAGTTGCTCTTGGTACCTCTTTTAGAATTACTCCAGTCAAAGGGTCAAACCAAGATAGTTTCTCTATTTCATCTCCAAACAATTCAATTCTTAAGCCCTCACTGTCTGAGTCTGCTGGGTACACATCAATCGTATCTCCTCTTACTCGAAAAGTTGCTCTTCTAAAATCTAAATCATTTCTTGTATATTGCAGTGATGAGAGACGTCTTAGTAAGTCTCTCTGATTGATGATATCTCCTCTATCAAGATGGACCACCATTTTTAAATAAGACTCTGGAGCTCCTAGTCCATAGATAGATGATACAGTCGCAATAACAATAGTGTCTTTTCTCTCTAGTAATGCCTTGGTTGCAGATAGGCGCATCTGTTCAATATGTTCATTAATAGAAGCATCCTTTGCTATATATGTATCAGATGTAGGTACGTATGCTTCAGGTTGATAGTAGTCATAGTAAGAAACAAAGTATTCAACAGAGTTCTCAGGGAAGAAATCTCTAAACTCTCCATAGAGCTGGGCAGCTAATGTTTTATTGTGAGCCATGATTATGGCGGGTCTTTGAGTTTCTTCAATTACCTTAGCCATGGTGTAAGTTTTACCTGATCCAGTTACACCCAGCAAAGTTTGGCCGGCAAGGCCATTTTCTAAGCCCTCCACAAGACCTTTGATTGCTGTCGGTTGGTCGCCGGCTGGCGAGTAGTCACTGACCACAGAAAAGGGTCTAATTTGACTGATTTTAGCTTTACTCAACAAGGTGCTTTGCCCAGCTCTTTGGATGTACCGGTTGCTGCACAAATCGCGTCAAAGTATTCAATGTTTTTATTTTTAAGATTATCAATCAATGCGCTAAAACCCTGCTCTTCAAGTATCTCTCGATATTTCCGTTTTTTAATTGCCACATAGGTGATGCCTTTAACGCGAATGTCCACAGATCGCCACGTATCATTTGAAATACGCTTAATAAGGATATCCAGATTAATGTCTGGGAGGACAGGCGACTCCATTAATACTTGAACCCAGCCCATGCCTTGTTCCTCATTAACAACGACATTATCCACTTTGAATTCTTGATCACCGTAACTCTCAAGCCCCTCAAAAGCGTAACGGATAAGTGTTTGATTAACATTCTCAACCAAAGTAAGGCGTTGCTCCTCGGTTAAATTGCTGTAGTGGGCTTTACCTATTAAGGCTCGGGTAGTTGAAGAACTATCCCAGAGTTCAATGACAGTTGATGATAAAAACTCATGGTAAGCCACTGGATTATTTATATACATTTGTTGGTGGTTTGAAAGCTGTTCAGTTACCGACTCAAATAAGTGCTCAAATTGTTCCCATACCCCAGATTTTCCATCAACTGCCACGTTGATAGGTTTTGTATCAGCATTTGATACTAATTTTTCCACTACCTCCTCGGACAAACTAGTCATAGGCACCATTAAGAAAAGCCCTAAAACAAACATGACGCAGCCTTGCCTTAGATTCCAAATCATCATTCTTACAGTTCCCTTTTATTCACAAGTTGTTTATTCACTTAGTCGAAAGTCCTGCGCTACCCATGCATACCTATGTGCCAAGTAAATAACTTCTTCATTAAATCAATCAGAAAACTCGTTATTCTAGTCTTTTTAGTATGAACTGTATGCATAATCCCCTATAAAAAAGAGGCTTTCAATATCATCGAAGGAAGTTGTTGACTCCTTTATGCGGGGTGCTAAAATGCGCGGCTTCAACACGATTTACTATTCCGCCTTAGCTCAGTTGGTAGAGCAAATGACTGTTAATCATTGGGTCGCTGGTTCGAGCCCAGCAGGCGGAGCC
>ENA-OREM01000076-OREM01000076.1-marine-metagenome-genome-assembly--contig:-NODE-76-length-83608-cov-7.894398_pt1 | contig 83608 bp, 72 predicted proteins | sample MGYA00248623_ERZ508561 | MGnify/ENA primary metagenome ERZ508561 (study PRJEB26227, sample SAMN06264494) | marine metagenome | isolation source: Columbia River Estuary | place: USA:Columbia River Estuary...
GCAGATATCGCTAAATATTTTCTTTTCATTATTTCGTTTAATAAACAACCAGTTCATTTCAAATGATATGCCAAAAACCCCCGCGGACCAGAGGTTCGCGGGGGTTTTTACTATGATAAAAATTTGGCGTTACGCGCTCGTTACTTACGACGCTTCTTGCGCTTTTTCTTGCCTTGCACCACAGTCATTTCATCAACCAAGTGACCTGCACCTGCATACTTGTCAATGATGAACAAGGTGTAACGGATATCAACAGAAATACAACGCTGCAGCTGGTCTTCGAAGAAGATGTCTCCTGACATCGCCTCCCAGTTTCCATCGAACGCTGTACCAATCAACTCACCGTCGCCGTTAATTACAGGAGAACCTGAATTACCGCCAGTGATGTCGTTATTCGAGATGAAGTTCACTACCAGATCCCCATTCTCGTCTGCATAACGACCATAGTCTTTAGCGTTGTATAACTCCTTCAAACGGGCAGGCACGACGAATTCATCATTGCTCGGATCTTCTTTCTGCATCACACCATCCAACGTAGTTATATAGTCGTAGTGAACGGCATCCTGAGAATCGTAAGAACCCACAACACCCCAAGTCATACGGGGCGTAGAATTGGCATCCGGTGCAAAAGTTTTCTCAGGCATGGCTTGACGGAGACCGTCTGTAAACAGACGGTAACCTTTTTCCATATTCTCGCTTACCTCAGCATTACCTTGTTGGTTACCGAAGTACGTCATGATGAAACTCGAAGCGACTTTACCTCCCATATCTGCTTTCAGTGCATCAGCGTCCATAGTTTCCATCCAGAATTTCAGAGCTTCCATTGATGCATAAATGGAATTATCGTAAACCTCAGCAGCAAGTACTTTAACGTCACCGCCCATGCTATCGCGAACTTCAGTGAAGATGCTCGGCTGTTGATCAGCTGGTACGTTTTCCATCCACATGCCCCACACTTTAGCAGCTAAAGCACGGTCAACATCAGCTTGGTATTCTGCGAAGTGGTCTTCAGCATAAGCCAATGCGGCTGCTTTATCTGCTTCAAGATCCTCTGAGCTCGAAAGTGCACTTAACATGCGTCCTAAGCGGAACGCATACAGCGGCAAAGAAGCGCCACGTATTCCGGCTTCCATTAAATAAACTCCGCCTTTTACAGTGGCGTCCGTTGCAGCATAAGCTTCATTCAATAGATCCAATGCGCCTGTATATTCTGCACGCGATGGGTCTGCTTGAGCCCACTCCATATAACGTGCCTCGATGGCTTCTTTCTTCTCTTTTACACGGTTTTTCTTGAGCTGCTCTGTTTGACCTATATAATACTTCCAGTAATTCGCTGTAGAAGCATAGTTAGAAGCCAATGCAATGCGTACGGCATCATCTGCGTCCATAGCCTTTTTCATGATGGCTAATTTCTGCGCACGAATCTCAACCACTGTTGGGTTGTATAGATTGATGGCTTGCTCAATACCTGTAGAAGTAAGAACTCTATCCGTAGAACCAGGGAAGCCAAATACCATACTAAAGTCTCCTTCTTTCACACCGCTCACACTTACCGGTAAATGGTGCTTCGGAGTCAACGGCACATTACTGTCCATGACCTCCGAAGGATTACCTTCTTCATCGGCATAAATACGAAACATCGAAAAGTCACCGGTATGACGTGGCCACATCCAGTTGTCTGTATCGCCACCGTACTTTCCTATGCTGCTCGGTGGTGCACCCACTAAACGCACATCCTTGTAAGTGTTGAACACGAATAAATAGTATTCATTATTGTGAAAGAAGCTACGTACATAGGCGTTATGTACTGTGCCATCCGTTGCTTCTTTAGCTAATGCATCGCCTATTTCTTTTGCTTTTGCAGCACGCTTTGCTTCAGACATATCCTCTGTGAGTTCGGCCTTAACTTTATCCGTTACGTCCTCCATACGAACTAAAATCGCCGCTGTCAATCCTGGGTTGGTACGCTCTTCTTCGCGAGTCATTGCCCAGAAACCGTCCGTTAAGTAGTCGTTTTCAACTGTTGAATGCGAACGGATGGCATCGTAACCACAATGGTGGTTCGTCAGCATCAATCCCTGATCAGAGATGATCTCGCCCGTACAAAAACCGCCTAAAGAAACGATGGCATCTTTTACAGAAGCGTTGTTGATATCATACAATTCTTCTGCGGTCAAATTCAAACCGTTTGCTTGCATCTCCGCCATGTTTAGGCGCTTGATCAGCATAGGCAACCACATCCCTTCATGTGCCGTAGAAACTACGGAACTAAGGACCAAGGCTAGGGTGAGTAGGCCCGAAATAAATCTTTTCATGCGTTGTTATTTCTGTTTGTAAATCAAAAGGAGCGCTGCCCTTTCAGGCAGCGCTCCCAAATATAAGGATTTTAAGGCCTAATTATAAGCCCAAAGCTTTGCGAACATTGCCTTCCATTAGTACTTCTGCAGGATTCTCTAGCGCTTCTTTGATGGCCACCAATGTCCCGACACTTTCACGTCCATCTATAACACGGTGGTCGTAGCTCAATGCGACGTACATCATAGGACGAATAACCACTTCACCGTCAACCGCAACCGGGCGCTGGATGATGTTGTGCATTCCTAAAATTGCACTTTGTGGAGGGTTGATGATGGGTGTAGATAACATCGATCCAAATACACCACCGTTGGTGATGGTGAAGGTTCCACCGGTCATCTCGTCAACCGTGATTTTACCGTCGCGTACTTTTTTTGCGAGTCGGCCTATCTCATTTTCAACCCCTGCAAAATCTAACGTTTCTGCATTGCGAACTACCGGTACCATCAATCCCTTTGGACCACTTACAGCGACACTTACATCAACGTAATCAAAGCTCACAAGCTCGTTACCGTCAATCATGCTGTTGGTAGAAGGGTACAATTTAAGTGCGCGTGTCGTAGCAAGCGTGAAGAAGCTCATAAAGCCTAATTTCACCCCGTGCTTTTCAAAGAACTCTTCTTTGTATTCGTTGCGTAAATCGAAAATTGGCTTCATATCTACCTCGTTAAAGGTGGTAAGCATTGCCGTTTCATTCTTCACCGTAACTAATCTACTGGCCAATTTGCGACGAAGACTGCTCATCTTCTTGCGTGTCTGCGCACGCTCACCGTGGTCAGATGAACCCATAGAGGCTACTGCATCAATCACATCTGCCTTCGTAATGCGTCCGTCTTTACCGGTTCCTTTCGCTACAGATGCGCCCGTTTCGGCCATCATTTTCTTTGCGGCGGGTGAAGCTGTTCCTGTCGCATAGGTAGTTGCAGCTGGTGCAGCTGGTGCAGCCACTGGCTCCGGGTTTGGTGCTGCGACCGACGGTGCAGCGCTGCCCTCTGGACGCGCGGCGCTAGTATCGATCAAACAAACGACCTGACCCACCTCTACGGTGTCGCCTTCTTCTGCTTTTAAAGTGATAATTCCACTTTCTTCTGCAGGCAATTCAAGCGTTGCTTTGTCAGAGTCGACCTCAGCAATGGCTTGATCTTTTTCTACATAGTCGCCGTCGTTAACCAACCAGGTTGCGATTTCAACTTCAGTAATGGATTCGCCTGGTGAAGGCACTTTCATTTCTAACATATCTGATAGACTTAAATGCTAAATACTCGTTCAATAGTTTCTCTTTGGCGCTGCAAAGCCACCTGGTGTGATCCGCTCGCCGTAGCTGCACTTGGTGCTGGACTCACTAAGGTCAATGGCAAGTGCATTTGCCACAACATGTAGGTCCATGCCCCCATATTTGCCGGTTCTTCTTGCGCCCAAACGTGTTTCTCGGCGTTCGGGTATTTTGCTACTTCCTGCATGATGGCAAGATCATCGAGCGGGTACAATTGTTCAATTCTAATAATGGCAACGTGATCTGCTCCTTGCGCTTCGCGCTCGTCTGCTAGTTCGTAATACAGCTTACCTGAACAGAAGACCACTTTCGTAACCTTTTCTGGAACGGCCGTGGTATCGGATAATATGGGCTGGAAGGTTCCATGGGCCAATTCTTCCATACTGCTCTGCGCTTTAGGTAAACGCAACAAACTCTTTGGCGACATCACAACTAGAGGACGTCTAAAGTGACGCTTGTGTTGGCGACGCAACAAATGATAGAAATTGGCTGGAGTGGTACAATTTGCCACTGTCATATTTTCTTGCGCGCACATTTGTAAGAAGCGCTCAAGTCGGGCAGAACTGTGTTCAGCGCCTTGCCCCTCATAACCGTGTGGAAGAAGTAAAACTAGTCCGTTTTGAACTTTCCATTTATCCTCTGCCGCGGACAAAAATTGGTCAATCATGATTTGAGCGCCGTTGGCGAAATCGCCGAACTGGGCCTCCCAAATGGTCAAGGTATCCGGCGATGCCATGGCATATCCGTAGTCAAAGCCCATAACAGCGTATTCGCTCAACAACGAATTGTAGATGGCAAAACGACCTTCTTTCCCCGGGTATTCGTTGAGCAGGTTTACTTCCTCTTCACTGTCCTCGACCTTTAATATGGCGTGGCGGTGTGAGAACGTTCCGCGCTCCACATCTTCCCCTGAAATTCTGATGTTATAATCTTCTGAGAGTAGTGAGCCGTAGGCGAGCAATTCACCCATGCCCCAGTCTATCGAATTTCGTTCAAATACTTGGGCCGCGCGATCGCCCATCAAGCGAACTGTTTTCTTTAAGAACTTCTTGCCTTCAGGTAAAGTCGTGATGTACTTCGCGATATCCTTAAGCTTGTCCAGATCAAAAGTTGTGTCCACTGCATGCAGCATTTCTCCTGGCTTAGCGCTAGGGTAGTCTACCCATTCCTTCTCCATGAAAGGAGTAATCACATTGCGTTTGATTTTTTTCGCTTCGTCAAAGTCTGTTTCCAACATGGATTTAAACTCCTCCTGCATTTCACGCACCATCTGCTGTGTAGCAATTCCTTCGCTCATTAACTTCTGCGCGTAAATTTCGCGAGGGTTGGCATGTTTAGAAATGGCTTTATACAAAATTGGCTGAGTAAAACGCGGTTCATCACCTTCGTTGTGGCCGTACTTGCGGTAACACAACAAGTCTATGAAAATATCGCGCTGAAAGCGTTGACGGTATTCAATAGCCAAACGCATCGCGTGGACCAAAGCTTCGGCATCATCGCCGTTAACGTGAAGAACCGGTGCTAAAATCACCTTCGCCACATCCGTACAATACGTTGACGATCGTGCATCCAAATAATTGGTCGTAAAACCAACCTGATTATTAATGACAATGTGAAGCGTTCCACCCGTCTTATACCCGTCCAATGTTTCCATTTGAACCGTTTCATAGACCACGCCCTGGGCAGCAACTGCAGCATCCCCATGAATAAGAATAGGCAATACTTTTCCCGATTCCATGCCGTAGTCGTTGTTGATTTTTGCACGGGCAATGCCCTCTACAACTGGATCAACAGCCTCAAGATGCGATGGGTTGGGTGCGATGTTCATTAGCACCTCATTGCCATCTACTGTAGTATGTAACGTAGTATGGCCTAAATGGTACTTTACATCACCATCGATGGTAACGTCGTCGAAAGCCTTTCCTTCAAATTCTGAAAATATCTGCCTACGCGGTTTCCCAAAAACATTCGTAAGGACATTTAATCGACCGCGGTGCGCCATCCCCAAAACAAACTCTTTCACACCATGGCGTGCGCCGTGATTCACCGCTTCGTCAAGTCCTGGAATCAACGCTTCCGCTCCTTCAATTGAGAAGCGTTTCTGTCCTACGAACTTTGTGTTCAAGAAAGACTCGAAGCTGACGGCCTGATTAAGTTTATGTAGAATTTGCTTTTTCTCTTCTATGGAGAGTTTAGGCTGATTATCGTCTTTGTGGATCCAATTTTTAATCCACGTGCGGCGCTCGGGGTCACGTATGTAGTTATACTCTACACCAGTGCTCTGGCAGTAGATTGCCTCTAAGTGCTCAATAATTTCGCGCAATTTCGTCGCCCCGGATAGCCCCAATTCTGTGGCTGCATTAAACGGGGTATCAAGATCGTCTTTGCTTAAGCCGAAGTTTTCGATGTCCAGTGTAGGCTCGTAACTGCGGCGCATGCGAACAGGGTTCGTCTTTGTGAACAGGTGTCCACGAGAACGGTAACCCTGTATTAAATTTAAGACGTGAAACTCTTTGACCACCTCTTCAGGCACACCACCGCCGTCAAGGTCTTCTTCAGCATAGATTTCTTTGGCGAAATCATATCCCTGAAAAAAAGCTCGCCAGCTTGGCTCAGTGCCGTCCGGATTTTTGAGGTAGCGCTCGTACTGATCTTCGATCAATTGGGCGTGAACGCTTCCTAAAAATGAAAATCTATCCATGTGGATGTATTGGATTTACAATCAAAAGTACAACACAAAACGCGGTCTATAGATTGGAATTTTGCAATATTCCTATAGGCCCTATCTATTGCGCAGCAACTAAGTTATGAGTCCAAAAAAAAGCCCCTAGAAAAGGGGCCTTAAATCAATATTCTTCTTCGTTCCAGAGGAAGTCTTCCTCAGACGGATAATCCGGCCAAATCTCTTCTATACCCTCGTACGTTTCTTCCTCTTCTTCTTCAATAGCTTGAAGGTTTTCTACTACCTCCAATGGTGCTCCCGTGCGGATAGCGTAATCAATAAGCTCATCGCGTGTCGCCGGCCACGGCGCGTCACTCAAATAAGATGCAAGTTCTAAGGTCCAGTACATAAGTCTTCAACAACTATTAATGCATTAACATTCGTGCAAAAGTAGTTTTTCTGCTGACTTGTGCAACACCTTTGGAAAAAATGTAAGTGCTTAATACTTAGGTGTCCAAATTCTGTCCGGCGCACCGTTGGAAAAATCTATCCAGCGTGCCATGACGAATAAGAAGTCTGAGAGTCTATTCAAGAACGTAATAATTTCTTCCGTGACCTCTGCGTCATCATTCAATGCCACTACTCTGCGTTCTGCGCGACGGCATACGGTGCGCGCAACATGGCAATGGGCACTTTTTTCATGAGCGCCCGGTAGAATGAAACTCTTTAATTCTGGAAGTATTTCATTCCATTGGTCCATCTGACGTTCTAATTGACCCACTAAAGCTTCATTGAATTTGGGCATTGGAAATTCCGCGGCGCCATCTAGTGCAAGGTGCGATCCCATAGCGAACAGTTCGCTTTGAATGGCCTGAGCATAAGGAAACTGGTCCGTCGGTAGTGTTGACACCAACACACCTAAGAGGCTGTTGACTTCATCTAACGTCCCGTAGGCTTCTAAGCGCAATTCTGCCTTAGAAACGCGGCTTCCGCTCAAGAGCGATGTCTGACCCTTATCGCCAGTTTTGGTGTAAATTTTCATGTTTAGTAGGCTCGTTCTGTTCGACCCTCAACGTAATACATGAAGCTCTTGTTCACAACACGGTTTCCTCCTGGCGTTGGATAATTGCCGGTGAAATACCAATCGCCCGGGTGATTGGGACAACTTAAATGGAGATCTTCAATCGTTTGATAGAGCACAGAAACCTTTGCGTTCACTTCTGGCGGTGTCAACAATTCCGCAATCTTATCACTAATTTCTTGTGCTTCGAACGGCTGGTAGATCTCTTTGACGAAGTTTTGCACTTCATCATCCGCCAAATGAATTTGGGCTTTACACTTTTCGTAGACCTCTTGAATTAAACCTTCTAAACCGCGTTCCTTTAGCAGGGCAATGGCAGCTCTAAAGGCCACAAAATCTCCCATACGGGCCATGTCAATACCGTAACAATCCGGGTAACGGATTTGAGGTGCAGAGGAAGCAATGACGATGTGCTTGGGGCTTAATCGGTCAAAAATGCGGAGAATGCTTTGCTTCAACGTTGTTCCACGCACAATACTGTCGTCAATCGCCACTAGGTGGTCGGTGGGCTTTACAGAACCGTGGGTAATGTCGTAAACGTGGCTGACCAATTCATCTCTTGAACTGTCTTCAGTAATAAATGTGCGCAGCTTTACGTCTTTCCAAGCCACTTTTTCAACGCGCGGTCGGAGGTCTAGAATTTCTTTCAGCTGTTCGTTCGATGGCTTATTTAAAGCGGTAATGCGCTCGTATTTCATGGTATTGAAATGATCTTCCATTCCTTTAACCATCCCGTAGAAACTAACCTCAGCAGTGTTCGGAATGAACGAAAAGACCGTATCCTCTACCTCGCCATCGACAAGTTCTACGATCCTTGGAATAAGCCTGCGGCCCAATTCAATACGTTCGTTGTAAATATCTTTATCATTCCCTCGAGAGAAATAGATGCGCTCGAAAGAACACGCCTTATACTCGGTTGGGGTTTTGATTTCATCAATAGAGACCTCACCGTGGTGCTTCACAATGAGTGCATTTCCTGGCGGCAATTCCGTGATCTCCTCAGATTTCAAATTCAGTGCCGTCTGTATGACGGGACGTTCTGAAGCCACCACAACAATCTCGTCGTCGTAGTAATAGTAGGCCGGGCGAATACCAGCAGGATCACGAAGTACAAAAGAATCGCCGTGTCCAGTCATGCCTGCCATGGCGTAGCCGCCGTCCCATTTTTTAGAAGCGCGGCGTAGAATGTCTGCAAGGTCTAATCGGTTCGCGATCTCAGCAGTAGCTTCCTTTTTAGAATAGCCTTCCGCTTTGAGTTCGTAGTATAATTCGTCGTTGGCCTCGTCTAAGAAATGACCAATTTTTTCCATGATCGTGACCGTATCCGCCTTCTCTTTAGGATGCTGACCCAATTCCACCAACTCATTAAAGAGCTCGTCTACATTTGTCATGTTGAAGTTTCCTGCAACAATCAAGTTTCGAGTAGGCCAGTTGTTCTGTCTCAAAAACGGGTGGCACGCTTCAATGGTGTTTCCCCCATACGTTCCGTAACGCAGGTGGCCCAGAAAAACCTCTCCTGTAAACGGCAAGTTTTCTTTCAACCAAGGCACATCAGATAGACGAGAGGCGTCTCCTGCAATACCTTCTGCAATGCGTTTCTGAACTTTGCCAAATATGTCACCTATACTGTTTGTGTCTACCGAACGGTACCGCGAAATGTAACGCGTCCCCGGCGCCATATTAAGCTTAATATTTGCAAGACCCGCGCCGTCTTGACCGCGGTTGCGTTGCTTCTCCATGAGGAGGTACATCTTGTTCAGGCCGTAAAAAGCCGTTCCGTATTTTTCAACGTAATATTCAAGAGGCTTTCTCAGGCGTACGAACGCTATACCACATTCGTGTTTGATGGGATCACTCATAGGAAGTGTTAATGTGGGTCAAAATTACCGAAATTCTCGCAGGTGTACCAAGGATTTTCTAAGGGAGTAAATGAGATAAATCCATTCCCAACCATTCTAGTGCCGCTCCGTGCAGTAGCTTTCCCTTGCGCTCCTCGCTCCACGGCATTCCGTTGATCAGTTTTCCAGGTTGTAATTCCCCGAGCGGAAAAGGATAATCCGTACCTAAAGCCACTCTGTTCTCGCCAACAAGCCCCACTATGTATTCGAGCATTTGTGGATCGTGAACCAAAGAATCAAGCCAAAATTTACCCATGTATTCGCGCGGTGCAATAGAATTATCTACAGCACAAAGGTCTGGGCGTACGTCAAACCCGTGTTGCACACGAGCGAGCGTAGCAGGGAATGATCCCCCACCGTGGGCAAAGGCAACGCGCAGTTTTGGGAGACGCTCAAACACGCCACCAAAGATCATCGAACAAATAGCCAACGAGCTTTCTGCAGGCATTCCGACCAGCCAAGGCAACCAATATTTTGTCATTTTTTCCTTTGCCATCATGTCCCACGGGTGGACGAAAATGGCCATGTCTAAATCTTGACATGCCTCAAAAATGGGAAACAACTCTGGCGCATCGAGGTTCCAATCGTTGATATGCGTTCCAATCTGAACGCCCTTAAGACCTATTTCTTTGCACCGACGCAATTCTTCAATGGCCAAATCTGGTGCTTGCATGGGCAGCGTTCCTAAACCAACAAACCGGGTGGGGTAACGGTCGCAAATTTCTGCGATATGATCGTTTAAGAATTGGGCCACTTCAAGGGTGTCTTTAGGTTTTGCCCAGTAGCTAAACATTACTGGGACCGTGGACAATACCTGAACATCGACATGATGGTGACCGCATTCCTTCATGCGCGCTTCAGGGCTCCAACAATTGTCCTCAACCTCGCGAAAAAACTCGCCATCTTTCATCATTCGAGCGCTGCAGCTCTTGTGGTGATCAAGGGTTATGAAGCCGCCGTAACCGAACTTCTCACGGAAATTCGGAATGTGTTCGGGTAAAATGTGCGTATGAATGTCTACCGTGAAATTTCTGGAGGTAACCTGACACATAACTAAACGAATCTAGGATCACTCTCCATAACGTGCCCACAATTCTTGCAAGTACGATTCGATTCATTACCGTAATATTCGCGGAAATGAGGAATAAAATCCTTTTCAACGTCTTTCAATTCAAAATAGGTTTCGTGCAATTTGCCATTGCATTCGTCGCAAAACCACAGCAAACCGTCTGTGAATCCTCTGCCTTCGCGAATTCGCTCAACCACCAACCCAATGCTGCCTTCATGACGAATAGGACTGTGTGGGATTTTCGCCGGGACGGTCATCATATCGCCAGGACCTAAATGCAGCTCGTGTGCTTCACCGTCCACTTGTACTTTAACGGTGATATTTCCTTCTAATTGGTAGAAAAACTCTTCCGTTTCATTGTAATGGTAATCTTTTCGCGCGTTCGGACCTGCGACCACCATAACGATGTAGTCGTCCGATTCCGGAGTCAAATTCTTATTCGCCACCGGGGGCTTAAGAAGGTCTCTATTTTCATCCAGCCACTGCTGAAAATTGAAGGGTTTTGGTACTGCCATTTGAGTTTGCTTTGGGACCTCAATTTATGAAATTCAAAACCGATTTCATCCTGCCTCGCCCTTCCTTATATTCGTACGGACAGATCACAGCTATGGATTTACAGAATTACATCGGAGGAAAGTTCCTTGAACCCCTTCACAAACAATACCTTACCAATACCAACCCCGCCACTGGCGAAGCCTACGGCCGCATTCCCAGATCGGGTGAAAGCGACGTAAAATTGGCAACCGAAGCGGCACGGGCGGCTTTTCCTGAGTGGAGCGCACTGCCTGCAGCGGAGCGAAGTGCGTGGATGTTGAAGGTTGCGGATGAGATCGAACGACGATTGCCGGAATTGGCCCTCGCGGAATCTATTGATAACGGGAAGCCTCTTTCACTCGCAACGGCCGTAGATATTCCACGCGCCCGGGACAATTTTAAATTTTACGCTACTGCTATCCTTCACGATGCCTATGAAACCCACGATATGGGTGCCAATGGTTTCAACTACACCCTACGACAACCCGTCGGCGTTGCTGGATGTATTTCGCCCTGGAATTTGCCGCTTTATTTGTTTACTTGGAAAATTGCTCCTGCCTTGGCCGCGGGCAATACTGTTGTCGCTAAACCTTCAGAAGTCACTCCCGCCACTGCCTATTTGCTCTGTAAAATACTTGAAGACATTGAATTCCCTGCGGGCGTTTTGAACATCGTTCATGGATTGGGTGCAGAAGTTGGCGCAGCCATTGTTGCCCATCAAGACATCCCCATCATTTCCTTTACTGGAGGCACGCAAACCGGAAAGGCCATTAGTGCCGTTGCCGCACCAATGTTTAAAAAGTTAAGCCTTGAGTTGGGCGGTAAAAATGCCAACATCATTTTCGAAGATTGTGATTTCGAAGAAGCCGTTAAAACCAGCGTTCGCGCTGCATTTGCTAATCAAGGTCAAATCTGTCTTTGCGGCTCGCGCATTTATGTACAGCGCGGTATTTATAACCAATTCAAAGAGGCGTTTGTTGCGCGTGTCAAAGGACTGACCGTAGGAGATCCGCTTGTAGAAAGTACGAGAACCGGTGCCGTAGTGAGTAAAGCACATTTCGAAAAAGTTCTTTCGCACATTGCCGTGGCTATTGAGGAAGGCGGAACGCTTCTCACGGGAGGAAGCCCAGTCAAATTAGACGGTCGATGTAAAAATGGCTACTTCATTGAGCCGACAGTTTTTGAAAACCTTGATGCCTCTTGCCGCACCAACCAGGAAGAAATCTTTGGACCCGTGGTTACCCTTACGCCTTTTGATACAGAAGAGGAGGCACTTGCCCTTGGCAACAGCACTTCCTACGGCTTGGCGGCTACCGTTTGGACCACTAATCTTCAAGTCGCCCACCGCATGGCGGCTCGTCTTCACGCCGGTATCATTTGGGTCAATTGCTGGTTACTACGCGATCTTCGTACACCCTTTGGTGGCGTTAAGCAAAGCGGTATAGGCCGCGAAGGTGGTTTTGAAGCACTGCGATTCTTTACTGAACCTAAAAATATTTGCATCAAATTATGATTCCACATAAACAGTGGGCAAAAGCCCTTCACCAAAGTGCGCGAACACAACAACCCCGCGACCAATTTTCAACGCAAAATACCTATACCCTCAAAGACGCTTACACCATACAACATGCGCTTATTCAAGAGCGCGTCAATGAGGGTCATAACATTATCGGTGTAAAAATGGGATTCACTTCATTAGCGAAAATGAAGCAAATGGGCGTAGACGATATGATTATTGGCCAATTAACACAAGATATGCGCATCACTAGCGAAACGCCTTTAGTTCGCTCTCAATGTATCCACCCGCGCGCGGAACCTGAAATCGCCTTCCGTCTCTCACAAGACATCAACTCCCCATTAAGCGTTGATGAAGTTTCTCACGTAGTGGACGGCGTTGCTTCAGCCATCGAAATCATTGATTCACGGTATGAAAATTTTAAATTTTCTCTAGAAGATGTAGTGGCCGACAATTGCAGTTCTTGCGGCTTTGCTTTAGGTCCTTGGTGCGAAGTGCCGCTTGGACTAAACGGATTAGATATGGTACAAACTTTTGATGGGTCTACTGTTGCCGAAGGAACAAGCGACGCCATTCTTGATAACCCTTTTGAAGCACTTGCCGCAGCAACCCGACTTGCGCTACAGCATGGCTTGCCTTTGAAAAAAGGAATGATTGTTTTGGCCGGCGCCTCCACAGCAGCTCACTTTATTGGTGATGCAAAAAAAGTAGAAGTAGCGGTTGACGGATTGGGCACCGCGTATTTCGAAGTGGTGTAAAAAAAAACGAGCCACACCGGGGTACGGAGTGGCTCGCTGAACAAAACCATGTCGCATCTTAATGAATTACTCGCTTACACTCAATTGGGATGCGAACAAATGAGAATCAAAATCTATGCCAAACGCTTTTATCTTCTCCATTATAATTTCGCAGATAGGCTAAGTAGCAACTGCGAGCGGTTGTAACTCAGTGGAATACCATTCCAATCACCTATGTGATTTTCAAAACTGCTGTAATACACTAAATCAACCCCTAATTTCCATAGGTCCACTCCTAAGCCAATATTGTAGCCTGCCGATGATGGGGAAAATGTTGCTGTAAACGCATTATCAGACAAATGCTGCTGGTAGTGCACGCCTGCTTCAACACGGGCAAATTTAAATACGCGCAATCCTGTACTGGATTCGAACTGAAGGAGATTGTGATCAAAACTCTCATACATCAAGGTCGTTCCATTGGTACCGGAGAGAAACTTTGAGTTTTTTACATACAGTGCACTCGCGCCTAGATAAAATTGTTCACCAACGAACTGACGGCCGAACAGTCCTATATGATACCCGTCGTCAGTTGCGGCACCAACGAAAATAGATTGCGTGGTAGAAAGTGCTTCATCCAGACCTATTCCAGCCATATCAAAATTCAATCCCGTACGCAATCCCCAGCGACTTTGGGCAGTACTGCTTAAGCCTGAAACACTTAAAGCGATTACTAAAAGAAATTTTGCCTTCATAGATTGTTATTTCTTTTTTCAATTACAGCAATCGTGCCAAATCGTTCTCCAGGCGCGGGTTCAGGACATACAGTATTTGGCGCTTATCCAGCTCCGATTTTTCTCGAAGTAAAACTTCTGCACCCAGCTGTTTTTTCGAAGTAGCGTTGAGCTCCTTAATAAATTCGCTACGCTTTCTTCTTTGGACTTCCCATGAAGCTTCGTTAACTCCTAATAAATCATTAAAATCATCCGTAGTTATAGGCCCTCCTACGCTTCGTTCCAACACTTCCCACTGCAGGCTATCAAATATCGCAGCACGTTTGTTTAAATAGCCCTTACGCAAGTAAGCCGTTAAAAGGATGCCGAAAAGCGTAAATAAACCAAACGAAACAAAAAGTAAGTTTTGATAATCATTTACTCTTCTTATGTAGGCTGGTTTTATCGATTCAATAGGCGGAGTTCTAAGTTTTAACGATTCGAAATAATAGCCAAGCTTTAGTTTGTCAGAATGCTTTGGAACAGTTAGTTTGTCGTTCTCTGAATACCCACAAGCGAGTCCCAAAACATTTAGCCTGTTCGTTAAATTCCCTCCGTTTTCCAAAGTAATATCTGCGATACTGTTGCCGCCAGGATACCACCAATAGGTCTTAAGCGATGACATTAATAAGCACGTTGAATCTGATACCGTATGAACCATGTAACCTATTTGATTATTGAAACCGAAACTGGATTGTCCTAGATCCTTCCAACTGCGGCTAATGAAGCTATAACTATATGCCTCGTTTTGATAGACCACATACAGAATGTCATTAAGGCGGTCATAAAATGAAATCTGTGCTTGGGGTCCTTGCAAGTCAGGGGACTCTAACGCAAATGGCGCTTTACCAAACAAACTCCATTCCTTCCGTACATCCGAATAATAAGTAAGCAAATTATTTTGGATCCAGAAACCGTAACCCCCAAATGAATAAATGGTATCGTTTCTAATGAATTGGTAACTATCAAAGTTGTAGCCAGAATAGTAGGTCTCATCAATGCGCTCAATGATACCGGCGGCTGTATCAACAAGAAATACCTTTCCCGTACCTGGAAAAACCGCTTTTAATCCAGAACTGGTTTTAAACAGATGGCCCTTGAGGGTGATTTCATAGTTTTGAGCGTCATAGTTCAGCGTATATTTAGGTAGCGTATCTATGTGATTTTCATAAAACACAATGTTTTCACCGGTCTCAACTGAAATACGTTGCACCCCAATTTTATCTGACAATTTCCAAGAAATATATCCTTGCGAATACACTGAATTACAGAGTATTATGAGGATAAAAAGAAGTCCATAAATCCTTAGAAAACTAAATTTTATATACATGTTACACATACGTTTAAACACAAATATACGAAACGAACGCTTCTTAAATCGCACTTTTGACTAAACCAAAAAACCTAAGCACTCGTTAACTGCTTTTGTAGAACAAACCAATAAAGTTAAGTCGAACCCGATCCATCTACTGGATCGGGTTTTTTTTGCACTACCCTCCCAAGATCAACCAGACCTTTTGTAATCAGGGGGGGGGTCATTAAAAAACACCTATATATCTATATTAACCCCTCTTTTTAAGGGGGTAAGTTTCTGTATGTTGTACTTTTCATTGAGTTAGCCCTAATTTTTTAGGGGGTTTATTGAATTTTATTCATAGTTTTGCTCAAAACAACCCTCAAAATGAAAAAAATAGACGCAATTATTAGGAAATCGAGATTTCATGAGGTCCGTCAGGCACTTCATGATGTGAATGTGTACTTCTTTAGTTACTGGGATGTGACTGGTGTAGGTCACGAAAAAAAGGAACATCTATACCGAGGTGTTGCTTACAGCTCTACAGACATTCAAAGACGCTACCTCAGTATCGTTGTAAACAATGACTTTGTAGACAAGACCGTAAATGCCATTCTGGAAGCGGCAAAAACCGGTGAAGTTGGAGACGGCAAAATCTTTGTCACACCCGTTGAAGATGCGTACCGCATCCGTACCGGAGAAAGCGGAGGCCTTACACTGAAATAATCACATTCATACCTATTAAAAAATGGAAACGACACTTACTCTCACTATAAACAACCTTTGGATGATGCTTTGTACAGCACTTGTATTTTTCATGCATCTTGGGTTCAGTTTTTTAGAAATAGGCCTAACACGCCAAAAGAACACAATCAACATTCTATTTAAAAACTTCTTTATCATAAGTGCAGGACTAGTGCTTTATGCGCTTATCGGATTCAATCTGATGTACCCCGCATCCTTTTGGAACGGGGTTTTACCTAATTACTTCGTAGGGCTGTTTGGTCTTGAAAGCCCGATCGGCTCGGAAGGCCTGGATCTTGCATACAATGAAGGATATACCTATTGGACCGATTTCTTATTTCAAGGCATGTTCGCTGCTACGGCAGCGACGATAGTTTCTGGCGCTGTTGCAGAGCGCGCGAAATTGGGTTCATTCTTCGTGTTCTCCATCCTGCTCATAGGCCTCGTTTATCCTGTAGTAGGTTCTTGGAAATGGGGAGGCGGTTTTCTTGACGAATGGGGATTCTATGACTTCGCAGGCTCAACGCTTGTTCATTCCGTAGGCGGATGGGCAGCTCTGTTGTACATCATAAAATTAGGTGCGCGTATTGGCAAATTTGATAAAGACGGAAAAACCCGTGCCATACCTGGTCACAACTTGCCTTTCGCGGCAGCCGGAGTACTTATTCTATGGCTAGGTTGGTTTGGGTTTAACGGAGGGTCCGTGCTTAGTGCAGATCCGGGATTGACTTCTTTAGTGCTTACCACGACTTCCATTGCCGCGGCAGCTGGCGGTCTAGCGGCGGCTGGCTTCGTTCACATCGTCTATAAAAACTTTGACCTCACCATGTTCATGAACGGAATTTTAGGTGGTTTAGTCAGTATTACCGCAGGGGCCGATTTAATGGGAATTACAGATGCAATTCTCATCGGAGCGATAGGTGGAGTCATCGTCGTTCTCGCTGTTTCGTTACTCGATAAATTAAAGCTCGACGATCCGGTTGGTGCTGTTGCTGTGCACCTGGGAACTGGTATGTGGGGGACGCTCGCCGTAGGCCTCTTTGGCAGTTCAGCGGGTACGGACCAATTCTTAATTCAACTCACTGGTGTTGGCATCGTCGCTGCGTTCTGCATCTCATCCAGCTGGTTGCTCTTAACCTTGATTGAAAAAATCTGGGGACTTCGTGTAGATCGCGAAGAAGAATTGGACGGTCTAGACCAGGCAGAACATGGAGGCATGTCCGCTTATGCAGACTTCCGTATGAATCAACACTAATTATCCAATCTATTTATAAAAGCGAGCCCGAAGTGCTGTAACACTCCGGGCTCTAAAAACAATTTCCCTCAAATGAAAATCGTTAAAACAAAAGTCGAAAAAATTTGGCTGTTCGCAGCACTAATAGGTGCTGTAATTTCAACCAGCGCTCAAGAAGCAGAAGAAAGTATTGCCTTTTCAGGATCCGTTGACACCTATTTTAGAACCAACCTCAATGCAGGGAAATTTGATGCCCCTGCTTCAAGTTTTGCAAACTTAAACGGATTTGCTTTGGGTATGGTGAATATCAAGGCAGAGAAAAACACCGACAAAGGTGGATTCGTAGCAGATTTAGTTTTCGGTCCTCGCGGCACTGACGCCGTATTTGCCTCACCTTATTACAGCGCGACCGGCAATATTGTCAACCAATTATATGCGTATTGGAATGCCTCCAAAAAGCTCACTTTAACCCTAGGAAACTTTAATACCTTCCTGGGCTATGAGGTCATCTCTCCAGTAGATAATTTTCACTATTCCACCTCCTATCTTTTCTCGTATGGACCATTTTCGCATACGGGACTTAAAGCCGATTACTCGCTAAGCGAAAAACAATCGGTCATGTTGGCTATCATGAATCCCACCGATTTTACAGAGATGAATGATGTAGACTTGTACACCTATGGGCTCCAATATGGCTATGGGGATACCTACTTAAATCTTCTCTACGGAAAGCAAAGTATCGATGCATCACCCACTTTACAAATTGATTTAACGGGTAGTTATGAATTAGGTAAAACCACAGGACTTGGAATCAATGCTTCGTACAACGAAACGCCATCAACCGGCGGTTTCTATGGGGTAGCATTGTACCCCTCAAAGACGATTAAAGACCAATTTGCTGTTGGGCTACGTTCGGAAATCTTTCACGAACTCGACGCGGGGGGTCCTGCCTATGGTGCCGGCACCACAACACTTGATTTCACTCTCACCGGCGCTTATGAAACCGACGAGCTTCGACTAATTCTTGAATGCAGATTAGATCAAAGTTCCGCACCGCAGTTCAATGCGATGACCACGGATCAACTAGCGTCCATCCTAATTGCCGCAGTATACCAGTTTTAGTCCCCCTCCAGAACCTATGTTAAGCAACAAAGCCAGCCCCGAGGGGCTGGCTTTACTGGTTTAATCGAGTGCAACACGTAAACCTATACCCCCGCCTGAAGCGCTCAAAGAAACTTTTTCGAGCGCCAGATCTTTTCCGTGGCTGTGGTGGATATAGTAGGCGACTGCATCGAAAACAAGTAAAAACGACCCCTGAAGAATGAGGCTATTGCCGTAGCCTCTGTAGAGATCTTCTTGGTCCAATTGGTTCGGGGCCACTTCTCGCATCCAAATTCCCGCAGCAATATATCCCACGTCTAAAACGTCATTGAATAAAAAAATAGATTCTGTCTTTTTCTGCGCCTTAGCCAGCTCAGCCATGGTCATGGGACCTCCGCCTCGGCGCGCTTTGATATATCCCGGTATTGCCAGTCCAATATTTACGGTATTCCACATCACGTTCATTTCATGAAATCGCTTTGAATATTCGTCTTCGCTGGTAACATATCCTACACCGCTGAAGGCGAAGTTTGCAACAGCATAGAACCCCAGGCCCAGCATGAGATTCTCATTGATGGAATTGAATTCCTTTTGGAAATCGGTCACCTGTCCAAATGTGCTTTTGCAAAGCAGCAACCCTATAAATAGTAATGCTTTTTTCATCATAATTATCAAACAAAATAAAGTGGTGTGCGGTTCGTCTTCATTAAAAATCCAGTAAAACAGTACGTGCGACTAATAGCCGTGCTCTTTTAAGAGGAGAAGATACGATTCGATATACGCCGTATTCGGCGCCCCTGAACGGGGAATCATTCAAAACAAAAGGCGACCGCTCTGCGATCGCCTTTTTGTATTGTGGAGAAGATGGGATTCGAACCCACGACCTCTTGACTGCCAGTCAAACGCTCTAGCCAACTGAGCTACATCCCCAACGAGGCGCAAATATAGGCTAAGAGTTGGAGATAATTATCTAACTACATCCTACTATTCTTATATTAGGTTTCAAATCGGACCAAATGAATAAGCGACATCTCTTAGCGACTTTTCTATTCTTTTTAGGATTAGGGCTCAATGCCCAAACTGTTTACTCCGTTAAGTATGAATCACAGGCCGATGTTAAGGTCTTTGTTGTCGCGTATGAATCACAAGCGGACCTACTGGTCTACAAAGAGGATTATTCATCTCGTGCTAAGGGGAATGAAGGGAATTGGTTTTTTGTGGAATACCAATCACAAGCAGATAAGAGTATCTACTTTGTTAAATACGAATCACAAGCCGACTTAAAAATCTACTTTGTTGAATACGAGTCAAGAGCGGGTTGGCGGAACAAGGAGAAAGTTCATTTAATGTATTAAGCTACATTTATGGCAAGTCCTCAACATTTAACTGCCTCACTTCTAATCCCCTTAAATAGGTAAGGGATGTATCCTGAATTTTAATCAAATAGACCTTTATAATGAAAGGCTATTTGACATTTAAATTTTTACTTAACGGTCTTGTAAAATTATTTCTTCCCCACAATCAAGAATTACTATTTTCTTTCTCTGTTTTAAATTTTAACTTAACGTTAATTACGTAGTAATACCTCACCATTAATCTATTACGTATCATACCTAAAGAAATGAAAAAGCTACTTCTACTTCTTCTTGTACCAATAATTTCAACTGCTCAAGTTTCAAGCTCCATTAAACCCAATAAGATCGTTATCCAAGATAATGTCGAAAGGTATTTGTTCGATTACAGTCAAGCCGATGAATTAGGTTTCATAAAAATGCATGCTCCTACTAACTGGACTGAACCAATTATTGAAGCCGCATTTGAAATTAAAGGAATTGTGTTAAGCGGTACCCTCGGTTTAGAATTTAAAGACGGTATAGAGCTTATTGAGACCAATAATGGGTTTCAAATTCCAAAAGAAAAAAGGGTGCGTATTTTTAATGGCGGTAAAAATGAGCTAGTTTTAATTGAAATTTTACAACCTGCTTACAGCGAAAAAAGAGTCAAACGATTTACTGGATTTGATTAATTGAAGGCCACACAGGTATTTGATCTTTACAATTCGAGCAAGTACTCAACATAACCTTGGCCGTAAGCAGATCTGATATTAGTGCTGCTGCAATGGTAGTTTAATAAGATTTATTGGTCCGCTGCTTCTACATTTCGAGGCTTTCTCCTCCTAAATTTTTCGTTGTACATATTTTCGGTGTTGATTCTACTTTCATCATCTGTCAAAAAGACTTTTAAATCTGAAAGAGCGGCTTTGTTGACCAAATAAATGTTTATGCAGTTAATATCTCGTCCATCTTGGCGGTTTCGAATATACCAGTGTCCTTCAATGTTTCGCGCGTGATGTAAAGATTTGGTAGGTAATACTACAACATCTGCATTCCATTCCAGACTCGTAAAAAAGACTTTTATATCTGCTTCCCATTCGTGCTCAACCACGTTGATTACTTGGGCATTTAACCAGAAGTGTGTTGTGATAAAAAATATAAGCGCAATAAGCTTCATCAGAGGTATCGGTTTGTAAAAAGGTTATAGAATCCCTAATAAATTACTGTTTCGTTATGACTTTACAACGCCGCCAAGCCGTCGATATATAACTACCTGATTTACAATTACTTTAAAGAAGTAAGTGATGCTTTCATATCGCTATTACTTATTGTACGGAAACAATAAAGCCACTTCTGAAGAAGAAGCTCAAATAGATTTGACGGAGCGTCTCTGCGATCAATTACAGCCCGAGTTTAATCTTATCAAACTGTAGCCTGGTGCACTAAAATTGGCCTTACCGCCGTCACATTCAAAGGTAATAGGAGTCACTAACTCATTTCCAAAATTCAAATCAACTACTAGTGTATCATTAACAAACGTGTAGTTGTTAGTTCCTGGTAGTGCGTTTGAATCTCCTGCTTGAAAAGTATTGTAAAGTGAATCGCAATTCGCACTAACGCAATAGTACGTATATCGAATACCGTTCTCGTAGATATACATGGTATTTAAACTATTGCCTGGGTAGGTCCATTTACCTTCCATTGTGTAATTTGTAACGGGCTTTTTACAACCCGTAAACAGCAGTGTAAGGAGTATGATTAAGGGAAATAGTCGTTTCATAAGGCACGTTTTAGTATGTAAAAGGTAACGCTTTACGAGCACCTTCACAAACAACGCCGGAATACATCAAATGACCTTAACTTGCGCCTATGCACAAAACTTCATTTTCGTTGAAATTCTCCACAAAACAACTGGCCCTCTGGGGCATGGTCTTGTTTGCTGTTTCGGCGCATGCCCAATTAGCTGTGAATGAATTCAACAGCAAGCGTGGTTTTACAGACGAGACTGGTGAAGATGTGGATTGGATTGAGGTATTCAACTACGCTACAGATTCGGTATTCTTGGCCGATTACTTTCTTAGCGACAACCCAAACAACTTGGATAAATGGCAATTCCCAAATACCTATTTAGGAAGCCAAGAGCTCATTACCATATGTGCCTCTGGAAAGGAAAACGGTGCATTCCCGAGTCATTGGGAGGCACTAGTTGTAGCTGAAAATATTTGGAAGTATTGGACGGGATCGAGTCCTCCACCGAACTATAATGACTGGAACGAATTGGGTTATAATGACCAAAACTGGAATTCCGGTCAAGGAGGCATAGGCTATGGCGATAATGACGACAATACTACCATTGCAGCTACGCCGTCCATCCTTATGCGCAAAGAATTTCAAATCGTTGATGTCTTGGATATTACGCACCTTTTGTTTCATGCAGATTACGACGACGGATTCATCGCCTATCTGAACGGAGTTGAAATCATGCGTTCAGATAATTTTGCCAATTCGTCGCCTTCCTACAATGAATTCACAACCTACGACAAGGAGGCCGTGATGTATGACGGTGGCATACCTGAAAGCCAATTATTTGATACCGATGAGGTTCGAAATTTACTGCAATCGGGTACCAATGTACTGGCCGTCCGTGTGCACAACGCAAGCGCCAACTCCTCTGACATGAGCAGCAACTTTTTTCTGTCAGCAGGCATTGCATCGATGAATATAAATTACCAAAGCCTCCCTACCTGGATTCAAACACCACTGGTTTTGCCGCATGCAGGTTTTAAACTATCGCACGGGGAGACCATCTTCATCAGCGATTCCAATGAAATCATAGTTGACAGCGTGTACATTCCTTATGATATCACGCGCTCCATCAGCAGGGGCCGGTTACCCGATGGAACTGGAAATTGGTGTTATTTCAATGCCCCGTCTCCAAACGAATCCAACAGTCAAAACACTTGTTATTCCGGAATTACGGAAACGCCTGTTTTAGATTTAGCGTCCGGCTGGTATTCTGCTGCACAGCAAGTCACCGTTACTACACCTAACAATGCAACCTCGTACTACACCATAAATGGCGATGTACCTGATAGAAACGACACAGAAGTTAACGGGCCCATTTTTATTTACAACACAAGCGTACTGAGCGTACGAACCTTTAGTGATGTTGGTCAGAAGCTACCCAGCGCAGTTGTTGACCGCACCTATATCATTGATGAAGACAATCACGGACTTCCAGTGGTTTCCATTATCACCACAGAAAATCATCTTTGGGATTGGGACAACGGTATTTACGTCATGGGGCCTGGCGCAAGCACTAACTATCCCTACTTTGGATCCAATTTCTGGCAGCCCTGGTCAAAGAAATCCAGAATGGAATTCTTCGACGGCACCCAAACCAAACAATTCGAAGCCGTATTTGACCTAGAAATTCATGGCGGTTGGTCGCGAGCTGAACCTCAAAAATCGTTTAGGATTGATGCAAAATCAAAGTATACGGGGGATATTGAATACCCGCTTATTGAGCGAAAGCCTCAAATCACCAGCTATAACAACTTCAACCTGAGGAACGGTGGACAGCACAGCTTATTTGATCGCATTCAAGATGCCGTCATGAGCAGATTATCCGAAGGCACAAGCATTGATCGAATGGGGTATCAAGCATGCATCGTTTATCTAAATGGCGCATATTGGGGTCTCTATGGTATTCGTGAGAAGTTTGACGAGCACTATGTAGAAAGTAATCATGGCGTCGATAAAGATGCGGTCCAATTATTAAATAGAGAAGGTGCCCTCGTTGGTGAGGCCAGCCACTTCGTAGAATCGCACCAAATCATTACCAGCACGAGCACATCTGCACCCAACTTCGTAGAAGTTCTGAGCACTCGTTTTGATTTGGAGAATTACATCGACTACTTCGTCTTTGAAACCTACATCCAAAACCGGGATTGGATGGGTATCGATTGGGAACTCAATAACATCAAACTTTGGCGACAAGATACGCTCGGTGCCACTTGGCGCTACATGATGTACGATACTGACTTTGCATTCGGGCTCTACGGTGGGAACATCTATCAAAACTATATCGACAAAGCACGCAACCCGAGTTACCCCAACCAACATTCTCAAATCTTCGATCACATCTTAGATAATGCGGATTTCCGTTGCCGCTTCGCGAACCGCTACGACGACCTCATCAACACGACCTTCCAAGTCGATCGTTTCAATGCTGTTACTGACGAACTTAAATCAGAATTGGCTCCTGCCATACCGGATCACGTGGCAAACTGGAGTAGCCAGATGGGGCCCAATTCCTATTCATATTGGCTCGACGCTGTTAACGGAATTAAATCCTACAACAGTGCTCGTATTGCCACTGCCCGTCAACACTTGAACCAAAGCTTGTCCTTACAGGGTCAAAGAGCGGTAGATCTTGCGGCTTACCCCCTATATTCAGGGCATATACAATTGAATAGTATTACGCCAGAATTGCCATGGGACGGTATTTACCACGGCGGCTGCCCCATAACCGCACAGGCCATTCCTAGCTTTGGCTTCATCTTCTCGCATTGGTATTCTAATGCCACCGACTACAACAATGCACTGCAAGATTCCATCAACGTTGTTCTTGCGGCGAATACAACACTCGTTGCTCATTTTGATTCGTGTAAAAATGTTGTAGAAGGGACTATTCAACAAGAAGAACGAATACTCAAAGCCGCGGTATCCATTGCAGTAACTGACCCAACATACGAATGGTTTTATAACGGGATTCTTGTTTCCACAGACAGTGTTATTTACAACCCGTTAGACGGTAATTACCAACTCACTGTCCGTTTTGACTCGTGCGAAATTCAATCTGAGGTTGCGTCCGTCAATAACGGCGAGTACGGCATTCACCTGTTCCCTAATCCAGCAGTTGATGCCCTAACGGTCCAATTCTTAATGGGTCAACCGGAAAACATGACCCTAGCCATTTACAATACCGCCGGTCAGCTCGTTTGGAAAAGCAACTACACCAACTTCGTGGGTCAATTCAACACCGCCCTCGACGTTTCCACCTTTGCGCGGGATCTCTATTTTTTGCGTATTACCACGCCTACAAAAACGTATGCCCGGAAATTTATCTTAATAGATTAAGTCTTGGGTCCATTACCGCACCAACGTAACCCTAACTTTCTTTTTCTTTAGGCGCTGGTTATTGGTGCGTTCGATAATGCGGTGTGCGATGGTGCGTTTCACTGCGACAAAAGAACAATTTTGCTGAAGCTCAATAATGCCCAACTCATCCTTGTTCAGACCGCCCGTTTTGAAGAACATACCGGCAATATCTCCTTTGGAGACTTTGTCCTGACGACCTGCTGTTATGTAGAGGGTACTCCAAGCGTCGGCAGGAGGAATTTTGGCAGCGTGAAGTTGATCTAAAGACTGGGGTTCAGGTTGGGAAGATTTAATAAAATCGGGCAAGCGCTTGCCCTCAGTGTGGAGCACATAAGCTGCGCCTTCGGCATTCATGCGTGCAGTACGTCCGTTCCTGTGGGTAAATTCGTTAGAATGGTACGGGAGCTCGAAGTGGATGATAAACTTAATCTCTGGAATGTCCAATCCACGAGCCGCCAGATCGGTTGCCAAAAGCAACTGGCACGTACCGTTACGAAACTTCACCAAAGCCCGCTCACGATCTATTTGTTCCAATCCACCATAAAAACATTCGTGCTCAATCGCATGATCAAAAAGGAAATCGCTGACTTCGTGCAGCGACTCTTTGAAATTGCAAAAAATGATGCCCGGTTGTCCGCTCAACGCATCAACGGTTGATCGAAGGGTGTCCAGTTGTTTTCCTGCAGGAGCGGCGATCGTCTTCACGGTCAATTGAGGACGGTGCTGGTTCAAATAATCAATAGTTATGGGATCGTGCAATCCTAAAAACTTTGGAATCGCAACCGCGTCCGTGGCCGAAGTCAATACGCGCTGTTGCACGGCTCCTAAGCTTCGAACAATCTCTGACATTTCGCGCTCAAAGCCTACTTCTAACGACTTGTCAAATTCGTCTAAAACCAGCGTTTTAATACGGTCAAGATCCATGTCGTCCCTGCGAAAACGGTCTGCTATACGTCCGGGTGTTCCAATCAACAGCGCAGGACGGTGCTTTAGGTCGGCTTTATCCAATGCGCCCGAACGGCCGCCGTAGACCGCATTAATTTTAAAGCCTGAACCCAATTTTCTGGCGACTTGTTCTATCTGCATGGCCAGCTCACGAGAAGGAACTAACACAAGCGCCTGAACTTCGGAAATATTTGGATCTAGTCGTTCAATGAGGGGCAATAAAAAGGCCAACGTTTTTCCACTTCCAGTGGGCGACAACACCGCCACGTCGTTCCCTGCATAAATGGCTTTTCTTGCCTCCGTTTGCATGGGATTTAAAGTGGCTATATCGAATTTTTCCAGGAAGCTTTTAAGTACTTCCTTACGTTTTGGCTGTTCTGGTTTCATCTGCAATTATTTTGGATGGCTCAAAGAAGATTTATACTTCAATTGAAGTCCCATCAGAAAGTTACGCAAATACTGTCCTTTTACGTAGCGGTAAGATTTGTGTGATGGTTTGCGGAAAAACGCACTGAGCTCATGTGGACTCAGTTTACGGTCAACAAGGGCAAAAATCTCAAGCATGTCTTCTGAACGCATGTTAAACGCAATTTTCAACTTCCGCAGAATCGTGTTGTTGCTTATTTCTTCCTCTGGAACAGGTGGAGGGCCCTCTTGTGGACCCCTCCGTTCAATGATGATGCCATTTAAAAAGATGGCCAATTCTCGATCGGTCATCCTAATGAATCGGTCCTCTTCTTCTGTGCCGGCCCAACCTTTATACTGTGCCTCATTTACCTCAAAACCTGTGGATGCAAAGAGTGCCACGACATGGTCGTACTGGTAGCCAAACAAATAGCGCAGGCGCCTGTAAATATCATTGTTAATCATAAGACGAGCATTCGCTCTTATTCCGTTACCTCTGGAGCAGGAGGCCCTGCAGGCTTGCCTTTTTTCGGATTGGGCAGCGCATCATAGAGGAGTCGGTAGGGTGAAGGTTCACGCTTCTTCTTTTCGCGCTTCGGTGCGTCGCCTTCCGTTTTACTACGGGGTGGTTTACGGTCCGATTTTTCTTCCTGTGATCTACGCGGCTTCTCTCTTTTAGGGCCACGGTCATTTCTGGCGCCGCCTTTTGAACCTGATTTACCACGGCTCTGACCCCTCCAAGAAGGACCCTCGCCTAATTCCGTTGGGGGTTGATCTTTTTCCAATTCACGGTCGATGAGCTGTTCAATCTTTGAAAATTTGAACATATCGTCCGCACACACTAAGGTGATGGCCATTCCTTCGGTCTTAGCTCGCGCTGTACGTCCTATACGGTGTACGTAATCTTCCGCATCACCAGGAACATCATAGTTGATCACAAGATCAATCCCTTTGATATCAATTCCTCTCGACATGACGTCCGTAGCCACCATGATTCGGGTTTTTCCGCTGCGGAAGTCACGTAATGCTTCCTCGCGTGCATCCTGCTCATAGTCGGACGAAATGCCTTGACAGGAGTAGCCCTTCTGCAACAATGTACGGGCCAATTTCTCCACCTTCTTCTTTGTCGAACAAAAAATAATAATGGCTTGAAAATCCTCTTTATCGCCTAAAATATGGCGCACTAAAGCCACCTTCTGCTCTTCGTGCGCGAGGTATACTTTCTGGGTCACCCCATCCGCCGGCTTAGAAATGGCGACACTGATCTCATCGGGATCACTCAAAATTTCTTTGGCCAATTTGCGAATCTTCGATGCCATGGTCGCAGAAAACATCAAGCTCTGACGCTCTTTCGGTAAGGCGTCGATGATTTTAATAATGTCGTCGTAAAAACCAATATCCAACATGCGGTCGGCCTCATCCAGGATCAGGTGCTTTACGGTATCGAACTTCACATAACCACGCGCCATGTGTGCCATTAATCGGCCCGGGGTGGCTACAATGATATCCGCGCCGCCTTTGAGTGCATCCGCTTCAGCTTCCCAGCTTACGCCGTCGCCACCACCGTAAACGGGATAACACGATGCATTGGTGAAATACGCAATCCCTTGAATCTGCTGATCAATCTGGATGGCCAATTCACGCGTGGGGCACAAAATGAGTACCTGCACACCGTCGCTCGGCGCATCTGCGATCTGGTTTAATGTAGGTAATACAAAAGCCGCCGTTTTTCCCGTTCCTGTCTGCGCACAGCCGATCAGGTCTTTTCCTTCGAGTATAGTGGGGATGGCTTTTATTTGAATCTCAGTCGCCTCTTCAAAGTTCATGTAGAACAAGGCGTCGAGTATCGTTTCGTTTAATTTAAATTCTGAAAATTTCATTCAATTAGTTTAGGCTTAAATACGCCACCAGCTCCACTTTATTGGAAATGGCTAAGGACGAGGGGCCAGTGCCCACCGACCATTGCGTTCGGTCGATCGTAAAGGTCGCCACCCATTCATTGTTAGTACGTTGAACGACGCGAACACTTATAGGATGTGTTTCATCCCGCAAGGTAAGGCCTCCTTGCATGTCATAGGTAGTTTCGTTTCCGATTTTCCCCACAAAATCAATTTTATCCGCTGTAAAACAAATAGTTGGGAATCGGTCAACATCTAAGTACTCCGGCTTCTCCTTCACGTTCTTATCCCGAGCAGCAATAGACGTTTTAAAGGTATTCGCGGGAAGGCAAGCTTCAAAAGAGGTCAGCAGGTCCCCGTTCATTAGCGCTTGACCGTTAACGTCTGAAAAACTACCCTCCACCGTGTTCAGCAGAAACTCATTTATTTCAAAGGAAACTGTTCCGCTAAGTTGCTTTTCAATGGGCTGCGCCACGAGTGCGAAAGAAGAGAAAAAGAGGCAGGCAAGGAGTAAATTACGAATCATCTTAGAGGAAATTATTAAAACCATGCTCCCTTAACAACTCAAGACGGGGTCCATGTTCAATAAATTCCAAAGGAAGTTTGTGTGTGATGCATTTTCCGGGGTGGTCCAATTCAGCCATGAGTGCACTCACCGCACCTGCTAATCCCCCAAATCCTGTGCTTTCTTCAAAAACGTGTATTTCTTCAAAATTGGACAAAATCGAGCTAAAATCAGCAGAAAACGGCCAATTTTGCCCCAAATGAAGGTGATTTTGACCTTTTTTAATCAAATCTGAAAGTGCGCCTGTGCTCAACCAAAGGCTCGGTCCTTCTGATTTCTGCAACCATTCGTAGGCTACAAAATCCTTTGGTGTTCCCCCTTCCGTTCGGGACTTTGGGTACCGAATAAACAGCGGCCCTTCCAGCGTACGTGCAGCCGCTTCTAAGAGCATTCCCTGCAATTCATTCCCGTTTCGAGGGTTCCAAACGGTTGCGCCTGGAATGTTCATCAAGAAATCGCCGTCGAACACCCCGTGGTGCGTAGGTCCGTCCGATCCCACCACACCTGCACGATCCACTAAAAACACCACTGGCAAATGCTGCAAGGCGACGTCGTGAATCAATTGGTCAAAGGCACGCTGTAAAAAAGTACTGTAGATGTGAACCCACGCTTTTCCACCAGCCGCAACTATTCCCGCCGCAGCACTCACCGTGTGTGCTTCATTAATTCCCGTGTCTATCAAACGATTTGGGTACAATTCGCGCAACGGCCCAAAACCACTTCCTGCGAACATGGCTGGACTCAACAATTGGATATCTAAATGCTTTTCCAACACCACACCCATAGTTTCAGCAGCCCACCACTGAAAAGTCGTTCCAGGCTTGTACGACTTTGGTGGACTCAAATCTGGACGCTTCGTTTTAATGTGGAGGGTCTGCGGGCCCGGCTGTGCCAAAACGTGCTGCAGTGCCTCCACAAGGGCCCGCACATCATTCCCTTGCTCGAGGAACGTGTACTGCCAACCCAGAGATTGGACGTAGGTACCGTACGATTGCTGGTGGTGTAATGCACCAATGGTAGCATCAATACTGCCTTCGTTATCGTTAATAATGACTAGTGCATCCGCGCCTAAAGAACCCAAATGGTTGAGCGCTTCAAAGCTCTGTCCACCCGTCAGCGAACCGTCTCCAATAACCGCCACACGCTGCCTGGATTTTCCCGAAACCTGATCGGCCAAACAAACACCCGCAAGGGCTGAAATACTTGTAGACGCATGTCCCGCGCCAAAGAAATCATAAGGACTTTCGTCGCGCTTTAGAAAACCGGAGAGCCCACCTGGCTTGCGCATATTGACCAATTCCTCCATTCGGCCTGTAAGTGCCTTGTGTATATACCCCTGGTGGCCTACATCCCATACCAATACATCTTCTGGCGTGTTCAAAACGTAATGCAAAGCCACGGTCAATTCAGCGACAGCAAGGGAACTTTCGAGGTGTGGAATCTTATCCGTGACCGCAGCGACGACTTGCTCTACCAAGGAATTGGTAAAGGATTCGAGTTGCGGTGGTTCTAATGCACGGAGGTCTGCGATCATGGCTCAAAATTAGCGCAAATAAAAACCCGCGGCGCTGCGCGCCGCGGGTTTTTCACTTAAACGCTTTTTACAATCATTTTATTAAGCAAACCACCGCGCCATCGTGCGCTGTATGCGTTCAAATAAATAATACATCACCGGCACAATCACTAGCGTGAGGAAGGTGGCAAAGGTCAAACCAAAGATGACCGTCCAAGACATGGGGCCCCAGAAGACCACATTATCACCACCAAAGAAGATGTGCGGATTGTTTTCACTGAAAAGGGTGTAGAAGTTGATGTTCATACCCGTAGCCAATGGAATCAACCCTAAGATGGTTGTGATCGCCGTGAGCAATACCGGACGCAAACGCGTACGACCCGCTTCGACAATAGTTTCTACCAGCTCGGGAACAGGCAAAAGGGCTTTTTCATCTAAGCCCAGTTCTACTCGCTTACGCGCGCTGAGCTGCTTGATAAAGTCAATCAATACAATGGCATTGTTCACGACAATCCCCGCAAGGGAAATGATCCCGATCATGGTCATCATAATAACGAATTCCATGCGGAAAATAACTAATCCCAGTAGTACGCCGATCAATGAGAAGACTACTGTAACAAGTATGATGAACGGTGTAGAAGCAGAGTTGAATTGGCTCACCAAAATCAGGAAGATTAAAAATACTGCCATCAAAAGTGCGCCGGACAAGAAGCTCAATTCTTTTGCTTGCTCTTCTTGCTCACCCGTGAAATCTACTTTCATGCCGCGCGGTAATGCGTAATTGGCCATAGCTGCTTTTATCGCATCAACCGTTTCGGTTGGGTTTGCTCCTTCCAATACATTTGACTGAATAGATATTACGCGTTTCAAATTCTTGCGTTTCACGGAAGAGAACGTAGAAGTCTTCTTCGCTTTTGCCACCGCAGAAATAGGAACCTGTTTGATTTTACCCGAAGCTTGATCGCGGAAGGTGATTTTCTGATTCATCAAATCTTCCACGTTGTAGCGGTATTGGCTGCTCATTCGAATGTTGATCGGGTAATCGTCCTCACCGTCTTTGAATCGGCTCACTTCTTTACCAAATAACGCTGTACGCATGGCATCACCAATCTGCGCAGAACTCAACCCTAAGGCACGCGCTTTCACACGGTCCACTTCGATTGGCATTTCAGGCTTACCTGTCTCGACATCAAGCTTCAATTCCTCAATACCGGCGATGCGTTTGCCGTCGATAAAGGCCCGAATTTCGTCCGCGGTTTCGACCAACTCAAAGTAGTTATCGCCACTTATTTCAATATTTACCGGCGGGCCTGTTGGCGGGCCATTGCTGTCTTTGTCTACAGAAACCACAACTCCTGGATAATCACTCAAAGTCTCACGAATCTTGTTCAAAACGTCCGCAGAATTCACGCGATTTCCATCAAGATCTATGCGGTCTGCAAACTTGTGGAACTGTACGGTGATCTTTGCTTTGTTCGGCGTTTGTGCCATCGAAGGTCCGGCGTTTGGATCTGATGTTCCTTCACCCACCTGTGCGATGACCGATTCAACCATGTAGTTTTGGAATTCACCATTTTCATCGGTGTATTCGTACGACTGCACAATGGCCATCACTTCTTTTTCCAATTCCAACGTCACCGCGTTCGTCTCTTCAATATCAGTTCCAATAGGCATCTGGATGTATACCATAGCCTGGTTCGGCATATTTTCCGGGAAGAACAATGTCTTTGGAGGGAAGGCGCCTAGTAATACCCCAGAAAAGATGAGAAGGGCAACAGTTCCACTGAAGAATAAAATTGGTTTTCTCCCCTGAAGAGCATAAGCCAACGTCTTTTTAAACCCATTCTCTAAAGAAGGTAAGGCAGTGCCTTGGAACCATTTGGTTGCAGGGACTACGAAATAGGCATATATCAATGCAAAGCCGCCGCCGTAGATGAAGAAATTACCGAAGGCCATTTTGCCCATGCCGTAAGCAATCACCGCACCAACAACAATCGCTATTACTGAGCGAATAGTCAGTTTTCTTTTGTTTAAGGGTGCTTCCTCCACTTTCATCAATGCCGCGGTCAATCCTGGGTTGATAACCAAGGCTACAAACAAAGAAGAAGACAATACAGTGATCAGCGTCAAAGGCAGATACTTCATAAATTCACCGAAGAGCCCTGGCCAAAATGCCAGTGGCAAAAATGCTGCGAGCGTAGTTGCAGTGGAAGCAATGATCGGCATAGCTACCTCACCGGCGCCCAGTTTCGCCGCAGTGATACGGTCGTAACCTTCGTCCATGAATCGGTAGATGTTCTCAACAACCACAATCCCATTATCTACAAGCATTCCCAAGGCCAAAACCAATGCAAAAAGCACGATGGTGTTCAAAGAAATACCTAGGGCATTTAGGATGACAAAACTCATAAGCATGGACATAGGAATGGCAATTCCTACGAACATGGCATTGCGCAGTCCTAAGAAGAACATCAATACCAATACCACAAGTAACATCCCGAAAATAATGGAGTTCTCAAGATCAGCGACCTGCGTTTTCGTTTGCTCTGAAGTATCGTTAGTAACGGAAATATTTAGATTGTCCGGAAAGTAGCCGTCTTGCGCCTCTGCCAATAGAGCCGCAATTTTTTCACTAACAATAATCTGGTTTTCACCGGAACGTTTGAAGACGTCAAGCATAACAACAGAAGCACCGTATTGACGTGCATACGACTGGCGCTCTACTTCATCAAATTCAATCTCTGCAACATCTCCTAAACGGACCAATTGCATTTTTTCACTCTTAATAATCACATTCCGTAATTCATCCAAATCGCGAATCTCACCAACCACACGAACGTTACGACGGTAGCCGTCTACCAGGAGGTTACCTCCTGAAATGGTCATGTTTTCGTTTTGAATGGCACCCGCGATGTCACGGAAGCCGAGCTGCATGCTTTCCAACTTTTTGCTATCTACCAAAATGCGAACTTCTTTGGCGTCAATACCGCGAATGTCCACTTTGGAGATTTCCGTCAAATCCTCAATTCGCTCTTCAAGGTATTCGCCGTAATCTTTCAATTGGTCCAATGAAAATTCACCAGACATATTGATGTTCATGATCGGCATTAATTCCGAAAAGTTCAACTCAAAGACGTTAGGATCTGCCGGTAAATCCGTAGGAAAGTCGGGCTGGCCCATGGCCGCATCTACTTTGTCCTTCACTTTGCGCAAGGCCTCGTCTGGCGTTACATCAAAGTTGAATTTTACCTGGATAGTAGAGTATCCTTCTACCGAAGTAGAATTGATTTTATCTACACCAGAAATTCCATTGATTTCCTTTTCTAACGGACGTGTAATGAGTTTCTCAATATCCAACGGTGAGTTTCCTGGATACGGCGTTCCCACATAAATCTCTGGGGTCACAATCTCCGGAAAAGCCTCCGAGGGCATTGATGTATAACTTTTAATACCTGCGATAAAAATAATCGCGGTAAGCACATAGACAGTCATCGTATTCTTCACCGAAAAGGTGGAGGGACCGAACTGTTTAATGAGACTTTTCTTTTCTTCCATGCTAGTATGGCCTGTTTGAATTATCCTATGACGACGTTCTGACCTGTACGAACGCTACGCGATCCTTTGTCCACAACTACGGTTCCTGCTTCAAGTCCCGTTAAAATTTCTGTTCTTCCTTCAAAGGTCAGCCCTGTGCTTACCCATGTTTTTACCACCTCGTAGTGCGTCGCTCCAGCGACAGGCTTCAGTGTGTAAATGAAGTCGTTGCCTTCAACATCTTGCTGTACCAGACTCGCAGGTACAGTTAAGGCAGCAGTGTTGCTGTAATCTTGAAGGGCTACATGTACCATTTGGTTTGGCTTCACGCCTTCACTCGACGGTAGACTCACATTGATCGAGAACGTTCGGTTGCCTTCTTGAATGAATTGACCCACTTGAAGTACCTCTGCAGCTACTTCATAATCCATGGAAGTAAACGCAACATTTGCAGGCGTTCCTACGCGTACACGGTTAGCGTACGATTCTGGCACATCTGCCTTAACATATACGCCTGACGTATTAACTAAGCGCATTGACGGCATCTGCGGCGCCGCTATCTCGCCTTCTTTTGCAAATATGTTGTCTATTGCTCCTGCGAAGGGCGCGCGAATTTCGCTGAGTGCTATTTGCTCTTTTAGTGTGGTCACTTTTTGGACCAAACCGTCGTAGTTGTTTTTCGTCTGCAAATATTGAATCTCTGAACCAATCTGTTCGTTCATCCAAAGTCTCTCCTGCTTCTCAAAAACCGTCTTCGCTAAAGCTAAACCGTTCTCCAATTCCTTTAAAGACGAGGCCAAGATATCAGTGTCCAACGTCATTAATAACTGGCCCTTTGCGACACGCTGGCCATTGCGAACGTGAATCTTCGCTACTTTTCCACTAGCCGTAGGATACAGGTTGATACTCTTGTCCGCCTCAACGAGACCAAAGACATCGAAATAATGCACGAAAGTGGAGGGCGCAACTTCAATCGACGTTACGCGATCGTAACGCTCAATGGTGTCCATTGCTTCCAATTTTGCATCAACAGCAGCAATTTCTGCATCGACTGTCGAACGTACCTCAACAAGGCTGTCTTTTTGTGCCTTGAGTTCTTCCATGGTACCCACAGATTGTTCTGGTGCACCACACGATGCTAGAACTACGCCTCCTAAAATGAATCCTAATTTTTTCATGTTCCGGTATTATTGCTTTTGCTGTTTTGTCATTAAATATTCCAATTCGGACTTCTTGTCCAATGCGTTTTGCGCTGCCATAAACATGGCTTGAAGCGCCTCCTGGTATTGTGTTTCTGTTTGTGTCAACTCCATTGAAGAGGCCAGGCCTTCATCGTATTCCTTGCGGCGTTGATCGCGAATGCGTTTCGCCAAAGCGACGTTTTCTTTTTGCGCTAAAAAATTAGCAATGCCTTGATGGAATTCGTTGACCAACGCACCGTGTTGCATAATCAACCCTTCTTCCAATTGCTGCAAACCAATCATTGCTTGTTCGCGCTGAATTTTTGCTTCCTGAACCTGCGCGCGGCCGTTTCCTGAGGAGAACAAAGGCACACTAACGCTTCCTGCAACCAAACTGCTTGGAATGTCTACCGCAGCGTCGCCAAAAATATTTGATTCACTGCTCATGTATTGAATATTGTTCTGGTAGCTCACCCCAATAGATGGGAGATAGGCCAACTGCTTGTTCAATACTTGCAGCTTTGCACCCTCCACTTGATTCGCCATACCGAGGTAATCGACCGATTTTGTAGGATCAAACCCTACAGTCGTCAAGGTGCTCGCAGCTGCAGCATTCACTACTAAATCTTCCATTTTATCCGCCAACAACAACTCCTGCTGCACGGGATAGCCCATCTGCAACTTCAGTAACATCTTAGCAACATTTGCCTGGCCTTCGGTGTAGCGCAATGCGTTTTCAACGTTGTTGTAGTTCAACATCATTTGGTCTGCATCTGCTTTACTGACCATACCCGCCTCGTTCATTTTCTTCATTTCCTCCGCCAGATCTGCCAAATAGCCCTTGTTCGCTTTCAACACTTCGACGCTCTCTTCACTCAAAAGTGCCAAATGGTATGCTTTCGCAACCTCACGTTTCAAAGACGCTTTACTCTGGTCCATGCCTATCTCGGCACTTTCTTTCAATACTTTCGCTGCCATCAAGGCAACAACGTATGAGCCGTCAAAGATCAATTGGTTCACGACCAAACCTCCTTGCGCCTGATAATCTGTACCAAACACCAATTCTTCTAGCACCCCATTTCCGTCGAAATCGGTCACCAAAGCACCCAACTCCACGTTATAGATGTACTGACCGCTGGCAGATGCTTGCGGCAGTCCAATGGCTAAATTTTGTAGATAAATCTGACGCGCGCGTTGAATCTCTAGTTCCGCGATTTGCACGCCGTACGCATGATCAAGCGCATACTCTTGCGCGGAAGCAAGGGTAAATTTTTCTTGCGCTTGGCCCGTAAAGGCGCAGCATAGTATGCTGAAGAGCATGACCGTTTTTCTCATTATTGTGTTGCTATTAATTGATTCAGATATTCTAGACCGTTGGCGGATGCGATACCGCGAATGTGATAACGCAAGCTCGTCTTGCGCAATTGGTCCAATTTGATATTCTCGTTTGAAACCACCCCTTCATGAACCGCCAAAATGTGGCCATAGTACAGCAAAGTAATGTGGTCTACATGCAAATCCGCTCTGTACAAACCCTCGCGGATCCCTTGCTCTAAATTGCGTTTTGTCACCGTGAAAACAATGTCTTCGCGCTTCACTTTCATCCCCTTAGCGATAGAAGGATAGTAATGATCAAGCTGGTGCAATAGTCGGTCCTTATCATCGCGCATGCGTACTTCTGCAAAACGTTCCATTGCAAAAAGTTGGTCAATGGCATTCCCATTAACTTGAGAGATGGCTTCTTCCAGCTCTGCCTTCATAAACGCAGCAGCCTGCTCAAATACCTTTTCTAATAAATCCTCTTTATTCTTGACGTGTTTATACAGCGTCTTTTTCGATATACCACAACTGCTCGCGATTTGATCCATGTTCACGCTTTTCACCCCGAACTGCAGAAACAATTCGAGGCTAGTGAACAAAACGCGGGACAATTCAGTATCCATTAATTTCGGTTAGTTAAGTACGGAGTAATGGGGATTTAACACGTTGAGGAAACAATTGTTCTAAAAAATGTTTCCAATGTTTCGCCATTTTGAACAACTTCCGTGCCAAAGAGTAGTTTTTGAAAAAAAATACGCGCCTGTTCTGCCTTAATTTGCCGATGAAATAGCATCTTTGTTACAAACAAGTTGAATCATGAGCATTAAGCACCTCTTACAATCGCCACCCATTGGCACCAGCATCACCATTAAGGGCTGGGTTCGCACCTTCCGCAGCAACCGTTTCATTGCTATAAACGACGGTTCTACAATCGCGAATCTTCAGTGTGTTGTGGATTTTGAAAAAGAGGACGAGAATGAACTCAAGCGCATCACGACAGGATCTTGTCTTTCCATCACTGGCCAGCTCGTTGAAAGCCAAGGAAAGGGACAAACCGTAGAAATCATCGTGGATTCGTTTGAGGTTTTAGGAGACGCACCCGTAGACGACTACCCGCTCCAACCAAAAAAACACAGCTTGGAGTTCTTACGTGAAATTGCCCATTTGCGCCCACGCACAAATACCTTCAGTGCGGTATTCAGAGTGCGTCACGCCCTTTCATTTGCCATACACAACTACTTCAACAAAGAAGGTTTTGTCAACTGGCACAGCCCCATCATTACAGGATCTGATGCCGAAGGTGCAGGGGAAATGTTCAGGGTCAGCACGCTTCCTGCTTCAGGCGGTGAGGTCGCCGAAGACTTTTTTGGGAAGGAAACACACCTCACGGTCAGTGGTCAACTAGAAGGCGAATTAGGTGCTTTAGCTCTGGGTAAAATCTACACCTTTGGGCCTACTTTTCGTGCTGAAAATTCCAATACTACTCGCCACCTCGCGGAATTTTGGATGGTAGAGCCGGAGATGGCTTTTTACGATCTCAATATGAACATGGACCTTGCGGAAGACTTCTTGAAATATTGTCTTCGCTACATTCTGGACAATTGCCGTGAAGATTTGGCATTCCTGGATAGTCGCTATGCAGAGGAGCAAAAAGGGAAGCCACAGAATGAACGCGCAGAACAAGGCCTGATCGAGAAATTAGAATTCGTAGCCAACAACGATTTCGTACGTCTTTCCTATACGGAGGCGATTGAAATCTTGAAGAACAGCAAGCCGAACAAAAAGAAGAAATTCAAATACCGTATTGAAGAATGGGGCGCAGATCTTCAAAGTGAACACGAGCGTTTCTTAGTAGAAAAACACTTTAAGGCACCTGTAGTATTGTACGATTACCCTGCGTCCATAAAAGCGTTTTACATGCGTCTGAACGAAGACGGTAAGACCGTACGTGCCATGGATATTCTTTTCCCTGGAATTGGGGAGATTGTTGGTGGTTCGCAGCGTGAAGAACGTTACAACGTGCTGAAAGAAAAAGTAGCTGCCGTCGGCATCCCAGAAGAGGAACTTTGGTGGTACCTGGAAACGCGTAAGTTCGGAACCTGTATTCATAGTGGTTTTGGCCTGGGCTTCGAACGTTTGGTCCAATTCTCAACGGGCATGGGCAACATCCGCGATGTCATTCCATTCCCCAGAACACCAGGAAGCGCAAACTTCTAACCCCCTTCACCTCCCTAATCCATGCTGAAACAAAACCTGTCACAAAAACTTCAACAGAAGCTGAGTCCACAACAGATTCAGCTCATGAAGCTTGTGCAGCTGCAAACGCAGAGCTTGGAAGCGCGGATCAAACAAGAGATTGAAGAAAACCCCGCGCTACAGGAAGGAAAAGAAAAAGCCGAAGACAATTTTGAAAACGATGCTTCTGACGAACGCGAAGTGCGCGACTCGATGGAAGAAATTAACTGGGACGACTACCTTGGAGACGACGAGACCCCAGACTACCGCACAAAAGCGAACAACTACAGCTCTGACGATGAGATGTATGAGGCACCTGTCCTTGTCAACGAAAGCTTCCACGACAGCCTTATTTCACAATTGCGCCTGCGCGACTTAAGTTCTGAAGAACTTGAATTGGTGGTCTACCTAGTGGGCACTATTGACGACGACGGTCTTTTACGACGGGACCTCATAGATATCGTCGACGACCTTGCTTTTTCACAAGGGGTATTTACCGAAGAGAAGGAGCTGGAGCGTCTTCTTGAGATTATTCAAGATTTAGATCCGCCCGGGGTTGGCGGACGGGATTTGCGGGAATGCTTAATGCTCCAATTGGAACGCAAGCGGCCCTCCTTCAAAGTGAATCTAGCCCTGAGCATCTTAGACAATCATTTTGACAGCTTCGTGAAGCGTCACTACCAAAAATTGATGGACCGATTAGGCGTCAATGAGGATGAACTTCGCGACGCCATCGAGGAAATTGGCCGGTTAAACCCTAAACCGGGTGGCTCCTCCAACCTCAGCCGTCCCACTGAAAATGTCATCCCAGATTACAACCTCCAGATTGTGGACGACGAGCTAGAGCTAACCCTTAATGGCCGCAATGCCCCTGAACTCAGCTTGAGTCGCCAATACCGTGATATGCTCGAGCATTACAAGGCCAGTAAAGAGAAAAATAAGGCTGAAAAAGAGGCCGCCTTGTTCGTCAAACAAAAATTGGACAGTGCAAAATGGTTCATAGACGCCATTGTACAGCGTCAACAAACGCTGATGCTCACCATGCAGTCAATTCTCAACTACCAACGCGATTATTTTCTCACGGGCGATGAGCGCAAACTCCGCCCCATGATCCTCAAGGACATCGCAGAAGAAATCGGGATGGACATCTCTACCGTCAGTCGTGTTGCTTCGAACAAATACATTCAAACGCCCTACGGTACCTTTCTCATCAAGCGTTTCTTCTCCGAATCCATGACCAATTCCGATGGTGAGGAAGTCAGCACGCGCGAAATCAAGAAAATTTTAGAGGATACCGTTGCAGAAGAGGACAAGCGTAAACCCATGACAGATGATGCACTGGCCAAAATTTTAAAAGAAAAAGGCTACCCCATTGCCCGTCGTACGGTGGCTAAATACCGTGAACAACTGGATATTCCGGTAGCTCGAATGCGAAAGGAATTGTAGATGAGCTCCCTTAAACACAGTTTTAGCCAAGCCATCAGCTACCTCTTTCATCCAGGCATCATGCCAACCGTTGGTGCTTTTTTTGTGCTTTGGTCCGTTCCAGAAACGTATTCCTGGAGCACCATTTTCAAAATAACCTCCACCGTTTTCGTGGGCACCTATGTATCTCCACTCATTGCTATTCTTTTGCTTCGAGCCAGTAAAATCATTTCCAGTATTCACCTGATCGAACGTGAAGACCGTATCTACCCTTACATCACAGGAGCAGCTTGCGCATTTGCTACTGCAGCATTTTTAAGAACGGCTATGGCGCCAATGGAAATTTACCTGAGCGTATACGGTACTGCCTTTGTTCTTATTGTAAGTACCATACTCATACCCTATTTCAAAAGCAGCGCCCACATGGCCGGGGCGGCGGGGTTCTTTGCCTTATACCTTTGTCTGCATCAGCGCTATGGTGTCGGACGACCAGAATACCTTCTGCTCCTCTTGGTCGTTTTAGGTGCAGTGGCCTGGTCTCGAATTAGTCTCAAAAGACACACGCTTCAAGAACTTTTATCCGGCGGTTTACTGGGGTTCTTCACCGTTTACGCGTTACTCTCTCAACAAAGCTAAACGTTTACTCATTTCGTTTGCTAAAGCCGCGAGAATTGAGGATATTTAAGGTTCAATTATTCAGGCTTACAAACACACTCGTTCATGAAAACTTTGTTTAGAACACTCTTTACCGCTTTAGCATTAGTATTCTTCGTTCAAAATGCCTCGGCATCTCACAACGCAGGAGGAGATCTTCATTATGAATACGTCAGCTCTACCGGTAATAGCCATAAGTATAAAATTTACATGCGTCTTTACCGCGATAATAACGGTATTACGCTGCCCACGAGCGCAACTATTTACGCTTGTTCAGCAAACTACGCAACGGTCAGCACAACGCTGACGGAAACGACTCCTTCAACGAGCGGTTCAGGTGTCGTAGCGCCCACACTGTTTGACTGTGTAAGCTCGTCAAACGCTGGTGTTACCATTCACGTTGTTACCTACGAAGGTGAAATAACCCTCCCGGGCAACGCTCCGGATTGGACCTTCTCATTTTCGACATGTTGTAGAAATCCAGCCGTTGATAATATTGTCAACCCATCCTCTCAAGGGTTCTACATTGAAGCAAAACTAAATAACCAAATTGGTCAAAACACATCGCCTGAATTCGTTAGTGAGCCCGTTCGCGCTTTCTGTACCGGACGTACGTTTAACTGGAAGCAGAGTGCCGTTGAGCCAGACGGTGATTCAATCTTCTACAGAATTACACACGTTAAAGCAGGTGCTTCGAATAACTGTACACCCACAAACATTGCTTATGCAACAGGTTGGACGTACGATCAGCCAATCACCACCTCCCCTGCGAATTCCCTTACCATGAACCCAAATACGGGTTTAATTACTTTCAAACCTTCTTCGGTCGAGATTGATGTAATGGCAGTTACGATAGATGAGTACCGTTATGACTCTGTGCTCTACGTATGGCGCAAGATTGGTGAAGTAAACCGTGATATGCAGATTGCAATTGCTTCCGCCTGTACTCCTAATGCACAGGCTGGTGTTCAACTGGACTATCAAGCTCCTGGGATTTATCAAGATCCAGTCAATGGTCTTCCTACGGTAGATTACAACTGTTTGGATTCAACGGTTACTTTGAAATTTAAGGTGAAGCTGGATTGTTCATCAATATCTCCAGATGGAACCGACTTCCGATTAACAAAACCCGATGGTCAACCGCTTGCGATAGAATCTTTCACAGCAAACTGTGATAATAACTATGAGGCAACCCAGATGACCATCAAGCTTTACAAACCACTCTCGAAAAACGGAAAATACTTCTTGTACTCGAAAGTCGGTAACGATGGAAACACGCTCTTGAATAAGTGTGGTTTCCCAATGAACGAATTTGATACCATTCAATTAAATGTAACCGGCTGTTTCAACGCCATCTACGAAATGGAGAATGTAACCATCGAAGAAGATCAGAACCCAGTCGTTGAGTGGAGTGCTGATACCTCATCGTACCCAGATTACCTTTTCCAAGAGTGGCAAATCTTCCGCAAGGATCCAGGTCAGACGCAATATCAGAAAGTAGGTACTGTATTCAACCAATACAAATACGACTTCAAAGACAACCAAATCGGATTCATTAAAGTCGATCAAGACAGCTACGAATACCGTGTTGACATGAAACTCAATGACGATATGCAAGGAGCTACCAACAGTATTGGAAGCGTACTTCTCGAACGCAGCAATGGAATGGTGCCAATCATTGATCCGGATACCATCCCAGTAGACCTTATTTGGAACCAGTACAACGGATGGGCTGTTGATAGTTACACTGTTTTCTTACAAGAGAAGATTGGTGGAACATGGATGGGCGAATGGATTCACGACCATGTGGCTTCGCCTCAAAACCCTGTTCTCGCGCCAGATACAACCTACCGCATGTTCTTAGAATTAGCGCCGGGCGAATACCGCGTGTGCATTAGAACTACAGATCCGGTAGATACGCAGTATACTGCCTATTCAAACTGTTTGCCTATTATCATCAATACGCCTCCTTACCCGGATACAGTGGTCGTGCCTAACTTCATTACGCCTAATGGTGATAACGTGAATGATGGCTTTATCATACAGAACATTGATGATTACAAAGATCTAAGCCAGTTGACCATCTACAACAGATGGGGCGATCGCGTATGGCAGAGCGAATACCTCTACGACAACGCGAACCCATGGCGCGGTACCAACCAAAACGGTACCAAGCTGGCAGACGGTGTATACATGTACACCTTAGAATTGGTGAATGCCTCTGACGACTATGAATATTCAGTCAACGGTACAGTCACTATTCTGGATGCGCAATAGCATTCTTAACAACGTAGTCCCCACTCGATAACACGAGAACACTGGCCCGGCCCCAAAGGGAGCCGGGCCTTTTTTATCTTTGAGGCATGGCAGACAGTATCCACATCACGAATTTGCTAAAAACACTCCCGAACAAACCGGGGGTTTACCAGCATATGGATAAATCTGGCAACATCCTGTATATAGGAAAAGCTAAGGATCTCAAAAAGCGCGTGAGTTCCTACTTCACCAAAAGCGTCACAAGCGCTCGCATCGCGGTTATGGTGAAAAAAGTAGCCGACATTAAAGTGATCGTGACCGATTCCGAGGGCGATGCACTCCTGCTAGAAAACAACCTTATTAAAGAGCATCAACCGCGCTACAATATCAATCTCAAAGACGATAAAAGTTACCCCTACATCACCATCCGTAAAGAACGCTTTCCGCGGATTTATGGTTTGCGCAACATCATCAGAGACGGCAGCGAGTACTACGGTCCTTACCCCAACGTAAAGTCCATGAAGGCTGTTCTTGAACTGATTCGTCAGATGTATCCCACACGCACTTGTAAATACAATCTTAGCGAAGAGAACATCGATAAAGGAAAGTTTAAGATTTGCCTTGAGTACCACATCGGGAACTGTAAGGCTCCTTGCGAGGCATTGCAATCGGAGGAGGATTACGAAGCAGACGTGAGCGCCGCACGGAACATCATCAAAGGACAACTCAGTGCTGTCAAGAAGCATTTAAAGGAGCGTATGTTAGGCCACGCCGAAGCTTTGGAATTTGAGCAGGCGCAGTTGTGCAAGGAAAAATTAGACGCGCTAGAAAAGTATGCTGCGAAGAGCACAGTAGTGAGCAACCAACTGACCAATATTGATGTATACAGTGTGAGTATGGATGCGGAGTTTGGCTACGTAAACTACTTGCAGGTTATTGAAGGTGCCATTGTCCAGAGTTATACCGTAGAGATCAAGAAAAAATTAGAAGAAGAGCCGCAGGATTTTCTTCATATCGCTATTCCTGAAATACGGTCCCTTTTTGGCTCTACTTCTCGTTTAATCTATACTTCGCATCCGGTCAATCTACTCATAGAGGGCAGCACATTCACGGTTCCACAAAAAGGTGAGAAGCGTAAATTGATTGAACTGAGCATTAAAAATGCCATGTATTACCGTCAGGAAAAACTCAAGAATATTCAGATTGTAGACCCCGACCGGCACGTGAAGCGTATCATGACGCAAATGAAGCAGGATCTGCGTATGCCGGTTGAACCCAGACACCTTGAATGTTTTGACAACTCAAATATTCAAGGGACCAATCCAGCGAGCGCTTGTGTCGTTTTTAAAGACGGGAAGCCTTCAAAAAAAGACTACCGCAAATTCAATATTAAAACAGTGGAAGGCCCGGACGATTATGCGTCTATGGAGGAAGTAGTGCACCGCCGTTACCGCAGGCTGCAAGAGGAAGGCGAGCCGCTGCCGCAGCTCATTGTCATTGATGGCGGTAAGGGGCAACTAGGTGCTGCACTTAAAGCACTAGAACGCCTAGGACTGCGCGGAAAAATAACCATCATCGGGATTGCGAAAAGACTGGAAGAACTTTACTTCCCAGGTGATCCCTATCCACTGCACCTAGATAAGCGTTCGGAAACATTGAAAATCATTCAGCAAGCACGTGATGAAGCGCATAGGTTCAGCTTAAGCCACCACCGTTCACGGCGCAGCAAGGGTGCATTTAAAAGTGAATTGGAAGGTGTGAAGGGAATCGGACCAGAAACGATCAAAGACCTCATTAAGGTTTTTAAAAGCGTGAAAAACATAAAGGCTGCCGCTCCGGAACAGTTGGCAGAAGTGGTAGGTCATTCCAAAGCCAAACTGCTCACGGCCTATTTCTCGTCAATCAAATAGGTCTCCCAACTGACGTGAAAGAAAAGTACAGCTGTTTCATCGCGCTCGTTGAAATACTGAATCATTCTTGCCACCGTTGCGACAATTTCTTTGGCCTTTTCAATACGTTCTTTTAAAATCACCTCAATACTGTCAATATAAATGGCAACCCCTTCACCGCTTACGGTCATCTCCTCCGGATCCTTCTCCTCTTCGTCTTCTTGGCCTAGAATCTTGACAATAGGCCAATTCAATTGGGCCGCTTTGAGCTCCTCACGAACCTCATCAGCATCTACGACGAATTGTACAGACGTTCCTTCAAACATAATGGTGTAATTTTCTTCAAAGGTCAGATAAAATCACTGATCTCATCCAATCCTTTCTTAGAAATGTCGGGCACTTCTGCACCCTCGGCAGGGTATCCTAGCGGCAGCAGTAAAAAGGGCTTTTCATTCGATGGACGACCAAGGATATCCGAGAGAAATCCCATGGGAGATGGGGTGTGCGTCAAGGTGACTAATCCCGCCGCGTGTATAGCCGCAATCAAGAATCCACAAGCAATTCCTACACTTTCCTGAACGTAATAGTTTTTCGCTTTTGAACCATCCGCTTCAAGGTCAAAATTCTTGCGAAAAACCACAATGAGCCAAGGCGCATCTTCCAGAAAAGGTTTTTCCCAGTCGGTCGCAAAAGGCTTGAGGTCCTCGAGCCATTCTTCCGTGGCACGTCCCCCATAAAAGGCTTTCTCTTCCTCCTCTGCTGCAGTACGTATTTTCCTTTTAACCTCCGGGTTTTCGACCGCAACGAAATGCCACGGCTGTTTGTTTGCCCCTGAAGGCGCGGAAGCAGCTAAACCGATAAGACGTTTTACTATCATTCGAGAGACTGGCTTCTTGCTGTACATGCGTAGGCTGCGTCTAGTTTGAAGTGACGTTTCAAAGTTTTCAAACAACGCACGAGCATCTGTATCAGAAGCTGGCCAGGGTGTGTATGGTAGAAATTTAGGATCCATGACCCTAAAATAAGGCTTTAGTCGTCGCTGAGGACTTTTCCATCTTCGATACTAATGATTCGACGCGCTTTTTTAATAACACGATCATCGTGGGTTGCGAAAACGAAGGTCATTCCCTCTTCTTTATTCAAACGCTCCATAATATCTAATAGGTTTGCCGTACTCTGCGAATCAAGATTTGCCGTAGGTTCATCGGCCAAAACAAATTGAGGCTTTGAAGCCAAGGCCCTGGCAACGGCAACGCGCTGCTGTTGACCGCCTGAAAGCTGACCTGGTCGTTTGTCCTCCTTTCCTTTCAACCCAACGGCTTCAAGCAGCTGCTGGGCGCGCGCTTCGCGTTCCTCCTTTGGCCGGTTTTGAAGAAGCATAATGAAACTAACATTTTCCTGAGCAGAAAGCACTGGTATAAGATTGTATGCCTGGAAGACAAAGCCAATGTTGCGCAACCTGAAATCGATCAATTCGTTTTCACGCAACGTAGTGATGTCCACTCCTCCAATAGCAATGGAGCCGGCCGTAGGCTGGTCGAGCCCTCCAAGCATATTGAGTAAAGTAGTTTTCCCACATCCCGATGGCCCCTTGAGCGCCGTAAACTCGCCTTGCGTTATGGTAAGGCTAATGCCGTTCACAGCGTGTACAGGAACAGCACCCTCATAGACCTTTTCTAGGTTTTTAACTTCGATAACAGGTTTACTCATAACTTAAATGCCACGTATGGCTTCTACAGGGTTCAATTTTAAGGCCTTAATTGCGGGTAAAATGGAGGCGATCAAAGCCGTTGTGATTACCATTACGGCAATAATGAGGTAATAGCTGGGGACGATTTCCGGGTAAATCATGCTCTGCACGCCCAATTCTGCCAGACCGTCTTGCTTGCTGGATAAATCTATACCGATACGCATCATGGCGCGTGTGCTCAGATCACCCAGAAGAATCCCGATAGGACCACCAACGAATCCCAGCATCAGCGTTTCGACCAAAATCATTAAAAAGAGCTTGCGCTTATTCATCCCTACGGCCATAAGCATGCCTAATTCTCTACGGCGCTCTAAAATGGCCATGAGCATGTTGTTGATGATGCCGAAAAGAAGCGCCATCATAATAATTCCTAAAACAAGTACAAGCATAATTGCCATCATATCGTCGGCAAAGCCCAATTCCGGACGTACCTGTTTCCATGACTTCACGGCTAAACCAACAGGCATTGCTGCAGCCAATGCCCCCGCTTTTTCTTCGGTATCTACAGTCTCCTCAAACCTTACCAAAACCTCGTGTACTAGGGGGGCTCCTATGGTTTTTTCTAAATCTTCATGATGCACATAAACGTGAAATTCGTCCCAAGTCGCATTCAATGTTTTGTAAATGCCTGAAATCCGAAACGACGCTCTGCTGAGATTGCCTTCTGCATCTTGAAAGGTGAGGACCACCTTACTTCGTAACTTCAAGCCTAATCGCTTAGCTAATTTTTCCCCAATCAAAAGTCGGTTGCGTCCAGAGTCCTCAAAAAAGTCTCCGTCAACAATGTAATCTGCCAGAGTAGTTTGAAGGCGCTCTTCTTCTGGCCAAACCCCCATTATGCGAACTGCACGAGCACTTTTCGCAGAGTTAATCATTCCGCCTAATACTGTACGCTGTGCAGTGCCGCTGACAAAAGGGAGTGCTTCTACTTTTTCACGAAGGGCTACAACCGTTGCAGAATCTGCGATAACCGCTGTCGAAAGGGGTTCGGCATCAAAATCTTGATGATGTATTTGCGCATGTCCGGTGGTCGTTCCAATGGCGGACGCCGTACGCTCGTTATTCATCCCAAAAGAGAATCCAATGATGAGAAGCCCTGCCCAAATACCTACCGCAATGGATCCAATTACTATAAACGAACGAACTTTTGCACGCCATATATTTCGCCAAGCCACTTTAAAAATCATGCGCGCATACTTTTAACCGGGTTCAACTTCATGATTTTCCAAACGGCATAACTACTCACCAGTACACCGATCACAAAGACTATTGCTCCATGGTTCAAATTAATTAAGAACGAAGTGGTAGTGTATAATTTGGGTTCAAAATCGAATTGTTCAATAGCTTCCTTCATCTGTCCACTAAGGTCGATGGGGTTGTATTTAAAGTAAAATTGGACCGGTTTCACCACGGCCATTCCCACCACTGCGCCACCGACGAGGAGCATCAAATTTTCTAACACGGTGACGGCCGCTAACGTCGTTTTACGCATGCCTATACTCACCAATATGCCAAACTCACGCTCGCGTTCGCTTACCATCATGATGACCGTACCGAGCAAAACGAAGGATATAATAAAGTACAGTATGGTTACAAATATTTGGCCGCCGGCCATATCCGCTTCAATGGTTTGGACCAATTCTGGAAACAGTTGTTCCCAGTCTAACAATTCAAAATCTGATCCTAATAATGGCTCGAGTGCTGCTTTCACTTCTGCGAAATCCGCGTTGGGTTCTAAATCCACCACCACGGTGGTCAACAGTCCCGTGGCGTTGTACATCCACTGGGCGGTCTCGATGGGCATGACTACGAGTTGTTTGTTGAGCTCAGGATTGGATATTTTAGCAATACCGGCAACCATGAATTGGCCGTAAGCACTTGCACCGCGGTAACCTTGACCCAAAAACATAAGGGAATCCCCTACTTCGACATGCAGGTATTCCGCGAGTCCCTCAGATACAACTACTTCGTCTGAGGCAGGTGCGAACAGGCGACCGTCAATCAATTGGTCCGTTAAACGCAATCCGGACAATTCCCCCTCGGGACGAATACCCAGCACCAAACTGCCTCTGTTATTATCGCCCGTGCTTACTAAAGAAAAACTCTCCAGCCTAGGCACCAGCGAACGCACTCCAGGTACATTTTCCATTGCATCCCAGTCCAGCGTTGCCTCGTCCATACTCAAATCCAGACTCTGGTCGCCCCAAAATCCCTTTTGATGCACTTGTAGATAGCCAAAGTTGTTTGCGACGATATCACCGACCATGTGTTCCCACACACCCACCTGAAAGCTGCGAAGTACCACAGCGAAAATCACACAAAACATAACCGCAGCTATGGTGATAATACTTCTTCCTTTATTACGCCAGATGTTGCGCCAGGCCAATTTGAACATTATTCGACCCTTTTCATGTTACTGCGCTCGAAGAAGCCCTCAGCGAATGTGGGGTTAAAGTTGAGCGCCTTGTAAGTCATTTCTGTAAAATTACCCTCATCATCGGCAGGGGTGATGCGAAGTTTTGAAGGCAAATTAGTTCCACTAAAAGACTTGATTTCCGTTGCCTCAAGGGTAGTGATCAGGTAGTCATCTTCATCGTAAAATTCAGTGCGTAATTGCAGGAATTGATCAACGGATATAAAAGTGATCACCTGACCCCAAACGACCGCCGCATCTGCTTTAGGTGCCAAAGCAATCTTAAAACATTTCGTGCCATTTACGGACTCAATACCTAAAAGGGTAGGGTTGTAATCCTCCACCAACGAACCGGCGTTTATTAATGCGTCGTTCGTGAAGTCCGTTCCCATCCAGCTCTGCACCATCGCCGCAGGTAGTGCCACAATTTTCTTAATGCCCGGCACAAAATGCCAAACGTCGTCTCCATTACGAAGGAAAACGGTCCCTTTTTCACGTGCTGGACCGGTCACTAAAATCATGGTTTTATCCAAGCCTTGGTTCCATATTTTAGCCTCCATCGTGCGTTCCCAACGAGGACGTACCGTACGAATGCTCACCTCAGCAGCAACATCGGCACCCGATAGTTTTGCTTCTGCTTTTTGGAGAATTGAAGTAGGGTTTTGTGCTAATGCTGCTGTGGTGAAGCACAGTAAAAGGAAGCTCTGGAATACTTTCGTCATCGTCTTTGTTGGTCTACCTTACTAACGCAACGCTCAGGCGTAAGTTTGCGAAAGTCTAGGTTAATTTCTGGGCCAATTTTGCCATGGTCTTCTTCGCAGATTTCCCTTCGTACATCACTTCATAAACTGCTTTGACAATAGGCATTCTAACCTCTTGCTTCTTACGGATTTTTGATACCAACGCTGCTGCGTAATACCCCTCCGCCACCATCGTCATTTCTGCCTTTGCGCTTTTGATAGTGTAGCCTTTACCGAGCATGTTACCAAGCATTCGGTTCCTAGAGAATTGGCTGTAACAGGTGACCAATAAATCGCCCAAATAGGCACTCTTTTTAATATTAATCCTGCCTTCACACGTACTCTTCATGAAACGACGCATCTCACGTGCTGCATTCGAAATGAGTACTGCTTGGAAATTATCCCCGTAACCCAAACCGTGGCACATCCCCGCGGCTATAGCATAGATGTTCTTCATCACCGCCGCATATTCTGTGCCGTAGATATCTGTACTCAGCGTGCACCGTACGTAATGGCTCTGTAAAACGCTAGCAACCTTTTTAGATGCGCTTGCATCTATCGCGGCAACGGTAAGAAAACTCAATCTTTCCAGTGCAATTTCTTCTGCATGACAAGGGCCCGTAATTACTACGATGTGATCTTCTGGGACGCCAACTACTTCACGCAGGTATTCTCCCACAATCATGTTCTCGTCGGGAATGATGCCTTTGATCGTCGAGCAAACGAGTTTTCCCTCAAGCGCACCGCTATCCATGTTTAACAATACCTCTTTAACGAATGCACTGGGCACGGCGAAAATGATCACATCACAACCTGAGATTGCCGCATTTATATCTGTAAAAATTTTAATACTTCCCTCATCGAAGGCTACGGAAGAAAGATAGCGGGGATTGTGGTGGTACTCTCGAATATGCGCGGCGCTTTCTTCGTTGTGCATCCACCAATGGCAGCTGCCCAAATTCTCACTGACCATCTTCACCACGGCAGTCCCAAAAGAACCTCCGCCAATAACGGCCACACTTGGTTGCGTGCTTTGCATCTGATCTCCCATTAAAAGGTAATTTCCGTTTCTACTTCCTCACCGTCTCTCACATACACCAAAGCCGTCGTATCGCCTTTCTTAAAGGCCCCCAACGCCGTCATGTACGCATAAATATCATCAATGGCGATAGCTCCAATCTTCATGATCACGTCCCCCGCCTTCAATCCGGCGTTGGCCCCGGGGCGCCCTTCGGTCGCCCCGTCGATACGAAGCCCCGGCCCGCCAAAAAGGTAATCTGGTACGACCCCTAAGGTCACGGAGAAGTTCGGCGTGGTCTTCTGTTCTGAAGAAGTGGTTTTTTGGAAGGTTACGTTTTCATAGTAGGCCGTGCGCGCGGTGATGGTGTAGATTAACGAGGCGAGTTTGGCCATGCCTTTGTAGTTGATCTTGTCTGCATCGTCCGTCGGCTTGTGGTAGTCGTCATGGGTTCCAGTGAACAAGTGCAATACCGGCAAATCCTTATAATAAAAGGACGTTTGGTCTGAGGGGCCCACACCCGCAGGGTCTTTTTTGATGTCCAAACCGTGGATCGGCGTGTCGAGGATCTCGTCCCATTCCACTGCCGTACCTGTTCCAGAAAGCTGGAGGCGGTTGTCGCGTAGTCGTCCAACCATGTCGCTGTTGATCATGTATTCTACCTCCTTTAGCGGGAATGTCGGGTTATTGGCCCAGTATTTCGAGCCAATCAAGCCCAATTCCTCGGCGCTGTAGAATTGGATCAAATAGTTGTAATTCGTGTCTTGGCGCTGAGCGTAATAGCGCATTGCTTCCAGAAGCAAGGTCGTCCCCGATCCATTGTCGTCGGCTCCATTGTGAATGGCCGCCGGTCCTTTGTACAAGCTGTTCTCACCGCCCATACCTAAATGATCGTAGTGGGCGCCCAACACCACCGTTTTGCGTTTGTTGTTGTGGATGTATCCGATAACATTGTAGCCGTCGCTAAATCGCTCAGACATAGATACGGACATGGTCGTTTTCTGAGCACGCTTCATCAGTTTGTTGGCCCATTTTTCGTTGCGCACGAAAAACACCGGTAAAGAAGAAGCGTTGATGCTCTTGAAAAATTCTTGCGTATCTGAGGCGGTGCCTTCAGGGTTAATAAGTAGAATGCCTTTAGCGCCTTTTTCGACCAAGCTGGCCACGCGTTCGTTCAAGCTGTGGTATGCCGCATAGGCGCTATGTGGGTGGATGCCGTCCGGTGAACTAACGTTCATCACGGCGATGGCGCCATTGACATCGAGGCCTTTAAAATCATCATAAGAACCGTCCTCTGTGGTGATGCCATAGCCTACGTAAACGGTTTTACTCGCAGCTTTACCTGTTTCGCAGCTTATGGATACCGGATAGAAATCCACGTGGCCTTCGAGCTGTGCGTTGCCTACTGAAAGTGTGGTTGCATCGTAATCTACAGCGGCATATTCGGGTACTGGGAACTTCTGGAAGTACCCATTTTCACCCATGGGCTCAATGCCGTAAGCCATCATTTTTCCTGCGATATATTCGCGAGCAACGTCTGCCTCAGGTGTACCAGGCTTGCGTCCTTTTAACGCATCCGAAGACAAGAAAAACAAATCCTGCTCCATGCGCTTCGTAGCGCTCAGGTCTATTGGAATTTCTTGCGCATATACGCTGGCGGGAAGAGCGGTCGTTAAAAGTAGAACTAGGGTAAGGAACTTGTTCATGAGTTCATGTTTGATTCCCTACAAAGGTAGCGACCAAAGACTATATTTGAGGTGTGAGCAACGGTATGAAAGCACTTGCCGGTCAAACGGCGATATATGGCGTAAGTAGCATCTTAGGGCGGATGATCAATTTTCTATTGGTCCCCCTACAGACAGCGGTTTTGAGCCAGTCTGCCTATGGGATTAACGTAGACTTCTACTCGCTTATTGCCTTCCTTATTGTCGTAGTAACCTTTGGAATGGAGACCGCTTATTTCCGTTATTCTGAGCAAGATGGGTTTGATGAGGGCAAAGTTTTTGGTGCGGGATTAGCCATGATTGCGCTAGTATTGGCCGGGATGGGGTTGCTTGTTTTGCTTTTTCAAGACGCCTTATTGCATAGTTTACGATGGGAAAACACGCCTGAATACCTCTACTATTTCCTCGCTATTTTAGCTCTGGATGCCTTAAGTGCATTGCCTTTTGCACGCCTTCGTAGAAACAATAAAGCGGTCCGATTCGCCGGAATCAAATTGGCCTTGATCTTCTCCAACGTACTCATCAACCTCTACATTTTCCTGCCCGCCTATTGGGAACAACACGGAAGCATGGGCTATTGGTCCCATGAAATGCGCGGGGTTGGATATATTTTCATTGCCAACTTCTGGGCCTCTGTGGTGATGTTCGCACTTCTTTTGCCTACCCTCTTCCCACTAAAACTCAACCTCGATAAGAAGTACGTAAAAACACTATTAATCTTTGGGATCCCTTTACTTATTGGAGGGCTCGCTGGCATTGCCAATGAAATGCTCGACCGCCAATTGTTAAAATACCTGCTCCCAAAAGAGACAGCCTTTGCCGGTGTTGGGATATACGGTGCCGTCTATAAAATTTCCATCTTCTTAATTCTTTTCAATCAAGCTTTCCGCTACGCTGCAGAACCGTTTTTCTTTAAAAATGCAAAAGCTAAAGACGGGCCTGAACGAATGAGCAAGGTCATGGAAGGGTTCGCTTGGATCATGTGTGTTGGATTCGTCTTGATCATTTCAGGCCTCGATTACCTCAAATTTTTCGTGGACGAGAAATTTTGGACAGGGCTTTACCTGGTTCCCATCTTACTCTTAGCAAACGTTATTTTAGGCATCAATACCAACCTAAATGTTTGGTATAAAGTGAGCGACAAAACCGTTTACGGCATCTACATCACCTTTGTAGGCTTGCTCTTCACCGTGGTGGGTAATGTTGCTCTCATTCCTGTTTTGGGGATTCTTGGCGCCGCAATAACGACATTAGTTGCCTACTTCGCGATGTTCGTCGCCAGTGTTTTGTGGGGCAATAAACATTATCCCGTGCCCTACAATTGGGGCAAAATAGGCGCCTTCTTAGCCTTTGCCTGCCTTGTAGTATTTATCTTGCATTATACCCAATGGCCATCAGGCCCACTAAAGGTGCTCGGAGGAGTACTATACTTAGGAGTCATGCTTTTTTGGGAACGAAACGGACTCCTTAAATTCGCAACAAGAAAATGAAGATCAACGTAACCTATAGCGGCAAACACGAACTGCCCCAATTTGAGACGGCACAGAGTGCTGGGATGGATATCAGGGCGAATATTGATGCGCCCATTACGCTGCAGCCCGGTGACTTTACGCTCATACCTACCGGGATCAAAATGGCCCTTCCAGAGGGTTATGAAGCTCAAGTAAGGCCTCGCAGCGGGCTTGCCTACAAACATGGTGTTACCGTATTGAATAGCCCTGGAACCATTGACGCAGATTACCGCGGAGATGTTGGCGTTATACTCATCAACCATGGGAAACAGGCCTTTGTCGTAGAAGATGGCATGCGTATTGCACAGCTGGTGATCGCACAATACACCCAGTTCGACTGGAATGAGGTGACTAATCTAGATGAAACCGCTCGTGGTGCCGGAGGATTTGGCAGCACAGGTAAACAATAAACCCAACCAAAAAACCTAATTACAGATGAAGATTATTGTCCCAATGGCCGGACGCGGATCAAGGCTTAGACCACATACGCTCACGGTACCTAAACCACTTATTCCCATCGCAGGAAAGCCTATTGTACAGCGTCTGGTGGAAGACATTGTAAGCGTTTGCGGCGATAAAAAAGTAACGGAGATTGCCTTTATCATTGGAGACTTCGGTGCTGAAGTAGAGGCTGACCTGGTCAAGGTCGCAGAAAACTTAGGCGCCAAAGGAAGCATCTATTACCAGGATAAACCCCTCGGGACCGCCCATGCCATTCACTGCGCTGCGGACAGTATGGACGACGAGATTGTTGTTGCCTTTGCGGATACGTTATTTCGCGCAGATTTTACTTTAGATACAGAAGCGGATTCTGTCATCTGGGTGAAACAAGTAGACAATCCTTCTGCCTATGGTGTGGTTCAGTTTGGTGAAGATGGAACCATCAATAATTTCGTTGAAAAACCGCAGGAATTCGTTTCTGATAAAGCCATCATCGGTATTTACTATTTCAAAGACGGCCCTGGCTTGCGCAAGGAATTAAAGCACATTCTCGATAACAACATCATGGACAAAGGGGAATACCAACTCACCGATGCGTTGAGCTCTTTGCTTGCACAGGGAAAAGTATTCAAGCCCGGAACCGTGAACGATTGGATGGATTGTGGAAATAAAGAAATTACCGTTGAAACCAACAGCAAAATGTTAGGCTACCTCGAAGGTATGGCTGAGTTACGCGGTACCAACATTACCCTCGAAAACGCCACCATTATTGACCCTTGTTACATTGGTTCAAACGTGGTGCTGAAGAACGCGACAGTAGGGCCAAATGTAAGTTTGGGCGACAACTGTGTGGTTGAAGATGCAACGATAGAAGGTTCTTTAATACAGACAGAAACGACAATTAAAAATATTCACCTAAAAGACAGTATGATCGGCAATAAAGCGCATGTCGACGGGAAGTGGACTTCCCTATCTTTAGGTGATTTTTCAAGAATGGACTAATGCACAAAAAGCTGGCCCTCTTATGGGCACTTTTATTTACAGCTTCACTTTATGCGCAAGGCCCTTCGGAAGAGGGGCCTTCTGTATTAAGCGGCACGTTCTATAAAGCCGAAACCTACCGCATTACTGGCAGGACTGACCTGGCCATGGAGCTGTATGAAGTGTTGGCAAAAGATCCGGTATATCGCGAAACGGCTTTGTACCAATTGGCCCGTATGCATTTTGAACAGAACCAATTTTTCCAAGCCTTTGATCTTGCAACCCAAGGCGCGGAGGCCTACCCCAAAAATCTTTGGCTGCTTCGAATTAAAGCGCAAAGTGCAAAATCCATCGGCGATTTTAAGACTGCCGGGCGCTCCTTTGACCTCCTCTATACTTTGGCCCCACAGCAACCGGAATACCTTTTTGAAGGGTTCAGTACGTACCTCGAAGGCCAACTGTTCCGCGATGCTTTAGACGCACTTTCTAAAATTGAAGATTTCAAGGGGACTTCTCCTGAGCTTATTCAAGATCGGGTGCGGTTGTACGTGCAACTTAAAGATCCTAAATCGGCCGAACGCAGTTTAAAGACCGCTATGACTATCGCGCCGGAAGTCCCAGAATACAGAGGATTATTGAGTCAGTACTACGATAGTACTGGTAAGACAAAGAAGGCATACAAGGTGCTGATTGCAGCGGTTGATGCCTTTCCGGAAAACGGGGCACTGCATATGGAATTGGCCCGTATGGCGCAAAAAATGGAGGAAACAGCGACTGCCCTGTACCATATGGAGCAAGGGTTAGTGTTGGAGGGTGTGCCGTTAGAAGATAAAATACCCGTGCTTCTGAGCATCTATGAGCGTCGAGACAATCCATCCTTCCGCGCGCTGTTTGATCGCGTTTTTAATCTTCTCGAAAGCCGGCATGAAGGCCGTATTGAATTTCTTTTACTCACCGCTCAAATCCATCTAGACAATGAGCGTTGGCACGAAGCTTTAGAGCACTACCTCGCAGCCATTGCAATGAATCCTAGCAACTACACGCTCTACCAGATGGCGTATTCATTGAGTCAAGAGATTGGTGATCTAGACGGGCAAATTGCTTTGCTCGAAAGCATGGAGGAAAATTTTGGTGACGATCATGATATTCTAGAAAGCCTCGTCTTCGAATATTACAACTTAGGGCGGTGGGAGCCTTGTGCTCGTTTAGCGGGTCAACGCGCTGCAATGACCCTGGATCCTGAGGCGGCTTCAAATCTTTACACAATGGCTGGAACCGCGTGGTTTCAATTGGATTCCTTTGAATTGGGTGAGGAGGCCTATGAAAAAGCGCTAGACTTTGAACGCAGTGCTACAACGCTAAATAACTATGCCTGGGATTTAGCCATAAACGACCGGAACCTTGAATTCGCATTGCAATTGACTGCGGAATCGAACCAACTACAAACCCTCGAACCGACCTTCTTAGACACTTGGGCATGGGTATTGTATAAATTGGGCCGGTATGAAGAAGCACGGGTAAAAATCGAATTAGCTTTGCAACTGCTCAAAGAGGTCGACCGCGCAGGCATTTACCTGCATGCGGCTAAGATTGAACAAGCCCTAGGCAACGACGAGCGCGCAGAGGTTTATAGAAAGAAAGAGGCCCTATTAAAACAGCAATGATGCAGCAACGGCCGTGGCATATATCTAGAATTATAACACACCTTTTTGCAGGTGTGGCCTTGGCTGTGCTCACCGGTTGTGGTGGTCCCTTATCTGCGGAGAAACCTTTAAGACGAGAAAAAATCAGTGACGGTGTATCGCGGAAAATTATCATAGAAGACAAGTTTGCTTGGGCACAAAGCTTTACGCGCATCTCTGCAGAAACCCCTGACGGTGAGCAGCGGTTTCGCGTACAAGTACGTTCAAAACAGGACAGTATTCTTTGGGCAGCGATTTCAGATGATATGATTGGATTGCGCGTTGGCAAGGCCATCGTTATTAACGATAGCGCGGCGTTTTCTTCTACTTTGCTTGGTGTGGAATGGACCGGATCGGCTCATGACCTGGCGGGAGTTACGGGAATAGAAGTCCCCTTTCAGTATTTAAATAGATTGCTACGTGGCCAATTAATTGGGACGAATGAGGCACTGCGTTACCGCTACGATGGCAACGGTGACCACTGGATTACACAGTACTCCATTAGCAGTGATCGCACAGTTACCGTCGCACTGGATAGAGATTTACACATGAGTTTTGTACTCATAGAAGACCCTTTTGAATCGGTCTTTATTCAATACAAAAGCGTGGACGAAAAAACCGGCTACCCTAACGATATCGAAATCACCGTAAAAAGTCAACCGGATTATAAAGTTACTATCGAAGTCACTGAAATTAGAACCGGAGGGCCGTTTAACACGCCATTTAGCTTGTGATGAAAAAGCTGCTCGTCCTATTCTTGCTCGTTTTTGGAATTGGTTTGCAAGCGCAAACGAAAGAAGAACTGCAGCGTCAGAAGGTTTTGTTGCAAGACCAGATCGACCTTGCCAGCGAATTGCTTTTAAAGACCAAAAGCAACAAAGAGGCGAGTCTTTCGGAACTCCAGACTTTGAATCAAAAAATAGAAGCACGTAATAAGCTCATCCGAACGATGGACCGTCAAATTCGTTCGATTGACCGGGAAGTGGTCAGTAAGGCTAATGAAATCGAAGCCCTAGAGGCCCGGGTAGATTCCTTAAAAAGTGATTATGCCGATCTCATTAAACTCGCGCAACGTCAGCAAAAACCGCGCGATCAGGTACTCTTTATCTTGAGCTCCAATAGTTTTGCGCAAGCCGCTAAGCGCATGCAGTACTTCAAGGACATGGCCGCTTACCGGGAGCAACAGGTACAGCAGATTGCTGTTGCACAGGAAACGTTGGCTCGCGAGCGAGAAGCACTCATCGCTAAAAAAGCCGAAAAAATTCAAGTTCAAACTGCACAAGAAGGTGAGAAATTAGCGCTACAGGCAGATGCGCAGACGCAGGAGGCCACTGTACAAAACTTGCAGTCTAAAGAGTCTACACTGAAAAAAGACATCGACAAAAAGCAACGCGAAGCGCAACAACTTGAGCAACAAATCAAACGCATCATTGCAGAAGAAATGCGCAAAGCCAAGGAGCGTGCGGAGCGGAGCAGTTTAGAGAATGAAGCCAAAGAATTGGGGCTTATTTCCGGCAAAGACTATTCCACGCGTACTTCAAATAAGGCCCTAAAACAGCTTATTGATAAAGCCCGCGAAGCCCAAGGATTAGATGTACGTGATGATGGACCGTCCTTCGCCATGACTCCTGAAGCCAGAGCGCTTGCGAACAACTTTGCGTCCAATAAAGGTGCACTTCCATGGCCTGTGGAACGTGGTATTATCACTGGAAAATTTGGTAAACATCCGCACCCCATCGTCAAAGGCGTGATCGTGGACAACCCTCATATTGAAATCACGACAGAAGAGAAAGCGGTCGTTCGCTCAGTTTTCGAAGGTGAAGTGAGCTCCGTTGTTCCGATTCCTGGCGCGAATGTCATGGTGTTGGTTCGTCATGGTAATTACTTCACCGTATACAGCAACCTTATCAATGTCAAAGTTAAAGCCGGTGATCTCGTGAGCTTAAAAGAGCCCATTGGAACTGCGTTTACGGATGAAGAAGGCAAAACCATGGTCCAATTAGGCATCTGGAAAGATGCCGACATTCAAGACCCAAATCCCTGGCTGGCAAAATAGAAGACAATGTCGAAAATTTACTACCTCAGCACTTGCGATACCTGTAAACGTATCATGAACCAATGGAATCTTAACGACTGTCGGTTGCAAGACATAAAACACGTACCCATCACCGAGGAGCAGATCGATGAAATGATCGCTTTAGCAGGATCCGCAGAGGCGCTCTTTTCGAAACGTGCGAGGAAATACAAGGAATTAGGTCTTAAAGACAAAACACTAAACGATAGCGACATCCGGGCGTTAATCCTCGAAGAATACACCTTTTTGAAGCGTCCCGTACTAATCCATGAGGGTACTGTTTACATAGGCAACAGCCCAAAAGTTGTTGCAGCCGCGGCAGCAGCACTAGCTTAAGATATGGAGGGTTCCGCGAAAAGAGCAGTACTTATTGCACACCTTGCCTTACTAGGTGTTGCGCTCATTTATGGGGCCTCCTTCCTTATCGCAAAAAATGCCATGCAAGGTGCCGTTCCGCCGCGGGCTTTTATCCAGTTTAGAGTCACCGGAGCAGCCTTGCTTTTCTGGCTTTTGTTTCCCATTTCAGGCACCGATCGCATTCGACGTATTCCACGAAAAGATGTGCTGCGATTGCTCATTTGTGCCGCATTCGGCGTCACCACCAACCAATTATTTTTCTTCGAAGGTCTAAAAATCACAACTCCCGTCAACGCGTCCATTATGATGGTCAGCGGTCCCATCGCTGTACTTATTGTAGGTGCACTTCTAGTGAAAGAACGCATCACCACTGAAAAATTGATTGGTATTTTAATGGGTGCCTTCGGCGCGTTCTGGCTCATCTATTCTGGGAACGAATTTGACCTTAGCGGCCTCTTTGGCAACGACGTTTCGCGCGGAAACTTTTTCGTACTCATAAATGCCACCAGTTACGCTACCTACCTCGTACTGGTAAAGCCACTCATGTCCCGTTACAACGCACTCTTTGTTATACGTTGGGTCTTCACCTTCGGGGTATTTCTTGTCCTGCCTTTTGGCGGTCCTCAAATTCCAAACATCCCCTGGGAACTTTGGAACGGACCCATTATTGGTTCGGTGCTCTTCGTGATTCTAGGTACCACCTTCCTCACGTATTTAGGCAACATCATTGCCCTTAAGACCTTACATCCCGCCACGGTAGGCGCCTACATCTACCTGCAGCCACTCATTGCCAGCTTGCTCAGCTTGTTCTTTGGAGGCGAGCAATGGAGCATACATATGCTTTTTGGGGGCGGCGCAATTTTCGCTGGTGTCTATTTTGTGAGCTTTTATGGTCGAAAACGCAACGCCTAAGGTGGCTTGAGTTTCCTACCTTAGCAGAAATTTTGTTTCCATGATCCAAAGTATGACCGGTTTCGGTAAGGCCATTGGCCAATTTGCTGGTAAAAAAATCACCGTTGAAATCCGCAGTTTAAACAGTAAAGGGCTGGATTTAAATGCACGCATTGCGTCCCTGTTCCGTGAAAAAGAATTGGACATCCGAAAGATTGTGGGTGCCGCTTTAAACCGCGGTAAAGTTGATATCAACATTTATGCTGAGGTGACGGGTATCGAAAGTGCTTCGAGCATCAATATGGAACTGGCCAAAGCTTATTTAGAGCAGCTCACCCTGCTCGAGAGAGAAGCCGCGACCAAAGGAGATTTGATTGCTGCCGTGATGCGCATGCCTGATGTGATGAGCAGTGGTAAATCTGAAATGAGCGAGGAGGAATGGGCTTTTTTAAAAGGCCTGCTCCATGAAGCCGTTTCAGCCCTTGTGGAATTCAGAATTCAAGAAGGGGATTCCATAGCGGTGGATTATGAGGAGCGATTAGCATCTATAGAAGACGCTATGAAAGGAATCGAACCCCACGAAAGTGCGCGTCTGGAAGCTGTTCGAGAACGACTCATGAAAGGTCTTGAAGGCATCGAGGTAGATTCTAACCGCTTTGAACAAGAGGTGGTTTTCTACATTGAAAAATTGGACATCAACGAAGAGAAAGTTCGCCTAGCCAATCATATTAAATACTTCCGTGAAACGATGCACGGGGAGAATACCGGGAAAAAATTGGGCTTTATAGCACAAGAAATTGGCCGTGAGATCAATACGCTAGGCTCAAAAAGTAACTATGCACCCATGCAGCAATACGTCGTTCAAATGAAGGATGAATTGGAAAAAATAAAAGAACAAATAGGAAATACGCTTTAATCCTGTAACGCCACCCATGAGCACTCCAAAAGGAAAACTAATCATCTTCTCCGCGCCGTCGGGCAGCGGAAAATCCACTTTAGTGCAGTACCTGCTGACACAGGTGCCTGGTTTTGCTTTTAGTATCAGTGCAACATCGCGCGCACCACGAGGGGCAGAAAAAGATGGCGTGGATTATTACTTTCTATCGCTCGAAGAATTTCAGCAGCGCGTCGCTGAAGAAGCCTTTCTTGAATGGGAAGAGGTTTACCCGGGCCAATGCTACGGCACACTTAAAAGCGAGGTTGAAAAAAGTTGGTCGGTTGGAAATGCCGTCGGCTTTGATATCGATGTGGTTGGTGGTAAGAATTTAAAGGCCCAGTTTGGCGATCAGGCACTTGCACTGTTTATTCAGGCACCCAGCGTTGAAGAATTGGAGCGCCGACTCGTTGCTCGCGGCACGGATAGCCCGGAAAAAATTAAACTCCGGATTGAGAAAGCATCGTGGGAGATGAACCAATCGGAGTACTTTGACCATATCATCATAAACGACGACCTGGATCGGGCGAAAGCAGAAGCCAAAAAATTACTGGTCGACTTTTTAGCGAAATAAGATGAAGGGTAACATTGGTTTATTCTTTGGCACATTTAACCCCATACATATAGGGCATCTAGCATTGGCCGAATACTTTTACCGCTACACGGAATTGGACCAAATTTGTTTTGTTGTAACTCCGCACAATCCCTTCAAGAAAAAATCTACTTTATTACCGGACCGTGAACGGCTGCATCTGGTTCACTTAGCGTTAGAAGATCAAGAAGGCATGACCGTAAGTGCCATAGAATTTTCTTTGCCCCAACCAAACTATACCGCACAGACCCTTGCCTACCTGCGCGAACAACATCCTGAGGCCCAATTTTCACTCATCATGGGTGAAGACAATCTCCGCGGATTACACAAATGGAAAAACGTGGAAAGTATTGTGGAGTTGCACGACATCTACGTGTATCCACGCCATTCTAATGAAGTAGTGATTGAACACCCACATTTTGATACAGACCCGAAAATAACTGTAGTGCCTGCACCGCGCATGGAAATAAGCGCGACGCTTATTCGCAGCAGTTTTAAAGAAGGAAAACCGCTTCGCAACTTGCTGCCTAAGGCAGTTTTTGAGTACATTGAGGGAAGTAATCTCTTCCAATAATTCATGGTCACTTTTATCTCACGTATCGCTCAAGAATTAATCGATGGGCCAGGCGTGCTGCACGAAAAATTAGTGCTTTTGCCCAACCAGCGTGCAGAATTGTTCTTGCGTGAAGCGTTGAAAGAGCACGTTTCAGGCACGGCGCTCCTGCCAATGTTTACCACAGTCGATCAGTTCATTGCGCAAGCGGCCAACCTAGTTGTCGTCGAACCTTTGGCCTTAATGGTTCGTCTTTTCGATTGCTATGAAAACGCACGTATGCAGGCCTTGCCGCAAGGAACAAGCGAAGGGTTAGGGAGTTTCCTCAATTGGGGACAAACACTTCTGGGCGATTTTGGGGAAATAGACCGTTACCTGCTCAACCCTAAACACGTTTTGGGCGATTTATACAACGTCCAAAAATTAGCAGAATGGGATTTAGAACCGGGTGAAGAAACGCCATTAATGCGTCGGTATTCCGATTTTATCGCGCTCCTTCCCGCAACATACGAGGCCTTTACTGCCTCCCTGCTTGAAGACGGTGAAGCGTACAGCGGTTTGGCCGCACGACACCTTGCAACGAACCCCGAAGCGATTGCTGCTTACCTCAGTAAGAACGGTGTTACGCAGGTACTTATCGCCGGTCTGAACGCCTTGAATACCGCGGAACTCAGCATTATTCAATCTGTCCGCGAAGCGTGTCCTACACAAACGCTTTGGGACATTGACCCACATTACTTCAACGACACGCTTCACGAGGCCGGACATTTTCTTCGCAGCCACGTGCAACGACAGAAAGTTTTCGGAAAAGATGTCCCGTCTACAAAGGGCATGGCAAGCGAATGGAAAACACTGCCAAAAGACATCTATCCCGTCGGCGCTAGCCAATATACAGGACAAGCTAAAGCAGTCGCAGGTGCCCTCGACGAGCTGAGAAACGCAGGCGTTTCACCTAAGGATATCGCCGTCGTTCTTGCCGATGAATCGCTTCTTAATCCTGTGCTTAGTTTCTTGCCCGAGGCTTATGATAAAGTAAACATTACTATGGGATATCCATTGGATCAAACGGCTCTAGCCGGTACGGTCCGTCTGTGGATTACAGTGATAGAATATGCCCTGAAAAACCAGCGCAGATCAGAAAAATGGACTTTTTACTACCGGTCATTGTGTGCCTTATTTACCGATCCTCTCTTCAATAAATACTGGAGCGGGCCTGCTGGAGAAAATCCGCTCGAATGGAATGCAGAGATTGTGAAGGGGAACAGAGTATTTACCAGCGCATCAGAATGGGTGCGTCGCTGTGCAACAGGTCCCAAAGGTTATGCCGCACTCTTTGAAGCGCAGGACCCCAAAGGTTGGATGACAGCGTTGCAAAGCTGGCTAAAACACGTTGGCCGTACAGAAGAGCACGACCCCTTGGTGCAAAACACCGCATACCATATACATACGCTCCTTGCGCAACTTTCGCGCACACTCACTATTGAAGTAGAACCGCTAGTACTATTAAAACTCATCAAACAACAGCTACGAGGCGGCACCGTGGATTTCGTAGGCGAACCGCTCGAAGGACTCCAAATCATGGGTATTCTTGAGAGCCGAACCTTAGATTTTAAACATGTTGTTCTCGCGGGGGTAAACGAAGGTGTTTTGCCCGCGGGACGTCGGTTCAACTCACTCTTGCCGTACGACATTAAGCGAAATTATGGCCTCCCCACTTACGAAGAGAAAGATGCTGTTTATGCCTATCACTTCTACCGCATTCAGCAGCGTTGTCTTTCGTCGACCATCACGTTCAATACAGATACCGAAGCCATGGGCGGCGGCGAACCCAGTCGTTTTTTGGTCCAATTAGAGCACGAACTCAAAAATACCGCCTGCACCGTCCATCCACGTACCTTCCTTCAAGGCCCTGTCGCTCCAAATTCAATGGAACAACTTTTCTCAGCCGAAAAAACACCGTCCGTAGTTCAGGCTTTTGAAGCCTGGATGGCCCGTGGAATCAGTGCATCTTCGCTCAACGAACTGACCGGTATGCCGGACCGATTCTATCAGAAAAGACTGATTCGTGTTAAAGAAGAAGAGGAAGTAGAAGAACAGGTGAGTGCAATGGTCATGGGTAACCTCATTCACAAAGGACTCGAAAAAGTGTACGAACCTTTCGTGGGTAAACCCATCACGAATATTGACATCGATCAGTGGACAGCGCAAGCGTATGAAGCGGGCTTAACCTACCTCATAGAAGTTGAGCGGTATTCCAAAAGTGCACTGAATCAGGGACGCAACTTGCTGACCTTGGAAATTTGTAAAAAAATGATCCGCCAATTCTTGCAGTACGATGCCCGGCGTGCGGAACAAGGTACGCTCGTCTTAAAAGGAGTGGAAACGAAGTTGGACTTTGAAATGCTGCACCCCACACTTCAGCTGCCCATGAAATTTAATGGTGTCGTTGACCGATTAGAAGTGTATGAAAACGCCTTCATTATATGGGACTATAAGAGTGGTGCAATTGGCCCAAGCGACCTCAGTCTTTCCGGACTAGACGACCTGTGGAAAGGTTCTAAAGGAAAGCCTCTACAGATCCTACTCTACGCCTGGTTACTCTGGAAAAAGGAATTGGTTTCGCACCCCTTCCCTTGGCATTCGGGCATGTTTAAGCTACAAAGTGGACAGCCTGAGCACTTGCTAAGAGGAGCAGCTTTAGGAAAATCGAACGACATCACGGAGGAACTCTTGCGCGACTTCGAGAAAGCGTTGTGTGATTACCTGGCGGAGGTCCACAGCAACGGATTGCCTTTCGTAGAAAAGCCTAAATATGAATTCAATTAAACGGCAAGTATGAGTCCACTACAGCATGTTCCCACTGCGGAAGATTTGAAAGCCGCACAGGCAAGAATAGCCGCTTATATTCATAGAACGCCCGTGTTTCAATCTCAAAAATTCGACAACAAGGCAGGAGCTTCGGTCATATTCAAAGGCGAACACCTTCAGAAAACTGGGGCATTCAAAGCCCGGGGCGCCATGAATGCCGTGCTCATCAACCAAGAACATGCAAAGGGAAGAGGATTTGTAACGCACAGCTCAGGCAATCACGGCGCCGCTTTGGCTTGGGCTGCGAGTAATATTGGTGAAAAAGCACATATTATCATGCCCAGCAATGCCCCAAAGGCAAAAATTGAAGCGGTGCGCAGTTATGGTGGAATCATCGAATTCTGTGCCCCTACTTTAGATGCACGTGAGCAGACCGCGAAAGCTGTTGAAGAAAAAGAGGGCGCTTTTTTCGTTCACCCCTACGACAACTATGATATTATCGCCGGACAGGCAACGGCAACAATGGAATTGCTCGAGGAACATCCCGATCTAAAATACCTCTTTGTGCCGGTTGGCGGCGGCGGCTTATTGTCCGGGGCGGCGCTTGCAAATGCCTACTTTGGCTCAGCAAAGCTCATAGGATGTGAACCCACAAATGCTTCAGATGCGCACGAGAGTTTTTACGGTGGGCATTGGGTTCCTGTGACAACTGCCGATACCATTGCCGATGGATTGAAGACCTCATTAGGGAAGCGAAATTTCCCCATTATTCAATCCCATGTCGATGAAATTTCGCTGGTTACTGAAGCGGAAATTACCGATGCATGGCACTTTGTTCTGGCCCGACTAAAGCAGTTTATTGAACCCAGTGCAGCAACCGGAGTAGCGGCATGTCTTAAGAAATCGCTTCAAGGAAAAGCTGGAATTATACTTTGCGGAGGCAACATGGATACCCAAAACTGGGCCCTACGATAAGTTTACAGCCACTAGGATAAGTCTGTTTGCGCTATTTTGAGTAATTATCTTACGTTTACGTCACCAACCAACAAACCTAGGAGTTGCTCCTATGTAGGCATCGTCATTACGACGGTGCCTTTTTCTTTTTTAAAGGACGTCGTGAGCGTCCAATCCTTAGGTTTTTTACTTCGTGATTGATTAAACGATATGCGGTCTTTGACTAAAGAAAGCCCGTGACCTGTCCCAGCTTGTCTGTTGGACTCTCCATATCCGGAATCTTCTACTTTTAACGTAAGTATTGTACCTGAGCGTCTCGCTTGAATAAGAATGCTCGGTGATGCACTTGCTTCGTTTCCGGCATATTTGAAACTGTTCTCAACCAAAGGCTGCAACAAACCCGTGGGAATGCGCACGTTCAGTAGTTCTTTTGGGACGTCTATCGTCACTGCTACATTTGTATATGAACCTTTTTTCTGAAGCGCGACGTAAGCTTTAAGCTGCTTCTTAACGGCACCCAATTCTATGGTCTGATCATCCTGTTCTTCAAGGAGGGCGCGTAAAAATTGGCCCAAATCTGCCAAATAATCTTGAGCTTGCTCAATGAGTTCCTGGTTGAGAAAAGCACTGACATTGTTTAATTGGTTGAAGAGGAAATGGGGACGAATAGTGTTCTTGTAATTCTCTAAGGCCAATTCTGCTTCCTGTTGGCTTAACTTCGCACGAGCAGTCGCCATGCGGCTCCTGTAGTTTACTAGAATGCCTATAAGTACTGTGATAAACAAAAGTACTGTCACAGCTAAGGCCGTTTTCCGCAATTTGGACTCGCGTTGGTACCTCAATATTTCGCTGCGCCCACGGGCCAATTCAAAGGCTAAAAACTTACTCTGGCCTTCATTCACAGCGGCCAGTGCCCTCTTGTTCGCGAGCACCTCAGCCTTCAAAGCTGTTTCAGAAGTTTCGCCCAACAAAGCGTAATCGGTCCACTTCCCTCTAGCTTCAGCCTCAAGGGACCAAAACTCCTTCGCATGAGCAAATTGAATACAGCGTGCAAGGGCAGGTTGATCCAGAGCATTCAAATTCAACGCCCTTAAATAAATGTTCTTTTTGTCTATATCGGGGATAGTTCCGTCAATCAATTCAAGCGCTCTTGTAATGAGCGTATCCACAGCAGCAGCATCTCTGCCGAGCTGCTGCAAAGCCTCTGCGCGCACAGCATACGCTTCGCTCGGGTTGATTCCTCCATCGGTTTTGCGACATATAGCCAAAACAGAATCGCTATAAACCAATACTTCTTCATAGCGTCCGTAGTCCAACAAATAAGTCGTGTAATTTCCTGCAGCCGTGGCCCACGATTTAGAATTGCTTTCACGCATGCGCATAGTTTCTTCAGCAATGGATAAAATTTCCTCACCACCACCCAGTGCCCAATAGGCATGAGCCTTCAGCAATAAAACGCGTTTGATTCCCTCACTGTTTTTCGTTGCGCGGAAAAGTAATTCTGCTCGCTCTAAATAAGTTATCGCATCAAAACTCACGCCGTTTCTTACTATGTCGCGCGCCACAAAATAAGCCCCCCAAGCTTCTTCGGTCTGATCACCACTCTCAACCAAATCTAACATCAATGATTCGAATCTAGCAGAATCAGGATGTATAGCAAAGGCCTCGTATATGCTGTTTGGCACACCCGCTTGTTCCGACCGCGAACACCCCGACCAGAGCACTGCGAACACCGCAAGAAATAGACACTTATTCATCGCTATCCAAGGTTTTTAAGCGTGCCTTAGCAGCGTCCAGCTGTGTCCCGTCTTGAAGAAGAACAAATGGAGGATTGCTGGTCTGGATCTTTACAATCAACGCGCGTTGAACCACGATACTTTTGTGAATGCGGACAAAGGCATCACTCAATATGTCCGTGAAGCTTTTTAGTGTCCGCGCCATCAGGTGGTGTTCGCCATTGGTCAACACCACTTCCGTATAATTGCGTTGTCCACGCAAGTAAGCAATATCTGTCTCTGGAAATTCGCGAAACGTGCCTTTTAACAGCAGCTTAATCTTTTGTGCTTGTCGCGCCTTCACAGGAACTAGAGCTTCTACTTTCGCGAGGGCTTGCTGCAAACGTTTCGGAGAAATCGGTTTAAGAATATAGTCTACTGCCGTTTCAAAAGCCTCTAAACTGTAGTGCGAATGTGCAGTGACAAATACAATATTTCCCACGTCAGCCTGTATTCTTTTCGCAACATCGAGTCCCATGGCTTGGGGCATTTCCATATCTAAAAAAACCAATTCGGGCGTGTTGTTTTCACACCATAATTCAAATTCTCGATATTGAGTAAACCCCTTAACCTCAGCATTAGGCAACAGTTTTTCCAATTGAAAAACCATTCCCCGAACCGCTATAATTTCATCGTCTAAGACGCCTATGTAGCGGACCGTTCTCACTTTTTATAACCGCTGAGCATTCGGGCGACATATTTTCCGATAATGTCGAATTCCAAATTAATGCGATCGCCCAATTTTAAATGATGAAACACCGTGTGCTCATAAGTATAAGGGATAATGGCAACACTGAAACCTCCCGCTATGGAATCGACTACAGTAAGTGATGTTCCGTTCACCGTAATGGACCCTTTTTCTACCGTAACATTGCCAAGGGATGGGTCGTAGGAAAATGAAAAAATCCACGATCCGTCTTCCTCTTTTATGGAAGTACATTCACCTATTTGATCCACGTGACCCTGAACAATGTGGCCATCCAAACGCGCGCCCATCGTCATACACCGTTCAAGGTTTATGGGATCGCCTTCTTGTAAATCCCCAATAGCGGTTTTAGCGATGGTCTCCTCTATGGCCGTTACGCGATAGGTTCGGTCGCCAAAAATTTCTACCACGGTCAAACAAATACCGTTGTGCGCAACACTTTGATCTATTTTTAACTCGCTAGCGAGGTCTGAAGCGACATACAACTCAAGGTTTCCGCCGTTCTTTTCGACCTTAGCAACCTTGCCTAATTTTTCAATAATTCCAGTAAACATGAAGGGTTCTTTGTGGTTGGTTAAAATAGTACATTTGACACTAAATGAATGAAGCAATGAAAATCACCACATACATCCCTGATTACAATGGCAGCATGGCTATTGTTTATACCGATACAAAAGAACTTTCTCAACATTTAAACCAGGCACAACTCGATCGCGTTCGTGCGCTGGGCGAAAAGTTTGAAGAACAATGGCTGGAAGTTCAAGCAGGCACAGATTCTGCTTGGGTGTATAAGCTGGGGAAGAGCATAGATGCTGATGCGCGTGCAGAAAAGATGCGCCAAGCCGGGAATAAATTGGTCCTTAAGGCGAATGCAGCTCATCTAGACCGCATTGCCATATTAGGCGCACATGTGCCGCATGTCGCTGAAGGAGCCATCCTGGGCAATTACCAATTCCTCCGCTACTTCTCAGACAGCCATAAACGCAAAAATGCTATGGCCCAATTGTTCGTTTCAAAAGAAGATGAACAAGCGCTAGCTCCTATTACTATTGCGGCCATGGGAACGCTTTTTGCGCGTGAATTGGTCAATACGCCCGTTATCGATTTAACGGCCACTGATCTTGCGAAACAAGCAAAAGAAGCGAGCAAACGTCACGGCTTTTCAATAGAAGTGCTCGAGAAAAAACAAATTGAAAGCCTAAAGATGGGCGGATTGTTGGCCGTTAATTACGGTTCCACAGAGCCTCCCGTTTTCATCATCATGGAGCACAAACCCAAGCATGCTACCAATGAAAAGCCGCTGGTACTGGTTGGTAAGGGGGTAGTCTATGATACTGGTGGTTTGAGCCTCAAGCCGTCTAACTTCATGGACGATATGAAATCTGATATGGGTGGTGCCGCAGCTGTTATTGGGGCAATGAGCGCGGCCGCAGAAGCCAATCTTCCGGTACACATTATAGGACTCGTGCCTGCTACAGACAACCGCCCCGGGGGCAACGCAGTGACGCCTGGTGACGTTATTACTATTTCGGACGGTACAAGCGTAGAGGTCATGAATACCGATGCCGAAGGCCGATTAATTCTATCGGATGCTTTGGTCTATGCCAAACGCTACAATCCCGAATTAGTCATTGACCTCGCTACTTTGACAGGGGCGGCCGCAAGAGCGATAGGTCGCTATGCAATCGTAGGAATGGGTAATGCACCAAAGGAGCGCATGCTAGCGCTTCAAGAGAGCGGCTACCGCACACACGAGCGGGTGGTGGAATTTCCGTTCTGGGATGAATACAAGGATTTACTAAAAAGCCCCATTGCGGATATGAAAAATATCGGTGGCGCTGAAGCCGGAGCCATCACTGCGGGTAAATTCCTAGAGCACTTCACCGATTATCCTTACATTCACTTGGATATCGCTGGCCCCGCATTTTTAAAATCGCGCGCCGGCTACCAAGTCGAAGGCGGAACCGGGATCGGAGTCCGTTTACTTTTTGACTTCATAAACAACCTGAAGTAACACTATGAGTGACGCTAAAGAAAATACACCGAACAAACCCAATACTCCCGAAGGCCAGAATAAAGACGGCAATGAACGGAGAAGAAGTCGTGGCGGTAGAAATAGAAACCGTAACCGCGGTAAAAAGGAAGGCGAAGGTCAGGCGGCATCAAGCGATCCCGCAAAATCAGGTGAGGTAAAAGCTTCAGAAAGCGGTGCGAAGGAAGAAGGTGCCGGAGGAAATAGGAATAACCGTGGCCGCAACCGCAATAACCGAAACAAACGCCGCGAAGGAAAAGATGTAAAAGCGTCTCCTGTTAGTGAAGACGTTCAATCGGAATATGACTTGCAGAAGGACCTGTACGACATCAATTTCTCTGCGAGTTCTAATACAGCCGTGTATGAAGAAACGGTTTTAGAAAAGCCGGTGATTGGAATTACCTGTGGCGATTTAAATGGAATCGGCATGGAGGTTATCATTTCGATGCTGGAGGATACCCGAATTGCAGAGCTGTGCACGCCAGTGGTATTTGCCTCGAGTAAATTGGCTTCCTACCATAGAAACGCCATCGACAAACGCGACTTCCAGTTTAATCTTTGCGATACCATCGAGGATATTAGAGAAGACAAAAACAATCTTGTGTTGAGTTGGGACGACAATGTCGAAATCACTTTAGGCGTACCCACAGATGTTAGCGGCGCTTATGCGCTAAAAAGTATTGACGCAGCTATTGAAGCTGCAAAAGGCGGGAAAATTCACGCCCTACTTACTGCACCCATCAATAAACACAATATCGCAGCGAACGTCGAAGGATTCTCCGGTCACACCGGTTATCTAGCGCAACACTTTGGCAATGACGTCCTCATGATATTATCGTCGGACCAATTAAAAGTCGCTACAGTTACAGGCCATGTGCCTATTTCTAAGGTGGCAGAGGAACTAACAGAAATTTCCATAAGCAGCGCCATTGAGCGCTTAACGAGCAGTTTGAAGCGCGATTTTAAAATCGTAAAACCACGTATTGCCGTATTGGGGCTGAACCCACATGCCGGCGAAATGGGTACCATAGGAACAGAAGAACGAGAAATCATTCGACCTGCAATCGAGAAAGCGCAAAATAACGGTGCGATCGTTAAGGGACCGTTCCCAGCAGACGGCTTCTTTGGACAAGGATTTGAGTCAAAATTTGATGCTGTTTTAGGCATGTACCATGACCAGGTATTGGTTCCCTTTAAATCTTTAGCCATGGGTAGTGGAACTAATTTCACTGCTGGACTCGATATTGTGCGTACATCTCCCGATCATGGAACAGCGATGCACCTGGCCGGTAAAGGCAAGGCAGATGCTACTTCCATGAGAAATGCACTCTATACTGCCATCGATGTTCACCATGCGCGTCAGGCGTATGATGAAATGACAAAAGACCCGCTAAAAAAACAAAAAGAGAAGAGTTAGAAGTTTTCAACAATTTCGATATCTTTGCCCGCTCATTCAGTGATACTTGACCTGTGAAAAAACGCGATTTTGACATTGCCTTTAGAGGCTTAGCGTTAGGACCGCACGAGTTTCAGTATGATTTGGATGATACGTTCTTTACACTCTTTGAATATTCAGACTACCAGGGTTTAATTGGAAAGGCTGAGCTAATGATGTTGAAAAGTGAAACGGTTCTAGATTTAGAATGGCGCTTCACTGGAAACATTGAAGCACCTTGCGACGTTACAAATGAAGTGTACACGCAGGCACTTACGAATAGCTTTGCAATGCAGATTAAGTTCGGCGATGAATACAACGATGAAAATGAGGAGCTCCTCATTTTACCGCACGGTGACTATAAGTTTAACGTAGGTCAAATGATCTACGAACTAGTAGTTCTCAGTATTCCATCGAAGCTCTTAGGCCCAAATGCTGGCAGCGGTCTTGAAGATTTCATTGAAGAGGAAGAAGACGAAAAAGAAGAAAAGACAGATCCTAGATGGGATCAACTAAAAAACTTGTTGAATAAATAATTAAGTAGAGATGGCACATCCTAAACGCAGACAGTCGAGCACGAGAAGAGATAAGCGTAGAACACACTACAAGGCAGCTGATCAGCAACTGGCTATCTGTCCAACCACTGGTGAAGCACACCTGTACCACCGCGCACATTGGCACGAGGGTAAGTTGTACTACAAGGGTAAAGTAGTTATGGAAAAGGCGTAAGCCATTCTATAAAACATTGATTGTTAAAAAAGTAGCTCAATTTTGGGCTACTTTTTCTTTTTTAACCCCCTCTAAGTGTTCCGGGGGGCCTATTTTAGCCCCCACAAGTGAAGAAACCATGAAAGCAGCAATCACCGCAATTGGCGGATATGTTCCAGAATATGTGTTGACCAACGATGAGTTGGCGACCATGGTCGATACGAATGATGAGTGGATTACCACTCGCACGGGCATCAAAGAACGTCGTATTCTTAAACCCGAAGAAGGCATGGGAGCTTCTTACCTCGCTATTAAGGCCGTTGAAGCAATGAAGGAGGAATACGGTGTTACTGTAGATGATGTAGACCTTGTTATCCTAGCTTCGGTAACCCCTGATATGCCGGTTGCTATTACCTCCGCCTATATCGCACAAGAAATCGGCGCGACAAACGCTTATGCTTTCGACTTGCAGGCCGCGTGTTCTTCCTTTCTTTATGCCGTGAGTAACGCTGCTGCATACATTGAAAGTGGTAAGTACAAGAAGGTGCTGGTCGTTGGTTCTGATATAATGAGCTCTATTGTAGACTATACCGATCGCACCACGTGTATTCTTTTCGGAGACGGTTGTGGTGTGGCTTTGATGGAACCAAACGAAGAGGGCTTGGGGGTTCAAGATGAAATTCTACGCACTGATGCCTCAGGTCGTGACTTCTTGCGTATTGAAGCAGGGGGATCTTTCCTGCCTCCATCACACGAAACCATTGATAATAAGCAACACGCCATTCGACAAGAAGGTCAAAGTGTATTTCGTTTCGCAGTGAGCCGGATGGCCGATACTTCTGCAGAACTGCTCGAAAAAAATGGCCTAACCGGAGAGGATGTCGCGTATTTAGTGCCGCATCAAGCAAATCTCAGAATAATAGACGCGACAGCGCGTAGAATGGAATTGACCAAAGAAAAAGTGGTCGTCAACATTCAAAAATACGGCAACACTACATCTGCAACCATTCCTCTGGGAATGTGGGACTACCGGGATAAATTCAAGAAAGGAGATAACATCTTCTTCGCTGCATTTGGCGGTGGGTTTACTTGGGGTGCCATGTGGGTAAAATGGGCCATCGATAAAAAATAACTCGTAACTTCATATTCCTAAATACATTTAAAATGGACTTGAAAGAAATCCAGGCGCTCATCAAATTTGTCGCCAAAAGTGGTGCTCAAGAAGTGAGCTTAGAAACAGAAGATTTCAAGATTAATATTAAAACTGGGCCAGATGCCAGCGACCAGCCAACGTACGTTCAGGCCGTGGCACCGCAGCAAATGCCGGTAGCTGCGCCAGCCGTTACTCCTGTCGAAGCTGCGCCAACCGTACCAGCGGAAGTCGATGACAGCGCCAACTACATTACGATCAAATCGCCAATGATCGGTACGTTCTACCGCACACCATCGCCTGATCAAGATGCATTCGTAAAAATTGGCGATACCATCGAACCAGGTGATGTACTTTGTATCGTCGAGGCGATGAAGCTTTTCAATGAAATTGAAAGTGAGGTCAGCGGTAAAATTGTCAAGATTCTTGTTGACGACAAGACACCTATAGAATACGACCAGCCATTATTCTTGGTTGATCCTTCTTAATTCATTTTAAACCTACCAGGTTATGTTTAAGAAAGTACTCATTGCCAACCGTGGTGAGATTGCCCTTCGCGTCATTCGCACGTGTAAAGAAATGGGCATTAAAACGGTTGCTGTTTATTCGACGGCAGATGCCGATTCATTGCATGTTCGCTTTGCGGATGAAGCGGTCTGTATCGGACCTGCAGCATCGTCAGAAAGCTACTTAAGTATCCCAAACATAATTTCTGCCGCAGAAATAACAAACGCGGATGCCATCCACCCGGGATACGGGTTTTTAAGTGAAAATGCTAAATTCTCTAGAATTTGTGCAGAGCACGGGATCAAATTTATTGGTGCTACGGCTGAGCAAATAGATAAAATGGGAGACAAAGCGACGGCTAAGGAAACCATGAAAGAAGCTGGTGTACCGTGTGTACCAGGATCTGAAGGTATTCTTGAATCGCTCGAGCATGCGCGTAAAACCGCAAAAAAAATTGGCTACCCCGTAATGATGAAGGCGACCGCCGGTGGTGGCGGTAAGGGTATGCGTGCCGTATTTGCCGAAAGTGAGCTTGAAGGAGCTTGGAAAAGTGCACGAAGAGAATCTGCTGCTGCCTTCGGTAACGACGGTATGTACATGGAAAAACTTATCCTTGAGCCACGTCACATCGAGATCCAAGTCATTGGTGATAGTTACGGTAAAGCATGTCATTTATCGGAGCGTGATTGTTCCGTTCAGCGCCGTCATCAGAAATTGGTCGAGGAAACTCCCTCGCCATTCATGACCGATAAACTGCGCAAGAAAATGGGTGATGCCGCTGTCAAGGCTGCAGAATTCATTGCGTATGAAGGAGCGGGAACAGTAGAATTCCTGGTGGACAAAGACCGCAATTTCTACTTCATGGAAATGAATACGCGTATTCAAGTTGAGCATCCTATCACTGAACAAGTGGTTGGTTTCGATTTGATTCGTGAGCAGATTAAAGTCGCCGCGGGCGAAAAAATATCAGGCAAGAATTACTTCCCGGAAATGCACAGTATTGAAGTGCGCATCAATGCGGAAGACGCCTTTAACGATTTTCGTCCATGCCCAGGTAAGATTGGATCATTCCACGCGCCGGGTGGTCACGGTGTTCGCCTAGATACGCACTGCTACAGTGGCTATATTATTCCACCTTTTTACGATTCGATGATCGCAAAACTCATAGTTACGGCGCGAACTCGTGATGAAGCTATAGTTAAGTTACAGCGTGCCTTGGACGAATTTGTTATTGAAGGGATTAATACAACGATTCCTTTCCATCAGCAGTTATTGCGCGATGAGAATTTCCGCAAAGGCGTGTACACCACGAAGTTTATGGAAGACTTCGAGTTGGTTAAAGACTAAAGAAACTTTGATTTATTAAAAAACCCGGCGCATGGCGCCGGGTTTTTTTGTGCCCGCCATTTTTTTTGCCGGTTAAAACAATTTCCGCGGGGCGTGACAATAGGGAGTGCCTCCTTTATTGTCATAATAATCCTGGTGGTAATTTTCTGCCGAGTAGAAGGTTGCCGCGGGTAATATCTCGGTTGCTACGTCGTAACCCTTGGCCTCAAGCATTCCAACTAGTTTTTCGGAAACCTCACGCTGCGCTTGATCCTGGAAGAAAACAGCACTGCGGTATTGTGGTCCTATATCAGGACCCTGTCCATTGCGCTGTGTGGGGTCGTGCGTTTCAAAAAACACACGAGCAATCTCTTCAAAGGATACCTGCGCGGGATCGAATACTACATGCACCGCCTCATAATGCCCTGTGCGTTTGCTGCACACCTCGCGGTATGTTGGATTCTTCACCATGCCACCAGTATAACCGCAAGTAGTGGCTAGTACGCCGGGTATTTTTTGCAGGTAAAATTCTGTTCCCCAAAAACAGCCGGATGCCAAGACGGCTACTTCCTGTCCTTCTGCGGGTGCGGGTATGGTGGCCATCGCATATGCATCGCTCATCTTCTTATTGGTTTGTGCCGTACAGCTCGCGGTGAGTGCGAACAAGGCCATTGCTATTGCTTTAAATCTCATACTTAAGTAACGCAAAAACAGCACCGGTGTTTTTGACGACAGTCATCCTTCGAGAAAATTATCCGATGAAGCCCCTTTTTACTAGTATTTCGGCAATCTGAACCGTGTTTGTCGCGGCGCCTTTTCGGAGGTTGTCGCTAACGATCCATAAATTCAGGGCGTTGTCTGTGGTGAAGTCGCGGCGCAATCGGCCCACAAAGACATCGTCCTTTCCCTCCGCCATAAGAGGCATGGGATAGGTATTGAATTCCGGTCTGTCTTGAAGCGTAACCCCAGGCGTTTCCTTCAATACTTTCCGCACGTGTTCTAGTGTGAATTCCCGCTCAAATTCCACGTTGACACTTTCACTGTGGCCACCCTGAACAGGGACGCGTACCGCAGTCGCGGAGAGTTTTATACCTGCATCGCCAATGATTTTGACGGTTTCCTGGGTCATTTTCATTTCCTCCTTTGTGTAATCGTTTTCGAGGAAAATATCGCAATGCGGTATGCAATTTCGATCAATTTTATAGGGATAAACCATCTGAGGGTCTTCCCCGTTGCGTTCACCTTCAAGCTGGTCAACAGCCCCTTTACCTGTTCCTGTAACGCTTTGGTAGGTACTCACGATCACTCGCTTCGCACCGAAAGCTTGATGGAGTGGGTGGAGTGCCATAACTAACTGGATCGTCGAACAGTTGGGGTTCGCGATGATGTAATCTTCTGCGGTCAGTTTATCCGCATTAATTTCAGGTACAATCAACTTTTTATCGGGGTCCATGCGCCATGCACTGGAATTGTCAACGACACGCGTTCCGGCAGCGGCAAATTTTGGCGCCCACTCGAGCGAGGTTTCGCCTCCGGCAGAGAAAAGTGCTACATCAGGTGCCGCAGCAACGGCCGCCTCCAGGCTTTGAATGGTCCAATCGCGACCACCGAATTGGACCGATTTCCCAACGCTGCGCTGCGACGCCACAGGAATAAGTTCCGTAACTGGGAAGCTGCGCTCTGCCAATACTTTCAAAATAATCTGGCCTACCATACCTGTAGCGCCAACAACTGCAATTCTCATAAAAATTGTCTTAACTTAAATAGTACTCCGCAAAGCTACTTCTAAACTGCCTTATGTTCACCGACTTGTTTCGTAGTGCACTAACGCTCTGTTTTTGCCTCATTTTTAACGCGGCCCAAGCCCAATTCTATGCGCTTTTTGATTCATTAACCGCTTACCACACCGATTGGGAGGGCGATACTGCCTGGATGCAATTTTCTTCAGAAGGAATGAGAAGTGCTGCGCCAGCTGCGGGTTCTTTGGAATGGCGACGAGAAAGTCGCGCCGCAGTCTTGGGGGTGTGGACCTTAAACATACAGATGGATTTTAATCCGTCCAGCGCCAATTATTGCAGCTTTCGCTTTATGGAGTCAAGTTTCGGCTATTACGCCATACAACTCTCGGGTTCGAGCAGCGATGACCTCTCTTTCGTACTGCACACGGCAGAAAAGGATACCATACTCGCTGCAGTTTCAGGATACGTCAACAAAAGTGCGGTAAACGTTGCACTTCGTATTGAACGGGACAGCAACTACACCTTTCACATTTATGACGCGGATTCTCTTTTATTCAGCACCACCGATAGTACCCTACGTTCCTCAAAAAGTCTGAGCGTGCAGTGCACGTATTCCTCAAGCCGTGTGGATAAATTTTTGTTTTCAACATTACGTGCGGATGGACATGCCTTTCGTGATACCGTTGCACCGAAATTGCTGAACATTGACGTTTTAACGCCGCAAACACTGCGGCTCCATTGGTCCGAACCGACTCTTCCCCCGCCAGGAAGTTTAAATGGTGTAATCGCTCGTTCAGCACAAGGGGCGCCTCTGGACACCGCATTGTTTCCCTACCTCAGCGAATATTATTGGGACATCACTTTCCAGAGACCCCTAGCCTTGGGGCAAGTTTGGATTGAAATCCCAATGGCTACTGATACAGCAGGTAACCTGTTGTTCTTCGCACTAGATTCTGTTCAACTAGAGTACCCAACCCGCCAAAGCGTGCAAATTCTAGGCATCCACCAAATCGAAGGAAATGACGGAGACTACTTTATCGCCTACAGTCCCGTAGCCATGCCCGCGGCAGAATTGGTGCTCATCACGGAAAGTGGTGTCAAAAAAGCATACGATTGTCCCCTCGATTCTGGCCTTCACCGCTACGGCGTTGGCCAAAATGCAAGATTCATTCCTGGATTTTCTATGCCCGATCAAGGCGTACTCATCCTTAAAAACGAGGGCATTCTTGTCGCTGTTCAACCGTACCATTTTCCCTATGCTCCGCACGAATCTTTCGGGGATTTTCTTCTTGTCGCCGATTCCATCACCTACACCAACGCCCAATGGCGCATAACCTCCACCCAAACGTCTATTTCAGGACCAATTCCACCCAAAAATCTTCCAAAAAACCCACCTAAGGCTCTTTTCGGGGGTGAAAACGGTAAAAACTACGTCCAATTTTCCCATTCACTCTATCCCTACCTCCACATGCTTCTCCCGCATCTCGCAGACCAATGGCAGCCGGAAGCGCCTTACCTTTTGCCTATAAAACAAACTACACTGCCCCCTTTACTCGGGGACTCATCCCTCGCGCTTTTAGCACATACCTATCCAGATTCAGGAAAAATTTTTATTAATGAAGTGCATCCTTCGCCAGACCAATTGGACGAATTCATAGAATTAGTCTCTACCAGTGACCGACCACTGCGACTAGACCCGCTTCGACTAATAAAAACAACGGCCGCAGGGACCTCCGCCTACCGTTTCTTCACCACCCCGCCTTCGTTCTGTGCTCTACCAGTGCCTCTATTTCCGCTTTTAGCTCCGCACCAACTTCGCGCTTTCCCTAGTCCTACCGCACTGCCGAACGACAGTACCTCGCTACTGCTCCAAACCACTGATGCGCAAACCCTGGACCAACTCAACTACACGCCGTGGGATGCTCCCCTCGAACACCGTAGTTGGGAACGCATTTCCCTTCTAAGCTCCGGACGTACGCCATCGAATTGGGTACCGCATCATGCACGTTGGTGTTGTCCCACTGAAGCCTCGCCCAATGAAAAAAACAGTTGTTCCTTCCCCGCAACACCTCCCGATTTCAATGCACACCTTCAACGTACCCACCTCAGCTACGATCTCAACCATTACCTCCCTTCAACCGACCTATGGGTATCCATGGCGGCCGGGGAGATCCTTTCCCTTCGGCTTCTAGACCGCTCCGGCCGCCCCCTCACTCAATGGCTTTCTTATGAGGGCATCTCCGGCAGAAACCCCATTAGTATTGGTCCCTACTTATGGAACGAAAGCCGCTTAGAAACAGGTATTTATACACTTCAAGTCCGGCTCAAAAAATCTTCTTTAGTGCGTATAAAAAATCTACCGTTATCAATCTACAATCCGTAATTTTCGCTCAATTAAATACCCAAATGGATAAAGAAGCCAAAATCGTGGCGTTTGATCCGAACGAACCGGCATTAAACACCCATCTATTCGGTCTGCCTTTCGATGCAGACGAATGCGACATTCATGTTTTTCCAGCGCCTTGGGAGGTGACTGTGAGTTATGGCGCAGGAACTGCTGAAGGTCCCGCGGAAATTGAGGTGGCCTCCGCGCAGGTGGACCTGTTCGATGAACAGTTTCCCAACGGCTGGCAGCGGGGCATCTGGATGCACCCCATCGACGAAGCATGGGCAGAAACCAGTGCGAACCTGCGTGAAAAAGCCTCTCAATATTTGACGGCATACGAACAAGACGATGTTAGTGACCTAGAGTTGCGTTTGCTCGACGAGATCAATGATAAATGCGGACATTTCCACCGTTGGGTTGAAAAGAATGTAAGCCAATTATTGGCAAAAGACCGTCGTGTCATCCTTTTAGGCGGCGACCACAGTACTTCCTTAGGTTCCTTGCGCGCTCACAAAGCGAAGTATGGCAGCTTTGGTATACTGCAGATTGATGCGCATGCGGACCTCCGGAATGCTTACGAAGGCTTCACCTATTCGCACGCGAGCATTATGTACAATGCCTTAAATGAGGGCTTGACGGACCAATTGTGCATCGTCGGATTACGCGATTACTGCCACGCGGAAGCTACCATGATTGAAAAGGACCAGCGCATCACTGTGCATACCGACAGGGCAATGAACCAGCAACTTTTTGCGGGGAGTAATTGGGCTGCCGTAAGCGCAACGATTGTCGCGGACTTGCCACAGCATGTGTATTTAAGTGTGGATATAGACGGGCTTGATCCTTCCCTCTGTCCCGGAACGGGTACGCCAGTTCCCGGGGGCTTATCAATGGCCCAATTTCTTCACCTCATTGATGCCGTTCTCGCCTCTGGTCGTAAAATAATTGGCGCCGATTTAGTCGAGGTAGTTCCTGGTGAAAATCAATGGGATGCCAATGTTGGTGCTCGTGTATTATATGCCTTATCCCACCGCCTTTCCTAGTCGCATATTCGCCTAAAACCACGTACCTTTGTTGAAATTATTTTAAGCACATTGCTATGAAATTCGGTGTAATCACCTTCCCAGGGTCAAACTGTGACCAAGACATGATATATGTACTCGGAACCATTATGGGGCATGAAACGGTCAACTTATGGCACAAAGACACGGACCTTCAGGGCGTGGATTGTGTAGTGTTGCCGGGCGGGTTCTCCTATGGAGATTACCTCCGTTCTGGGGCCATCGCAAAAATGAGTCCGATCATGGGCAGTGTAGTTGAATTTGCAAATAACGGCGGCTACGTTTTGGGCGTCTGTAATGGGTTCCAAATCCTTACAGAAAGTGGATTGTTGCCTGGTGCGCTCCGTCACAACGATAGTCACAAGTTCATTTGTAAAAACGTATTCATCAAACCCGTTTCTAAATCGGCAGGTATAAGTGCTGACCTAGATCATACGCGCGGTTATAAAATCCCAATCGCCCACGGTGAGGGGAATTATTATTGTTCGCAAGAGACGCTCGCAGAATTAAAAGCGAACGACCAGATTCTTTTCCAATACAGCACTGCTGAAGGTGAAGTTGGCCCTGCCGTTAACCCTAACGGCGCGCTAGAGAACATTGCAGGCGTTTCTAACGCAGCAAAAAATGTTTTCGGCATGATGCCTCACCCCGAACGCGCAGCAGATGCAGAGCTCAAGAATGAGGACGGATTGGAATTATTTAAAAGCATGATTGCACACATGGTTGTCGCGTAATCGTTACAAAATTTTAAGCATAAAAAACCCCCCGGAGCTGTCGCTCCGGGGGGTTTTGTTTTATCGCAATGCCGTTGCTTAGTGCAGCACTATTGCTTCATTCTCTATACCTGAATCGGTTATAATCTGGAGTACATAAGTGCCGCGCGCCCAATTCTCTACATCAAGATTGGCTTCACCGCTTATTGTTCCCTTGTACACCAATCGGCCTGAAGCATCCAATAACCGAACGTCTGCCGATCCTTCAATTCTGATAGTCAAAACTTTTTGCGCCGGATTTGGATAGACACTCCATCCCGAAGTTAACGCCTCACCGAATCCTATATTCACCACGCTATACACATCCGACACATTCGAACATAGAATGTTGGAGAAAATTCGAACATAATAATCCCCGTTCGATTGTGGCAAGAAGGTCGCGCCAGTTGCTCCGCTGATGGGATCCATATTCGCGTCTAACCATTCATAGGTAAATGTTCCTGCTGGTGTAGCCGCTTCTAACTCACCCGTCGTGTTTTGCGATACGGTAGGCTTACCGGGCGCAGGTTGTACACTGATCGCACGTTGCTTCGTCTTAGAACAGCCTGTAGTTGCATCAGTGTAGGTATAATACACCCAGTGAGACCCCACGCCCGCTGTTGACGGATAGATGCTGTCGTTAACAATTCCGGAACCGCTGTATACGCCACCCAAAGGCTGCCCTCCTGAAAGCAACTGCGGTCCGTCCAATTCACACACATACCCTTGTGACCCAAGCGTTACGGTAGGTAAACTGTTTACCGTCAAGGTTAATGAATCGGCTACGGAAGGATTGGCAACACAATCGTCCGAACTTAACATTTCTACTTTAAGTACATCGTTGTTCACGAAGGTTCCGCTATACGTGAATGTATTGCTCGATACCACAGTACCGTTGAGTATCCAATTAATGGTTGGATTCAAACCTCCATTCGTTGGTGTTGCGGTAAATGTTGCACTATCTCCATTACATAAGGTTGTAGAACCCGAGGTCGTTAAAATTATGTCCGCGACTGGAGCGCTGACGATCGTAACGTAGTTAGGCATCACCACGGAATCTACCCCTGCGGCATTTGATACTACCAGTTTTACATCATATGTTCCAGGCGTAGAATAGGTTACCACTGGATTTGCTGAAGTACTTGCGCTTGGTGTACCCCCCTGGAACGACCACAAGCGGGCACCTGGGGTGGGGTTTGAATAATCAAAAAACTGCAAAGGGTGATTTATACAATTTATGGAGTCGCCCCCAAAAGCTGCAGATGGTGGAAAAACACTCTGACCGCTTATGTTAATATTATCGATATACAGGTTATTCCCGTATCCATTTATAGCTTGGAATTTTACTCTTATCCCAGACATCCCGCTATATGCATTTAAATCTATCGACGGACAATTAACGTTTGAGTTTCCGTGACACCATTGCATGGAGTCCGCAGGCGTAAATGAAAGTGAACTTGTATCGCGCGTTGCGTATAGACTTCCGTCATACGTAGCTACTAGGTCCCAAGTAAACCCACAGTCCGTTGAAACAAATACTTTTAAACTGTCCTTGAAACTACTGTTAAAATAAGTGTACGCGTATTGGTATTCTAGTGTGATCAGCGTATCATTTGAAAAGTTCAATGGAGGCGAAATTAATTCGTCCGTTTGTCCAATCGCATTGTATGAAAAATGATCCAATACCATCGCTGTAACACCTGGAGATGTTCCATTCACCGGGGTAGAACTCCAGGTTATTCCGCCGTCAGGATTCGTTATTTCCCAATCACTAATAGACGATTCGAAATTCTCAATAAAAGGTAATTCGTAGCCGCCAACCTTCACGTATTGATACATTGTCGTGTCGTCTACACCGTAATTATTTGATACCGATAGGCTTATCGTATAGCTCCCGGAATTATTAAATATAACCTTCGGATTTTGGGAGGAATCATTAGTTCCGCCTACATAAGTTATCGTCGAAGGCGTAATTTGCCAACTCCAAGTAGTCGGTATATCTGTACTCAAATCTGTCAATACG